>JABAHP010022536.1_pt1 | contig 13258 bp, 14 predicted proteins | sample 7062081 | NCBI WGS metagenome assembly JABAHP01 (sample SAMN14534357, study PRJNA622989) | marine sediment metagenome | biome: marine biome [ENVO:00000428]; feature: marine pelagic biome [ENVO:01000023]; material: deep marine sediment [ENVO:00002113] | place: India: Gulf of Kutch | collected... | reverse complement strand
ATATAGATGTGGTAATGAACAATGGAGAGAATGTGAGTGAAGATCAATCATAATTTTTTCTCTATAAGTAACAAAATTGATGTGGTTAAATATTTTTGTAGGCAGGGAAACATACTGCCTCATTTGATGGATAGGATTAGGTGGCATGTGTACCCTAGATTTTATGTAGTATCGAAATTTCCTACACATATTGATATAGAAGTATCGAGTGCGTGTAATCTTCGTTGTCCTATGTGTAAGTCTACTGAGATGAGAAAGACTGGTATTAAGTTTGGTAAAAATATGGAATGGGATTTGTACAGGAAAATTATTGATGAGTGCTCTAAGTCGTCGTTGTATTCTATTAAACTGTCTTGGAGAGGAGAACCACTAATACATCCTAAGATTGTTGATATGGTAAGATACGCAAAAGACAAGAAAATTAAAGATGTGGCTTTTCTAACAAACGGTAGTATGCTTGATCGCTATATGAATTTGGAACTAGTTAACGCAGGCTTAGATTGGGTTGGTGTTTCGTTTGATGGTTTTAAGGAAGACTATGAGAGAATAAGATTCCCAGCTAAGTTTGAGCATACTATGGACAATGTTAAAGATTTGAGGAAATGTAGAGAGTACTTTAATCTTAAAAAACCACAGATTAGGATACAGTCAATACAATCTGTTATAGAAGGTAGAGAGAAAGAGTTCTTGAGGTTGTGGGAGGGTATTGCAGATAAGGTATACTTTATACGAGATGAAAAAAGAACTATAGATGAGAAAGACTACGCATATCACGACACAAGTTTGGTTTGTCCAAACCCTTGGCAACGTTTGGTTGTAGCCTCTGACGGCACAATCCCTCAGTGTATTACGGATTACACATGTGGTGGTGTATTAGGAAATGCGAATACACAAACTATTAGTGAGATTTGGCATAGTACTTATTTTAATATATTAAGGAGACAAATGAAAGAGGGCGACAGGCTAAAAAGAAAGCCCTGTCGTATTTGTGAGAAATGAGAGAAAACCCTTTTAGAAGTATTTGGGACCATCCAATATATAATAATGCTTATGAGTTTGAGGTACCTGAGTACCCAATGTTGATTGATGTGGAATTAACGAACAATTGTAATATGTCTTGTTTGTTTTGTGACCGTCAAATTATGAAGCGTGACCGTGGATTTATGGATGAGGCTTTGTATAAGAAGATAGTGGATGATATAGCTAATAATAGTCCGTTTGTGAAAGCCATTAAATTTAGTAGGTGGGGGGAGCCTTCCTTGCACCCTAAATTTTATGAGTTCCTTCGTATAGCTAAGAGTAAAGATTTAATAATTCATGTGACATCGAATGGGTTACTATTAAACCCTAAGAGATGTGGTGTAATTGACTCATTAAATATTTCTATGCAAGGTTTAACAGAAGAGGAATATTCAAAAATGAGGAACACAAAACATTACAAAGACCTCGTTGCAATTATTATGGAGATACTTTCTCAGAAAGTTAGGCCGTTTATTACTTTGTCAGTTACTGTGTTAGATGAGACTGAGGAGGAAATAGAAGAATTTAAGGAGAAATGGTCTAGGTATGTTGATCGTGTAAGTGTGGGACAGACATCTTTTGTGAGGGTAGATAATAAAGAAATGTTGGAAAGACAAAGTTGGGAGGGAAGAATCACTCCATGTAATGATGTTAGAACACGTTTAAGCATAGATTGGGATGGGCACGTTACACTTTGTTGCGCAGACTTTGACAGGTATTTGTGTATAGGCAATGTGAAGGAGGCTAGCATTGGAGAGTTATGGAACAGTGAGAGTGCTTGTGTTATTAGGGAGAAGTTTTTAACTGAGGAATGGAAGGAGATTCCGTTCTGTAAAGATTGTAGTCATAGATGGTGAAACTATGAGTGATAAGTGTGTTTGTGTTGTGCAAGCTAGGACTGGTAGTACCAGGCTTCCTAATAAAGTATTACTAGACTTGTGTGGCATGTCTATGCTAGAAAGGACTGCCTACAGAGCTTCTGCGGCTTCTTGGTACTTTGATGACCTAGTTGTTGCTACTGGGGAAAATGAGGAAAATGATATTATAGAGGATGTGTGTATATATAATCATTGGAAGTGTATTCGTGGGTCTGAAGATGATGTGCTTAGTAGATTTCTTCATGTTGCTAATACAGAGCAAGCAGACCATATTATTCGCATATGTGCAGATAGCCCATTTATAGACCCTACTATTATAGGTAAAGCTGTTGGTGTTTACACTGTGAGTGGGGCAGATTATGTAAGTACTATGACACTAGAGAAGTCTTACCCTAAAGGACAGCATGTGGAAGTGTTTAGTACGGCTGCTCTTATTCGTGCGTGGTTTTACTCTGAAGAGGATTACAGAGAGCATGTAACTCCCTATATTTGGAAGAATCCTGATATGTTTAAGCTTAGTGCTGTGGTTGCTGATGAGGATTTCTCCAGATATAGTATGGATGTTGATACTGTTGAGGATTATAGAATAGCCCGTCGGTTGTATAACCAATTGGGAAATTGTAGATTTCATTGGAAAGATGTGATTTTTTTATTAAGGAGAATGTTTAATGGAGATGTTTAAAGATGTTGATGGGTTTTACTCTAGTTATGTTGATTATGTTCAAAGGAGTGCGGAGGAGGGGCTTAAGCTTTCTATAGAGGAGTATGATGATAAAGCTAAGGTGTGGCACGATATTTTTTTTGGGCACTTGCCAGAAAAGGAAGAGCTACCTCTAGTAGATGGAGCGTGTAGAGTATTGGATATTGGGTGTAATACTGGGTATAACACTAAAATGTTAGAGGAAAGATACGGGTATGCGGAAGGCATTGATGTAAACTCAAGGCTTCTAGGTGCATCTGTTCTTAACCATGATAAATGTTTTAAGATGTCTTGTGAAAGACTTAAGTATGACAATGAAAGCTTTTCTTTAATTGTGGCAAAAGATGTTTATGAGCATAGCGATAATCCTGATTCTGCTATTAGTGAGGCATATAGGGTTTTGGTTGATGGTGGTTATATCTCCATTATGATTCCTTTAGACGGGGAAGTTTCTGGGGTAGATGATGTAATTGTACATCCATTATTTAGTACAGGAAATGAGTCGCATTTGTGGAAGGCTACTATGCGAGGAGTCCTTAATAGACTATTTGATATAGGGTTTACAAATGTGGAAGTTTTCCCCTATACCCATTCGCAGTTATTTGGAGAGGCTAGACCTTTTGGTGATAGAGTTCTTGTAGTGAATGCTCAGAAAATTGCAGGGATTAAAAAAGTTCCTGTCTTGTGGCTTCTAGGGTCTGGTGCTCAGTTGTCTCCTTATTGGGCTGCGTTTCTTACATTTAGGTGTACTGGTAATTGTTCCTATTGTATTCAGCACATATGTAAGGGTGAGTTTTTGGAAGCTAAGACGGAATATTCAAAGAATGAGATGGGAGCGCAAGAATGGATTGAATTTTACAATAGTCTACAGAAATACAAGTTTCAGAAGTTGTCACTTATAGGTGGAGAGCCAACTCTTCATGGTGGGTTTCTTGATATAGTTAATGGTATTAATGGTTATTATAAGACAGTTACTACAAATCTTGACTCTCCTGTGTTTGCTGATATTGAAAAGCTCTCTGCTAATATCGAGAACAAAAACCTTTTGAGAATAAACACATCATTTCACCCAGCAATTATATCTGTAAATGAGTTTTGTAATAAAGTACATGAACTAAGAGACTGTGGTTTTACTGTAGACCAAATAGCTATGGTAGACCATCCTACCAGTAACTTTCCATATTATTATAATGAGTTTATAAAAAGAGGATTGGCGCTATCGCCGCAGACTTTCCTTGGTAAAATGGGAGATGTGCTCTCGCCAAATCCTGAACTTAATATTACTAATGACTATGGGGAGCATGGTATAACAGATTTTGACCTTTACAACCGAGGGTTTTCATGTAGGGAAAAAGAAAGAGTAATGTGTATGACTCGTAGATTTATGGTGTCGCCGGATGGAGGTATTTATCGTTGNNGATTTTGGATATTGCAACCCTTGTGATTTTCCGAATGTAAAGTTTAAATCTACGGTTTTAGATTTGGCGCAGATGGTTCGTACAATAATACCAGATGACGAGGAGCTTGCTACGAATGTTATGCACTTTCTAAAAGAGAATGAAGAGGTACTACATGATTTGATGGTTTTAGTTTCTTCTGAGCTTTATTTGAGTGATGACCCTTACTGGGAACTCTATAATAATTTAGAAATTCGTGAAGCTATCAATAGTTTTATAGCGCAAGGAGCAGAGATAGATAATTTACATGCTTTATTTATAGCTCAGCTTGATGGTGCAGTCTTTAGGGCTTTTAGGGAGGGTGTCAATGTATACAGGTTATTGGACTATGACGCCTTGTTTAAATATGTTGACGCTTGTGGTTATGTTGTTTACCACGCAATGCTTAAGTATTACAATGATGTGAAAGAACTAAGAATGCCCGATTTGGCTAAATGTTTAGGCTCTATCGTAGCAAACTTGCAAGCAAGCATTGGAACGATACATTGTGGTAGGAATGTTTTTACTGTATGGGAAGGGGATACGTTATTGTGGGAGGAGTCTGATGAGTAAGAAGGCGATATTGACATGTGGATACTATAGTTTAAATAGTGCGTATGAAGTCTTTCGTAGAATGGGATTTGATATAATTAAAATGCGAGATATGTCTAATCCTATGTTAGATGAGTTTTGTATTGATGACTCATTATCTGTGCATAAGTTTTTAGAAAAAGAAAATTATAGGTATTTAGGTATTGATGAGGATGTAGACGATTTTGAAGACTTTGAGAGAATACTAAGACCGGAGGAGAGTGACGCTCTTGCTTTTTTTGGTGCTGGAGGTAGGCACTATAGTCATAACGATATGTTATCCCAAATATTAGCTAGTAGGTTTTTTGGTTCTATTATAAATGCGAATGCGCACTATGATTATGTTAAGGAGGCTTGTAAGAAATATAATATTAAAGCACTTTTAACACATTCTAGTGACGGAGCCTCTTGGGGAGCGACAACCTTGACAGCTAAAAGCTTAGGTATTCCAACTTTTTGTTGTTATAATGGTACTATAGCTAATTACATAAGTGATTTTGCTGCGCAGAGCTTCTATGATACTTCAGACTATTACTACCTTCATGGGGAGTACGATGTGGATTGGTTTGAGGGTAGAAGAAACACACAATATAATCCTGAGACTATGCCCTTAGTAGGGCAACCATCATTTGACCGCTATTATAATCGGGGGGATTTGGAAGAACCAGAATGTAATACGTTTTTGTACCCTATTGTGATAGTGCACACTGCTATACCTATACCAAGTAGGGATTTACATATCTCTGTTGATTTGATTAATTATGCGTTTTACCGAGGGTACATCCCTGCAGACTTAGACGCTTTATTTTTTCTTGCGTTTTCTGCTTATCAAAAGAAAGTCAACCCTAGTGCTAAGTTAATAGTAGCATTGCGTCCCTATTTTACTATAAGTTCTAAAGTATATTCTGGGTATCTTGAACACCTTGGTATCAGTAACTTTGAAGTGTTTGATTTTAAGGAAACCCCTTATAGTGACCTTTTGCAAAGAGCTAAGTTTGTTATTGGTGGGGCATCTACTACATTAGTAGAAGCTTGTCTGAATAGAAAAGCTATATTATGTCTCACTGGGCATTCTGATAAGACTCCGTTTAGGTATGTTAAAGATTGGGCTGCTGTTGCTAGAACCGCTAACACCAGTTCTATTGTAGATGGGCTAATAGAGTTGACTGAAAAGGAAGAGCAATTAATACAAGGTTGTAACGACTACGCTGAGTATTTTAATTATAAAGATGATGGCAAAGCTGGTGAGAGGTTAGCTGAAGACTTAGTTGAGAGGATATGATGATACTTAAATATTTTAAAGAGTTGGATAGGAAAGAACAAAAAAGAGGGTACCCCAAGGATGTTGCAATAGAAGAAATAGATAAGATAATGCGTAAAGTGCCACCTGGAGAAGTAATGTTGAGGAAGTGTGGTATTTGTGGAGCTACTGATTCAGTAGACTTTGTAAAGGTCTATTCTTACTTATGGAAAGTTTGCAGGACGTGTCAGTCTCTTTTTGTAGCGAACCCTCCTACCTCTGAAAGTTTAAAAGATATGTACGATAGTGATGAGTACGCTAGTATGAACTCTCATATATCTAATGAGGACAATACAGAGTTTCGGGCGCATAGTATTGTAAAACCCAAATATGAGTTTATTAAATCACACATAACAACAGAGAAGCACACATGGTTTGATATTGGATGTGGTTTTGGTGAACTGTTGCATATAGTTCAAAATGATGGGTGGATAGCTAGTGGTATTGATACAAACCCTTTGTCTTCAGAGTTCGGCAAGAAACAACTTGGTGTTGATATTTCTGTTGGGTACTTCTCTCCAGAATTTTGTAAGGAGACGAATAACAAGTACGGAGTAGTGTCTGTGATGAATGTGTTGGAGCACTGTTTGGAGCCTCGTACAGTTGTAAAAGCTATTAGTTCTTTGCAAGATGTTGGAGATAACTTGCTGGTAGAGCTTCCTCATTTCCCTTCTTTATCTGCCTATCTATGTGCTTCTTTCCCAGAGGCGATTAGTCGTGTACTGACTCCTCCGTTGCACCTATACTTATTTTCTTTAGACGGTATTACTGCTCTCCTCAATGATTGTGGTTATACCCCTATCAGTTGTTGGATGTACGGACAAGACGCTGGAGAGTTATTAGATACATTAGATGTTATGTCTAGGGGGGTAGTTTCATATAGTGACGTATTGTTATCTGATAGTGACAGTATACAGAAAATATTAGATGAGCGTGAATTTAGTGACCACTTTCTGGTGTTCTCTAAAAAAGTTAGGTAATTGAAATATGAGAGTTTTATTTATAGTAAGTAATATGAGACAAGGTGACGTAGATTATATTCTCCCATTGGGTGTTGCTTATTTGGCATCTGTGTTGGAGCAGGAAGGGGTTAATGTTGAAGTATTGGATTTGGATGTTAATCCTATTAGCAACCAACATGTAGAAGAGCATATAAATTTTGGAAAGTATGATTGTGTTTGTTTGGGGTTTGTTTCAGCTAGGTTTCCTATTATCAAAGATTTGTTGTTCTCTGTACGTAACGCTTGTACTTCATCTAAGGCTAAGATGGTGTTGGGGGGGTATGGGGTTTCTGCTGTACCAAAGTTTATGTTGGAGGAAACAGGAGCGGACTTTATTATTTGTGGTGAAGGGGAGCAAGCTATAAAATATCTAGTTGGTAAACTGAAGTCGAAGGAGCCAGTGGAAAGAATAATCAGTCGGCCTTATATCGTGGATTTAGATACCATTCCACACCCATCTTGGCATTTGTTTGATATGGATACATACTCTTTTCCTAGAGTTAGATTTTACGATGGTGTGGGTAAAATAGGATTTGTTTCTAGCAGTAGAGGGTGTATAGGGAAATGTACGTTTTGTTATAGAATGTGTAAAGGGTATAGAACTAGAACTGTAGACAACATCATATCAGAGATAAGGTTTTTACATTATGCATACGGAATTGATTCTATTTTTTTCCTTGATGAAATGGCCTTTCATTCAACGAAGAGGATTAATGAAATGCTAGATGCAATGGCAAACTTACCATTTGATATTAGGTGGAATACTTCTACAAGAGTGGAGGTTTTACAAGACAAGGATTCTGTAAAGCGCATGAAAGATGGGGGTTGTGTAAATATAGGAGTAGGGTTTGAAAGTATGGATGATGCAGTACTTAAAGCTATAGGTAAGAGAACAACGCCAGAACAGAATAGAATAGCAATGGAAAACTGTTTTGAGGTTGGGTTGAATGTAAGTATTAATATGTTGTGGAATATGCCTAATGACACCGTTGACTCTTTGTGGAAGGGTGTGGATTTTATACTTAAATACTCATCTTGGAATGAGTGCAGAACTATAAAGCCTATCACACCTTATCCTGGATGTCCTTTATATTATACAGCAATAAGAGAAGGGAAGTTGTCTGGGCCAGAGGATTTTTATAACAAGTTTGTAAACCTTGATAGGATAACAGTGAATTTTACTGAACTCTCTGAAGAGGTAATGTATGAGGAATTATATAAAGCAAATAGTGTGCTTGTGGACGCTTACATTAAAAATGGTGGGCGAGGAGACGCTACAGAAATGAAGTCGGCTTTCTATAATTTGTACTTTAATGATTTTGCTGAGTTCAGAGGAGTGAGATGAATAAGGATGTTCTTGCAATAGGGGCGCACTACGATGACGTAGAAATTGGGTGTGGAGGCTCTTTATTAAAGTTGAAGGACGCTGGGTATAAAACCCATGTGGTTGTGGTTACTGATTCTGAGTATTTTAATTTTGATGGTGAATTGTTGCGTTCTAAAGAGCAAGCACGGCAAGAGGGCAATTCTGCCGCCTGCGTATTAGGAGTATCAACTATTGTAAATTTAGGACAGAAAACAAAAGAGGTAGAATGTTCTTTCTCTCTTATAGAGAGTTTGAATTATTTCATTGACAAAATTAAGCCCAACTTAATTTTTTCTCATTGGTACGGAGACTTGCATAAAGACCACTATGAGGTAGCAAAGGCGACTATGGTGGCTGCTAGGCACCAAACAAATGTTTTGTTATACCGCAGCAATTGGTACCATTCTGATAGGGTATTTGATGGTAGGTTTTATATAGATATTACTGATACTATAGAGAGAAAAAAGGATTTGTTAAGGCTACATAGAGTAGAGTATGAGCGTCGTGGGGAAGAGTGGATAGATTTTATGGCATCCAGGGCAATGGAAGCAGGGTTGCGTATTGGAGTTACTTATGCTGAAGAATTTGAAGTATTTAAATATAAGAAGGAAATAATATGAAGATAGATAAATTTAGAATAGGAGAAGGTAAGGTTTTCCTTGTTGCAGAAATAGGCAAGAATCATAATGGAGATATTGATATTGCGAAGTATTTGGTTGAACGAGCTTCTTACGCTGGCTTTGATGCAGTTAAGTTCCAAGCATATAATGTGGAAACCCTTTTGCACACGACTTTTTCTTCTGATGCTGAGCCTGAGATTGAATGGTTAAAAAAGTGTGAGTTGTCAGAAGGGGATTTTAAAGGTCTTAAGTCGCTCTGTGATAGTTTAGGTATAATCTTTCTTGCTACTCCAGAAAGCATTGGATGGGTTGATGTGTTACATAGTCTGAAGGTGCCAGCTTTTAAGGTTTCCTCTTTGAACATAGATAATTTTCACATGCTTAAACATATAGACTCTTTTTGGAAACCCGTTATATTGTCTACTGGGATGAGTTCTTTGGGAGAAGTACAACGTGCTACTTCTTATTTGGCTAACTGTGACTACGCTCTTTTACATTGTGTGTCTCAATACCCTGCTTCTTTTGAGTCTGTAAATCTAAATGCGATAAGGAAAATGAAGGAGTACTTCCAATGTCCAGTAGGATTTTCAGACCACACACAAACTGCTATTGCTTCTATCGGGGCGCCTTTTGTCGGTGCGGATATTATAGAAGTCCACATTACCCACGATTGTAAAGCAGAAGGTCCAGACCATGTTTTCTCGTTGTCTGCTGATATGTTGTCTCCTTTTGTATCTACAGTCAGGTGTTCTGAAATTATGCTTGGTAGTGGAATTAAAGAGCCTCACATTGACGAGTTGAAAGGTGGGTATAAGGAGCAAAAGAGACGATGTTGCGTAGCACGTATAGATATCTCTAAAGGGGAAACCATTTCACAAGATACTATAACATGCCTATGTCCAGGAGATGTAGAAACTGTTTCTGCTGCAGAATACTATGAGTTAACTAGTGGTTCTTATTTAGCTTTAAGAGATATTAAGAAGGGCACGCCCATATTTAGAAAGTGGGTGAGGAGGAAGTAATGGTAAGAAGAGTTTTAGTTACAGGAGTAGGTGGAGCTTCTGGGATGTATACTGCTAAGATTCTGAAAGAATCTGGGTATTATGTTGTAGGCACAGACGCTAACGGGTATGCTGCTGGTAGTGTTATTTGTGATGAGTTTTGTGTTGTTAGTAAGGCTAGCAATAGAGAAAATTTCATTATAGATATTAACAGACTTTTGGAGCGTTTTGATATTGATGTCGTTTTACCAAATGTAGATGAGGAACTTCCAATTTTTGCTGAGATAGGGATGAAAGCCATTATCTCAAACGTAGATACTGTGAATACATGTATAGATAAGTGGAAGTTTTATTTGTCTTGTCGTGATGTTTTAATTGTGCCCCATACTGCATTGATGAGTGCAGTTCCTTTAGCAGAGTTTGTGGGTAAAGTCATAGTTAAGCCTGTTTACGGAAGGGGTTCAAAGAACATATACACATTTGATGATGTGTATGAAGCTATGAGTGCTAAGTCTACAATGAAGTTTGGATATGGATTTATAATTCAGGAATATATAGATGGCAATGAGATTACTGTAGATGTCCTTGTTGGCAAATCTGGGGGTATTATTGTGGCGGCACCACGGTATAGAGTACACACATATGGTGGAGTTTCTCAAGTTGGTAGGACTGTGTTGCATGACAAAGTACTTGAGTTTTCTGCCGACTTGTGCAGACATTTTGAATTCTATGGCCCTATTAATATACAGTTTATGGAAGATAGAAAAACTAAGAAGCTTTACCTTACTGAGGTCAACCCTCGTTTGTCTGGCGGTATTGGTATTACCTATGCTAATGGTGCAAATCTTCCACTTATGGCTATCAGTGAACATTTTGGTGACCATTATACAATTCCTAAATTGAAGGAGGATTTGGTATTTAGAATTTTTCAGGAGTATAAGGATGAAAATTCGCATAGAGACGATAGGAAGTAACTCTAGTGGGTTAGGGCATTTAGTTAGAATGAACACTCTTGCGCAAGAGTTAAGGAAGACTCTTCATATAGATGTGTCTTTAATGACTACTTTGGGTTCTTACTATGATGAGGATATTGTGTTGGTAGATGTAGACAGAGAAGACCTTGCGAAGCATAAGGTAAGAAGGATTAGGCGAGATTTACCAACTGCTAAGGTTGTAGTATTTAAGAATGATGATACTTGGGATGATAAGATGGATGTAGATTTAACTATACGCCCTGACTTTAGTAATGTTATTCTTGAGGAAGTGTTTAGGGAGTTTGAAGATATAAATGTTGGTGAGGAAATAAAAACGATATTGGTAACTCAAGGGGGGAGCGACCCTTGGGGAGTGTCTTCTAGAGTGTTGCACACATTGGAGTACTTGTCTGTAGGCGCTACTGTCTTCACTGTAATGGGGGTGGCTACACACCCGTTGACATTACAACGTGTGCTGTACTTTTCAGAGCGCTCTTTGTTGCGAGGGTTTATTTTTCATAATTTGTCTATTGAGGATATGGCTGATGTTATATGTAGTACAGATTTGGCTATAACTGCTCCTGGGCAAACCTATGCTGAGCTTACTGCTATGTCTGTTCCTTGTATTATAATAGGACACCATGAGCGACATGAGAAGATAGGGAAGGAGTTGCAAGATAAAGGGGCGGCGGTTTATTTGGGAATTGGTCCTAAAATGACAGATGCTAAATTAGTAGAAAGTGTTAAGAATACTCTTAAGGTTATAAGTCCTTACAAGAAAAGACAATCTTTAATGGAAGGCGCTAGGAATGTAGTTAATAAAAACGGCATATACAAAGTTATAGAACAGATACTAGGTGTAATATGAGTTTATTGCGTACTGCGTTTGATATAGATGGTGTGATGTGTCACACTTGGAAGACTATGCTTACTCTTTTAAATAAGGAAGGGTATGAAGTTGGAGAGGATGACCTTACTAAGTTTAGGTTAGAGGATTGTTTAGATGTTCCAGAAGAAGTTATTAGAAAAGTAGTTACCGATGTGTTAACTGAAAATTATATGAGCACAATCCCTGTAGATGAAGAGGCAGTCGAGGGGGTTAGGGCTTTGAATAAATTAACTGGTAAGACTATTCCTTTTATAACCTCTAGAAAAGATAGAGACAGCACAATATATTATTTGGAAAATTATATAGTAAAGGATGACTTTCCCTATGTGGTAGAGTGTGGGTCTTGGGACGACGGCCTCAGTGCAGAAACTAGAAAACTTATTCAGATGCGACAATTAGGATGTGTAGTTATGGTGGAAGATGCTCCAGAGACTTTACAATTGTTGTCGTTGCATCATATAGTTCCTGTATTAGTTGACAGGCCTTATAATAAATATTGTACTTGGGCACTTAGACTTACTGACTGGGGGCCTTTGCTAAATTTAGTTTGTAAATTGGAAGGAGTTATGTAATGCCTGTAGAATTTTTAAGACACGATGATGGTAGTATGTTTTCTGCTATAAATTTATCGGAACATACAATGCATTGGTATGATAAAAAAGTTCTTGTAAGTGGGGTTGGACATAGTGGTACTAATGTCTTTACTGAATTAGTACGAGCGTCTGACGCTTTTAATTTTATCAGTTTTGGGTCGAATGTTGAAGATAGGATGTCTTGGTGTTTACCAAATTCTGGTGCTTTGATAGTTCTTACAGAAAATTATGGGTCTAAGATGGCATGTGAAGCGCCTTATTTTAATATAGCAGAGTTCCTCGCTAATATGGAAAGATTCCCCAATTTGCATGTTCTGCTTTGTCTTAGACATCCTATTGACACAACTTTATCTGGTATTTACAGAAGTTTGCCAGAGTCTATGGGTGGTGACGCTTCAGAAGTTAAGGAGGAGGATGTTAGAATAGATAAGAAATATATTGATGATGTAGTTCAAATGTGGCAACGTGTTCATTTACCTATGATGTTAAACATGCTAAATAGGTATGGGGATACACTTAGAATAGTGCCTGTTAAGTTAGAGTCCTTAATTGAAAGTCCTGCAAATGTGGCAAAGAATATAGCAACTTGGTTAAAAATTCCGTATAAGGAGGAGATGGCTAATCCTTGGAATAAGGTAAGGCATGCGGGACAAGTTAAGAGGTACGAAGGTAAAATTGATAAGTCTCAAATATATACACATCAAAGATGGGAAGAGATATATGGTGGTTTCTTTGCGGATAAGGGCGATTTAGTTCGTAGACTTATTAATGGTCTTGAGTCTGTTTGTGGGAGATTGGACTATGAGGTGGAACGATGCTAGTTTTACTGGAAGACTGTAAGAATTGTGTGAACTTAGAAAACCATGATGAGCCTATTTGCTTTTCATCT
>JABAHP010002277.1_pt2 | contig 13261 bp, 14 predicted proteins | sample 7062081 | NCBI WGS metagenome assembly JABAHP01 (sample SAMN14534357, study PRJNA622989) | marine sediment metagenome | biome: marine biome [ENVO:00000428]; feature: marine pelagic biome [ENVO:01000023]; material: deep marine sediment [ENVO:00002113] | place: India: Gulf of Kutch | collected... | reverse complement strand
CACCTCAATATATTGAGTATATGAAAGCTCAACGTTGGGATGGTAAAATGCCACAGGTAGTTGGAACTGGTAGTGGTATGATTATCGATTTAAAACGAAACTAATAAATGAGATTATTTTTGGATGACATAAGAGTTCCTTACGATGTATTCAAGATGACTATTAACCCGATCTTCGAAAACAACGAAGATTGGGTTATTGTTAGAGATTACTATCAGTTTATAGATTATATTAAAAAATATGGTTTACCTGAATTTATCTCTTTCGATCACGACTTATCATATGAGCATTATTTAGAGGAAAATCAAAGTGATATTGAATATGAGACTTTGATTGAGAAAACTGGATATGATGCATCAAAGTGGTTGGTTGATTATTGTATGGAAAATGATGTTGAAATCCCTAACTATTATGTTCATTCAGCAAATCCTGTTGGAAAACAGAATATTGAATCTTATTTAGAAAACGCAAAAAAAGTAATGTAATGGCAGAAACATTGAATTTAGTAAACCCACAAGACAAATTATCTGTTAAGTATAGAATTAACAGATTTCCTGATGGGCAACAATCTATAGACATATTGGAAACTGATGTACCTGTGTCTACATTCCACCAACTAAGAAATCAAACTACACCTATTACCATTAAATCAAGATTGAATTCATTTAAGGATTTGGAATTGATTATTTGTGCGAATCAGGCGTTAAGAAATATTGGGGTTAAAATTGTTAAACTTTATATCCCTTATATGTTGGGTGGTAGAAGTGACAGAAAATTTCAAGAAGGTGGTGTTAACTATTTAAAAGATGTCATCTGCCCGATTATTAATCAACAAGGGTTTGATGAGGTAAAGGTGATGGACCCACACTCTGATGTAATTGAAGCTTGTTTAAATAACTTTGTGAAGTTAACTCCATATAAGTTATATGAAAAGGTAATCAGAGAATATATAGAGAGTAGATTTAAAGATTCTACCCCAACAACGGAGGAGATTATTATAACATTAAATAATATTAGAGTAGTATCACCTGACGCAGGCGCGTTAAAGAAGGTATATGATATTGCAAAGTTCATTGGTGTAAAAAATGACATTATCATCGCCTCCAAACATAGAGATATGACTGGTAAAATTACTCATACGGAAGTTCCTTTATCTGTACGCGATGCGGATAAGGATTTATTTATCTTTGATGATATTTGTGATGGTGGAAGAACTTTCTTAGAGATCGCTAAGGTGATTAGACAAACTCAATCATTGAGTAGTGCAGTTCACCCTGACAGACATGGAAAGATTTTCCTTATTGTAACACACGGAATTTTCTCTTCAGAAGAACAATTGAAGGAGTTAAGTGAGTTATGTGATGGTATCTATTGTACCAATTCATATAAGACATTTGATGAATCAACAAATATAAAACAAATTAATATTTTTTAATTATGAAACCGTTACATTTAACAGATGGGTATAAGTTGGATCATAGAAGACAATATCCAGAGAATACTGTAAAAGTATACTCAAATTGGACACCTAGAAAATCTAGGAAAGATGGAATCAATCAAGTTGTATTTTTTGGTTTACAATATTTCATTAAGGAGTATTTAATCAAACAATTCAACGAGAAATTCTTTAACCAACCAAAAGATGAGGTTGTTAAAGCTTATGTTAGAAGAGTCAACAATTATTTGGGTGATCATTACATTACCTTCGAACATGTTGAGCAACTTCACGACTTAGGTTATCTACCATTGGAAATTAAGGCACTACCTGAAGGTACAGTTACACCTATCAGAGTACCTATGTTTACAATGGTAAACACAAAACCTGAATTCTTTTGGTTAACAAACTATTTTGAGACACTTGTTTCTAATGTTGTTTGGTTACCTTGTACATCAGCAACTATTGCTTATGGTTACAAAAAGGTATTATCAGATTGGGCAGAAAAAACAGGTGGTGATTTAGAGTTTGTACCTTTTCAAGGTCACGACTTCTCAATGAGAGGTATGGCAGGTATCGAGTCGGCAATGATGAGTGGTGCAGGTCATCTATTATGTTTTGTTGGTACAGATACAATCCCAGCAATTGACTTCTTAGAAGAATACTATGGTGCTGATTCAGATAAAGAATTAGTAGGTTGTTCAGTTGCAGCAACAGAACATAGTGTAATGTGTATGGGTGGTGATGGTGTAGATGAATACAAAACATTCAAACGATTAGTAACAGATGTATACCCTACAGGAATTGTTAGTATTGTATCTGATACTTGGGATTTATGGAGAGTATGTGCAGAATACCTACCATCACTTAAAGAAACTATCTTAGCCAGAGATGGTAAAGTAGTTATTCGACCTGATAGTGGTGATCCTGTAGACATCATTTGTGGGTTGAGTCGTGAATATGGTAAAGGACAAACTCACGAAGAGAAAGGTGTGATTGAATTGTTGTGGGATACATTCGGTGGTACAACTAATGACAAAGGGTATAAAGTGTTAGACCCACACATCGGTGCAATCTATGGTGATAGTATCACAATTGAAAGAGCTAACGCTATTTGTGAAAGACTTGCAGCTAAAGGATTCGCATCCACTAATGTAGTATTCGGTATTGGTTCTTATACTTATCAGTACAACACAAGGGATACATTTGGTTTCGCTATGAAGGCTACTTATGGTGAAGTTGAAGAAAACGGAAACGTAGTTGGTAGAGAAATCTATAAAGACCCTGTGACAGACGATGGTACAAAGAAATCCGCAAAAGGGTTGTTGAAAGTACAAAGAAACCAATATGACGAACAACTAGAATTAGTTGATTGTGTAGATTGGGAAAGAGAAAGTGAAGGTGAATTACAGACTGTCTTTAAAGATGGGAAGTTGATTGTTGATCAGACACTTTCTGAAATTAGAGAAAGAGTTGTAAACGAAAATTTCACAATTGAATTACACTAATGATTAACTGGGTTAACGTTTTTCTTTGACGAAAGCTCTAAGTTTAACTTTACCCCAGTTTTTCATATCTTCGCCATTATCACCTAATAGTAGTGTTGCCATTGTACGATGCCAACCCTCTATTAAGTCATATTTTCCGTTGTCGGTTTTTTCGACAATTATAGGCTCGTTACTACCACCTTTAGTAGCGAGCTTTTTTTGTGTATCCATTCTTTGTTTATCGTCTTTTACTTGATAGGTATCCACTTCACCAAATTCCCTTTGTATAAAAGCTCTAACAGTTCTATCGGTGAAATCCATAGGGTTAACCTCAATGATCTGTAGTTTCCACGGACCTCTTAAATATCTTTTCCAATAATCACCAATATACATTACAGGGTCACCCCAAAACTGAGTCATTATTTGTTTAACAACTTTTTTGTCTGATACTATATGGTTATAGTAGAAGTCTTTTAGGATGTATTCAGGTGTGTTAGCAAACTCCCATCTAAGTTGTTCATACATTGACTTATATGGTGTATCTTGTTTGTAAATAGGTATATCTTCTTTTAACCCCATTTTATACTCATCACTTTCAGGTGAAGCGTCATCCACACCATAATATTCTAAGTCTTCATCTAAATTACGTTGTTTTTCTTTTAAAACTTTAAGGTTTCTACCAACCCATATTTTAGCTAAGTCTAATGAGGTGTAACCATCTAGTTCAAATACTTCTTTTATCTCTCTAGCAACACTTCCAAAGTTAGGAGTTTCATCACCATCTTTTGACTTAATTGCCCAATCATATTTTTCATCTTGTCTGAAGTATTTTGGGTAATAAACTACATATTTTCTATCTAAATATTTATAGATGTTATTTTTTATTTTCCATTTAAAATCATCAGATTCATTCAATTTAGGTTTATCCTTAACTTTATTTGTTATTTGATCAAAATATAAAGACATAACCTTTTCAATGAAATAACCATCATTAATATCAACACCATATGTTTCTGACACATATCTATAGAATTTATTAATAAAAGGTCTTTCTAAAATCCTTTCAGATTTTGGTTTTTTAAACCAACTACTTGATAAAGTATAATCAAATGGAGTGACTATATTAAATAATGCCCCCTTATTAATATATGTTTTTGTGAATATATCATCAGCAACTACTCTAATAAATTTATCTCGTTTACTTTCATCAGATTCATTAAGATTTGATTTCTCCAGTAATTCCATTCTACGTACAATTTCTTTACAAACCAATTTCCATATTAAATTTGCACTCTTAATATTTTTAATATCATATTTTTCTAACGATGATATAAAAGCGTTGTCAAACCCATTACGAATATCTAATGGTTCATTCATCCATTTTATCATACCTTTTTTAGAAAAAGTATCCCACTCATCATTAGGTAATTGAAATACTACAAAATAATCTTCTTCATCACCAAAATCCATCGGACCTTTTTCGATATTAACATGTTGATTTATAAAATTATCTACCACGTAATTAAGGTAGATGCCCTCTTTATTTTCATTCAATATTTTCTTAATTATCTGTTTCATTAATAATCGTATTCTGCAATATCTATAGACATACCTGTATATGGTGTTAACACCTTATTTATCTCTTCTTTAATACAGTCTGCAATTTCATATTTTACTTCCCAATATTCTTCCATCTGAAGCACATCTGGTATTGTATATTCTTCACCTGTACTAAGAATTGTTACATAACTATTTTCTGCATCTATTATATGTCCTTTAATGTCTACATATCTTTTAAATGATGTTAACTCATTATAATTCTGAGGTTTAAATTCAAAATCATAAGAACCACACCTATTGATATGAAAAGTTGTTTTTAAAATTTTTTTAAGTTTATCTTCGATCTGTTGTGGTTTGTTTTCCTTTAACCAATTAAAAAAATACCTCTCAACCCCACCTGTACCGATAACATCCTCACTCATATTATAAATCCATTCATCTAATTTTAACTCAACACCCTTATCGTCTAATTTTTTGAAAATCTTATTTAGTTGATTAATTTCACGATTTATTGCATCCTTATTATCGGATTTGGTTTTTAATTTCCTCATTTCCTTTAAAACAACTCGTTTAATTATATTATCCCCCATATTTTGATTTTCTTATAAAAAATTACTATCTTTGTATAAATAAATATCACAAAAATGGATACAATACTAGAATTAGCTAAGTTCAATCATATAAAATATTATGACGAGCCACATAAATACTACATCAATGGAAAACAAATGTTATCTTGTACAACATTTATTCATAAGTTTGAAGAAGACTTTGAATCTAATGTTGATAAACCTGATAGATGGGCTGAAAGACAAGGACATTTTTATAAACCTAAAAGTATGGCGGATAAGAGTGCACATAAAAGAAACTTTTATCCAATGGAAGGTGATCCTTACGGAAGACCAGATTACTCAAAACCAAAACCACCAGAGGAGTGTGTTACTGAAGCGGATGTAAAGGCGGAATGGTTATATAAAAATCATCATGCAACATTTGAGGGGTCAACATTACACGATTATATTGAGAATTACTTAAGTAATCGTATATTTCCTTACCCTAAGATGAGTCCCGAAGGTTTACACTTTAAGGAGATTGAGGAAACATTTAAAATCTTAAAACAACAATTCTTAAATTTCTATGAAGTTAGTGTTGCAGCGGGTAAATTGATACCTGTGAGGTCTGAGCTTGTTGTTGGTGATGAAGAATGGGGTGTAACAGGAATGATTGATCAATTGTTTTGGAATGTTAAAGAACAAAAACTACAGATTTGGGATTGGAAAACCAACACCATTATCAATATGGTGAATAAATTCGGAAATAAAATGTTATACATATTATGGATGTTGGATGCCTGTGAATTCACAACATATTCATTACAATTGAGTGTTTATAAAAGAATCTTACAAATAAACACTAACTTAGAATTAGGTGATTCGTATTTAGTATGGTTTAATGAAGAAAATCCTGATTACCAAATCATAAAAACAGAGGATTACACACATCTAGTTGACGAAATGTTTAAATATAAACTAGAGAATGAAGAGTTATTCATATCTTAAAGTTGTGAATCAGGAAACCACTCATAATCATCGTATACTTCTTCGTTCATGTGGGTTGTTTTTTTAATTAAATATGACTATAATTAAAAAAAAAGTATTATGCAAAAAATAAAAAAATTGTTTCATATTGCAGATTTACACTTCAGAACCTATAAGAGGATGTCTGAATCAGAAGAGGGTTGTCAAAAGTTCTTAGATGAGGTTGAATCTTATATGGGTAAAAATGGTTTAACTCATTCAGAAGCAAGAATTGTGATTGTGGGCGATATTGTTCACCAAAAGATAACCATATCTAATGAGTTATTTTCTTTAGTTAGTTGGTTTTTAAATGCGTGTGCTAAATTATGTCCTGTGGTGATTATTGCTGGTAATCACGATTTGTTAGAAAATAATAAAGATAGGATGGATAGTATCACACCGATTATTGATGCAATAGATAATCCTAATGTTTATTATTATAAGGAATCTAAATGTTACCCTGATGAAAACATAGTGTGGTGTGTCTATTCAATATTCGATGAGAATGAAAAACCAGATATAGAAAAGGGTAGAGAGAAGTATGGTGATGATAAGGTATATGTAGGATTATATCACGCACCTGTTAATGGTGCAAAAACTGCGATAGGTTATGAGTTTGAGGAAAGTCACGATCTTATTCAGTTTGAAGGGTGTGATATGGTTTTGCTTGGTGACATTCATTTAAGACAAAGTTTCGAGCATAAAGGAATCCCTATTGCATATTCATCGTCTATGATACAACAAGACTTTGGTGAGAAGTTATATGATCACGGATATTTAATATGGGATGTAGATACAAAAACATTTACTGAACATAATTTAGAGATTGATTATGGGTATTATGTGTTTAAGATTGAATCATTAGATGATATTGAAAACGGAGAAGAAAAATTAATGAATGTATGATAACAATTAAAGAGTTAAAAGAGTATTTGGGTAACCTACCTGAAGAGTTTGATGAATTCGTTATGGTTAATGGTGAGGTATCACCTTTGATTGATGGTGAATATTATGTGAGAGTGGATAAACCAGTTATCCAACTACATATCGATGAAGAAAATAAAGAGTTTGTACTGTCACACCAAACACAAGAAGAGGTTGATGGTATTATTGACAATGTAAATGGAGATACCGAAGAAGATAAAGGATGATATATGGGAGTATTGTAGATTAAACGATATTCCAAACATTGATGATTTTATTCTTAAAATGATAAAACAAGGATTCAATGTTGAGAAGTTCGGTGCAACCCCATTTGATGTTGAACCTGAGATTAAAGAGGTTGAAAAGATAGTTGAGGTTGTTAAGGAAATACCTGTAGAAAAGATTGTAGAAGTAGTAAAAGAAGTTCCTGTTGAGAAAATAATTGAGAAGGAGATTTATATTACTGATGATGAACAGGTAAATGAATTAAAACAAAAACTTATAGACTCACAAAAAGATTCATCTAAATACCTATCTGCTTGGGAAGAAAAATTAGGTGAGGTTGAAAGGTTGAAAAAAGAAGTCTCAAAATCACAGGATGGTTTTGTTGGTGTGACTAGGGAATATGATAAAATAGTTAAGGAAAAAACTAAATTAGAGGAGGAAATAGGGAGGTTAAAAGAGGAGTTAGAGGAAGAGAAGAAAAAGGTAAATAAAGTAGATGATAAAGACATCTATGGAGAAAATAACAAAGGATATTTAGGGTCAAATATTAGTGATTTATGGAGAAAACGAAGGAGTTAGTAGTAGTACCAAAAAACGCACATATAAGGGTTGATTGGAGAGATTACCCAGAAAACAATACTGTTGAGAGTAAGAATAGAGTAAAATCATATTTTGCAAAGAAATATGGTGTAGAGAAAACTGCGATTAAGATAAACTTTATGCCTATCATTAAGAATAGTGAGGGTAAAGAGGTAGATATCGAAGATGGTTTGATTGAAAACATAATGGATGTCGAATACCAAAGAAGACTATTCAAAGAATGGTTAGACAGAAATGAGGTTAATGTTGAGTTTGATCGTATTTGTAAATTAGACGATCAGGTTAATGCAGAGTTGTTTGAAGAACAAAAGGAAGATTACAGATATCGTAGATGGGTATTAAAGAATATATGGATAGATAACTTCTTATCCTATGGTGATGGTAATGTGGTGGANNTGGTGGAATATGATGATCTTAAAGGTTTGATAGTTGTTAATTCTGATCCTGCAAATCAGGGTGGTAAAACTATATTCAGTGTTGAGTCTTTATTATTCTTATTTTTCGGTAAATCTAATAAGGCGGATGTTGCTGGTGAGATATTTAATACCTATAGAGACAAGAATGAAGTTAAAGTAGGTGGGTTGATTAATATTGATGGTTTAGATTATATTATTGAAAGAACAATAAAGAGAAAGGCGAAAAAGGCTGGTGGTTACACTACCTCATCTAAATTAGAGTTCTTTAAATTGTTAGCAGATGGTAATAAGGAAAATTTAGAGGGTGAACAAAGAAGAGAAACTGATAAGTTAATTACTGAGACTATTGGTAGTTATGAAGATTTTATGACTACAATTGTTGCAACTGCTGACAACTTATCTGATCTTATTGGTACAAAACCAACTCAAAGAGGTAGATTATTAACTAAATTCATTGGTTTAGAACCAATTGAAAAGAAGGAGTTGATAGTAAAGAAGAAAATGGCTGACTTTAAAAGTACAATGAAGTCAAATGTTTATAATTTACAGGATTTAAATGATGATATTACAACACACAAACAAAGTATTGTAGATAATAAAGAAAATATTGTTAAATTAGAGAATGAATTAGTTAGTAAAGACAAAGAGTTAGAGGTTGCTAACGACAAAAAGGAAAAAACCTTATCCCAAAAGACAGAGATTGATTCTGATATTAAAGACATAAACCCTCAAACGTTAAAATCTGAGATTGATGATATGATTTCAGGTGGTGTTACAAAAAAAGAGGCGTTAGATGAAGTAATAAAAGAAATATCTGAAATTGGTGAGGTTAATTTTAATGAAGATAAGTGGAATGAGTTAAATGATGAGTCTTTAGAGTTAAAGTTAGAGGTTGGTTCACTTAAAAAGGATATTGAAGGGTATGAGAAAGACATAAAGGGTATGAAAGAAGGAGAATTTTGTTCTTTATGTAAACAACCATTAAAAGACGTTGATCATACTGATCAAATAAAGGAGTTAGAAGGTAAAATTGAAGAAACTAAGAAAGTTTTAGAAAAAAAATCAGGAAATCTTTTGGCAACTGGGGAAATTTTAACTAAATTAGCTGAAGAGAAAGTAAAATCAGATAATAAAGATAAGAAATCCTTAATAAAAGATAGATTGGAAGTAGAATTAGATAGATTAAGGGTAGATGTTAAGGAAAAGAGAGGTATTCTAAAAGAATATGAAAGAAATGAAAAGGCAATAGAAACTAATAGAGAGTTAGATAGTAAAATTTTGGGGTATAACCAATTAATTAGTAATCTAAACTTAGAAAGGGATCAAATAATTACTGCAATTAGTGAATCTAAAACAAGTATTGAGAATAGTGAGAAAATCATTGAAGAAAACACAACACTAATCGATACTATTAAGAAAGAGTCAGAAGTTCTAAGGATATATGATATATACCATAGAATGATAGGGAAGAATGGTATCTCTAAATTAGTTTTAACATCTGTAATCCCAATTATCAACTACGAGTTAAGTCGTTTATTAGACGATGTTTGTGATTTCGAAATTGAATTAGAAATTAATAGTAAAAATGAAGTTGAATTCCTAATTATTAAGAGTGGGGTATCCAAAAAGTTAAAGAGTGGATCAGGTTTAGAACAAACAATTGCATCATTGGCGTTACGTTGTATTTTAGGTAGAATATCTACATTACCAAAACCTAATATTATTGTATTCGATGAGGTATTGGGTAAAGTTGCAAATGTTAATTTAGATTACCTAAAACTATTCTTTGATAAAATTAAGATGATGTTTGACACTATCTTATTTATTACTCACAACCCTATCGCACAGGAATGGGCTGACAAAATGATAACTATTAGTAAGAAAGATGACATATCGACATTAAATGTTAAAAAAGTAATTGAACAAAAAACATTATTTGACGTTTAGTATTATTTTTGTTACTATTTATATAAAAAAAGGTAAAATATGAATGAAGAACCATTTTACAGAAAGTTTTGTGTTATTGGATTAGGTTCTACTGATGATATAAACAATATACTTTTAGAAATGTCTAAGAGTGAAGTTACATATATCAGTGGTACAGGTTTGATAATTGCAACTTTTGAGACAGAAAAAAATATTGTTGACATTGAAGAAAAATTAAAAGAAGAAGATAAATCTTTTATTGTATTTGAAATGACACCAGGATTCTTTTCTGCTAGTATTAAAAGTGGTGAAATACAGAAAAAATTATTCGGTGGACCTATCTCCAATAAAGACATATTCGATGAATATAATAAAATGGCAGAAAATATTATGACATTTATGGATATTGAAGATTTAGAAAAAGCGAATGTGGAGTTTTTTACTACACCGATTAAACCACCAAACTTTAACGAATGGGTTGAAGAACCATCAATAGATGACTTATTAGATAAGATTAACGAAAAAGGTATGGATAGTCTTTCTAAGAAAGAGTTAGATTTATTAAACAAATATTCACAAGAAAAATAGTTTTATGGGTAAAAATTTTATTAACACAAAAGAGGATGGTATATCCATCTATTTAAAAGACGTGAGGAAATATAGTGTTATTTCACCACAAGAGGAAGTTGAATTAGCAAAGAGGATTCAAGAAGGTGATGCTAAAGCGGTGGAAGAGTTATGTAAAGCTAACTTGAGATTTGTTTTAAGTATTGCAAAAGATTATCAGAATCAAGGTGTATCCATTGGTGATTTGATAAATGAGGGTAATTATGGTTTAATTGTTGCAGCAAATAAATTCGATCACACAAAAGGGTTTAGATTTATTTCTTACGCAGTTCATTGGGTAAAACAAGCTATCCTACAATGTCTGAATGAAAACTCTAGGACTGTTAGACTCCCAACTAACGTTGTGAATAAATTAAATGACATTAAGAAGGAGAGGGAGAAGTTTCAAAAGGATAACCAAAGAGACCCTATGTTTAATGAGATTGATTATATTGATGTACCTAATTGTTCATCTCTGCACGACTATTTAAATGAAGATGGTGATGAGGTTGTAGATATCATTGCGGATAATATGTTTGAGTCACCAGATGTGGTAGATGATGAACAAGAAATTATAAGAAAGAAATTGGATGAGGCGATGTCTGAGTTATCTGATAGAGAAAAAGACATTGTTAAGATGTATTTTGGTATGTATGGTGAAGAAATGACGTTGGAAGCTATTGGTGATGAATATGATTTGACTAAGGAAAGAATTAGACAGATCAAAGAAAAGGCTATACGTAAGATTAGAAATAATATTGGTGATTTAATTCACTACTTAAATTAAAATTTGACTTCTAATTATTGGTAAATTAGGGGGTGTTGCAGCACCTCCTTTTTTATTGTTTACTATAATAAGTAAAAATAATATATTTATAATAAAATAATGAGTTATGAAAAATATTATTGAATTAGTAAAAAAATACAAGGTTTATATCTTAGCAGGGTTTTTAGTAATCTTCTTTTTTAGGTCTTGTGTAAAATCTTCACAGGTTAGAAAATTTGAGAAGTCTAATGATCAGACTCAGTTAGTGATTGATAGTCTGAACAATGTAATTAATTCCCAAAGAGATACTATCAATGATTTCCCTGAAGTATTGAGACAGGAGAAACTAGAAGTCCATATGGAATATGATAATTGGATATCGGCTAGAGATAGGTCACCTCAACTAATGTTATTACATGGGATTGTTAAAGATAACATTAAACAACTTAATAAGTAATGAGAAAGATTTGGAACTGGATTAAAAACAACCCCAACAGAACGATGTTTCTGGTGCCGATATTATTGGTGGCAGGGATATCTATTTCACACGTTGTGTCTTGGTATGATATTGCAAATCCATTTAATTGGGCGGTATATCTATCTATTGCGATTGAAGTTGGTGCGATGACTGCATTAATAGCAGCAACCAATAAAATTAAAGGTGGGGTATGGTTTATGTTTGGTTTAGTCACCCTTATTCAGTTTATTGGTAATATATTCTATTCTTATAAGGAGATTGACCCTAATGGTGAAAGTTTTAAAATGTGGGTTGAATTGACTGGACCTATATGGGATTTATTTTCGGATTCTACAGATGTAATTTCAATGAAGAGATGGTTAGCAATCTTAGAAGGTGGTTTACTACCTATCATATCATTAACTTCACTACATTTCTTTGTTAAATATGAAAAACCTGAAGATAAAGAAAATGAGGTTGTAGAGAAACCAAAAGAAGAAGAAAAGGTAGAAAAGAGGACTTTTGTTATTAATACTGAAAACCTACCAACTAAAGAAGAACAAGAGGAATACGTTAAAGAGGTTACAGAAAAATTTAAACAACCTATCGAGTTTGCAGAAGATACTAAAATAAATCCATTGGAAATAACTGAGGATATTAGTTATTTTGATGGTTACCCTGTACCTGAAGAAGACAATTCCCCAAAACAAGAGGAAATTCCCCAAGAAGAAACAGAAATAGTGGAAGACATTAAAATCCATTCCCCAAAACAAGAGGATGATACCCCAAAACTAAATACTTTCGATGCGTCAGAGATTATTAAAAGGGTAGAAAGTAAGGAAGGAAACACGGGAACAACAAAGACAGTTGAACAGTTACAAAGGTTAGGTAATAAAAACGCTAAATCAAAAATTAATAGAATAGATTAGTGGTTATAGATAATGAGACATATCAATTAACTGATAAAAATTACCACAAAGAAAAGTTTGATAAAGAATTGATTATTTTAGGTAACACCTTTAATAGTGGTATGTTACATTATAATGGTTGGTTAACAAGGGTTGGTGGTAATTACACTAAAACATCAATGTATACTGTTGATCGTAAAGGAAATGTATACCAACACTTCGATGACAAATACTATTCAGATTTTGTTGGTAGTAAGTTTATTGATAAAAAATCTATTACGATTACATTAGAAAATTTAGGGTGGTTAGATAAAGATATATTAAAAGATCGATACATTGACTGGATCGGTAATATTTATAAAAGGAGAGTTAAT
>JABAHP010001796.1_pt1 | contig 13307 bp, 10 predicted proteins | sample 7062081 | NCBI WGS metagenome assembly JABAHP01 (sample SAMN14534357, study PRJNA622989) | marine sediment metagenome | biome: marine biome [ENVO:00000428]; feature: marine pelagic biome [ENVO:01000023]; material: deep marine sediment [ENVO:00002113] | place: India: Gulf of Kutch | collected... | reverse complement strand
CGGTCTCCATAACTGTTGTAGTACATCAGGTATCGCATAATGTCACTGACGTACGGTGTTTCCGGCAGGGCCGAGTCGCAGATACTGGCACAGCCGGCACAGTAACCTGTGCAGGTCGCGCGGGCGTATTCATTGAGGACCTCCCTGTCTGTCTGCGTTAGTTTGGTTTTATCGAGCACGGCAGCCACGTTTTGCTTTAAAATAGAGATGTTATTCATCTGGACGCATGCTGAACTGAACCTCTTGTCCTGTAATACAAGCTTTATACAGGCCTGCTCGGGAGTGAAGCCACCCTGGAGAAAATGTTCAACCATTTTTTTGTCGGCTTCAGTTTCGATTGGCTGCCTGAATTCTTCAAAGGTTGACTTGCCGGTCGTCTTCATGGCGACAAGGCCGATCTTTGCCTGGTGACAAGCATCGATTGCATCCTGTAATTCAGGGTCCTGCATTATACGGAAGTTGTAACTTGTCATAATCACATCAATCCAGTCAAACTTTGCACCGGCGGCAAGACATTTGGCCATATTCTTGTGAGTAGTAAAACCAAAGTAGCGGATGAGCTTTTTTTTCTTTGCTTCTTCAACATACTTTCGAATTTCGTCGGTCAATACGGCCGGATCCTCCATGCCGTGAAAGTAGTGCAAATCAACGTAATTGGTTTTCATTCTGTCAAACGAAAGCTGGAGTTTTTCTTCCATCGCCTCTTTTGTGAATGCATCCAGGGCCTTGGTGACGATGAAGATGTCCTTTCTTTTTTCGGGATGCTTTGTAAGAAACTCACCGATACCGAGTTCACTGTTTCCACCTGCATAGACGTTAGAGGTATCCCAGTAATTCACACCGTAATTAAGAGTGCTCCTCAATATGATTTGGCTTTGAATAAGATCAAACATTGTTCCCAGAGATAGTGCAGGGACTTTGATATTTGTTTTTCCTAATTTTCGCCGAGGCACCTGCGGGTATTTCGTGGTTTGTGTTGTTTTCGGAGCATCAGGTTGGGTAGTAGTGGGCTGCTCTTCTTTGGCTTTGCAGCCGGCCACGGCCGAGCTAAGTCCTGCAGCGGTGAACGCAGTATCGCGCATAAAGCGGCGTCGAGTTACTTTTATATCGTTATTATCCATCATTCATTCCTTTTCTTGATAGGTCTTTGATGAATTTTAGAATCTGTTATACACGAATTTATGTTGATTGTATTATTCGACTATAAATTCTTGTCCATACAGTATAAGATTATTATTAGTAAGTGCCTCCATGCAGGTGTATATTATGGTAAAATCTCAGTTTTGTTCAAGTTATTTATTATTTGCCGGAATGTATACGTAGGAAGTTATATTTATTGTGTTTCATCAGTTTAGATTTCGAAAATATTAACGCTTGAGCAGTAACTTCCTATCCATGCTTCTTGTTTCACCTTCAGCAGAGATTCTTACAGCCTTTTTGCCGCTTACCGGACATTCATGCTCGCAAACGCCGCAGCCGATACATTTTTCGATATCAACGTGGGGTTTCTGCAGGCGAACTTGAATCTCAATTTTGGAGCCGATAGGGGGGATTTTGTCGAATTGCTCACCGGGGGAAATGACAATGGTTTTTTCCGTATTGGCTGTGATTTTGGCTCGGACGTCTTCCCGGACAGCACAATAATAATCGCCTGTGGCAAATGTGTCGGGGATGATGGGTGTTTCGATTTCTATAGTTTTGTCAGTAACACTTTTCACTATTAAAATGCCATCTCTTACTGTATTGAAACATTCCTCTGTATATATTGCCTTGGGGCTGAGAGGACAATTTTCTTCGCATACTATGCATGGTTTGTTCATAGCCCAGGGCAGGCATCTGTTACGGTCGAAAAAGGCGGTGCCGAGCTTGATGGGGCCGGCCTGAGCGAAGTCACCCTCTCCGTGTTTTTCGGCGAGTTTAATCGGCCTGATGGCTGAAGTTGGACAGACCTGTCCGCAGGCCACGCAGTTTAACTGGCAGCCGCTGGAGCCGATTCGATTGTTCAAAACAGGAGTCCAGAGGTTTTCCAGTCCACCTTCGAGGCCTCCCGGCTGGAGAACATTTGTTGGGCAGGCACGCATACATTGGCCGCACTTGATGCATCTCTTTAAGAATTCTTTTTCTTCCAGCGCACCGGGCGGTCGAATAACTTTATGGTACCAGTTACTGCCTAATTCGTTGCTGAGCCTTACGGCCGGTACTGCAAATAAACCGCTTGTGAGTGAAAGCATAAGGCCCCTGCGGGAAATGTCCGGATTTGTGATTTCGCCTGCCAGTGAAGGAGTGGTTTGGTAGCTTATTATCTGGTCCTTGCAGTCCTGACGGCAGTTAAAGCAGAGGACGCATTCGCTTATCCTTATATTGGTGCTTGGTTCGCAGCCGCCTTCGCAGGAGCGCTCGCATAATTTGCAATTGGAGCATTCGTTCTGGTTTTTGCCGATTCGCCAGATAGCATACCTTCCGAGGATGCCGAATAGTGCCCCGAGGGGACAGATGAATCTACAGTAGAACCGGGGGATGAGAAAGTTGAGGAAGACCACCGTGAAGAAAATCAGCAGTATCAGCCATGCCCCCTCGTAAAAGCGAGGGGTGGTTGAAACAAAGTTCACGGTTCTATCAGCAATAGACAGTAATAACTGAAAAGAACGGGTTACCAACGGTATTGGATCGAACAGACCCGTTTGTAATGTGGAACCGAGTGACGGGAAAGCAGCCATAAACAGAAATAATATGAGAATTAAGTATTTTATGCACTGGGCCTTTCGGTGTTTATTGAGCTTTACTTTTATTGCAAGCTTTGTTTTTCTATTGACCAGGAATCCGACGAAGTGATGCAGTGAGCCGAAAGGACAAACCCAACTGCAGAAAAACCTCCCGAATATTATTGTTAATATGATAGTGACCAATGCCCATAAAAGAGGAGCGTAGAGCTTTTGTGTAGTCAAAACGGTTCCGATTGCTACGAGCGGATCGAGTTGCAGGAACCAGTTGACCGGCCAGGCGCGAAGCTGCCAGAATTTCTCGCCTATAGTGCTGACTATGCAGAACCAGAGAAACATCGAGAAAAAGAAAACCTGACTTATACGTCTAACTGTTACAATTTTCATAAACACACTTTCAGGGCCGTAAAAGTTTTCGATTTATTGTGTTTAATTAATTTCGAATCATTGTTTTCTAATCTCTACTTTTCCAAGGTTGTACCAGCCGTCCGGCTGTTTCCTGGAAATAGCGAGTTGAACTTTTGGTTTCTTAGACTTCGGATCGATAATGCCGATTTGCAGGTTGTATTGGCCGGGCGGTGTATCAGATGAAACCAGGATAGAATCGTCGTAAAGATTGTCACCCGGCAGCCAGGCTCTGATATCGGCGTTTGTACATAAAATTTCAGTGTTTTCATCGTTTTTGAGGCGAAGAGCGAGAGGGAACTTCTTATAACACGGCGCAACACCCTTGTTGTCCCACCATGAAGTGAAAGCCATTTTTCTGTTTGGATTTACTACTGACGGGTAGGTAAACTTGCGAAGTACGAATCTGTATCCCATTTTCGACAGCCATCTATTGACGGCGGGCCACCACTCTTTCGGGACCGGTGAAGACTTGGCGTTAAAGGAAGATATGTGCCACTTGAGCGACTCATCGATTATGTAGTCGACGTCCCAGCCCATGTCTTTCCAGTGCTGCATTACCCAGCATACCTCGAGCGTAACAGGGGCTTTTTTCCAGGCATCTTTGACACCAAAGTTTATGATAGCCTGTGGATAATAATCGTTCATGTGTGACCAGGTTGGACTAAAGCCACCCATATCTCCGAGGCAATCGACCCTCCAGCCGACTTCCGCTTTTGAAAGGGCGTAGCTGTTTGTTTTCTTGTCGGTGAGGAGCATGACGAGATGTGTTTTTTTAAAGGAATCGATATAGGCGTCGACCAGTGCATGTCTCGTTTTATCCGTCAATTGAGCGGAGCCTGCACCTTCACCCCATGCCCCGACAATTGAAACATCAACGCTTTCAAGGTCCCGGTGGCCGTCATATCGGTTGCCCATAATCTTTATCATCGTTGTAAAATGCTTTACATAGCGGGGGTCTTCCGGGTCTACCTGCCACTTCTTTACGGGCAAATCTTTTCTCTCGCCAACCATTTTGCGATACCAACCGGGGACATCGTTTTCCGTTCCGGTTCCGTATGGCGCGATGCGCAGCATCAGAGTCTGCTGTCTCTGGTGAGCTGTTTCAAGGGCTTTATCTATCAAGTCCCAGCGATATTTGCCCATATTCGGCTCGATGAACTTCCAGTAAATTCGGAAGTAGGCTATGGTTGTCATCGGATAGTCTTTGTTTTGCAGGTTGCCGTCAAAATCCTGATAGACAATGGGTTTGCCCTCGGTCCAGCGTTTAGCCTCATTTAGGGTATCGCCGTTGAATCTCTGAAAGGTCATAAAGCCGATTCCGGGATTTGTCAGGATATCGTCGATTTCCTTTGGCCGAACGGTAATGATTTCCTGCGCAAAGAGGGGAACAAAAGATGCTTGGATTAATGCGATTACAATTAAGATGATTATGAATAAGCTTGAGATACGCACAGCATCTATTCCTTTGACTTTATTTGGAACCGGTATTTTTATTCATCATATCGAATTATTGCTGTAAAACAGGTTTTACAATTTCCCAAGTAATGGTTTAAGAGCTTTATAGTCTGTTGTTCCGGCGCCGCTGGTTTGTGCTTTTGCAAGGTAAGGCAGGTCCGCTGTTTTTAGATCCAAAAGGGTGCAACCATAGGAATCGGCGGCTACCATATCGCAGCTTGCGATCAGTGTATTTGCACGTTTCAAGTCCGAAACAGAACCACCCGTCGGGCCATTGGTCATCATAACTTCTGTGCCATCGAGTATAACCAGCGTCGGTTTTACCATCATGGATAACTCGGCTATGATGGTATTGATATCCTGGTGAAAGATGTTGCGTCGTCCGCCTAACAAGCCGTACCAGTTTTTCATCGACATAGAAGCACCGGCCCTGGCGTGGTGTTTGACCGGGGTTATGCCAATAAGTTTATCGACGTTGGCAAAGGGGCCATAGAAAACAGGCCAATTCTTAATGAGTTTGCCGCCTTCAAGGTTCGTGTGCTTGAAATGACGTAATTTGGGCAGTATGACCTTGGCGCCGGCTGCACTCGCTGCTTTGCTTACGCCGCTTAATGTAAAGCAGCTTGCAGGATCGTTAATCGGATTGTCAGTTACGATGACCTTTTCTGCGCCGGCCCTGTAGCACATCGTAACAACTTCAGCCACGAGTTCCGGGTGGGCTGTGGCCCCGAGCATAGGTGGTGAGGCAAACGCTACGTTCGGTTTTATCGCGACCTTTTCCCCTTTTTTAACGAATCTTTCTATACCCCCAAGCAGTTCTATTGCTTTAGTGACGGTTTGTTTCCTGTCAGGGCCTTGGACTATGCTCATAGTCTGTCCTGCTACAGTGGGTACGGAGAAATCCGGCAGTGTTACGAACTCTTCAGTTACTATAGTATGCCTTGGGGGCCCTTTGTCATCATAAAGTAACCGGGAAACTGAGCCGGCGGCTGCAATTGAAATTCCCGCCTTACCCGCACGTGTAAGGAACTGTCTTCGCCCGAGGTTTTTATCGTTACAGTTAGTCATTTATTACCTTTGCCGAGCTTGTTAAGCAGTGTTATCGCTATTTTTTCCGCTGATTTCTGGCTTTCAGCTTCGTGAATGCCGTAAACGAATGGCCCTGCAGCAGAGACAATTTCCGTCGTATCATAGAAGTCGAAGACTTTACCTTCCAGAGTTTTATTAATAGCTGTTTTAAGTTCGCCGCCGTTTTCAAGCAGGAAATCGTAATAACTTTTAGCTACGAGTTGAGCCTCCTTAGAGTCCGGGCGTTTGCTGAAAAATGCAGTGATAATCTCTTCACCGAGTTTGTATTGTGCGGTGAAGATATCGGTAAATCCTTCAAAGCCGAAGGCACTTGCCAGATATAATTTTGGGCTGCCTGTAACAAGATTATCTTGAGGAAATAAAGTAAGCTCAGGTATCTCTTCATCTTTATCAGCTGGTAAATTCGTCTGAATATTATGAGCGACCTCCATTATTGCTTTGTACAATTCATCCGATTTCGAGGAAGCGATAAATTCGACATAATATTTGCCGTGTACAAAATACGGGGAATCAGCAGTTCTATAGCCAAATTGCATGTCCGGCAAGAACTGTACATTGGGTCTCCTTTGAACGCTATAAACAGAAAAAGCGTTTTTAAGAGAGGCCATGTCAAAAATGAAAAGCTCCATCCATAGATCTTTATTTTCTTTGTTTATCAATCGCTGAGTAAACAATTTTTCGAAGCCTGATTCGATGTAAAGGGGAGCTTTGCCGTTAATTTTTTCGAAGAGGTTGTCGGCATGATAGACTTCTTCCGAAAGCATTTCAAAACCGGCAGGAGCCAGAGAACGCAGTGTTGCCGTTATAGACTCATCGACGGCTTTTTCTATACCAAATCGGCCCATATCGTAATCGGATTGTTTTATCAATATGGTAACGGCGATGAGGAAAAGAATCGCCAATAAGCAAATGCCTATAGCAGATTCAAGCTTTGTTGCCCGGCCTGAAGTCGAGTCCATAGCCAACTCCAATAATGGCAATTTGCCCCGTTGGAAGTTCAGAACCGAAAAATTTCCAACGAGGTTTACTTGACCAGAAAGTTTAAGCGGATTATAGTTTTCCTCTGAAATTTTGTCAATATTGGTTTTGAAGGCTCAAAAGATGCGAAATATAAAAATTGTTATGGCCCAGATATTATGCCTTGATGATGACCGAGCGGGCAATTTTGTCCGAATTGAGAATGCGATTCGGGAGGCCAAAGAGGCCGCGGCTGATATTATTTGTTTACCTGAGATGGTCATTCTGGGGTGGGTTAATCCCGATGCACACGAGAGGGCTTGTCCAATTCCGGGTGAGGATTCGGGAAGGCTTTGTGAATTATCTAAAAAATATGACATTTATCTATGTGCCGGATTAGCTGAAAAAGATGGAACGAAGCTGTATGATTCGGCAGTATTAATTGACGAGAAGGGTGAGATTGTTCTTAAACACCGCAAGATAAACATATTGATGGAATTAATGACACCACCTTATACGCCGGGCAAAGAGGTCAATGCGGTGGAAACTAAATTCGGCAAAATCGGAGTGCTAATCTGTGCGGATACACATTCAGACGAAATTTTGAAGAGAATGGCACAACTGAAACCGGACTTGCTGCTGGTTCCTTACGGATATGCAGAGCAGGAAAAGAACTGGCCTGAACATGGTAAAGAGCTTGAGAGGGTGGTCAGTGAAGCGGGGCGAAAAACCGGGGCGGTTGTGATTGGGACCAATCTTGTTGGTGAAATAACAAAAGGGCCGTGGAAAGGCCGAATTTTCGGTGGACACAGCGTTGCGGCCGATAAAAACGGCGAAACACTCACAATTGGTACAGACCGGGATCGGGATATCAAGATTGTTACTGTTAATACAGGTTAAAAGAAGATAATCGTTCCCTGAAGGCGGATTTTGTTGGTATAAAGGCAGGCTTTGCCGTGCCGTTTCTTTTGGAACTATTGGCGTTGGTCGGGGAGGAGAAAAAAACTGTAAAAAAATAAGATTTCTGACGGGATTGACAAAATAGTCCGGATGGTGTTATAATACTTTTTTGATAATAATAGGAGACTTATATGACTGGATATATCCAATATCTTGGATTTTGGACGCCGGGTCCGCTCGAGCTTGCAATCATAGCTATCGTTGCTTTGTTGTTGTTCGGCAGGCGGCTGCCGGAAATCGCCCGTAATGTCGGCAAGAGTATGACCGAATTTAAAAAGGGCATTAACGAGGCCAAGGAAACAAAAGACGANNNNGGACGCCGCCGGGCTGAACGAAGATGATACGATGGGCGCTGATTGATTATTGGTAATTGATAATCCGGACGGCCATTTATCAATAATCAATGATCAATTTTGATATGGGCGAGAGCGATAAGAAAGAAGACCTTCTTGATTCCACGATGAGTCTGGGTGACCATCTCGAAGAATTGCGAATGCGGATGATTCGAGCGCTTATCGGGCTGGGTATTGGTTGTGTAATCTGCCTGGCTTTCGGCACCGGCATAATAAGGTTTATGCAGGGGCCGTATGATGATTCAACCGCAAAGCTTATGTTCAACATTGACCTGAAGTTTCAGGATGATTTAGATCAGGGCACCATGACGGATGGCCTGCGGCAGGAATTAAGTAATAAAGGGGTGACACTGTCTGCCGAGGTCAAAGTTGGACGGCAGGGATATCTGTTCAGTCGCAGGAGATGGCTGATCGACGACGGTGTAGACAACCGATATTGTGCCAAGAAGGAGAAAGCTAAGGAAAAGAAAGCTAAGGTCAAAAAAGAGGGGGATGAGGTTAAGAAAAAGGAGGTTGAGCTAAACATTTATAAACTAAAGCCGCTCCAGGTAATTGCAGTAGCGGCTGGATTTATCAGCTATATAAAAATTGCTATGATTGCCGGTTTGTTACTCACATCTCCATGGGTATTTTATCAATTGTGGATGTTTGTTGCGGCGGGACTCTATCCACATGAAAAACGTTACGTCCATATCGCAGCACCTTTTTCGGCTGTATTATTTGTTGCTGGAGCACTTTTTTTTCTAATCGTTGTCGCGCCTTTGACTCTGAGATTTCTGGTATCGTTCAATCAGAAAGCGCTGGATGCAAATTCTCAATTTACCTTTCAGCACTATATTGCTTTTATGAGCCATCTTATGTTAGTATTCGGTTTGGCATTTCAAACACCTACTGCCATTTTCTTTTTGAACAGGACGGGGCTGGTTTCAATCGCGGCTTTGAATAAATCCCGAAAATTTGTAGTACTGGTTATATTTATAGTAGCGGCCATGGCGACCCCGCCTGATGTAATCTCGCAGGTAACGCTGGCGGTGCCGTTATACATTCTGTTTGAATTGGGGATACTGCTGAGTTACTTATCAAGTCGACGGAGGAGAAGATTAGAAAATCAGATTTCATAAGTCCGGTAGATTGAATTTATTTAGTCACACTTACTTAGTATTGCCGGGATCAGTCGAGAACAACCTGGTCTTGATATTGGGGGACAGTTACGTTCCAGCCGGTTTGCTCTCTGATGTATTTGCCAAAACTGTGTGCGCTTTTGGTTTCACCGTGTATGACGAACACGCCCCTTGGAGGAGCCTCCAGTTCTCTTAGCCAATCGAGAAGCTCGTTTCTGTCTGCGTGTGCTGAAAAGCCGTGTATGCGAACAATTTTTGCCTCTATCTTGCGCTTCTCACCAAGTATCCTGACTTTTTTGATTCCATCCACAATCGACCTGCCGAGTGTTCCGACAGCCTGATAGCCCACAAACATTATCGTGTTATTCGGTCGCGAGATGTTATTAACGAGGTGGTGCTTGACTCTGCCGCCTGTACACATTCCGGACCCGGCTATGACCATAATTTTTCCTTTTATGCTGTTGATTGCCTTTGACTCATTGGCTGTTCCCGCCATTTGCAGGCCCGGCAGTTCGAAAGGTGACTTGCGCCGTTTAACATATTCGGTCATCTGTTTATCAAACAATTCCGGGTGGTGCTTAAATACCTTTGTAATCCTTGAGGCCATTGGGCTGTCCAAAAAGACCTTGAACTCCGGAATCTTATTTTTCAGTCGAAGCTCGTTTATGTAATACAAAACCTCCTGAGAGCGTTCGAGTGCGAAACTTGGGACGATGATGTTGCCGCCCGCTTTTATTGTTTCGTTTATTACCTCACCCATTCTTTGTTCAACATCTGTGATTTCCTCATGTACCCGGTCGCCGTAAGTGGACTCGATAAGAACATAGTCGGCATATTCGAACACAGTTGGATCACATACAATGGGTCTGTCCGGCCGGCCGATGTCTCCTGAGAACAGGATGATTCTTTCCTGGCCGTTTTGACGGACCTTGACTCTGATTATAGAGGAACCGAGGACGTGACCGGCATCATAGAAAGTTGTTTCCATGTCGTCGCCGAGATTTGCAGATTCTCTGTATTCAATATGTTCGAAAAGAGGAAAGCAGGCCTCGGCATCTTCGGTTGTATAAAGCGGGACCTCCGGGTAGGGACCTTTGCGACCTTGCCGTTTGTGTCTTTTGCGTTTGTGCTCGGCATCCTCTTCCTGAATCTTAGCTGAATCCAGCAATATAATCTTGGCGATTTCAGCAGTGGCTGCAGTACAGAGGATCTTTCCTCCGAATCCTTCCTTCACGAGTTTGGGCAATAAACCGCAATGGTCAAGATGGGCGTGAGTTAACAGGACGGTGTCTATACTTTTTGGTGCTACCGGGAAAGGATCCCAGTTTCTTTCGCGGAACTGGCGTTCCTGATAGAGTCCGCAGTCAACGAGGACTTGCGTGCCGTTTGCCTCCAGAAGGTGTCTGGAACCTGTGACATTCTGAACGGCGCCGAGAAACTGTAATTTTATTTGCATACTTGACCTCACATGATAAAGGACTGTTCTTGCAGGCAGATTCTACACATAACAGAACGATTTAACAAGCTAATTCTACAGGCAGGCAGGAAAGGAAATTGTTGTATTCAGAGTGAGTGTTCAAGGGAAAATTTGCAGTCAGATGCAAAAGGTTATCCGTGAAGCTGTTTTTTTACCTAAAAAAAAGACGGTTTTTACTTGACAGGAGGGGGGTAGGTTATGTACCCTAAATTATCTTTAAAGTAGCGGCGTTAAACTCGATAAATCTGATATAAAAGCGTGGGTCTGCGGGCAGACTACCGATTTCTATTATGTTCAGTTCTTTTGGCGGCCGGGACCTGCACCAATAAAGATATCCATAAAAACAGCTGCTTATAAGGTGGAGGCCATATGGAAGACGAATGTCTTGTGTATTTGCGTGCACTTTTGTAACTTAAATAAGCCTCTGATCTTGATTAAAGGGACATTATTGTGCCCAAAATGTGGTTTTAACTGGAGAGCGAGAAATGAGTAAACAAAGTTTGATAAGTTTAGTGGCTCTGTTAGTAATGGCATACTCGGCGGATTCTGCCGAAAAGATGGTCGATTCCAGGCGGGCGCGGGCGCTGGAACTGTACTCCGCGGCGCCGGCCGTATTTATCGAGAATGTTAGACAGATTTCTGATTCTACGGTGCGTTATGTGTTCCGCGGTAGCGGGGCAAACATCTTTCATACCACCAAAGGGCCTGTTTTTCAGTTGTTCAAACGGGAGAAAGCCGGTCAGGATTCAAATAAATATCGTGATGAACATGCCGGATCTCTCGGCTTGCAGCGGCATGATAATAAGGCCATCATCAAGGGGAGGTGCAGCATCTCGATGAAGTTTATTGGTGCCAAGGGGGTGAGGCCGATAGGACGTGGTAAGCAGGAGACGAAAGTCAACTACTTTATCGGTAGTAATCCAGACAAATGGCATACAGATGTAGCTACCTTTTCAAATGTGGTATATCCGGAACTGTACGATGGCATTAGCTTACACACCTTTGGACGAAGGTCTCATCTTAAGTATGAGTTCCACATTGCGGAGGGAGCCGACTATAGGCAGATTGCCATTAAATACGAAGGTGTAGACGGCATGAGGATTGATTCCAATGGGACGCTGCACATAAATACGCCATTGGGTGAAATGGTAGATAAGGTGCCCTATATCTATCAAATTATTGAGGGTCATCAGGTTCAATTACCCGGCAGTTATCGATTGATTGATGAGAACAGTTATACGTTTGAGATTAGCGGAAAAGTTGATCCAACAATTGAAGTTGTTATCGATCCCACACTATCCTGGTCCTCCTATCTGGGTGGAAGCGATAATGAAACAGGTTATGGCATTGCCGTGGATTCTACAGGTAATGCCTTCCTGACAGGCGCAACCAGTTCCGATCTATTTCCGACGATGCCCGGTGTGTACCAAGAGTTTTACTTCGGGCAAACAGATGCTTTCGTGGCCAAGGTGGGGTCTGTGGGGGAGTTGTTGTGGGCGACTTATCTTGGCGGTGAAGGCGATGACAAAGGTTATGGTATTGCCGTGGACACAAATGGTGATGTGCTGCTAACGGGCAGGACCGCCTCTGACTATTTCCCGAGGGTAGGAGGGCTCGATGATAAACTTGACGGTAGTACGGATGCATTCGTGGCCAAGCTCAGCAATGACGGAAGCAGCCTATCCTGGTCGAGGTATCTGGGCGGCGCGGATGATGATTGGGCCAACGGTATCACTGTAGGCGCCACCGGCTATTGCCTACTGACGGGTGTTACCAATTCTGATCCATTTCCAGGGAGTGCGTTTGGATTCCCGTATATCTTCAGCGGTGGAACAGATGCTTTTGTGACGAAGTTAAATCCGGGTGGGGATTTTGGTTCGACAGGTTGGTCCAGCTATTTGGGTGGCAGCCAGGACGACGAGGGATTTGGTATTGCGGTAGACGATTTTGGTAACGTTCTCGTAACGGGCAGGACCTATTCCGATGATATTGCTAATGCTGATAATTCATTCGGCGGCAATTCAGATGCCTTTGCAGCCATGTGGGTTGACGTTCCGGCCGGAAGTGGGATTCGATGCTCGTTGGCCTGGCTTCGCTATCTTGGCGGCAGCAAGGATGAGGGGGGATATGGTATAGATGCAGGTATGGATACCGATGGGCTTTATGCGATGCTGACGGGTTTTACAGAGTCTTCCGATTTCCCGGCATGTTGTGGATTTGACAGCAGCTACTGCGGCTGGAAAGAGGCATTTGTGGCCAGGATAGATTATTTTAACGATGTCAACGACAGTAGCGTGGCATGGGCAAGCTTTCTGGGCGGCAGTCTAAATGACGTGGGAAGGAGCATTGCAATAGTGGACCAGGTAAATCCCGTATACAAGGATTATGCCGTGGTGACCGGTGACACAAATTCTTACAACTTTCCCACTCCGGGAGGTTTCGATCCCAATTACAACGGTTATTATGATGCTTTTGTGACGACGGTGACCGCCACGGGCCAATTGGTCTGGTCCAGCTATCTTGGCGGAAGCGGCAATGACCGTGGTTACGGTGTTGCTGTGGATGGCGAAGGCAGCGCGTTATTGACAGGCGCCACCGACTCTAATGATTTCCCGACATGGGGAGGCGGCGATATAAAGCACAACGGCGGGGAAGATGTATTTGCAGCAAAGATCGAAATGGACGAGAAGGTCGGGTTGGGAAAGCTATACGGTACAGTTTGGAATCCTGACGGTGTCCCGATTGGGGGAGCTGAGGTCACCGTAGC
>JABAHP010000361.1_pt2 | contig 13309 bp, 11 predicted proteins | sample 7062081 | NCBI WGS metagenome assembly JABAHP01 (sample SAMN14534357, study PRJNA622989) | marine sediment metagenome | biome: marine biome [ENVO:00000428]; feature: marine pelagic biome [ENVO:01000023]; material: deep marine sediment [ENVO:00002113] | place: India: Gulf of Kutch | collected... | reverse complement strand
TTTTATAATCAAATTGTAAATTTGCATAGTTAATTTCTACTGTACCTCCTCTGTTATCAATAGCATCCCCTAGATATTTCCATGATGCTGTAGTTAGCCTATTAATTTTTTTAATATAGGTAATTGTAAAATTACAGGACTTAAAATAAGCTTCAGTGAACTCATCTAAATCAGTAGAACAATTATCTTCGCAATTAAATTCCATTCCTAGAATAATAATGAAATTTTGATAATCACCATTTTCTAAAACTTGATTTAGAAAGAATATGAGATCCTCTATATCATCAGCATGAAATATCATATCATTCAAATAATCATATGACCCGTTAATTTCTGCTCCATCATATCCTAGTGTAGTTGTTTGAAACTGAGCTACTTTATAATTAACATCTTTATTTACATTTGAAAGTCTAACAAAAAACTTAATGAAATCCCCTTCAATGAATCGAACTACGCCTGTGGTATCACCAACGGCTTCAACACCTTCCCAATGCCACACATCTCCACCTCCACATCCGATGAAAGATTTAGCGGTTGCATTTATCTCAACATCTAATGAAGCATTAGTTATTGTAAAGTCTGACATATTATGGGGTATTGTAATTACTTTTTCCCATTGAACACTCGTTCTTTGATAAGCATTCGTAGTAGTTCCAGAATGTTCTGCCCATAAATGAGAAGCAAAGCAACCATATTCATTAATTCCATGCCCTTGCGTAGGATAGACGGGTATTTCTGGATTAGTATTATTATACCATCCTTCAGAAGTTGAAGAATTGGGGGTTCCAGAAACTAATGTGTTTGTATAAGTTTCTCCTTGAACATTAAAATTTGCAGTTCCAGCACTGATGTCATTATTAACATCAGTAACGTCACCAGTAATTTCAGATATCCAATCGACATTATCATCAAAATCTGAATTTTCAATCCATTGATCAACATAAGTTTTTTTTGTTAATTGTTCAGCCCTTCCGGGTACGACGAATATATTGAGGAGAAATAGAATGGAAGTAAAAATAATTAACATTTTTACAATTTTCTTTTTAGTTTTTAAATTCATAATTAACCCCTTAAATAATAATGATATATTAGTCTAAATCATGTATATTGTATAATATAGATATAAGAATTATGCTTGAATTTTCACACGTAAATTAAATAAAATTAATAATAATAAGTTACTTAAGAAATTATTATATATATTTCAATTACTGAGATATAATAAAATATTCAAGAGGAATCTAAAATTGATCCAAGGAATTTTAACATTTCAGTTCAAAATCAATCAAAAAGATACGGGTGAAATAGAACCGGAATTTGAGCCAATTCAATTAGTATTCCGGGAGGATAAGTCGGATGAAGAGGATTTTTCAGATTTATTATCTGAAAATGATATTTTCGCGATTTTTTATCAGCATACTACAGGACTATTTGGAGTTAAATATAGCTATAGCAATTTTTATGAGGGAAGATTAAAGGATACTCCATATCAAGTAGTCTCATATTTCAAACAAGTAGCAGATGGAACACAGTACTTAGCAATATCTATATTTGAGTTGGATGATGAAATTGGAATATTTGAGGACTTAATTAAAGAAATGGGGAATCGATTAGATGTAATCTTTGATAAATTAACAAGAGCACGAAATTCGAAACAACTCTCTTTAATTGAAAACATCAATATTAGACTAAAAAATGAAATTAAATTCACAATTTTTCAAGTTGATAGATTATCTAATTTAGATAAGCTTCAAAAAGCGGCGTTAATCTATAATAGTGAAGAACGTTTAAAGATATTGGAAGTTTTACGTGAAGCTCCGATATCGAAAAAGAATATGAAAAGCCTTTTAGAAAAATTGAGTGCTAATATAAACGTTGATATTCTACTTCAACCATTTTTAGAGTTAAATATTATTAGAAGAGATTGGATAAAAGGGGAAAAAGATAAAAAAACAGGAGAAATCACCCATCAAGGAGAATATTTATTCCTTGTTAAGGATATAATGATTGCTCGTATTCCAAATGAAAATCTATTAAACCATTTTAAAGAAACTAAGAATGAATTATTACCCATTTATAAACAAAAAGTTATTGACTTCTTTGCGAATTATGATCCTTATAATGAAACTATTGAGGAAACGAGAAGATTAGCCTCAATTCTTTTAAACCCAGACGTGTATGACTTCTTCGTATTGATGAGACATAACCATTACCCATTAGACAAAATCCCAAAGATTTTTTCAGAATTTGCAGTTACAGAGATATTGTTGGACGATTTGAAAAAACTTAATATTATTACAGAGGTTACTGACGACAACGAGAGGAAATGGATATGTTTATTGACAGATATAAAACCCTTGATAGTTTTTCCTGAATATCTGCTTCCTAAAATAAGAGAAGCTTATAAAAATCAAGAAACTGATGGAGCACTAACTTATGAAATTGCTAAGAAAGCACTTAGTTTGTTAGAAATTACTTATCCTGAAAAAGTAACTTTTTGAAGTTAAAAAATTAAAAGAGGATGATTAGCTAAAATGTATATGTTTAAGGATAAAGATGAAGTAGAGGTTCCAATTACGTGTAAAATATGTCTAAAAGAGATAAAATTTCCAATTTCTGTTGATGAATATAAAGAAATCAAAAAGTTTCCGATTAGAAAAGAGGATGTTCATGGAGATCCCCCTCACAAATTAATCGCCTTTTTAAATCAGTATTTAGAAGTTGAGAACTTTGAAATAAAGGATGTAGTAGAAAAAGTTGAAGATGTATCTTATTCAAAAGAGTTGACAAAACAAGTATTAAGTGAAATTGATTTATCAGATGATGAAATAGATCTCTATTTTCGTACTACCGGTCGAGAAGCAGTCTCTATTGGCGAAATGTCAATTTTGATCAATAAATCTAAAGAAGAATGTAAAGAAATAGCAGAAAAATTTGTTGATAAGGGTTTATTTAAAGAAATTGTTGGTGCAACACCTCATTATCAAGCCTTACCTCCTTATGCCGCTTTAATCGCACAATTACAAAAATTCCATAAATATATTTCAGATATTAAATCAAAAATACCAAAACAATTAGATGTATCATTTGCTAAACTCGAATCAGAAGCAGAGGGAATGGAAAAATTAAAGGATTCAAGTGAAGTGATGACGGGATTAAAAGAAAAAATGCTTTCTCAAATTCAAGCTCAAAAGAAAGAGTTTGATAGTACTATCTCAGCAATAGATCAGATTAGAACTATTTCAGAAGATATAACTCAACTGGGTGACATTTCAAAAAACCTTACTGACGATCAACTGGGTTCTTTATCAAAACAATTTGAAAATCTTAATGTAAGAACCTCCCAAATAATTAAAACTCAAGTTGATGATCTTAGAAATCAGTTTGGTGATATTAAGAATACGATTACAGACAATTTACAGAAACTACGTTTAGGAGTTATTCAACAAGCGGTCGGAGATGTTATTGATAAAGTCATCGCCACTCGTTTAAAAGACATTACTGATAATTTAAATGTACAATTAAGTGTAAGTCAAACTGTTTTTGCTGATGAATTGAAAAAAGCTACTCAGGGGTTAAATACAGAGGTCATATCTAAATTAAAAGACTCACTTCAAGATGCTGTTAAAAATATTGATTCAATTGCTGCAAAATCAGGCGAAGATAAAGATAAAATATTTTCAGATTTATCAGAAAATTTCAATAAGGCTGTAAAATTAGCAGAACAAAGAATTGATGGACTTTCGGGAGGTATTTTTGAATCTTTTGGAAATATAAAAGATATATTCGGAAAAGGAATTGTGGATACTTTAGATAATACATTATCAGATATTATGAACCGACTAGAAGTTAGTGAAATTACCACTAGAGAATTCTGGGAGCAAGCAAAGGGTAAACGAGGTATTACAATGAAGGATATCTGGTTTATTCGATCTCCAGAAGCAGCTAGAGCTCATATTAATGAAGAAATCTCGAAAGCAAAGATGAGGGTTTTAATTGTTGCTCCAAATCTTTCCGATATTGATATTGAGGCAATAAAAGCACGACCATCTCGTATAAATTTTCGAATCGCAACTTATATTGATCCAACGATACCTGAGCATGAACTAATTATGAAGGAGATGGATAACATGGATAATGTAGACTATCGAAATAGAGCTCTGCAGAACTTGTGGGGTATCAATAAAGATTACGAAGAAGTTATACTATGTGTTCTTTCTAAAACAGAATATAGAGGAGAATATGTAACTGAAATCGCTGGAATTGGAAGTATTATTGAAGAACATATCAAAATTTTTGTTCCAATTCTCGAAGATGCTTGGGTGGGAGCAAGAAAGGAAATTATGCGGACAATTAAAAAACCTGTTTTAGAAGAACCTTTACGAGAAGAACCTTTGAAAGAAGAACCTTTTGTATCTACTCCAGCTATAACAATCCCTCCTGAAGTGGAAGCCCCAGAAGTAGAAAAAGTGTCTGAAGCACCTAAAACCACAGCCTTATCAAATCAATTCGATGAGATTATTAATGGCTTAGATAATATGACTGGAACTGAAATATCTTTAGCATTAGAACGATTTCAAAACGAATATGTGAAGATTGAAGGTTATAATAGCGCTTTGAAAAATGTGCATAACACCAGTACAGAATTGAAGAGCAATCCAGAAAAATTGAGCCGTCCAGAAAAAGATGAATTAAAACTCTTAATGAAAATTTGGAGACAGAAGCTTAATCTTTAATTGTTTATTTTTTTTCAATTTTAAAATTTTTTAAAGTCAACTATTTTTCAAATCATATACTTCTTATTATTATTTTAATTAATTTTCTTATGGAGAAAGAGGTTATTACTCTTAAATCAGGAAAGGTTAATGATTACCTCCATCACATTGATCTTGAGGCATACGGTAGTAAGAGAATCCTTTCTGCTTTTGTAGGAGAATTTGATAATGAATCAGTCTTAATAGATTGTGGATCATCTTTGAATATGAATAAATTAATAAGATATCTCGAAAAGAAGAATATTCCCTTATCCTCTTTTAAATATCTAATACCTTCACATCATCATTTTGATCATAATGGTGGAATGTGGAAAATTTATGAGGAATTAAAAAACTACAATCCCAACATTAAAATTCTTACAAATAATTTGACTAAAACCTTATTAAATGATTACCAAAATCATTTAAATAGAGGAAAAAGTACGTATGGAAACTACATAGGTGAAATGAAGCCTATAGAGGAATCTGCTTTTGAAATAATTAATCCAAGTGTCAATTTTAGTTCTGATCCTAATAAATTAGATATTTTTGATAAGTTTAGTGTTAATGGAAAGCAAATACAATTATCTATTTTGAACACTCCTGGACACACACCAGATCATCAAACTCCTCTTTTTTCTGACCAAAATGCTATAGACTTTATTTTCTTAGGAGAGGCAGCTGGAACATTATATCATAATACTAAGTTATTAACGATGCCTACATCCATGCCCATATACTATAATCATGAAGATTATATGAACTCTATAAAGAATCTAAGACAAATAAAACCTTTAATGGCGGGTTTTGGACACTTTGGGATAGTAAATGGTAAGGATAATGTTCAAAACATTCTTTCTGAACATGAAATATTTATGGAAAAATTCAAGTCATTGATTATTAAATATTATTCTGAGAATCCAAAAACAAAATATGTTTTTGATAAAGTTTTACCAGAATTATTACCCAGAACTGACTTCTCTATTGATGGTCATCCTATATTTCCAAGTATTGTATTGGCGGTCGTGTACGGTATGATGATCTCTCTTGGATATCGTTCAATTCCTAAAGAAGAAATGAAGTATATGAAATAAAAATCTCATAAATACCATTCACAAACTTCTAAAGTATTAATATCATTAGAATTTATAATGGATAAAAATATAGATACTTTCGATGTTTGCATCATTGGTGGAAGCATTGCTGGTAATTATTTATGCTATTTATTATCAAAAACAAATTTAAAAATATTAGTTATTGAAGAACATAAAGAAATTGGATATCCTTTACAATGTGCTGGTATTGTTTCTCAAAAATTAAGTAATTTGATTAATTTACCAAAAGAAATTGTTTTAAATAGAGTGAACATCGCAAAAATCATTTCTCCTTCTGGAGATTATATTAAATTATCTGGAAATGAAAGACCTTATATAATAAATAGAATAGCATTAGATAAGCTATACTATGATAATGTAAAAGATCTAAATAATGTTATTTATTATTTTAAAGAAAAATTCAAATCCTTCAAATATATAATTGAAAATGGAAAAAAATTATTATTAATTGAGACATCTAGAAGAATTATCAAATCAAGATTATTAGTTGGATGTGATGGCCCTTTAAGTACAGTTGGTAAAATATTGAGAATCAGAAATAAGAATTTGTATGCTTCTCAAATAAGGATTAAGAATTATTTCGATCAAGATGAAGCTGCAATGTATTTTAACCCCAAATGGAAGGAACTATTCGGATGGATTGTACCTGAAGGGAATAATATATTCAGAATTGGCTTAGCTTCTTTGAAGCATGTTAATGCTAATTTTAAAATTTTCATCAAATTACTTGGGATCGATGAAAGTCAAGTACTTGACAAACAAGGAGGATTGATACCATATGGTTTAATGAATAGAGTTGCATTTGATAATATTCTATTATTAGGGGACTCTGCATGCCAAGTTAAAGCAACCACGGGAGGAGGTATTATTCTATTGATAATAAGTGCAAAATTTGCTGCCATTTGTATAAAAAAATGCTTTAGTAATGATATATTTTCAAAAAAGTATATTAGAAAACATTATGGAAAGCCTTGCGCCTCTACTGTGGGAAAAGAATTAAAAACACATTACATAATCAGAAGTTTTTTGGAGAAATTAACTGATAAGGATTTTAAAAATCTCTTCAAAATCATTAAAACAACTAAAATTGAACATTTAATCTCTTTTTATGGTGATATGGATTTTCCAAGAACAATAGTATTAAAATTGTTAAAGAATCCAGCTTTTTTTTCTTTCTTATTAAAATTTTTGCTAAAAAATCCTACGATTTTTATCAGGTTCCTAAAATTCCTAAAAGTATGAATTATGGTGGAACCATAGAGAAGAAAGCTATTTGGTTAAACAAAAAATACCAAATTATCATAAAGAATGCTATTACGAGAGTGGAAATCAGTCCAAAACCTTTTACACCTCTTGGAATGCCAAGACCTTCAGCATTATTCCTTTGGATGAAGGCTCTTATCATTGCTACAACATATATTAAAAAGATTATTAATGCCACAATCCATAAGAATAACATAAATAATGATAAAGTATATACTGGAAAACTGTTTAACCATACCCAAAACCTTATTATTAAATAAGTAGGAATTACTGAATATATAGCTGCTGTAAATAAGAATACTATTCCCCATGCAATCCCTTTGAGTGCCATTTTTACCAATCTAAATTAATTTTTACGGGTAATAGTGTAAATATTTTTATTTATTATATTTATAATACTTTAAAAGATTTGCTGGCAGAGTTTTTTAATTATAAAACCATTGATATAACGCCCATAATATTACCTTGTAACTTCAAATGACGGTCTTTATTAACCAACGTATTGCTTCCATTACTTTTTCATCTTCCTTTAGAATATTTATTGGATAATACTTAACTTTAACTCCGATTTCCTCTAATTCTTGTATTTCAAAAGTTTCGTAGATAAATTTAGGATCTAATTCTTCCTTATCGAAAAACTTATTACCTATAATCAATATTGGTGCTAAATCAGTTTCCATTTCTAAACGTGTATTATCAACGATTTTAAAAACTTCTTTTGTTCGAATAGCTGAATTTTTATCTGATAGATTAAAAAGAAGAATAAAGCCTTGAGAGAAATTCACGCAATTCTGTAAATTTTCAAATTCCTTACACTCAAAAGCGCTCAAATTTTCGTCATATTTCAAAATTTCTAAATTTTCTATAACGACTTCAAAAATCCTGCTTGGTAAGTCATTTCTTTTAATATTCAAAAATTGTATTAATTCGATATTCTTTAGAAGTGTTGTCTTTCCGACCCTAGGAGCACCAATGATAAAAATCTTTTTTATCAGACGCCTATCCTTTATAGGAGTTTCGAACATATATTTTGGAGATAACCTTGTAAAATACTTGTTGAAGATCATTAAGAAATTATTTCTTAATTCCTCATTTGCGAGATCCAATGCATACATATCGGATTTTGAACTTTTTTTCGAGTGTAGAACTGATATTATATCTTTTAGTGTTTGTATTTCAGCTGCAAATTCTTCTAAAACAGGTGCTTTTGAGTCTAAATATTTAAATACATCCACTATTTCATCTTTAAAAATCGCTGTTTTAATCATATAAGTAATCATCATTAATTCCTTGCCACCACGAGCTAAATCTGAATCCATATAAAAAATATGATTAACTGTCTGAAATTTTCTATATGCAAAGATGAATGTACCCTCCTCATCGTTGAATTCAAGAATCCGATTTACATCTGGGGCATCAGATGATTCCGAAAGCGATTCATTACAATATAATGTATTAGGTCCGATGACTTGATCAAAATAAGTAATACATAATATCTGGTTTCGAGTCATCATTGAAAAAATAAGACTTTTTCAAATTTAAAATTTATAATTTTAAATTAGTGGAAATTCATAAAATTAATCCAAAAAAAATAAAAAAAATTGAGTTAATTAATCTTATTAATGTAAAAAGCCTAAAATAAAGCTTAATCCGCTCTGATATGGTGAAATTGTGCAGATCATCAAAGTAAAGAATAAAGTATTAACAAGAGCCCCCGCAATCACATTTCCAGTTTTCTGATATATTAGCGTGGAAAGAACACCATTAATTAAAAAGAGTGGTATCGCAAAAGGTACAAAATTTCCAAAATAGAAAAAACTTCTTGTAATTAACCCAAGTATAAATAGATATGTAAACCAGTAAAGAAAGAGTAATCCAAAAATCATACAAGAGACTTTTATTAATGATTTTAAATCTGAATCAAATTTGTGTTGAAGCACTCCATGGAAAAATAAACCATAAATCAGAAACATAATGAAATTAATTACAATAAATAATGCTACCCACGGTATTTTAACTAATGATGGAAGCATTCCGAGATAATTCAATCCACCTGATAAATAGATTATAATTGTCAAAATTATTGCTAAAACCGCACCTAGTAAGAACTGTCTAAATGTATCCTCCTTGGAACCACTAAATGGTTTTTTTATTATCTCTAAAAACTTTCTATTTTTCTTTTTCCCTATTCTCCAAAGTAAAATTAGTATTGCAAAAGTTTGGCCAAATAATAATGCCGAGACAAATCCTGCAACTGCTAAAAATAATACCAATAAAATAGGGACAAAAATAATTATCCCGGGTATCCCAAGCAACAATGAAGCTCCTAAAGTCTTACCTCCTATAATAATGACACTCTCATCTTCAGTTTCTAATTTGACAACCTCTTCCTCTCTAGGTTTTAAAATTAGTTTTGAAAGTGGATCAACTAGCAAAACATATAAACCAAATCCTCCGAATAATTGTAGAGAAAGGATGAACAATCTTGTATTTGTTACAAAATTCTCATCAACGGGTCTTACATCTGGAAATGAATTTGATAAGAAATCACGGGCAGCTCTAATAAAATCTGGATCCCAATTGCCTAAAACGTGATTAGTAAGGTCATCTAAATAAATCATAGACGCATTTCCATCTTGAAAACTACCATATAATTGATTAACATCTAGATCTTCAGCGGGAATTCCTGTATAGTCAGATAACCCAATTTTTAGATCCTCTGGGGTGATTAACTCATCATATCGTCCAAGAATCATTAAAATATTTAAGGGAGAACTAGAATTTCCCTTCCTAAGATTTGGTCGGAACCAAGTTCCAGCTCCTATAAAACACTTAAAATCAGTAGATTGATTGACCAATTGCATACCTACACCCCCCATAGAATACCCTAGATATCCAAGATTTGTGGTATCAATATCGGGTCTAGATTGTAGATAAGATACAATAGCTTGTATATCATTGAGTAATGATCCTGATCTATGATCACCTGTACTTTGCCCATGACCTCTGAAGTCAAAAGGGACCGCTACAAATCCCGCAGCAGCAAATTCTAAAGCATAATCCTTTAACATTTCCTTGTTTGACATTACACCATGGCCTAAAATTATAGCTTTTTTGTTCATTCCACTTACTTCAGGCTCAAATACATTAAAGGAAATTGTTATTCCATCCGATGTTTGAACAGTTTGGTTATATGTAGCTTTTACACCAATAGGAGTGATAAAGATTAAAACAGTTCCCAATACGAATATTATTGAAAATAAGCAAAGTAAGATTATTCTTTTTCTGGTTAGTTCAATTCGGCTCATAATTGTCAATTAAATATTGTTTTAGTAAAGTATTATTAGAAATTAAATTGCTTTAGAGATTTATTAATATTTATTTTTTTGAGTAGAAATAGATCTATAAATTCTTTCAATCATAGAAAATAGATACATTTTCTGCTAATTTATTTTTTAAATACAAAGTCTAAATGATATATTAAATATTAGCAGGATTATGTATAAATGCTTCAATTAACCGGACTGTCTGAAATATATCCTCAAGCTTTAATAAAGATGTTGGTGAATGAATATATCTACAAGGAACAGACACAACAGAACATGGTACTCCCGCACGTGTAATTTGAATTTTTGCAGCATCAGTACTTCCATATCTAGGCTTTTTAAATTGATAAGGAATATTTTCTCGCTCAGCATTTTTAATCAATCGTTTATTAACCTGAGGATTTGATATAACTCCTCTATCAGCAACAGTTATCGCAGGACCTTCACCAATATATACAGGGATTTTATCTTTACTGATTCCTGGTACATCAGCAGCTGTAGTATTCTCAACTGCAAGTGCCATTGTAGGTTCCAATTTATAAGCACCAACCATCGCTCCTTGCCCACCAACCTCCTCTTGTACGGCAAAGTTAAAGAGAACTGTATCAGAGTGTTCTTTTTCCTTTAAAAGTATTAATATATGAAGAAGAACATTACATGCAGTACGATCATCAAAAGCTTTACCACGAACCATTCCGTTAGGAAATTCCATAAAAGGACTAACTAAAGTACCTACAGTTCCAACATTAATTTTATTTTCTATTACCTCATCATAAGAAGAAAAGCCAATATCGATGTACATATTATCAATCTCAACTACTTTTTTTCGTTCTTCAACAGAAGTAAGATGAGGTGGTTTTGAGCCGATAATTCCATTGATTAGTTTTCCATCCCCTGTTTTCAAGATAACTGATTGCCCTAACAAAATCCTGTTGTCCCAACCGCCTATGGACACAAAACGAAGAAATCCTTTATCATTGATGTGAGAGACCATAAAACCAATCTCGTCGATATGAGCATCTAGCAATATTCTATTTTCTCCAGCAGATCCTTCCTTAATAGCTAAAACGCTTCCTAAAGGGTCTATCCAGGCTTTATCAGCTAATTGTTTCTTTTCAATTTCTGAAATAATGAAATTACTAACTTCTTCTTCATGTCCAGAAACGCCAAGTAGGGATGATAATTTATGCTGCAATTCACTAATACTTTCTATATTTAAGCTCATTCTCCTCAAGATTAAGATTCTATTAAACTAATAAGTATACAATTAATAATTCACATAAATAGTTTAAGAATATAAAAGAAAATGAATTAAAAGATTCTAAAAGAAATAATTTAAAAATAGTTTGTAAAAAAAAATTATTTTTTTCGCTTTTTCAATTCAGCTATAGACTTTTCAGCTAAAATAAGGGCATCATCATATTTTGATTTGTATTTCTTAACCTGGGCACCTAATTCTATGATTCTATTATTCAAATCTAATACCATTTCACTGTCTTCAGTTAAGGGAACCATATCGTCTNNATCCTTTCCTTCTTTTACATCGGCAACTTTTTGTTTTAATCGTGATACTTCATCTTCTAATTCTTGAATTCTTACTTTTAACAAAGCGATCTCATCTAGATAATCAGTAGCTTTTTTAGGTTCCATCATTTCTTCAAACATAGATTTTCCCGTTTCTAATTCATCGGCAGATTTTCCACCTAATAACAATTCTTTTCGTTTTTGTAGTTCTTCTACTGTTTGTTCTGAAAGGAAATCTAATGGATTAAAGCTCACACCACCATGCTTTGTTCTTCTCTTTCTAATTTTCACAAAGAGAGGAATTCCTTTCACAGCTTCTCCACAGATTATTGCTTCCCCTTTATCCAACCCAGAAATATCTGATTTATTTTCATTACTTAAGTCTTCAGCACTAGAAATAGTTATTCCAATATCTCTTATATCAGAAAGATTGTGAACAACCCAAGTTCCTGCTTGAGCTCTTATAGTTGTGTCTAATAATTGTGGACGCTGTGTTCCAATAACTATATTTGCGCCAAATTTTCTGCCCTCTTGAGCGAATAATTTTACTACTTCACAGGTCTCTGTTTGTTTTTTTCCAGCAAATAAGTGGGCTTCATCTAAAAATAAGTAAAACGGAGGTATACCTCTTGTCGTGCTTGCATCATAAAGCTTCTTAAGAAGCTTACCAGCGATAGCCTCTTGCACTTCCAAGGCCATTCCATTCAAATTAACTACAGTACAAAGTTTGGGGGCAACAACGTCTGAAGGCTTTAGCGAGAATAAATATTCAATATCAACATCTCCACCTTTATTTTTCTTTAAATCAGAAAACTCAATTATACTGTCTACAAATTCGCTCTCTCCTTCGGGTAAATCCTCTCCCGCAACTTTCAGTGCCCCATATTCCCCATGTCTGTCTAATATTACAAGAGGAATCCCTTTTTTAAGAAATTCCTCACATAAAACTCCCATTGTATATGATTTTCCAGATCCCGATTTTCCGGTAATAAAAATTCTACCAAAATTCTTTATTAATAGATATACTTCATAAGGGTATCCAATGAGTTTTCCTAAAGAGAGAGATTCTTCTGGTGGATTAAAAATTCCTAATATTTTTGCTATCTGTTCTTCTTTTGCTAGAAAAACATCCGAACCAATTTCAAATGGTCTTGTTGGTCTCTCTCCTAATACTCCCAGTTTTGCCTTCCGTCCTTTCTCATCAGTCCACATCTCGGTAATGTACATCACAAAATATGGTTTCTTCCCTTCTTCGTCTTTTTCACCGTACACCACTAAGTAGTTATTCCGTTCAACTGAACCACCCTCAAATATTACTGTAACTGTG
>JABAHP010009461.1_pt6 | contig 13316 bp, 17 predicted proteins | sample 7062081 | NCBI WGS metagenome assembly JABAHP01 (sample SAMN14534357, study PRJNA622989) | marine sediment metagenome | biome: marine biome [ENVO:00000428]; feature: marine pelagic biome [ENVO:01000023]; material: deep marine sediment [ENVO:00002113] | place: India: Gulf of Kutch | collected... | reverse complement strand
GCAAAAAAGGAACAGCCTGAGAAAGTGAACGATCATGCACCTGATGCTTTGAGGTACGCTTTGCACAGCTATGAGATCAGAGGTTCCTTCAAGCGAGAACCGGACTACGGGAAATACAGGGTGGCGTAATGACAAGTCCGTCAGTTGATACGAGGCCCGAACGGAAGTTGTTTTTGGAATCGCTGGGTCTTGCCTCTTCGCTGAAGGGGCCGTTTGTCGAGATCGGGGTTCGGCACGGAAGGGGTACCCGTGCAATCCTGGAGTTCCTCGACGGCCGTAACGACAAGCGTGATGTGTATGCCATCGATCCCAACAAGACGAAACGGTACGACAAAGCAGTAGGCGATCGAGTTCACGACATCCGGCTGTGCAGCCAGGATCCTTTGGCGGTGGCTGCGGTTAGCGGTGAGCCGGCATGGGTGTGGGTTGATAGTTGCGTCTGCTATGAGTGCGCCTTGGCTGACTTCGATATCTGGGGACCGAGGATACAGCGGCATGGCTATCTGCTGATCCATGATACGGATCGAGATCGATGGTATGACTACTATCAGCACTGCACGATGAGCGATCGGAAGCCACGTCGATGCGGTATCGTTCCTGCAATGTTGTGGGCCAAGGGGCTACAAGATTTCGAGCACGTACGATCGGTACACAACATGGTGCTTCTCCAGAAGATCTGTGGGAAGACGAGCGATTGGAGAAAACGGTTCGTGTAGCATGGACGCTTCAGCACTGATCCGGAAACTCCCAATGCCCATGATGGCCCGTACCGAGTTCCCCTCATTCGTTCGATCGCTCATCGCCGGTCTCGAGGTGGACGGTTGCTATGTTGAGATCGGCGCACACCGAGGAAAGTCGGGTTGCTGTATCACGAGCTTTCTCGCACGGCATGCACCACATCGAACATTCTACTCGATCGATCCGAAACGAGGCTCTCGGTGGATGCGTGCAATCATGAGGTGTGAACGCAGACTCGAGGGGNNGTGCGAACGAAGACTCGAGGGGCCCCTAGTTGTTCCTATCGATGCAGAGAGCCAGGATTCAGAAGCCTTGATCGCCGTTTCTGATCCTATCGCTTGGCTCTACATCGACGGCTGCCACTGCTATGCCTGCGTGTTGGACGACCTGGACAACTGGTGTCCACGGATATCCCCTGGGGGGATCGTAGCAATGCACGATACCTATTGGCCACGGTCTTACAGCCTGAGGCGACACAACAGTCGCCATGGGGTAACGCCAGCAATCATTGGTTCACGGCGACTCAATGATTTCCATTTGGTTGAACTCATAGAGTACGAAGAGGTACATGCGGCCAGATCTGGCATCGCTATATTTCGTCGTGCAAAGGATGGGGAAACCATTGAACCGTGGAGACATCGGTTTATTATGAATCCGTAACATATCATGCAAGGAGAGCTATTCGTCGTGGGAGGTATCTGGTGCTGCTAGACGAGCAGAAGAGGTTTATCTTCATTAGCGTCCCCCGCACCGGGTGCCGATCTGTCCACAACTGGTTCAAGGAGAATCTCGACCCATCGCCGATCTCCATGCGGGGCGGGTTCCACAGGACTCGGCCACCGAAGGGCCGGAAGTATGAACCACGGCGTGGGTGGTTGTACGTCGCCGGCATACGTCACCCGCTTGATCGTTTGGTGTCGTTCTTCTACGTTCCAGAGCTCCGGCATGACATAATCACGAACGAGAGGATCGTACAGATGGAGCTCGGGCGTCAGTTCCTGGAGGATCAGAGCTTTGACAATTTTGTTCGGCTGGTCGCAGAGAGGCACCCTGAGTCGAAACACTTCAATTACACGTGGGCCGCCTGTCCGGTTGCAAAGTTTCTTTCTCGAGTCGAATATCCCATGACGAACCTGCTTCGTTTCGAGACGCTGGAACAGGACATCCGTGTGCTGCCTTTCGTCAAGGGTGCCGTACGCCTTGACCCTGTCGGCACGAGCGAACGGCGTCCACTGGTTGACTACTACCGAAACGACGAAACGCTTCAGTTGGCTCTGGACTGGGGGAGGCTTGATTTCGAGAAGTTCGCCTATGAGCCATCGCTTGAAGCGGCATGCGCTTTGCGGGGGGAGCTGTGTTAATCGATTGGGTCCATCGCTATATCTTTCTCTGCACGCCACGAACGGCGAGTCGGGCAGTGACCCGCTGGCTACAAAGAGAATATACACCACGCCGGGTTCAGGGCGGTCCTCACAGAACGGACATTCCAGCGATATGCATTCGTAGAATTCCTGATCCGATCGTCTTTGCATGCGTCCGTCATCCCCTGGACAGGCTTGTGTCGTTATTTCGCATTCCAGCAATGCAGGCGATGTTTTGTGGCGATAGCGAGTTCTCTGGATTTGTGAGATCAGTCCTGAAGGCTTCCAAGTTTTGGGCTAGCAGAAAGCAGGGGGTGATGTTCAAGACCATGGGTGCGTTTTTTGATAGTGCGACGATTGCGCCCACCCACATCGTGAGATACGAACATCTGCCTGTCGGGCTCATTGCGTTACCGTTCGTCCATCAGCCGAAGGTTCCAGTACTTGAAAACGAATGGGCAAGCGATAGAAAGCCGCTTGACTATTACTACAACCGCGAAACGCTGCGCGGGGCCCTACAGTGGGGCGGTGACGACTTTGATCGATTCGGATATGAACCAACGGTAAGGTCAGCCATGGAGTTGCGAGAAGATAGCCTCAGGAGGCCCTCGTGATTCGAGCCGCGCATATCGTATGGCCACGCACGACAAAGTTGAGTCGTACGCTTCACGTTGCTCGAGCCCTTCGATCGATACTCCTTTCCATGGGGTTTCAGGCAAAGCTGACCTCGACGCAACCACAACACATCAGCGAGGGCGATCTGTTGATTTCGCCTTCCGCCATGAAGAAGCGTGATTGGGCCACAACGATCTTTTTCTGCATGGAGCCGTTTCGCAATCCCAACAAGCCAGGGCCCTATGCGAATCAGGTCCGCAGGATGCGTCGTTGGTGCACTTCGCCTTCCCGGTGGTTCGATGCTATCTTCTGCCATGACGTCACAACGATGATGGAGTTTCAACAATTCGACGTTCCGGCATTCCTCGTTCCGATTGGATACCACGAGAGCTTTGAGGTCCATCGGCCAGCGCACATATGGTCCGAGGGGGTGTTCTTCATCGGGAGTCAAACAGGGATGCGTAACGAGATAGTGACGGCATGTGGTGGCCGGTATGTGACGCGCCGTGACGCCGTAAAGGCGTGCTTGCATGCTCCAGGGATCCATCTTGCGATTCATGCTGGAGCTCAGTCTTTCGATTCTGTCAGAATCGTTTCGTTGCTTCTGGCCAACAAACGGTGCGTACTCAGCGATACGATGGCGAGGTGGTCCCCATTGGTTCCGGAACGTCATTACTATGTGGCGTCGCATCGATATATGCCGCATGTGTGTAGAGACCTGATGGCGAATCCTGATCTGCGTAATGTGGTTGCGCAGAAGGGGCATGAATATGTGAAGACGAGATTTCGGCTCGATGACTACTTGAAGGCGGCGTTGCGGGAAGCGGGTGTCCTGGAAGGTTGATTTATGCATCCTACAAATGCGAACTGGTGGATATACGCAATGGGTCGGTGGGGTCGAACGTTCCTCTACCACGAACGAGTGATCGAGCTGGGCAGTCGCAACGTCACGGGTAGCATTCGTCCGTTGGTTGCGGGGGCGGTGCCTTCGAAGTACATCGGTGTCGACTGGCGTGATGGCCCAGGAGTTGACGAGGTGTGTTTGGCGCATGAGCTCATTGACAAATATCCGCAGGGATGGTTCGGTGCCGTGCTTTCAGCATCCATGCTTGAGCATGATCCGCACTGGCGGAAAAGCCTCGAGGTCATGCATTGGCTTCTTGCTGATCTTGGCATTCTGCTTCTATCGTGGGGCGCTGCAAACAACCCAGAACACGAGGTGGACTCAGCACCGGATGGGAAGTTTCATGCACGGCCGGCAAGACGGGTGGTTCAAGCTTTGAAGAAGCTGGGGTTTCATATCCAGGAGTTCCGATACGAGAAGTGCATGCCATTCAATAGGCACATCGTCGAAGGCCGGCGGGTACCTGGTGGGAAGTTGAAGAGGCGGGAACGTGGAGTAGATGTGGCACCGGGCTGCGTTTGCCTGGCAGCGTTCAAGGTGGAGCAATTGATTGAACAGCCCGTTTTGATTAATGCGTTTGAGGATGGCGATGGAGTGGCGTAAGTTCTATGCCTTTGAGCCTGTAGTCATGAATCGGAACTCAGGGGTGCGTCTCACGCCGGGCGCTGTCTGCAAACATCCCGATAACCCATTGCTCAAAGGCGATCGTCCGTGGGAACAGTCGATGGACAATATCTACCCCAACGTGATTTACGATGGGGTGAAGTACCGATGTTGGTATGGTGTGTTCTTGAAGGATCCCGTGAGAGAGTACTACGGTGATCGATTCCACGAGGCTCCGAACTCAGCGTTCTACGAACGGGAGCATGGGTTGTGTTACGCCGAGTCCATCGACGGCATAACGTGGCACAAACCAGCGCTGGGCCTTTGTGAGTACAACGGTGACCGCCAAAACAATATCGTTCTGGAGGACGCTCACGGCGTGGGCGTTTCCTACAACCCGGATGCCGAGTGGCCGGGTCGTCGATATCGGTTAGTCATGCAGAAACCCAAGAAAGGCATGTACGTTGCTTGGTCACCTGATGGGCTGCATTGGGAGGATTGGAGAAAGGTGTCGGGCCAGATGCACAACAACATTTTCCGCAGCAACATGGGTGAAGACTTCCTTGTGACTCGGATCAAGACAGCGCATAGCATTCGGTGGAAGGAGAAGCACGGGAAGCATGCAATGGTTCGGCGGATCGGCGTCTGTGCGACGGTGGACTATGTGAACTGGGAACACCGAGGCCGGGTGTTTTCAGGAGGCTATCGTGCACAACCATACAGCCTGGTGGCACATCCCTTGAGCGTCGGATTTCTCGGGTTCGTTTCTGTCATCGACGAGATCACGGGACACGTTGAGAGTCGCCTGGCTCACAGCTACAACGGGTGTCGGTGGCGGCTTCTCCGGTCGAAACCGTTGATTCCCAACGACACGTCATATGACAAGAGCTGCATCTTCGTGGGACCGCCATTACAAAGAGACGGCAGGTTGCGGCTGTACTACGGGGCGTCAGCAGAGCCACACAACCATCGGCGGGACGGGGTGCTTGCGCTGGCAACGATTGGTGCTGATCGGTACATGGCCTTGGAGCCGAAAGGTGACAAGCCCCGGAGGGTCAAAACAGCACCGATCAATATTCGCCCCATGAAGGCTATGCATGTAACGGCTGACGTTGACGATGGGGGTTTCTTGGAATGTTCTGTATTGAAGGGGCGTCGGGTTCTTGCGGTGAGTGAGAATCTGGGCATCAGTACGACGAATGGGCTTCTGCTCTTCAAGGAGCAAGTGCCTGAGGCTCGAAGTGCAACTTTGTCCTTTCGGCTGTATCGATCACGGTTGTTTTCTTTTGGTGAAGATGAGGAGACTTCATGCATCTTTCAGACATGAACTGGTGGCGGTATGCCGCCGGCCGGTGGATTCAGCACTGGCATAACAAGTGGGTACTCGAGGTCGGGAGCTTCGATGTCAACGGAAACGTACGGCCGCTTTTCCATTCCTGCGAGAAGTACATCGGCGTCGATTGGCGAGAGGGCCCCAATGTGGATAAGATCTGTCTGGGACACGAGCTGCGATATATGGGTTGTTTCGGCGCAGTGATCTCTTCATCCATGCTTGAGCATGATCCGCACTGGGAGAAGACGATACCCAACATGGTGCGGATGCTCCGTAACGACGGTGTGCTCATCTTAAGCTGGGGTGCAGCGGGCAACCCTCGGCATTGCGCACCGTCATGTCCGGACTACGCCGAGGCCAAGGCCAAGGGTGAGCACATGGGGCTTCATCATGCGTTGCCTGCAGGAAAGGTTCTGAAGCTGCTGGACGACCTCGGGTGCGCCATTCAGGAGTTCCGGTACCAAGACAAGATCCCCTTCAACAAGCATTGCTGGGAACAGTTGCTTATGCCCAGCAAGGGTGCGGCTGCACGGGTGGTGAAACAACGCAAGCTTCCCTTCACGGCAATCAACGTGGCATGCCTTGTTGCGTTCAAGCATGTAGAGTATCTCACATGTCCACAGTATAAGCACGTACTGAAGCCGGAGGACGAAGCGTGACGGCACTGCCCTACCCGCCCAAGATGTGGAAGTTCATAGATCAGCACTTCCCTGATGGGTTACGCCATGTAGCCGAGGTTGGCTCCTGGGCCGGTGACTGGGTGTGTGGGCTTATGGAGAATCTTGTGGTGGACCATCTGTTCTGCATTGATCCGTGGGCTGGGATGCGAGGTGCAGACAGGGCGCGAAAGGTGTGGTGTGAACGGACGCGGCCCTATAGAGATCGAATCACAGCGGTATACATGAAAAGCCTGCAAGGTGTGAAGTATGTTCCCGACGATCTTGATCTGATCTTCGTAGACGGCAACCACCGTATGGCGTACGAAGATATCGAGGCCTGGTGGCCGAAGCTACGGTCTGGTGGGCTCATGCTCATGCACGACTTTAACCTGCTTTCTGTTCGGCGTGCGGTGCTCAAGTTCTTCGGGAAGTACGCTGCGTCGAGATGGGAGCGGCTGGGCCCCGTGAAACGGATGACAAAGACGGCATGGGCGAAGAAAGACGGAACTGAATTTAGGAGACGAGAGGCAATCCATGAGGAGGCAGAAAGACTTGATTCATGACAACAGAATGTGGGACATGATTCGATCGAAGCTCGGCAACGAGCTTGACCGGGTGGTTGAGATCGGTACCCGGCACGGTCACTGGGCGATGGGGCTGCTGAAGAACTTCAACGTGCGACAGCTTCTCTGTGTCGATATATGGCCGCGACGTCGACGGTTTGGGCGTGATGCAACCATGTGGCTTCAGAACCTCGAGGAGTGGAGATTCAAGACGGTGTTCCCCCTGCGTGGCATGAGCTCTGAATGGGCACGGGTTCTTCCATACAATGACTTCCACCTCACCTTCGTGGATGGATGTCATCGGGGCCATATGGTTTTGGAAGACCTTGAACTTTGGTGGCCGAAGACAAGGATCGGTGGATTGGTGCTTTGTCATGATGCGCATGAGGTTGACGTCCGCGAAGCGGTTCCGAAGTTTTTTGTGGGCCGGCCTGAGACGCCAGTGCTGTTTAATTCAGGCCCCACCAAGGTCAAGTCATACTGGGTAATCAAAGAGGCCGATTGATATGGATGAGTTCAAACAACCAGTTGTCATGGTGAGCCACCCCAGGTCCGGCCGCAACTGGCTTCGGTACATGATGGAACGAGCGTTCGAGCATCTGTACGGAGTCAATGGTCCGATCATCTTGTCACAGATGATTCACATGAGCCATGACGGGATGGGGCTGCATAAGACGAAGAAGCTCAGGTACATGACGGCTAGGAAATGGGGAGAGCGGAAGTATAGTTGGAATGACAGAAAGGTGATCTTCGTTGCGCGGGATCCTCGAGACGCCGTTGTCTCGAACTACTATCTTCTCGTCGTTCGGCGGCATTGTGATCTGAGGTACGGCAAGACAAAGACGCCATATACGATGTCTCGGTTCTTCCGTGATCTCGATTGGGGGATAGATCCGATATGCCGATGGTTTCAGTGGTGGGCCCCTTACGTTCGGCGTGACGATGTGCACTTCGTGACGTATGAGGAGCTCAAGACCCGTCCGGCATTTGAGCTGCAGTTGGTCTTGGATTTTCTTCCAGGTGATCATGAGGTTGAAGATTGGATGGTGCAGGCAGCTGCCGACGCATCGACATTCGAAAAGCTGCGTGGCATGGAGTTGAAAGGATATCACTTCCCTGATAGTGCAGGCGACTTGCTGCCTGGCTGTCCTGAGACGATGCAGTTTCGTCGTGGTGTCGTTGGTGGATGGCGAGATGAGCTTGACGAGGAGACGCAAGAATACTGCCATGGCGTAATGTGTCAACACCTTGTTGGTGTCCCTCCTTTTGATCGGTATCTCAATGCGTAAGTTTTACATTGTTGGCCGTCGTCGCCTCATTCGGCACGGCATGCAGCTCGTTGCAAACGGGCTCAGTACCAGCGTTAAGGAGTTGGGCTTTGAGCCAAGAACGTTTCTGATAGACCGTAACGAGATTGGGAAGGTCCCTCCACTGAAGAGCTCAGATATTCTTTGCGTCCTTTGCTATCAGACCATGTCGCACTTCGGTAAGGCGTTGTGTCGAATCGGGGGGACGTTGTGCCTTTATAACTTCACCGAGATCTTCGTGGGTGGGTCGCATCGAAAAACAGCATGGCTCAATGGGTTTCGTGATTCGGTTGAGGCTTGTGGTAGAGAGCCGGATGCCATATTCAATTACAGCCCACTTCCGATCGAGTGGCTGCGTGGCCACGGATATGCAGCTGCTTATCTTCCGTTAGGGTATTCTCCCGTCTTCGAGCAGAAGGAGTCTTTACAAAAGAAACGATATGACGTCAGCCTGCTGGGAACGAAAACATGGAGAGCGAAGAGGCGGGCGTTACTGATAAGAAAGCTCGAGGGCAACGGCTTGCGTGTTGGACGGCTGATAAGGTCTCCTCATATTCCAAGGGACAATGCAGACAAGGTTATAGATGCGCTTTGGAAAAGAAACAGGGAGTTCCTACGGTGCAAGATCTGGCTGAACTACCATCGTAGAATCAAAGCCATTCAGGGGTTCGCAGATATCCGTGTCGTGGGTTGGGGGATGTCAAATCGGCTGTGTGTCTTATCTGAAAAACCATGTGGCTGGACGCCGCCTTTCGAGGATGGAGTTCACTGGGTTCAGGCTGAAGCGAGGAAGTGTCTTTCTGTCGTTCGAGACATTCTTCGGGACGGACGTTGGCGAGACATCGGCCAGGCAGGTTATAGCTTTGTGAAGAATAACTGGCGGTACGTGGACCACATCAGGTATGCTTTGGATGAGTCCGGTGTGGGATCAACGGGTTAATTGGGAAAGGGAAAAGAGGTGAAGAGAGATGCCAGAACTGACACCAGATCAGATATTTGACCTACTCGATGAGAAGCATCCCGATTACGAAGAGTGGGAAAGCGAGTGGAAACGCTATCGTGATGTGATGGGTGATGCCCTGGTCAACAAAAGCGAGTATTTGCCGCAGAACAAGTTTGAGCCGGCGGATCAATATGAGTTTCGTCTTGACCTCACCGAGTTCATTCCAGAGTCCGGCCTGGCCGTTGATCGGCTGCTAGGAGCCCTCTATTCCGAAAAGCCGAAACGAGAGCTCAAAGGCGTAGAGGCGAAACTCAAGGCGTTTCAGGAGAATGCAAACCGGCGGGGGAAAAGCTGGAATGCGCTTGTCGAAGATATCGGATTCCAGCTCCTTACGTACGGCACAACACGGGTTCTTGTGAACGTTCCGGTCATCAACCTGCCCCCTGTCGCGGGAGCAGCAGAAGACGAATCCTCCGTAACACGAGACGTGGAACAGGCCCTGGGCATACGTCCCTACGTCGTGATTTATAATCCGCTAAACGTTGTAGACTGGGAGACGAATGCCGATGGTGAGCCTGTCATGGTCCGGGTCAAAGAAGAGCGGATTGTCAACGATCCTACCTCAACGAAGAAGCGTCACAAGGAAGCGGTANNAAGACGGACACGGAGAAGTGGAGCCTTGAGGATCATGACAGCCGACTTCATGGCCTTGGGATTGTGCCGATGGTTATAGAGGCGGTTCGTGAGATAAAGCCCATGATCGGGCAGTCCTTCATTCGCTATGCGGCCAGGGCGGATATCCAGAAGCTGCGTGCGGAAAGCGATCTGGTGTACGACACCTACCTTCATGCCCACCCTTTGCTCCTGGCGTGGATCAACGATGAGCTCAAAGAAGTGGGTATTGGGAGCAACACCTACATCAAGCTCAACCCAGGCGTCGGGGGGGCTGGCCGTGAGGACGTTCAGTACTGTGCGGCACCGGGATCCGCCTTTGAGGCGCTACAACAGCTCGTTACGGTACTCAACGAGAAGATCTATCGTCAGGCCAAGATTGATCCGATGTCGATAGCGTCGGCTGGCAGCTCAGCTGTCTTCCAGGCCTCTGGAGCTGCACGTGCTTGGAGTTTCGGGACCAGCGAAGCCCGGACGCTATCAAAGGTTGCAGACCATATGGAGGTCGTTGAGAGGCGTGTGTTTGAGCTGGTTCTGCGGTTCCAGGACACGGGTACACTGCCTCCTCCCGAGGAGTACCTTTTTAAGGGGGACATTCAATATCCGGAGGAATTCGACACAGCGTCCACCACACAGCTCATTGAGGAAACGGGAGCCATTGTGGGCAGCACGGTGATCAACAGCCCCCGGTTGGCGAGGACGCTTCACAAAAGGATTGCAGCCTCGAAGGTTGGGGACACGACAGCAAAGGTGCTGCAGGAGATTCAGAAGGAGATTGAGGACAATCCGCTGGTCAATACAGCCGTCGGCCAGAAGTCTCCGTCTGTATTCCAAATGCCTCAAATGCCGGGAATGCCTGGCCAGGCGGGACCGGCTCCGCCGCCGGGGAAACCTCCCGCAAAAGAGGGTGAGGAGGACGAGGAGGAAGGAGGTGAAGAGGCCGGCAAAAAAGAGTAGCAGGCAAAATTCCTTGAATTTTGGTTAACCTATCCTTTAAACTTCAGGTAAAGACCCCACATGTTGGGGCAGGAGAACACATGTTGACAAGATTTTGTGACCCCGATGACGGCGTACTCCTTCGCAAGCTTCCGCCACTTTGCTGGCAGAATCAGGGCGAGGGTGGCGGTGGAGGGGCTTCCTCATCAGGTTCCGGGGACGGGGGGAACCAGGGAAGTGGTGATGTCGGAGCTGGAGATGCAGGAGCTGCAGGAGCTGCCAGTGCCGGAGATGCCGGAGCCAAGGGCGAAGGCAAAGAAGGCGAAGGCAAGGATGGCAAGGATGGCAAGAAAGGCGACGAGCAGTACATTACTCCCCGCCAACTACAAGGGGTTCTGGATGNNAGCTCGAAGACAAACAGAGCGAGCAGACAAAGACATTGAAGGCGATAGCAGATCGCCTCGAGGCCCTAGCGTCTCCTCCAAAGTCGGGTGACGACGATAAGAAAAGAGCTGAGGATACCGAAAGGGCAGAACTCAAACGACAGCTGGCAGCAGTTCAGGACGAGCTGAAGGCTTCCAAGTCTCGCGCCGATGAGGAAGCTCGATTACGCAAGGACTCTGAATTCCAGACAGCGGTCAAGGCCGCGCTTAACAAGGCTGGCTGCATAAATGCAGAAGCAGCCTTCCTGGTGATCCAACCCTACCTCAAGGATGAGGAAGGCCGAATTTTCGCCACAGTGAAGAGTGAGTTTGGCGAGGAAGATCTCGAGCTTGATCCATATATCGAGCGGGAGTTCTCTGAAAACATTCTACCTCAGCTCTTCAAGGGAAAGATGCGTGCTGGTTCCCCGGCGGCAGGTGACGCTGGTGGCGGAAAAGGATTTGTGTTCACAAAGGAACAACTCCTGGACAACCCTGAGCTATACGCACAGGATCCGGAGAAGGCACGCGCCGCCTTGGAGGCGGGACAAGTGAAGGGTGTGCCTAAACCGGGGCAGGCCCACATTCAGTAAGTATCAGTCCTTTTTGTAGAGAAGGAGTGAAGACATATGGCTTTAGTATCCACGATATATCCGCCTGAGGTCTGGGCGATTGAATCGCTGCTCGTGCTGCGAGACAATCTCCTGATGGCGGGTTTGGTACATCGTGATTTCGAGGCGGAAGTGGCGCAGGCGGGTGATACCGTTCGCACCCGGAAGCCTCAGAAACTCACGGTGCAAGACTTCTCGGCACAGAGCGGGACGACTGCTTCGGCAGGTCTGACCATCGAGAACCTGAACGCACGCGAAGTGACGGTTGTGCTCGATAAGCACAAGTACACAAGCTTTATCGTCGAAGATAGAGACGCGGCAACGAGCATCAAGGATCTTCGCGAAGAGTTCATCATTCCGGCAATCGATCCGATCAGCCAGCAGGTTGATGACGACGTTTGCACGGAATACACGACAGGCGCAGATTACACCGGGACGGATACCGTTTCCTCTGTGGCCGATGGGACCATTGGGCTTGGCGCGACTATTGATGAGAACGACATCATCGAAGCGCGCCGAACCCTCAACGTTGCCCAGTGCCCTCCCAATGGGCGAAACCTCGTTCTTGGAACCACGCACGAATCCAACCTTCTTGGCAGGACGCTGTTCCACCAGGCAAACACGGCAGGCACAACGGCGGCTCTGCGGGAAGGGAACCTTGGCCGAGCATTCGGTTTCGAGACGTACATGTCGCAGAACATTCCCAACGCGTCGGACACGGATTCGACGGCCCAGAGCTTGGCGTTTCACAAGAACGTTCTGGCGCTGGTTACTCGTCCGCTTCCGCAGGTCCCCGCAGGACTGGGTGCGTCATCGGCGACAAGGGTGATCGACAACGTCGGCATGCGAGTGACGAACTCTTACGAGCACACCTTCAAGGGTGTCGTGGTGAGTTTCGACCTTCTGTATGGCGTACAGCTCCTTGACGCGAATCTCGGAGTGATCATCAATCCGTAAGGCGTCCGCGAGAAGGAGTGAAGAGACCTTGGGGGTTGAAATCCTCGAGGGAGAAGGCGGGCGGCGCGGCCTGGGTGCTCGGGTCGCGCCGTTTTTACTTATGAAGTCTTACCGAATGCCCTATACGTTCCATTCGAAGCGCCGAATCGAAATAAAGAAACGGTGGGAAGGGTCGATGGGGGAATTTAAGGGCCGGACGTTTGTCTGTGAGAACAAGCATCTACGAAAGGTGCTGGGGCATACCCCTTGGGAGACGTGGGACAACTGTTTCATCGATGGTCACTTCATGGAGGACTATTACAAGGGGCAGGACGTCTTTGTCGTTGCTCCCGGCCCGAGCCTTGAAAAGTGGGATTTCGATCTGTTTCGTGACAAGCTAACGATACTCATCAACTCGGCAATCTTCTGGGGGCAGGGGGCATACTGGGCCACTGCAGAAGCGTTGTACCTGAAGCGGGCTCAAAGAGCTCCAGGGTTCCATCGGCGAATGCAGGGCCGCGTTTTCATTCTCAGCTCTCGTGCGTTTGGCTACTGGATAGACACCGCACGGTGTCTCAACAACGTTGCGATATGTAGCGATGTGGAGGAACGGAGAATCGTACCGTATGGGGCTCCGGGTCCGTCTCTTCTCCTTGCGCTGGCTCATGCCTGGCTCTGGGGCTGCTCTCGTGTCTTCCTCATAGGGGCGGATC
>JABAHP010002039.1_pt1 | contig 13341 bp, 15 predicted proteins | sample 7062081 | NCBI WGS metagenome assembly JABAHP01 (sample SAMN14534357, study PRJNA622989) | marine sediment metagenome | biome: marine biome [ENVO:00000428]; feature: marine pelagic biome [ENVO:01000023]; material: deep marine sediment [ENVO:00002113] | place: India: Gulf of Kutch | collected... | reverse complement strand
CGGGAATCCAGCTTAATTGTTAAAACTGTCTGATTATTAAAAAGAATATTTCTGATTAAATCTTACCCATTAGCAGAGGGATCCGCTTCTGGCGGTTGTTTAGGCCATTTATCAACCTGTTTCATAACAACTTGCCAACATACAGTGTTCAGACATTGTGACCGATAAGATATATTATGTTAAATTATAACAAGCTCGCCAATTACTGTTAAACCTCAACATAGTTTATTATTATACTTTATTATCTTGATGTTATTCTGTATTATTTAATGTTATTATTTATATATCTGAGTGCATCTCTTCTTCTCTTTATTTTTCCATTGAACTGAAGCCTTCTTAAGGTTTTCAACAGGCGCCCTACCTGGGGACCGGGAGAAATGCCTGTAGCCTGAATGATTTCATCCGCGCCCATCAGAGGCCTGGAAAGGATCCTCCGGAATCGTCTGTATTGTGGATAAAGATCGGTTTTGCCAGTAAGGATCAGAAGGTCCAAAGCCGCTTCTCCGGACCTGTCGAATATGTCAAAAAGACGGTTCATATCCTCAGTTCTGATCTCACTGAATAGACCGAACAGGGAGTTGACCGTTTTGAGGTGTTTTAAAATCCTGTTTCCGGGTGAGAGAAGTGCCTTTCTAATATCGGCACCAAGCGTCAGACATTCCAGCCTGACCAATCCACGATAGTTGAGACCCTGCTGAAATTCCTTAAAGCGGATTCTTTGAGGAATCGACTGAAAGTTTTCGTCAACATTAGAAATCAGTTGAACTTTCTTTTCTAAGTCTTTGTTATTATGTGGTAATATGTCTTCAAGTAAGCCGTCTTTTACAGTGCACATTAAAGAAGGTACTGGATTTTTGGTCAACAATGTCTTGTACAGCTCCAGAGTTATCCTTTCTCTGGCCGATCTTCTGATACCCCGGTGATATTTTCTAATATGAGCTCGTGTATCAGGATCTATCTTCCATCCAAGCTCAGCCGAAAAGCGGTATGCCCGAAGCATTCGAACAGGGTCGTCTCTGAGGTTCCTGGATGAAACTTTCCTTAAAATACTATTGCTTATATCACCAATTCCGCCTGTGGGATCGAGAAGGCCATGCTCCGGAGACCAAGCCACCGCGTTTGCCGTGTAGTCCCTGCGTTGAAGGTCTTCGTCAATATCAGTAAATCCTGAGAAGTCCAGGGTTGTCCCGTCCTTCAAAACAAGCCTCACCAGACCTTCATCGCCAAGCCTTACCACGGAACACCCTGTATTTTCACTTATTTTCATGACAACCTGCGTCACCTTGTCCTGCGGCACCACAAAATCAATGTCAGCGGATTTCTTCCTCCCCGCCAGAAGATCACGGATATAACCCCCTACAACATAGGCATTTCCCTCAGTGTTNNAAATGATTTCCCAATATTTTCTTTTTTATATCTCTCATTATACTGCCCAGGACATAGCTCCAGTTTCGTAGCGCATTATATCACAGAAAAGCGCCCTGCCCGGCTTGCGGACAAGGCGCTCTGTTACAAATAACTATGTATCTACATTGAAGTAGCGATATGGGGAGGCAGGCAGGGTATGAGGGGAGGTTTTTTTCTTACCCTGCCTGCTTGCTTGGGCTCATTGTGTGTCGACTTCTTCTTTTTGCCTTTCAATACGTTGTTCACCATCTTCAGTATCTTGATTCGGTCTGCGATATCCATATCAGCCATGGTGGCAATCAGGTGGAAATCCTCGCTCACGAAGAAATCTACGCTCCTGTACATATGTTTTTCATCCCAGAGATCCTCAAGGCTCTGCAGGATCAAACTCTCAGCAAACCGCTTTAGCTTCATGTGCGCCTTCCTTTCCCATGATTGTGCGTATCGCTCCCAGGAGTAATGGGGTGTTTACGGGCTTACGTACATACCCTACTCCTATTTTCATAAGCCCCATCAGTTGCCAGGGTGCAAGCGCAGTTATGACCAGCGATGGCGGCCTTTTGTTCGTCCTGTCGAGCTCGTTTATCAGCTCTTCACCGCTCATGCCGGGCATCGAGAAATCCAGCAACATCACCCCGATTGGCGTCATTTCCAGGTGTCTCAGAGCCTCTTTAGCGTTGGAAGCGGTTAGCACATCATATCCCTCTTCACGGAGTATCTCGCCCAGAGATTCCCTGAAAATCCCTTTCGTCGTCTACAATCAGGATTGCCATATCATAGATATAGCAAAACACTTGCCATATCTAACAGGCTTTCTTTTAAGCTGTTTTTTGAAATGGACATGACGGAATCTGGACAGGTGTGCGACAGCTGTACATCACGATTCAGGAATTAAACAGGATGTGCCTGTTCCTGGCCCGTCAAATTGTCTGGCCGGAGAGCCCGCAGGAGAAGTTTCAGATACCGTATTTTTTAATTTTACTGTAGAGGCTTGAGCGTGGGATACCAAGGATCCTGGCCGCCTGACTCTTGCTTCCTCCCGCGTCCCTGATAGCCTGAACGATCAGGTCGCGTTCTGCATCATTGAGCCGTGAGCCCCCATGAGGGGACGACCGGTAAGACTCGTTAAGCTCAGGCAGATCCTGGGGACGAATAACATCACTGGTGGCCATTATCATGGCGTGTTCAATGGCGTTCTCAAGCTCCCGGACGTTACCCGGCCATGAATAATTCATCAAAGTGTTCAGTGCATCCTTTGAGATGCCACTGGCTGCACTCTGGGTCTTCTCCATATGTTCTTCTATAAAGTGCTGACATAAAAGCAGCATGTCTCCCTTTCTTTCACGTAAAGGAGGGATGGTTATCTTTACAGTATTGAGGCGGTAATAAAGGTCCTCGCGGAACTGCTTTTCCTCCATTGCCTGAAGCAGGGACATGTTTGATGCCGCTATGAAACGGATGTTCACGGGTATCTGCCTGCTTCCTCCCACCCGTTCCACAGCTTTTTCCTGCAGTGCCCTGAGAAGCTTTGCCTGAGACTGTAGCGGAAGGTTCGCGATCTCGTCGAGGAACAGGGTACCCCCACTGGCCCTCTCGAACTTCCCGGCTTTGGAGGAAACCGCCCCGGTGAACGCACCCCTTTCATGTCCAAACAGTTCGGACTCCACAAGGCCCTCGGGAATCGCGCCACAATCGACCGCGATGAACGGGCCGGAGCTTCTGGGGCTCCTTTTGTGGATCATTCGGGCAACAAGCTCCTTCCCCGTTCCGGATTCCCCCTCGATAAGCACAGAGCTTTCCGTGCGAGACACCGTGTTGACGATCCTGAGCATCTTTTTGATAGCGGGCTCTTTCCCGATGAAATCGCTCTCTGAGAACCTTTCCACTTCCTCAAGAAGCAGTCTCCGGTCAGACATTGCATAATAGAGCTGCGCGGCACGGTGCACCAGTTGCACCAGGTGCTCATGCTCCACGGGCTTGGTAATAAAGTCGAACACTCCTGTTTTCATGGCGGAAACAGCCATATCAATAGTACCCTTGCCGGTGACTATGATGACCTGGGTGTCCGGATTGATGGAACGGAACTCCTTGAGCAGGTCTATCCCCAGGGCATCAGGCAATGAGTTGTCACATACTACCACGGGGACGGGGGAGCGGGAAAAAACATCGACGGCTTCTTTGCCGGTGGCAGCACGCATTACACTGAATCCCTGTGTCTCGAATATCAAGGAGAAGGATTCGAGAACGTCCGGTTCGTCATCCACCACAAGCACACTTATGTTTCTGTCTTCGTTCATTTCCGCGATTCAGGCACTTATGTCGGTCTCGCCAAACAGCAGTCCGGGAGAACCAATGTTTCCGTAAAACCTCATATCATTGCCAACTTCTTCAATCCCTGAAAAAAAATCAAGGAGGTTACCAGAGATCACCGCCTCTTTTACAGGATAAGCAATCTCTCCGTTTTCTATCCAGAGACCCGATGCGCCTACCGAGAAATGACCGGACACAGGATTAACCGTATGCATTCCCATAACTTCGGTGATATAGAACCCCTTTTTTATGTCGCTGAGCATCTCCATAGTGTTCCTTGATCCTGCTTCCGAAGCAATAAACAGGTTCGTGGGCCCCACGCCAGGTACGGTAGAGATGCCGCCTCTTGCCGCATTCCCGGTGGACGGGACGTTCTCTTTCCTTGCCGTATGAGTATTATACAAATAATTTCGGAGAACACCCTGCACGATCAAGGTGGTTTTTCCTGTGGGGACCCCTTCATCATCAACCGTTTTTGTTCCCGGAGCACGAGGCAGAAGGCCGTCATCCGTTATATCCACTACACTGCTGACTATCTTTTCACCTTTTCTGTCTTTCAGGAGGGACCGGTTCTTCTGTACTGCCTCTGACGACAGCATCGCGGCAAACACCTCGAGGAACTCGGAGGCGACCAGGCTGTCCAGAAGGACCGGGGCCTTTACCGGATTGATATTCCGTGCGCCTAGCATCGAGACCGCACGCTGGGCCGCCTCTCGTCCCACCGCGTCAAAAGAGATATCGTCCAGATGCCTTCCTGCCTGAAATCCCCAGCCCATCTGTCCTTCTTCGGCGTCCTGCGCTATGGCCATGATGCTTCCGGAACACATGGTTGATGAGTACCTGACAGAAAGTCCTTTTGAATTTGTTATCAACACCTCCGATGTGGAGAATCCGGCAGAAGCCTTACGTATCTTGGTGACCCTTTGATCAAGTTCACGGGCGCCCCTCTCCACATCACACGAAAGGGATATCGCTTTCTGCTCGGTGATGCCGGACACCTCCTCATCAAAGACATCCACATTTTTCCCGGTCAGGCTTGCGGGTTCCGGCAGGTCGAGGTATTCATCTTCTTCGGAGACCGAGGCCATCTCAATTGCCGTTCTGGCCACATCACCGGGATTCTCCCTGCTGTTGGCGTAGGAAAATCCAAGACGCTTCCCCTTGATAACACGCAGTCCATACCCGAAAGAAACCGCTGTCTCAACGGCCTCGGCCCTGCCTTCTTTGGCGTCGGCTGAAATGGACCTTGAGACGCGCTGATATACCTCCGCCATATCGGCCCCACCTTCAAGGGCCATGCGGATCAGGTCGCCGGCAAGGGAAACATCAATCCTCATAATACGTAGCGGAGGCCGTTTCGCTCTCCCATACCGTTACGGCTGAGAGCTGAACCGGGTCCTCCTCAAGTTTCTTGCTCACGGAGTCATATATCCATTTGGCTATATTCTCGGATGAGGGATTGATCTCGGTAAACGGGAACACATCGTTGAGAAAAGCATGGTCTAGCTGGCCTACCACCTCAACCACGTAGCGTTTCAGGTCATGAAAATCTATAGCCACATCTATATTGTTGAGTTTTTCGGCAAGTACATAGACCTGAACCTTCCAGTTATGTCCATGCAGGTTTTCGCACTTTCCTTTATATTCCCTGAGCTGGTGGGCCCCTGAAAATGTTGTTTCTACCATGAGTTCGTACACGCTGTTCTACTCCTTCTTCTTGAAAATGGAAATAAATGGAAGATTTCTGAACTTGTTATCGCAGTCAAGCCCGTATCCGACAACATATTCGTCCGGTATCTCAAATCCAATGTAATCAAGGGGGATGTCAACCATCCTGCGCCCTTTCTTGTTCAGAAGACCGCAGATCTTCAGGCTTTCCGGTTCCTTTTCCATGAAATGTTCACGGAGAAAGTTCAAGGTGACTCCGGTGTCTACGATGTCCTCTATCAACAGAATATGCCGGCCCCTTACCTCCTCGCGAACATCATAATGGAGCTTCACTTCGCCGCTGGTTTCCATCGGCCCGCCCGTGGAGAGTTTCATATAGCTGGACGCTATTACGAAGTCAATGGTCATGGGAACCTGAATATGACGGACAAGGTCTGACGAAAATATAAAAGCCCCCTTCAGTATGGGCACCACCAGGAGATCCTTGTCTTTATAGTCCTGAGAAATTGCATGAGCAAGTTCTTTTACTTTTGCCTGTATTTCTGCGACAGATAATAATGGCTTTCCTGAAATCACGCTTTCCTCCTGAGAATTATCTTACCCTGTTACAAAGTGAAACTCAACAATAGAACGTCAATCTGCAATTGGAGGATTGATGATAGCACTGCCGGGCTCTTCATAGCCCTTTATCATCACTTTTCTTCCCTGCACTTCAAGCCTTCCCTCGGCAAACAGACGAATGGCCTCGGGATATATTCTGTGCTCATATTCAAGGATGCGACCGGAAAGGGTATCGTCCGTGTCGTCCGGCCTCACCGGGACGGCGGCCTGAATGATGACAGGACCGGTATCCATTCCCTCATCGACAAAGTGGACGGTGCATCCGGATATTCTTACGCCATAATCCACGGCCTGTGCCTGTCCGTCGAGCCCGGGAAAGGAAGGCAGGAGAGCCGGGTGTATGTTCATGACCTTCATGGGGAACATGTCAAGAAGCGGCTTGCACACAATACGCATGAAACCGGCAAGTGCTATAAGGTCGGCCCCGGCCTTCCGGAACTCTTCACCGACAGCACTGAAAAAACCGTCCCGGTCACTGAAATCCACCGGGCTCAAATACTTGTGCGGGATGCCGTGCTTCTTTGCCCTTTCAATGGCATAGGCATCCTTTTTGTCCACAACGAGCAGTGCTATCTCCGCCTTTATCCTTCCCGCTTCCACAGCATCTATTATCGCCTGAAAGTTCGAGCCTCTTCCGGAAGCCATGACTCCAATTCTCAGCAAACCGTCCTCCATGTTGTGTTATCTGAGTTCAAGAATGACAGCGACCTCATCGCAATCGGGAAACTTATGGCACTTCATGCAGTCGCCCCATACCTTGTGAGGCAATTCGGACTTCTCTATCTCTTTAAAACCGAAGCGGGCAAAGTAATCAGGAATATAGGTAAGGGAAAAAACCCTTTTCACTCCGAGCGCCCGGGCCTCATTCAGTGCGGACTCGATCAGAAGCTTTCCGATCCCCTTTCTCTGTTCGTCGCGTTCAACGGCGAGAGACCGGATCTCCGCAAGGTCCTCCCACGAAATATGCAGCGCGCAGGCGCCGACAATGCGTTCCCCGTCGTCATAGACGAAAAGGTCACGAATATTCTCATACAAATCATTAAGAGAACGGGGGATGATGGCGTTATCCTTGGCTGAATCGTTTACAAGTTTATGAACCCACTTGATGTCACTGACCCGGGCCTTACGTATTGTCAACGCTGTTCTTTCCTTCCTGAATGGCTTTCCTGTTGGGCTCAAGGGATGCCGAGCGATGCTGGGGTGTCATCTCTTCAAGGGCATGAAGCGCGTCCTCAAGGCTCACCAGCCCGCTTGCCGCAAGCAGAGCGCCGAGCATGACCATGTTGGCCGACTTTGGATTGTTCATCCTTGCCGCCATGTCAGCGGCGGGGACCCTTACGACATTTATGTCCGGACGTGAAGGACCATTGCTTACCATCGAACTGTCAAGCACCAGAAGTCCGCCGGGCTTGAGCCTGGACTCGAACTTTTCCCTGGAAGCCTGGTTCAGGACCACAACGATGTCCGGACTCTGAACGATCGGTGAACCGATAACCTCTTCCGAGATCACTACGGTACAGTTGGCCGTGCCGCCTCTCATCTCGGCACCGTAAGAAGGAAACCAGGTGACATTTTTCCCCGAGAGCATGGCCCCGTGCGCCAAAAGCTTCCCCAGGAACAGTATCCCCTGCCCACCGGAGCCCGCAATCAGAGCGCTGGACATCTATGCCCCCTCCTCTTCGGCATACGCATCCTTCAGTACCCCCAGAGGAAATGCCTCCATCATGTTCTCCCTCATCCATGTCAGGGATTCCTCGGGCTGCATCCACCAGTCCGTGGGACAGGGAGAAAGCATCTCCACAAATGAGAATCCCTTCCCTTCAATTTGATACCTGAATGCTTTCATGGCCGCATCGCGAGCCTGCTTCACATGCGCCGCAGACTCCAGCGCCGTCCTGGTAACAAATGATGCCCCCTCGACCGTGGCGATCAGTTCGCTTACCATCAGCGGAGTGCCGGTCGTTCTCCCCTTAGGCGTGGTCGTGGTCTTCTGTCCGGTAAGCGTGGTCGGCGCCATCTGGCCGCCGGTCATTCCATAGGTGGCGTTATTGATAAAGAACACTGTAATGTTCTCTCCCCGGCTGGCCGCGTGAATGATCTCCGAAGTGCCGATGGCGGCCAGGTCCCCGTCTCCCTGATAAGAGAACACTATGTTGTCAGGCATGGACCTTTTGAGCCCGGTGGCTGCCGCCGGCGGACGACCGTGGGCAACTTCAAGCACATCGAAATTGTAATAATCATAGGCGAATACCGCGCATCCAACCGGCGCGATACCTATGACCCGCTCACGTATTCCCAGCTCATCGATACACTGTCCGATAATACGGTGCGCGATACTGTGTCCGCATCCGGGACAAAACCGGAACGGCGCGTCGGTAAGGCTTTCGGGTCTTTTGAATACCTGTTTCATTTTTCCTTAGAATAACATTTAATCTGATTTTTTCCTGCAGCCTTTGCCTGATACATAGTCATATCGGCCACATACAGAAGTTCTTTTGCGTTCCTGGCGTCCGTGGGATATGTGGCCACCCCGCCGCTGACCGTAATGGAAACACTCTCATCATTGATACTGATGTCACGCTCAGCCGCTTCCTTCATCCTCTCGGCAAAATGTGTTGCTTCATCCTTGTCTGTGTTGGGAAGAACAGCAATAAACTCCTCTCCTCCGTATCGGGCAAGAGTATCTGTTTTTCGAAGCGTTCCATGCATCTGCCTGGAAACACTCCTGAGCACCTCGTCACCTGTCTGATGACCATAGGTATCATTGAGCTTTTTAAAGTTATCTATATCAAAGAGGACCAGTGAGAACGGTGAATCATACCGCTCTGTCCGGTTCACTTCGGCATCCAGTACCTCATAGAAATGCCTCGTATTGAACAGTCCGGTAAGGTCATCAGTGACCGCAAGATGCTGGGTTTTCTGAAACAGGATAATTTTTTCAGCGATCAGGGAAACGGTGTTTCCAATAAGCGAGAATAACGAGGCCATGTCGAACTCAAACTCAACATCCATCCTGCTCGTCATCACAAGAAGCCCCAGAACATCTATTCCTACGCGCAATGGCACTGCAGCAAAAAATACAATGCCCTCTTCCTTCATTGAGGCGGGGATGTCCTCGGAATCGGCATCAAGAACATAGAACGGCTCCTTTATATCAAGAAGCCTGTTGTAAAAAGGGGTGAACTCGCCCGATTCGATCTTCTTCCTGAGGCCGTTCACAAGCCCCTGCTGCGCCTGCAACGTAAAATCTCCGTCTTTTTTCAGCACGACCCATCCCATTCCCAGGCCGCAGATCAGAAGAACCGTCTCCAGTAGCTCCTCATAAACCGACTCCAGATTGCTGGATGATATGAAGGCCCCGGTCAACGTATTGGCTATCACCAGCTCCTTGTTCCTCTTGGCAAACTGTTGCTCAAGAGAAATGAATGAGGTCATGTCCCTGAATATGATACACACATGGTTTGCCTCGCCTTCGCTAACGATCGGGGTGAAGGTCACTTCATAGGTACGGTCTTTGATGGTTATTCGCTCTGTCTGGTCCTGCCGGTGCAGAAGGCTGGCCGTTGTGCTGTTCCAGAGGGACCCCAGCGGTTCAACGTCCCGGCAGTCGACACCAATAAGCGAATCCTTCTTCGTCCCGCACAGGGACAAGAACTCACTGTTGGATTCAAGAACACGTCCGTCCCGTGAAAGTATCACAATGGGATCCTTCATGTACTCAAGAAACGGAACATTGATCTTTTCGCTGAAAAGTCTTTTCAGGACGCTAATGGCCGCACCCCCGCTTTATCGAGCAACAACCCCTCAAGGAGGCCGTGGTCGCTGACAGTCATTTCATGAAACCCCAAGGATTTCATGATTCTAATTGTAAGAATAATACCTGCTATTATCAAGTCTGCCCGACCGGGTTCGAGCCCATCCACAGCAGCCCTTGTCTCCATGGGCATTGAGGAGAGACGAGAAAGCATAGACTCCAGTGTCCCCAGAGACATGATATGGCCGTGTACCCGCTCATGGTCATACTGCTTCAACCCAAGGTCAATGGCTGCTGCAGTGGTAGGCGTGCCGGCGGTCCCTATGATAATGGCATGTTCACCGAGGAGATGCCTGAATTCCCCTGAGAACGTCTCCGCTGCAGTGTCCGCCGCCTCTGACAGCGACTCCAGTTCACGGATCGCTGGAGGGTCCGAAAACACATGCTCCTCGGTCAGTTTTACCACACCCACTGGGAGCGTAAGCCAGTGAACAAGGCGGGAATCCCTGACCATCATCATCTCTGTGCTTCCCCCTCCGATATCCAGGACGAGAGCGGCATCCTTTTTGTCAAAAGAGGAAACAACTCCGAGAGCGGTCAGCCGGGCCTCTTCACCGCCAGGAAGAACCTTCACCTCAAAGCTTGTCCCGCGCCTGACCTCCTCCAGGAACGCCCCTGAGTTCGAGGCGCTGCGAATCGCTTCGGTTCCAGCGACAACCGTTTCCGAAACTGCGTTTTCCCGCACCCTGGAGTGGAATTCCTTCAGCACAGCAATGGTTTCCGCAACGGCCGATACGTCAAGCTTTCCGGTTTCCCTGAGTCCACGGGCAAGTCGGGTTATCCTGTTCCCATAATAAACAGGGACCAGAACGCCGTTTTTAATTTCCGCGACTAGGAGCCTTATGGTGTTCGAACCTATGTCAACGGAGGCGAATTTCATGCCTGATTATAGCTCAGACCAATTCTCATTTGTTAATATATAGAACGTATGTACAGGATTCTTGTAATTGAAGANNAGACCCTTGAAGGAGAAGGGTATACCGTACTGGTTGCCCAGGATGGAGAGGAAGGCATTGAACTTGCCCGCCGGGAATCCTCCGACCTGGTGCTTACAGACCTGAAACTGCCCAAAAAAGACGGCATCGCTGTTCTGGAGGCGGCAAAGGAAGAGAACCAGTTACGTCCGGTTATAGTAATGACGGCTTTCGGCACCGTTGAAAAAGCGGTTGAGGCAATGAAGCTGGGGGCATTTGATTTCATCACAAAGCCGTTCAATATCGATCACCTTCTCCTGATGATCAAGAGAGCCCTTGACACCCGGCGGATAGCCACGGAAAACCTTATTCTTCGTGAAGAGGTCGATTCGAAACACTTTCTCCCGGAGATCATTGGCGAAAGCCCTTCGATACAGGATATTTCTCGAATGATCCGGAAAGTTTCGCGAACAAAGACCACTGTGTTGCTTACAGGAGAAAGCGGCACGGGCAAGGAAGTATTCGCCAGGGCCATCCACAAACTCAGCGATCGCGCCGAGTTCCCGTTTATCCCTATAAATTGTGCCGCTATCCCCACGGGGCTTCTGGAATCGGAACTCTTTGGACATGAAAAAGGAGCCTATACTGGAGCGGAGAGCAAAAAGATCGGCAAGTTCGAACTTGCACATGGCGGAACCATTTTTCTGGACGAGATCGGGGAACTCGACTTCGAGCTCCAGGCAAAACTGCTCCGAGTGCTCCAGGAGGCCGAGTTTAACCGTGTGGGAGGCAGCAACAACATCGTCGTTGATGTCAGAATCATCGCGGCAAGCAACAAAGACCTTGAGAAGGCAATTGAAAAGGGAACCTTTCGTGAAGACCTGTTTTACCGGCTGAATGTTTTTCCGGTCAATATACCGCCGCTCCGGGACCGAAGGGACGATATACCCCTGCTGGTGAATCATTTCCTGAAGAAATATTCAGAGGAAATGCACAGTGGCGCATGTGAGATATCTCCGGACGCGACGAACATGCTGACAAAACAGCAATGGAAAGGAAATGTCCGCGAACTGGAAAACGCCATTGAGCGTGCTATAATATTAAGTGATGGGGGAACGATTACCCCCGAACATTTTGCATTACAGACAGGTGGGGACCGGGAGGCATCGGTATTTTTTGCTCCTGACAGTTCCCTTGAGGAAGTTTCCAGGGAAGCGTCCGTCACTGCGGAATCTGCCTGCATTCGCAGTGCCTTGGAAAAAACCGGAGGGAACAAAACAAAGGCGGCGGCTCTTTTGAAGGTTAGTTACAAAACCCTTCTGACAAAAATCAAGGACTATGGGATATCCTAAGAACATATATACATTAACGCTTTTCTTTTTGCTGACGTTCCTTGTAAGCATCTCCGTTGCAAGCGACAACCCCGCTGAAAAATTCATAACGGGAAAGGACGGGGGCAAGATGGTGCTTGTCAAGGGGGGAAAGTTCATCATGGGATCAGATGACGAGGACATCAAAGAATTAGCGCCCAAGCACACCGTGAGCGTTGAAAGTTTTTATATGGATATCTATGAGGTAACCAATGAACAATTCGCTAACTTTCTCAACGAAGTAACGCCAAGAGAAGGAGAGGAAGGTGTCCGTTACAAATGGATAGTCCTGCGAAACGACCTTGAAAATGCCGGCAGGGCCGCCTGGTGGCCAGCGGAGATAATATTCGAAGATGGCGTGTACAAACCCATGGAGGGGTACGACAAACACCCCGTTATGGTTGTCAGCTGGTACGCCGCGGACGAGTACTGCAAATGGGCAAAAAAACGCCTCCCGACCGAGGCCGAATGGGAATACGCCGCCAGAGGAGGCCTCAAGGAAAAGACCTTCCCCTGGGGGAACGCCATCCCCACCGGAGGCGTTATCTTCGACCGCACATGGCAAAGCAACGAAGCCCCGGCGCCCACAGCACCGGTAGGCAGCTATTATCCAAACGGTTATGGCCTCTATGATATGGCCGGAAATGTCTGGGAATGGGTAAATGACTGGTACACTGAAGACTATTACAAGGACGCTCCCCCTGAAAACCCCAAGGGTCCGGAAACAAGCAGTTTCAAGGTCACGAGAGGCGGCTCCTGGTTCAATGCCTTCAGTGCCCTTCGTGTTTCATTGAGAAATTTCGCCCCACCGGAATCACTGAACGAGGATGTAGGATTCAGGTGTGCAAAGGATGTGGAAGAATGAACAGGAAATTCTTGCGACTTTCTCTGGCAGCGGGACTCATCGGCCTTTTGCTGATCGGATTCGTTTCCGGATGTGAATCGGTCCGCGAAAAAAAGCCCGAAGCTGTTACGGAACCGGAGAAGCCCAGGCTCCCCATCGAGGAACAGGAAAAGATCGCCATGAAGGAGTTCGAGGACATGCTCAACCTGACAGCCGACCGTCCCCGTCATGAAGCGTTCCCAGAACTCGAAAAAAGATATTACAAGCTCATAGAGGAAGCGCCCGACACCTATCTTGCCGAAGAAAGCCACTATCGCCTCATCATCCAGTATTTTGAAGACCCTAACGGCCCCCAGCCCGACAAGGCCGAAGAGGTATACCGCAAGTACTTCG
>JABAHP010000138.1_pt1 | contig 13341 bp, 11 predicted proteins | sample 7062081 | NCBI WGS metagenome assembly JABAHP01 (sample SAMN14534357, study PRJNA622989) | marine sediment metagenome | biome: marine biome [ENVO:00000428]; feature: marine pelagic biome [ENVO:01000023]; material: deep marine sediment [ENVO:00002113] | place: India: Gulf of Kutch | collected... | reverse complement strand
CGAGCTGAAACTGAGATCGTCCCGATCCGTCGCTATCGCCAGAAGCCCGATGGCCGCCCCACGCACCATCAATGGTACGAGCATGGCGCTCTGGATCTGCTGCCTGGCGATGGGCTCGCGCATCGGGGCGGCCAGGGGCAACGCCTGCACGTCTGTGATGGTGAGGGATTCCGCCTGGTCCAGGACTCGGCGGAAGTAGGATGTCTCGTCGAGCGAGACAGGCAGTGGCGCTGCGCCGATAGGCCCTGATTCGCGTTCAAACCCCACCAGTACCTGCAATTGGGGATCTTCGGCTGACGGCATTATGATGTAGGTATACCGGGCGTCAAATAAGTGTACGATCGCCTCACCGACCTGCTCCAAGGCCAGGGGTAGGTCGGTCACGGTAGCCAGCAACTGGGTAACTCGACCCAGAACTGCCAACTCCTCGACGCGCTGGTGGAGTGTCTCCTCGGCTAGCCTGCGTTCGCCGACCTCGCTCTCCAATTGCTCGTTGACCTGTTGGAGCTCATGCGTACGCTCGTCCACCATGGCCTCCAACTTGGTGCGGTAGCGGCCCAGTTCTGTTTCCGTTTGGATGTTCTCGCGATTCAAGCGCACGCTCATGGCAATCACAAAGCCCAAATAGCCAAGCTCACCGATGTAGATCGTGTTGACAACGCCTGTATCTACCAAACCGTCGTACATCGACGTAAGGAAAAACAACAGTATGGCCACAGCCAGCAACGTCGCGCGCCCTCGATCGCCGCGGCGATACTGGCGATAGGTCGCATACAGCAAGAAAGCAAAATGGCACAGCAGGTAGAGATCGACGGCCCATCGCCAGGGATGGGTCATGGTCTCGCCGACGACAAACTGCTCGCCCCAGGGCAGGGCGATCTCGCGCAGACCACTGACCCCGGCGAACAGGATGCCATACGGCAGGACTAGCTGCAGGACAACGATCCCGGTGAACCACAGGCTCAGCGCCAGCAGAAACCGGCGAGGCCTGACACCGGTGTAGAAGGCGACAAACCACAGGACGCCAAGTTGAGCCCCCAGGGCCGCCGGACCAAACCCGTACTTGAAGGCTGCGACGTAGGCGTCCACCGAATCGGCAGTGTGGATGGCCAGGACGGCGAGTGTATTCCCGGCGATGGCCAGGGATGCCACCGCAAACGTGATGTGTACCCAGTCGCGGGGGCGGCGGGACAGTCCGAACAAAAGATGGATGCCGCCGGCAAAAAGGCAAATGCCGGCTGTGATACTCAGAACGACAGGGACGACAGTCATCTAGCTACCTCTGTTCCAATGTCGGCGCCAAGGCACAACCCACTGGCAATGCCCAAGGCCCTGGCGCCAAGACCCATTTCGTGGTTTCCCGCAAGATAGGTATCCTCCTACCCATTATACCATGAGAAGGATTGGGCGGAAAATGGGCAATCCCCGCCGAGGGCTTGGGATCCTCTATTGCCTTCAATGGCTGGGTCCGGGTTTCGGAATCCAAGTCCTCAGAGGTATTGATCTGAGAAATTGGGGAATCCGGGCAGTCCCTATGTGATCAACTGCTACAGAACGCGCACTACAGGAGGATGCCGAGCTGCCTGACTGATGCGTGACGTTGTTGAGCCGACCTGCGTTTTCGGCCAGAACATGGAGTACTGGGGGCAGGCTCGATGATCTGAGATTCGACACTCGCAGCCTGGCTGAGTGCGTGCTGGCCGGAGCGGCCCAAGGACGGGTCCGGCGATGATGGGGAGCTGAATGGCACCTCCAAGGCCCTACAGGACATGCCGTTCGCTTATCATGCGAAAATGATAGCCATAGATGGCCAGGGTGACAGCCAGTGGCACCAGTGTGGGACGGCGGAACAGTGTCCAACCTAGGAGCCTCCAGTAGTGGACTCTCTCCTGGCCCCTGATGCCCAGGCGATAGATAGAGCGCATGAACGCCAGAACCATCTCCCAGACGAACGCAAGGTCCCAAGGGACCGCCAGCTTGGGCGGCTTGTATTCGCCCAAGAAGGTCCTGACACGCTGGTAGTAGAGCGCAGGCGAGTAAATGTGTTGCAGTATCCGCCCGTATCCTTCGCGCAGTGTGTCCAAGTCCATGGTGGGAACGATATTGGTCGTGCCATCTACGTTGTCGCCCGACATCTGTTCCAGCAACCTTCCCCCCTGCTTCAGGCGTTCGTAAAGGCGGGTGCCAGGAGGAGCTTGAAGCAGGCCAACCATCGCAGTGACAATGCCGCTTTTCTGAATGAAATCAATCTGCCGCTGAAAGATGGAGGGCGTGTCACTGTCAAAGCCGACGATGAAGCCTCCCTGCACCTGCAACCCGGCTCGCTGGATACGTTTCACGCTTTCGACCAGGTCCCGGTTCTTGTTCTGCTTCTTGCTGCATTCGGCCAGGCCGCTCTCATCCGGGGTCTCTATGCCGACAAAGACGGCGCCAAACCCCGCCTTGACCATCAGCTGCATCAATGCCTCGTCGTCAGCCAGGTTGATGGAGACCTCCGTGCTGAACAGTCCCAACTTCTTGCCTTTCCTCCATTCGATCAAGGCGGGCAGGAGCTCCGCTTCGAGAGATCTCTTGTTCCCGATCAGGTTGTCATCCACGAAAAAGACGCCGCCTCGCCACCCAAGATCGTACAGGCTGTCCAACTCGGCAATGACCTGCTCGGCAGTCTTGGTACGCGGTCTGTGACCGAGCAATGCCGTCACATTGCAGAACTCACAATTGAACGGACAGCCTCGGGAGAACTGGATGCTCATCGAGAAGTAGCGACCTAGATCGGCCAACTCCCACAGGGGAACCGGCGTCACTTCCAGGTCAGCATATTCGGATGTCGCGTAGACACGCCTAGCACTGCTCTCGTGCAAATCGGCGAGGAAAGCCGGCAGGGTCAACTCGGCCTCCTGCAACACGAAATGGTCGACCTCAGGAAACTGCTCATGCTCGACTGTGAAAAGCGGTCCTCCAGCCACAACTTTGACGCCCGCTTCTTTGCAGCGAGCAATGATCTGACGTGCCGATTCCCTCTGCACAGTCATGCCGCTGACAAAGGCAAAGTCAGCCCAAGCCAGATCTTCGCTGCTCAGCTTGGTCACGTTGACGTCGACCAGGCGCTTCGACCAGCTCGCCGGCAGCATCGCGGCGACTGTCAGCAGGCCCAGCGGCGGCGAGGAGGCGTTTCTGCGCACGAACCTCAACGCGTGTTTGAAGCTCCAGAACGTATCCGGAAATTCGGGGTAGACCAGTAGAATGTTCATGTTAGCTCTCCGCGTAGTTCGGTGTGCTCGCCATGGCAGCAGTCATTGTCGCTTCGATCAGTTTGCTTGCGTCAGAGACGGCGTCGCCGGACACCAACGCCATCTCGGCAGCCAGGAGATCACGCCCCTGTTTGAGGTGGTCAGTGTCTGTTTTCGTGAGATGGGCTAGCTTACGGTGCCAGGTGAGATCGCGCACCACCCTGGCCAATTGCATCACCCGGCCGGTCTTGAGCTGGGCCAATATCTGCTCCTGGCGCTCCTTGTAGTCCTCTGGCAATAGACGGGGTCTGGCGCGCAGCATGCTCAGCAGCCGCGGGAGCCTGGACTGAGACATGGCTAGCCTCACGCCCACTTCGTCGGCGTTGGCTTTTGGGAGATGCACGGTCAATCCCTGGCCCGGGATCTCGATCACATAGTAACGCTTCGCCCCATCCAAGAGCTCCCTACGGTCTATGCCTGTAATCCATCCAGGCCCATGATGCGGATGTACTACCTTGTCACCTACCGAGAACTGCATGGCTTTCCCTCCTTTGCACTTCCTCCGACATACTCGACGGTCCTTCCGACTGACGATTCTGACCAGACAAGCTCAGTCCCAGCCTGTTTTCCGATTCGTTCAGCGAACTGCAGAGATATTGGTGAACTGCGACCATCTTTTCCCTCCCGAGGTCGGTTGAGGACAAGATACTCGGCACCCAGCTCGCGGCACGCACTGGCGATTTCATCCTCAACATTTCCCTGGCGCGCGGTTCCACGGGCAAGGACCCCCTGTGAGTTGGCCAGAGCTTGCGCCGCAAGTAGGACGGATTCGCCCATCTGCCGGAGCTGGTTCGCAACAGCTCGTGCACGATCACTGCCGGCCCCAGGTACGAGTTCTTCATTCAGGACATAAACAAACTGCACTGGCAACCCCGTCGTTCGTGCCAGGCCGATCGCTTGAGTAATCGTAGCCCGGCTTTCCGGCCCTCCTCGAACCGCACATAGGATCCCACTCATCTCTTCACCCTATTCTGGAGATATTCTCGTTGGATGCGAAACTTGATCCGCACCGTGGCTCTAGCCTTCAATTGCAGCACAGCACCTCGCCGACCTAGTCTCTACTTCGACTACACTTCTACCAGCGATACCGTCACTACCGGCTTCTGTCTGGTTTCCCGATAGAAGAGACCGGACAGTGCCTTTTCGACTTTTCTCTCCAACTTGCCCGGCGCGGTGCCACTCTTGGCCGCGGCGCTGGAGCGGACCAACTCCCCGGCCTGGGCCAACAGATGCTCCGCGCTGGGGGCATGGACAAAGCCACGGGTGACGATACGCGGCTGACCTACCGTTTTGCCGGCGCGGCGGTCATAGGGGGCAATAGCGGTCACAAAGCCGCTCTGGGCCAGCCCATCCCGCTGGCCTATCACTTGCGACCCCACCTCACCCACCAGAGAGCCGTCGACAAAGACATGGTCACCGGGGATGCGCTTGCCGATCCGCATCCGGTCCCCATCAATGGTCAATGGGTAGCCGTTTTCGACCACGGCGATGCCTCTCTTGGCGATGCCCAGCTCGTGGGCCAGTTTGGCGTGCTGCACCAAGTGTCGAAGCTCACCGTGTATGGGAACAAAATGACGCGGGCGAAGCATGCTGATGAGCTGTTTCAGCTCCTCCTGGCTGGCATGGCCCGAGACGTGCGCTTGCGCTTGGTCGCCGTAGAGTACGTCTGCCCCCCGCTGAAAGAGGCGGTTGATGACGCCATTCGTCGTCTCCTCGTTGCCGGGGATGGTATGTGAGGAGAGCAGGACCGTATCGCCTTCCTGGATGCGCAGCGAGCGATGGCTGTCGGTTGCCAGGCGGTTCAAGACTGCCATGGGCTCGCCCTGTGAGCCGGTGGCCATGATGATGACCTCCTGGGGCGACAGTTTATCAACCTCATTCAATCTAACCAGCATATCGGCAGCGATGTCCAGGTATCCCAACTCACGGGCCATCGTGGTGTTCTCGATCATGCTCCGACCAGCGATGGCGATCTTGCGTCCGTGTCGCTGAGCCACGTTCACCACCTGCTGGACCCGCGAAATGAGCGAAGAAAAGGTGGCGATGATCAGCCTTCCGGGCGCTTCGCGCATGATCTGGTTAAAGGCGTCGTCCAGCACTGCCTCTGACGGCGTCGAGCCAGGCCGGTCGGCATTGGTGCTGTCCGAGAGCAACGCCAGCACGCCGCGGCTGCTGAACTCGGCTAACTTGGCTCGGTCGGTGGGCCAGCCATCCACCGGAGTGTCATCGAGCTTGAAGTCGCCACTGTGGACGATCAGGCCTGCTGGTGTGGTGATGCCCAGCCCGACGGAATCAGGGATCGAGTGGCTGACGTGATAAGGTTCAATGGTGAAGGGCCCGATGCGGATCACGTCGCCGGCGGCGTAGGTGTGCAGAACCGCTTGTGCTAGCATGCGCTCACGCCTGAGCCTGACTTCGATCAAACCTCGAGTCAAGCGCGTGGCGTATACCGGTGCCTTGAACTCCTGCAGAAAGTGAGGCAGGGCGCCGATGTGGTCCAGATGTCCGTGGGTGATGAGGATGGCGCGCACAAGATCCTTCTTATCGCGCAGATATTCCCAGTCGGGGATGATATAGTCAACGCCCAGCATATCCGATTCGGGGAACATCATCCCCGCATCGATCACAATGATGTTGCGGCCATATTCGATGAGCGTCATGTTTTTGCCCACTTCCCCCAAGCCGCCAAGGGGCATAATTCGTAGTTTTGCTTTCATTTAGTTCTCCTAGCGGTGTTGATATCCAAACGGGCTGGTTGAGGAGCTTGTCGAAGAGTACCCCCGCAGGTCATACCACTAGTAGACAAGATTTGATACCTCGCGAATATCATTATCCCGTTGTAATTCGTGTTCCACAGTGGCGGGGTGGCCAGGCCTGTTCTGACAGGCAGCGGCCAACCAAGAAGCGCGGACCGGAATGATTCCAGTCCGCGCTGCAACGCAATGCTTGTGGATTGTCCCGCCGGTGCATAACGAATCATCCACCGACGGTGTGCTGTTCGATGCTGGTCCGATGCTCCCAGGCGATTTCCTACCAGCTGGAGCGACCCCAGTCGCTTTGTCGCTTCTCTCGCTTCGGCTTGGCCTTGTCCACCTTGAGCTCCCGCTCGTCAATCTGCTTGCCGTTCAAACCACTCATGGCCTGCTGGGCAGCTTGCTCCGTCGACATCTCGACGAAAGCAAAGCCCCTCGACCGGCCTGTGTAGCGGTCGGTGATCAGATTGACCGATTCGATCTGACCATACTCGGCGAACAGGGTTCGTAGCGTGTCTTCAGTCGTCTCGTAGCTCAAGTTGCCGACGTATAGGTTGTTCGTCATGATACCCTCTACCAACCTATCACGGCCACGTTGGTCGCCTGCAGGCCCTTCTGGCCCTGCTCGACGTTGAACTCGACGCTCTGTCCTTCTTCCAGGTTCCGGAAGCCTTCGCCCCGGATTTCGGAGAAATGGACAAAGACATCAGGGCCTTCCTCGCGGGTGATGAACCCGTAGCCCTTTCCTCCATTGAACCACTTGACGGTTCCAGTTACTCGTTCAGACATGTTTCACCTTTCAAAAATGTTGTTAGGAGGAAGGTGTCGCCCAGTCTTTGCATAGAAAGAGCGCCCAGACTGGTAAAAGCCTGGGCGCTCATCGTCTTTGATCAAACCAGAATCTTACTTCATCCTACACACAAATTCTACCACATACGCTCATCTCTGTCAAGTTGTTCGCGAACCGTGTCATGTCCCAGATCCTGCATCCCTTTGGCTGTTTGGTTGCTGATAGAGCTCTCCATCAGCATCTCAGTGCCCTGTCAATTTCGGTGGGAACTTGCGGCACGAACGCGAGTAGGGTTGTCACCCCCGCGAAGGCGGGGGTTCACTTGGTCTCCCGCCTTCGCAAGAACAACGGTGGCAGGTTGCCCCCGGGATGTTTCCCACCGAAACGTATATACCAACAGCAGCTCGCGATGGTTTGCACCGGAAGGGGGCTGTGGTATAATGAGCCAGGAGGTTCCCGTATGCCCAAAGAACAGCAAGATACCGGCAAAGAAGCCAGCGTAGTCGAGCCGGAACGATCCCTACCCCAGATGGCGATGACGGATCTGCCCGAGCCGTTGCGACAGGCAGTGGCAAGGGCCGGTTGGTCCCAGCTTATGCCGGTGCAGGCCAGCGCCATTCCCTATCTCCTCGCCGGGCGCGACCTGCTGGTCCAGTCGCGCACAGGAAGCGGCAAGACCGGGGCCTTTTTGCTGCCCGTCCTGGACCGCATCGAGACCCGGCGCGCAGCTTGCCAGGCCCTGGTGCTGGCGCCGACGCGCGAGCTTGCCCGGCAGGTTGCCGAGGAGGCCAAGATCCTGAGCGGCGACAGCGGGCTGCGCACGGCCGTGGTCTATGGCGGCGTGGCCTACGGCCCGCAGATACAGGCGTTCCGCAAGGGAGCCCACCTGGTGGTGGGCACGCCGGGGCGCATCCTGGACCACTTGCTCAAGCGCAACCTGTCGCTCAAACAACTGCAGATGCTGATCTTTGACGAGGCCGACCGCATGCTGTCCATGGGCTTCTATCCCGACATGAAGGCCATCCAGCGCCATCTGCCTTCCCGGCGCATCCACACCTGCATGTTCTCGGCCACCTTTCCCTCTCACGTGATGCGCCTGGCGGGCGAGTTTCTCCAGGAGCCCGAGTTCCTGAGCCTGAGCCGCGACCACGTGCACGTGACCGACGTGGACCATGTCTACTACGTCGTGCCGCGCATGGACAAGGACCGCAGCCTGGTGCGCATCATCGAGGTGGAGAATCCTCCCTCGGCCCTCATCTTTTGCAACACCAGGGCCAGGGTGCACTATGTGACGGCCGTCCTGCAGCGCTTTGGCTACGATGCCGACGAGTTGAGCTCCGATCTCTCGCAAAAGGCGCGGGAAAAGATCATGGCCCGGGTGCGCCAGGGCGCGCTGCGCTTCCTGGTTGCCACCGACGTGGCGGCGCGCGGGATCGATCTCCCCGATCTGTCCCACGTCATCATCTACGAGCCGCCCGAGGATGCCGAGCTGTATATCCACCGGGCAGGGCGCACCGGGCGGGCCGGCGGGGCCGGGGTGGCCATCTCGCTGGTGGACGTCATCGAGCAGATGACCCTGGACCGCATCGCCAAGCGGTACGGTATCGAGATGGTCGAGTGGCCGCTGCCCGGCGACGAGGATGTGGAGGGCATCGTGTCGGAGCGGGTGACGGCATTGCTGGAGGCGCGCCTGCGCGACCGCGACCGCCTGCAGAGCGAGCGGATGCAGCGCTTTGAGCCCTTGATCCACGATCTGAGCCAGAGCGAAGAGGGCCTGGCCCTGCTGACCATGCTGCTGGACGACTATTACCAGCAGACGCTGCACGCGCCGCCTCCCCAACCGCCCACCGCGCCGCCGCCGTCCCAATCGAAGAGCAAGAGCAAATCGCGGAGAAGAAGAGGCCGTCGTCGCCGGCGATAATCGGCGGACAGGCCGTGTTTCTCGCTTCCACACCTCTCACGCCCCCTTTGGGGATGGCGCGAGAGCCTCGGCAGCTAGTCGGCGTCTCCGGCGGGCAATCAGGAAGGCCGGCAGGCCGAACGGCCCCAACAGAAGGACCACCCCGATCCAGGCCAGTCTCCTGCCCCAGGAGGCCGGCTCGCCTCGCGCCATCCGCCAGATGAGATAGGCCAGCGACAACGCGGTCAGCATAACCCAGACGGGCCACACCCAATGGAGAACCGCCAGCCCGGCCCAGAGCACGTGGGGCGGAAGCAGCAGGTCTCCGCCTTCCAGGGCCGGCGGCGCGCCCGCCTGGCCGATAGGCGCGTCTTTCCTGCATGGGAAGCTCGCCATGCCGCGCAGCAGGATCTGTATTTCCAGGGGCGAGTACTGCACGCGGGTATACTGGTCGAGGAATCCAAGGGTGTGCTCGACGCCGGCCCGGTGCGAGTAGGGCGCAAACTCGTCGCTGACATCGCCGGCTAGATCGGCGTGGATATCCTGCACCAGGATCGGGGCGCCGCAGGAGAAATCGAGCTTGGTCATGTCGACGGTGCGGATCTGGGGGTTGTGGTTGGTGCGAAAGTGGATCTGCAAGTTGGCCGGGTCGAAAACAATGCGCCAGGCATTGTCGTGGCGGGCAACGTCTGCCAGGGTATCAAAGGCGGCTTCGACGGCCGGCTCGGCGCTGGTTGGTTCAAAATGGCCAACCCTGTCTGCCGCGGCTCCAAAGCGCTTCAGTGACTCATTGGTCAGCCTACCTCGCTGCCAGGCCTTGACCGAATCCTGGTAGCCGTTGTTGGTCAGCGCCGCTACCGGCAGCGATTCGCCGGTGTGGTAGACCATCTCGCCATCGAGGAACTCGATGACGGCACAGTCCCCCGTTCGGTCGCAGATCAAAAAGTGATCCACGTTGTCCTTGATCCGGACCAGCGCGTCGCTGGCGATCACTTCTTCGACGGTGCTGTAGCTGTCCAGCAGGAACTGCATCCACAAGGGGCTCTGGAGCGGAGGTCTCGAGTCGGGGGCTGGATTCTGCGTTTTCATCAGGAGCATGGTGCTCATCATCAGTCCCGCCTCGTTCATCCCGGCCCAGGCCAGTTGGTAGCCCGCATAGTCAAAGGTCACGCTGCCATACCGGGAGATCCATCGCGCGTACTCGCCGGTCGTGCTTGGCTCCCATGCCGTTTTCAGCACCTGTCTCCTCTTGACCGTCACCATGGCGGCGTCGATCGGGTTGTCCTGGTTGGCCCCAAACACGCAGTGGTCGCCGTTGTTGAGGCAGAATGAGGTGCATGCCCTGCCAGAGGCTGCCAGGGCAGAGTGTAGCTCCGTATCGGCCGGCAACTGCTCCCCGGGCGCTACGGCTCCACAGATCAAGATCATCAAGACCAGCACGCTGAGCATTCTGAGGTTCATGGCTACCTTTCTCCTTCCCTTGTACGCCAGAGCCATCCAGATAGAGCAGACTTGCCCACAGATATCATACAAGAAAAAACTCCCCGTGGCATCGGCCATCTGGGGAGTCTTGTTATCGGTCAGGTGGTCAGTTTTCTGTTCGGTCAGGTGGGGAATGGGCGGCGAGTCCGGGTTGGTCCTGGAGGGTCGCAATGGGTGGCAAAAAGCACAAAGCGCCGGGCACCGGCATCAGCCGCCGGTGCCCGGCGTTGCATTTGGTTGCTTGGTCGATGCAGCTCTTGCCATCACCGATGGCTAGGATGAGAGCCAGACAGGAATTCCGGCTCTAGGGCACTTCGGCAAAAGCCGAGGCTGGTGCGTAGGCCACGCCCACCATGCTAGGCCCCGTGTGGGCGCCTAGCACCAGGGACATAGGTCCTTCTGGCAGCCAGCTACAATCAAAGTGCTGGTCGATGAACTCGCGCAACATGGCTGCCCCCTGGGGATTGTGCGAGTGAAGCACCTGCACGCGCAAGGCACTGCCGGGCGCGTGATGCTGCGTGATGCGCTCGGCCAGCCCCTTTACGGCGCCCTTGAAGCTGCGCATCTGGCCCAATTGTACGTAGGTCCCCTTGACCTTTTCCACCCCGATCAGCGGCTTGATATTCAGCAGTGACGCTATCAGGCCCTTCATGTGGCTGATGCGCCCGCCGTGGATCAGGTACTTGAGTTCCTTCAGGGTGTACGCGCTCTCACTGGCATCGCCGATCCGTCCCAGCATCCCCAGTATCTGTTCTACTGACCATCCGGCCTTTGCCGCCCGGGCGGCTGCCTCGACCTGCCATCCGGCTGCAGCGGAGAGGGTCTTGGTGTCCACCAGGGTGACGTTCGCCTCTGGCACCATGCTTGCCCCGGTCTGAGCCGAGTTGAACGTGCCGCTCAGGCCCGAGGTCATGTGGATAGACAGGATCTCCGGGTCGGTGGCAGCCAGCCGCCGGTAGGTCTCGGCGAAATCCCCCGCCGAAGGCTGCGAAGTGACCGGCAGGCTTTCGGTCTCTGCCAGCAGGCGGTAGAACTCCTCCGGTTGGATATCCACTCCCTCGCGATACGACTTGCCATCGAGGGTTACCACGAGAGGCACCACGTGGATATTCAGTTCGGCCAGTTGCTCCTGGGGCAGGAGAAGGTCTACGCCGCTATCGGTTACAATCTGCATATTTGCACTCCTTAACGAGCCAGACAAAGGCTCGACTGTGAAGCTGGCCCGTTATGGGCCAGACTGGATTATTCGCTCTTTCTGGTCACGCCTTGGTCAGCGCCACCGTCACTACCGGTTTGCGCCTGGTTTCCTGGTAGAGGAAACTGGACAGCGCCCGCTCGACCTTTTCCTCCACCTTGCGAGGCGCCGTGCCTTTCTTGACCGACGCGGCGGAACGGACGACCTCTTCGGCCCGGGAGAGCAGGTCTTCCGCATCGGGGACGTAAACAAAGCCGTGGGTGATGATTCGGGGGCTGCCCACAATCTTGCCCGCCTTGCGGTCGTAGCGGGCAATCGCGGTCACAAAGCCGCTCTGTGCCAGCTCGTCCCGCTGGCCCATGACCGTCGGACCCACCTCACCCACCAGAGAGCCATCGACAAAGACATATTCCCCGGGGACTCTCTCGCCAATCTGCATCCGCTCGCCGTCAAAGGTCAGTGGATAGCCATTTTCGACCACGGCGATGTCCTTCTTGGCGATGCCCAGCTCGTGGGCCAGCTTGGCGTGTTGCACCAGGTGTCGAAGCTCGCCATGCACGGGCACAAAAAAGCGCGGGCGGAGCAAGTTGATCAGCAGCTTTAGCTCCTCCTGGCTGGCGTGTCCCGAGACGTGTGCCCGGGCTGACGGACCATAGTAGACGTCCGCACCCTGTTGAAAGAGGCGGTTGATGACGCTATGGGTCGTCTCCTCGTTGCCCGGGATAGTATGAGAAGAGAGTAGCACCGTGTCGTTGTCCTGAATGCGCAGCGAGTGGTGGCTTCCCGTCGCCAGCCGGTTCAGGACCGCCATAGGCTCGCCCTGGGAGCCGGTGCTCATGATGATGACTTCCCGGGGCGGAAGGGTATCGATCTTGTCCAGGTCCACCAGCATCTGTTCCGGGATCTCCAGGTAGCCCAGCTCGCGGGCCATCTTGGTGTTTTCGACCATGCTCCGTCCGGCGATGGCGATCTTGCGGTTGTGCCGCTCCGCCACGTTCACCACCTGCTGGACGCGCGAGATCAGCGACGAAAAGGTGGCGATGATCAAGCGCCCCGGCGCCTCGCGCATGATCTGGTGAAAGGCATCGTCCAGCACCGCCTCCGATGGCGTTGAGCCGGGCTGGTCGGCGTTGGTGCTGTCTGAAAGCAGCACCAGCACCCCGCGCTGGCTGAACTCGGCCAGCTTGGCCTGGTCGGTAGGCCGGCCAGCGACCGGCGTGTGATCGAGCTTAAAATCGCCGCTGTGCACCACGAGGCCCGCCGGGGTGGTGATGCCCAAACCAACCGAATCGGGGATAGAGTGGCAGACGTGATAGGGCTCGATGGTAAAGGGGCCGACGCTGATCGTGTCGCCGGCGGCGTAGGTGTGCAGGGTCACCTGCTCCAGCATCCGCTCCCGCTTGAGCCTGACCTCTATCAAGCCCCGGGTCAGGCGCGTGGCGTATACCGGCACGTCGAACTCGCGCAGAAAGTGAGGCAGGGCGCCGATATGGTCCAGGTGTCCGTGCGTGATGAGGATGGCGCGCAGATTGTCCTTCTTCTCGCGCAGATATTCCCAATCGGGGAGGATATAGTCCACTCCCAGCATGTCCGATTCCGGGAACATCATGCCCGCATCGATCACGATGATATTGCGGCCATATTCTATGAGCGTCATGTTCTTGCCCACTTCCCCCAGGCCGCCCAGGGGCATAATACGTAGTTTTGCAGTCAGTTTCGTTCTCCAAACAAAGGTGAAAGCAAGTGTCCAGCCGAGTCGGGATTGTGAAGAGGCGCGGACCAGAGCAAGCCCGGTCCGCGCCACAGTCTTACCTATTGTAGATGCTGTCGCCTTTCAGATGGCGATCTGTGCTCTTATAGGCTTCCTACCAGCCCAGCACGGTCACGTCGGCCGCCTGCAGACCCTTCTGGCCCTGCTCGACGGTGAACTC
>JABAHP010010887.1_pt1 | contig 13346 bp, 11 predicted proteins | sample 7062081 | NCBI WGS metagenome assembly JABAHP01 (sample SAMN14534357, study PRJNA622989) | marine sediment metagenome | biome: marine biome [ENVO:00000428]; feature: marine pelagic biome [ENVO:01000023]; material: deep marine sediment [ENVO:00002113] | place: India: Gulf of Kutch | collected... | reverse complement strand
TTAGGAGAGGTACTTTGCTTTTTTCCGGTTTTTTTCTGCCCTTGAAAGATTTGTGATTCTCACACTGCCTTTGAAGATCTATGGGCAAAATTGTGGGCCTGAATCTCTAAAAATCGAACATTTTCAGAATTACACTTTTTCAAATTATTACTAATGAGTCCCCCTGTATGTATATGGCTTAAAGCCGCAATTAGCCGGCGAATATTGCCGATCCGATGCGAAGGATGGTCGCGCCCTCCTCAACAGCGATTTCGTAGTCTGAACTCATACCCATACTTAGCTCAGTAAACTGTGGGCCGACGATTTTTTCCCCGCGCAGCTCAATAAATAATTCTTTTGCCCGAACAAAACAAGCCCGAATCAAATCTTTATTGTGCGTCAACGGTGCCATTGTCATCAGACCAACCAACTTTACATTCGGCAGGGTCTCTATCTGCTCTGCCAGATGCGTCGTCGCACCCACTGGAACACCGTATTTTTGTGGTTCATTTGAGATATTAACCTGCATAAGTATTTTAGGGCACAAGCTTAGCTTTGCCGCTAAAGTGTTTATTTCCTCCGCCAGTCGAAGTGTATCAACCGAATGTATTAGGGAGGCCGTCGATAAAACCTGACGGACCTTATTACGCTGTAAATGGCCAACCATATGCCAATTCACTTTTTTAGGCAGGGCCGAATCATCATTACTTTTCTCTAAAAAATCACATATCTGAGCGGATACCCTCTTTAATTGCTGTACGCGGTTCTCACCAAGATCGGTAAAACCCAGACGAATAACTTCCTGTATAGCCTCAATAGTGGCGGATTTGGTTACAACGACAAGTTTAATCTCGCTGACGTCTCTGCCCACACGCGCACAAGCAGAGCTAATGGCCTCTTTCACACTTTCTATTCTTTCTGAGATTTTTACCATAAAATATCGGCTGGGAATTCAAAATTTAAAATATCCTAACCACCCCCCAAAAAGTCCGTTTAAGATATCGGTCCTTGACTGTTTTTACCATCAAAAATCCCTATAAATACACACTTTTAGACCTATATGGCTATAATCTACGTCAATAAGCGGAAAAATTCAAGCGGCTTAATATTATGATTTCCAAATAGTTAGCACAATAAGGCAGAAAAATCAAAAAAAAGCCATTTTTAGCTTGCATTTTACCGTCTAAGCTGGTATATTAGAGAAGATAGAGAATACATAGGGGAAATATTCTCCTCGAAGAAATTCTTTTTTTTTATTTGACAATCTTATTCAAAAGTGTTAGGTAGTTTGTTTTCTCTTTTGAATAAAAGAAATAATGCTGCTTCAGGCAGCTTTTAAGCCTCGGCGAGGCAGTGTGGCACACCGGTTTCCCCCCCAGCCGGTTCCACCACCTCGCCTTTTTTATGCGCATAAAATTAAACTGCTTAACCTATGAAAAACTGCGTAATACCGCATACCTGTCGAGTATAACGAAATACCGGGATGTGATACGAGATTCACTCTCCGCGTATTTGGACTATCGTCCTTCTGCTGCGGGGGCCGTCGAATTCACAGAAAAAAATAGCCTGCCAGGTGCCAAGAGCCAGAGACTTGTCCTTTATCGGGATTTGTCTGCTGCAACCGATCATAGAGCTTTTACAGTGTGCATCGGAATTGCCTTCGGAATGACGATAGCCCGGACGACGATGAGGCACCAATTCTTCCAGAGTTAAAAGTATATCATGTGAAACGGAGGGATCGGCATTTTCATTTATTGTAATTGCCGCTGTCGTATGAGGACAATAAACTATTACATCGCCGTTAGTAATCCCCGATTGTGCTATAAGTGAGCTGACCTGACTTGTAATATCGATCATCTGGTTTCGCTGTTTAGTGCTTACGCGAAAATCTGTATTAACAATTTTCATTATCTCCACCCCTTACATCTGTTCGACAACTTCTATACCCAAAAGTTCACTTAAGCCATGCTTAATCGTTTCTGCGGTTAAATCACAAAGCAAAAGTCTCGTAGGTCTTTTATCCTGACCCGCATCCAGGACCGGACAATTCGTATAAAAAACACTGAATTTCTGTGCCAATTCGTACAGGTAGCTCGTCAGATAATTCGGCCTGTAATCCGAAACCGCAGCTTCTATCGCTTCGCCATAACGAATCAGGTATTTTGCCAAATCCAGTTCCGCCGGCTCAGTCAAATTTAACTCATCCACGTCCGCAAGTTCAGTCTCAACATCCACATCCTTGGTCTGGGCCTTTCGCTCGATTGATTTTATCCGGGCGTAGGCGTATTGCATATATGGTGCGGTATTACCGTCCATAGACAACATCTTATCAAAGCTAAAGACATAATCGCTTGTCCGGTTATTCGAGTAGTCCGCATACTTGACCGCCCCAATTCCAACCGCTTGTGCAATCTCTGCTTTCTTCTCTTCGCCAAGCTCAGGGTTTTTCTCCTCGACAACCCCTCTTGCCCGCTCCACAGCCCCATCGAGCAGCTCTTTTAGCTTTACATTTTCGCCTGAGCGCGTTTTTAACGGTTTGCTATCTTCACCAAGCACGCTCCCGAACATTACATGTGAAAGCTCAATATCATCACTGACCCACCCCGCCATCTTCGCAACGGCAAAAAGCATCTCGAAATGCAGTTTCTGCCGGGAGTCGGTCACATAGACTATTTTATCCGCCTTCAGTTCATTTATGCGATATCGAATAGCCGCCAAATCCGTTGTCGCATAAAGATACGCACCATCTGACTTCCGGATAATAAAAGGCAGCGGCTCACCCTCTTTATTCTTGAATCCTTCAGGAAAAACACAAATAGCACCATCAGATTCTATCGCCAAATTCCTCTTGCTTTTCAACTCAGAAACAACTTCAGGCAAATCATCATTATAAGCACTCTCGCCCCGAACATCGGCCGGCGTCAGAGTAACGCCAAGTCTGGCATAAATACCATCACAATACTCCAACGTAAGATCCCGGACATACCTCCAGGCATCGTACTCCTGCTTATCCAACATCTCATCGCCTCTCTGCAACATAGTAGTAACGTGGCGTGAGAGCAATTCATAGGATTTTATCTGCCCGTCCCGGGTTGGAATCGTCAGGCCCATACCCGTTGCCGATTCTTCCAGAGTACTTACATACTGGTAGACAACCAGAAACTTTTCCCATATTTCACCCGGATGACCTTTTTGGAGTTTTTTCAGAAAGGGATGAAAGTATTTCTCTCCGTCGCCGGGCTCATTAACATAATCTTCCTGCCAATCTTTCTCGTGACGATCATGTATTCGGCGACAGATAAGTCCCAGGCTCTTTTTGTCTTCTGCACAATTCTTGAGTTCTTCAAGTTCACTAAGATAGTAATGCGGGTCTCCGTGCTTATCAGCCATGCAAAGATGCCACAAACCAAGTATGACCCTCCCAAACTGTGTCCCCCAGTCGCCGATGTGGTTCTGACGAATTACATTATGACCGAGGAATTCGAGCACTCGGCAAATACAATCGCCGATGATTGTACTTCGCAAGTGGCCTACGTGCATTGGCTTGGCAATATTCGGGCAGGAAAAATCGACAACTATTGTTTTCGGTTGATCTTCTTTTTCTATACCGAGACGACTTTTAGAATCGGCATTTATTTCGAGCAATCTGTCCGCAACAAAGTCTGGTTTCAACCTCAAATTTATAAAGCCGGGCCCTGCTACCTCCGGTGATTCACAAATGTCGCTGACATCCAGATTCTTCACTACTTCTTCAGCAAGCTTTCGTGGATTCGTTTTTATCTGTTTGGCCAGCGCCATTACACCGTTGGCCTGGTAATCTCCGAATTTCGGGTCGGTAGCAGGCTTTACAATAGCTGCGCAATCGCTTCGTCCGGTCACGGCGGCCATCGCAGCACTAATCCTGCCTTCGAGTATATCAATTGCCTGCTTCACTCTTTCAAACTCTTATCCCACTTTAGTTGCCCGGCATCACCCCAGAGCAATTCCAAATCATAATAGTCTCTATATTCGGCGTCAAAGATATGGATAACAACATCGACAAAATCGAGCAAAATCCAGCGTGCCTGCTCATAACCGGCCCTGCCGAAACGCTGCTGACCCTGTTCTTTTGCCGTATCACATATCTCATCAGCAACAGCCCGCATCTGTCTATCGCTCGTACCGGTGGCGATTACAAAATAATCCGTAGCAGGCGATTTGCCCTTCAAGTCCAGAACCACAATGTCACTGCAATGCCGCCCGGCCGCTACTTGCGCCGCTGCCAGAGCAAAGGCCCTTGATTTTTCGTTTAACCTCTTTGCCAAATTATAACCTAATTCTTTGTGGTGCCGGACACGATTTAAAATCATTTATCTATGCCAAACAAACCACCGACAAAACCGCTGATAACAGGGGCGAACTTGACTACTACACCCGAAAAGACCACGCTGACCATCGTCATCAGCTTAATAAGAATATTCAAACTCGGCCCGGAAGTATCCTTGAACGGATCACCGACTGTATCGCTGACCACACCTGCCTTATGTGCCTCGGAGCCTTTGCCGCCATGAGCACCCTTTTCGATATACTTTTTCGCGTTATCCCAGGCCCCGCCGGCGTTATTGAGCGTAATTGCCAGAACAAAACCACAGCTCAATCCGGCCGCCAGAAGTCCCATCACACCAGCCACACCAAGACACAGGCCTGTCAGAACAGGCACAATAATCGCCAATAGAGACGGCAGAATCATCTCTTTTTGAGCGCCAGCAGTGGAAATTGAAACACACCTGGCATAATCAGGCTCACCTGTCCCTTCCATAATGCCCGTGATTTCCCTGAACTGGCGCCGCACCTCATTGACCATAGCCCCCGCCGCTCTGCCGACCGCCTTCATCGTCATCGCACAGAATACAAACGCCATCATTGCCCCGATAAAGAGGCCGCAAATCAATTTCGGATTCATAATATGCAGGTCGTAAGCGTTGACAAAATCCATAATATGGGCGGCTTTTGCATTGATAGCACCACTGACATCCTCGGCTGAAAACGCCATATCACCAACTTTAAAGATTCCATTGGCGCTCTCCGATGCCAGTCGTGCGATCCAGATCTTGACCTCTTCGATATATGCCGCCAAAAGTGCCATCGCCGTAAGAGCTGCCGAGCCTATGGCAAATCCCTTTCCCGTTGCCGCCGTGGTATTACCGAGTGCATCGAGTGCATCGGTTCTCTTTCTTACCTCTTCGCCCAGCCCGCTCATCTCAGCGTTGCCGCCTGCATTGTCGGCTATCGGCCCGTAAGCGTCGGTCGCCAGGGTAATGCCCAATGTCGAAAGCATTCCAACGGCGGCAAAGCCGATGCCGTAAAGACCCATTGAAATATCCTTAAAGCCGCCGGCAAAGCCAAAAGCAAACAAAATACCAAGAACAATCGTCAACACCGGCAAACCGGTCGAATACATACCGGTCGCGAAGCCCTCAATGATTGTTGTCGCCGCCCCCATCTCTGTCTGCTCGGCAATACCCTTTGTCGGGCCATAACTGTCGGATGTGTAATACTCTGTAAATTGGCCGATAAGCACACCGGCAACCAGGCCCGAAACAACCGAACCGAATACTCCCCACGTAATCCAACCGGCCCAGGCCAGGCCCGCAACCGCAAGAATAATCAGCACCGAACTGCCTAAAGTGCCGAAAAGCAACGCCCTGAGCAAATTCTTCTGACTGGCATCCTCTTTACAGCGGACCATGAAGATTCCTAAAACAGAAAGTAAAATCCCCATACCGGCAACAAGCATCGGTGCAAGAACGGCCTTGAGTACATTTTCGCCTGACATTGTCAAAGCCGCTCCGAGTGCAGCCGTCGCCAGGATTGAGCCGCAATAGCTTTCATATAAATCAGCCCCCATGCCCGCAACGTCTCCGACATTGTCGCCAACGTTATCCGCGATTGTAGCAGGATTTCTCGGATCATCTTCCGGAATACCGGCTTCGACTTTGCCGACCAGGTCTGCCCCGACATCTGCGGCTTTGGTAAAGATTCCTCCGCCAACACGGGCAAACAACGCCTGTGTCGAAGCACCCATCCCGAAAGTAATCATTGTCGTAGTGATTTCGACGAGCTTGTCTTCATGGCTCATACCAGCCTTAACTAAAGTCAGGCCAAGAAAAGGAAGGCCATCTCTCATGTGTTCGGTAGTATAAATCAAATTATCAAGAACCCAATACCACAGCGAGATATCCAGCAAACCGAAACCCACAACTACAAGGCCCATGACCGCACCGCTGCGAAAAGCAACCTGCAGACCGCGATTCAGGCTTTCGCTGGCACCCTGGGCCGTCCTCGCCGAGGCGTTCGTCGCGGTCTTCATACCCAAAAATCCACACAGACCGCTGAAAAATCCCCCGGTCAGAAACGCCACCGGAACGAACGGATTCTGAACACCCAGATATGCACAAATCCCTAAGATAACCAGCAAAATAAGAAACACCAGAGATACAACACTGTATTGCCTCAAAAGATACGCATACGCCCCTTCACGCACGTGCTGAGCAATTTTCTTCATTTTTTCAGTACCTTCCGATTCAGCCATCACCTTCTTGTAGAAATACCAGGCAAAGGCCAGCGCCAATAACGATCCTATTGGAGCAATCCACCAGCTTGGCGGAGTTTTTGCCATCTCTTCTTCTGCCGCCAGCGCCGTCGCACTAAACGCAAATACAGGTACTAAAAACACGCCGATGTTCTTCATAATCTTCACTTTTTACATCCTTTCCAAGTTTAACTATAGAGTTCCACCGAAATAGCATATGAGACAGGGTGCAGTTTAACCAAATAGAGTTGCTTTTCAATCGTTTTATAGCAGGAAACCAAATAAAAAGCAAGAGAATAAATCTACTTGTGCCGGATTATGTATGATAATCCGCATTAATTTTCACATATTCTTTGCTCAAATCGCAGCCGTAGCAAAAATCGCTGCTCTTGCCCACGCCCAAATCAACAGTCATTGTGTGCTCGGCCTGCGAAATAACCTTGCTTGCCCTTTTTGCGTTAAATTTCGCCGGGCTCCCGCTCTTAAAGACGGTTATATCGCCTATTTTGCATGACAGTTTACCGGGATTCAACCTTACGCCGGCCGAACCGACCGCGCAGATAATCCTGCCCCAGTTTGGATCGCTGCCATGCACGGCACATTTGACCAGTGGATAATCAGCTACCGCCCTCGCGGCCTTCGCAGCTTCGGCTTTTGTTGTCGCCCCTTTAACAACAACCTTGAATATCCGTGTTGCACCTTCGGCATCAAGGGCCATCTGCCTGGCCAAATCGTCACAAACCTCCGCCAGGGCCTTTGCGAATCTTTTGTACCGTGGGCATTGACTGGTAATAGGCCGGTTCCCCGCCAAGCCGGATGCAAGGATTATCGCCGTATCATTCGTACTTTGATGTCCATCCACAGTCAGCTTATTCAGCGAATTTCCGATAGCGTTCTTTAAAGCCTTCCCCAATAACGGTTTGCTTATAGCTACATCGGTGGTAAGGAAACAAAGCGTCGTTGCCATATTCGGCCCAATCATGCCGGCCCCCTTGACAGCACCGGCTATGGTAATCTTTTTGCCGGAAATCTCAATTCGACGCACCGCCTGCTTCGGCTTGGTATCGGTAGTCATTATCGCTTTTGCAAAATCCAGACCCGATTTGGATGAGGCCGACAGCTTTGCCGCGGCCTTCGATATCCCTTTTATGATTTTACCCATCGGCAACTGCTCACCGATAATGCCCGTCGATGCTACTAATACACTATGCGGTTTTTCTTCTATCTGCCTGGCGGTTTCGCTGCACATCTTTATCGCGTTCTTAATTCCAACCTGACCGGTGCAGGCGTTGGCATTGCCTGAATTAACAACCACGGCAGAGATGCCGGCGCTTTTCACATGCTCTTTGCACACCTGTACCGCCGCTGATACTATTTTGTTAGTAGTAAAGACCGCCGCCGCCTTTGCCCCGGTCGGACAGACAATCAGCCCCAAATCGGCTTTCCCCGATTTCTTAATCCCGCAGCGCACCCCAGCCGCCAGAAATCCCCGCGGTGCCGTTATCGTATTATTTGCCATATCGTATTATCTCCATAAAAACCGTGCGGTTCAAATTTCCTACCGAGTTTTACTTGTCCTCGTTCACTCCTTTTCTCTTGGGCTTCAGGGAAACCAAAAAACCAATCCCTATAACCAACTGCAAGTGCATGTAAAGAATATTCATGACCATATTCTGATTGAAAGTGAAACGGATAATTATTTCAGGCCTGTATATTTGAAACCTAATCACAACGAGAAATATCACGGCAAACACCAAGAAAAGGACCTGTTTCCAGCCAATGTAGTTGCGTTTACCAAGGATCCAAAGACAACCTGCGAAAATCACGGTGAGCAAAACAGCAGCAAGTGTAATACTACCAATACGTAGAATAGTTCCCAAATAAGCGCAGATTATTTGGTGCACAGCTAAGAGCACGAAAGCCAAAAGAACTACGATCAAAACGGACGCTTCCTTTTTCTCCACTACAAAACTTCCTTCATAATAACCGGCGAAACACTTTGCTTCTTTGAGCCTTCATTCACACACTCCTTTCGCCCCTCGACTATATGACCTTAATAGTATTCGGTGCATTGCTGAGTTTTCCTGCAATCGCCATGTCCCTGTAATCAGCCATCGGATCGTAAAATCTCTTCTTCAAATCCACGGTGTTGACCATCAGCCCGGCACGGTTTTGTTTTAACTGCTTCACAATTTTACCGTCCGGCTGGATAAAACACGATGGATAAGGCGAATAGTAACCGCTCGAATTGGACATACTAATCCAGAAATAGTTCGTCGCCGCCCGGCACTGCATCGTCTGTCGCATAATATGAGTGTGCACGCTCGGCCCTATCTGTCGGGCATTGTAGAACGACTGGAAAATGCAATTGACCTTTTGTTTATACAATTCCCTGTAAAGCTCAGGAAATCGCAAATCAAAGCATATCAGCAGCGAGCATTTCACGCCGTTGATGGTAAAATTCGCAAACCTGTTGCCCGGCGTAAGCCGACGCAAATCACCTTTCGTGCAAAATCTCTTGTCGTACCGGTCAACAATCCTGCCTTTGGGATTAATCACATACAGACTGTTATAAGGCTTATTCGGCCCAGTCAATCGGTGTGTGCTCCCCAGAACAATCCAAAGGCCGAGTTTGGTCGTAAGAGCAATAATCTTTTCAGTCTCTTCTTTAAGCATCTCCCAATCGTACCCGGCGAAGTTGGGAAAATCGGTGCCTACATAGCCGCTCAGAGCACACTCGGAGAAATGAACAATGTCGGCCTTTGACTTTTTCGCCCTGCGCAAAAGCTCACAAATTGTTCGGGAATTTCGTTTAATAGAACTACTTACAGCAAATTGACACGTCGCAACCTTTAACATTTCAGAAGATTAATCTCCAAACAAAATCACGTCAAACAAAAACGCCCGACTATCATAGACTACTGCTTAGCAGTGGTTAGCAGTCCGGCCACATCACAGAAAACCACCTCGTTACTCATTATATCCTTATTCGTCTTCCCTCGCGGTCCGTGAGTGTAAATCAACGCAGGGACCTTTATCGACTCACTTCTTGTTGGCCGCTCCAGGTTAGGCAGCCAGTTCGCAGCAGAATCATCAACGCAGGACACCTCGAACAAGCTAAACGTCCGCCCCTCGTCCTTGGAAATCAGCAAAGCGACCTCCGCGGTTGGGTGCCCCCAGAACGCCAGTTCATCCCCGGTACCGCTCTTGACCGTGGTCACCACAACATACATCGTGCCGTCCCGCCCGAAAACAATACTGCCGGGCATCTTTACTCCCCGGTCCTTCCATTTTAGATTAATCACCGGCAACAGTGGTATTTTCTTCCATTTACCTTCTTCGGTCAGCCCGGCGACCCACGCCTCGAAAGGCTCCCGATCAATATGCGAGTAAACCACCCAGGGAACACCATCAGGATCCAACGCAATATTACCGGGACGAAAGTTCGTCGGCCCTTCCACCTTAGTCGAGCCGGCCACAATCTCAATCGTAGCCGGCGTAGCAGGCAGAGTAATCCTCTTGCCGTCGCTTCGCTGCCAGCTCTTTCCTGCGTCCGGCGAACGCAGATAACCTATCGCGTAACCGACTTCTGTTAGTGCCTTCTCAAACAGCATAAAACTCATATGGAGCGTCTTCCCGTCTCGCCCCAAGACCAGCGCCCCCTGCCAGCGCGTATATCCCGAAGGCGCGTTGCCGTGCAGTATCGTTCTCGGCCCCTTCCATACGCCATTCGCCGGCTTCTCATACAGATTCAACACCCACTGCCGCGTACTGCTCTCCCTGCACACAAGCACAAGCTTGTCATCGGCCGTACAAACCATCGACGAATAAGTGCACTTTTTTCCGAACTGCACCTCCTCACCCCATTCCGACACGTCGTTCGGCCGAACCGACCGCCGATACCGAAAAGGATGATGATGTGGATAATAAACGATATGCAGATAACCGGAGCTATCGCTCGTCAAAGAAGGCCCTCCGTGGTTGTCGTAAGCCTCCCCTACCGTATAAACCGCCGACCACTTCCCTGCCTTCCGATCCAGAGTCTTAATCTTCACCAAGAACTTACCCTTCTCAGAGTCCAGCCACGAAACATGCGTCTTGTCCCCGATAGTAACAATCTTGTTAAATTCCGAATAAGCCGTCGCCCGCCCACAACCATGCTCAGATAGCACCTTCAACGCAGACGACCTCTCCACAGAAGCCTCCCGCCCCGCTCCGGCAACGCTACTCGGCTCTACCAATCCGGCTAATACTACCACTACCAAAACAACAATTCTTTTAAGATTTCTCATAATCTTCAACTTATTATCCTAAGATATGTGCTATCAAAGCTATGATTTCATCGGCTCAGTTTCATAACATGGCTCTCCTCACTATGACAGGCCGAGTGTTTCATCCAAGCCGAAAATGATATTCATATTCTGAATCGCCTGGCCGGATGCGCCTTTTATCAGATTATCAATGGCCGAAAAGACGACTATCCTGTCTTTAACACAGGTCGGCAAGATTTGGCAATAATTCGTCCCGGCCACGTCTTTGACTGCCGGAGATTCTTTACATATCTGCACAAATTCTTCGCAGCAATAGAAATCGTCATAAACCTCGTCCAGTTTTTTACAGTCGACCTTCCCTTTCGGCTTACAATAAACCGTCGAAAGAATTCCCCTGTCGAAAGGCCCTGCATGGGGCTGAAACAGTATTTGGACATCAGAGCCAGCTATTTCGCCTGCGATTTGTTCCATCTCCGGCATATGGCGGTGAGTCCCTACGCCGTATGCAAACAGATTTTCATTCATATTGGGAAAATGAAATTTACTGGATGGATTTCTGCCCGCCCCCGATACGCCGGTTACCGCATTGACAATAATCGAATCTGTCTCAATAAGGCCTTCTTTCAACAGCGGTGCTATGGCAAGCGAAGCGCCGGTGGGATAACAGCCGGGATTGGCAACCAGGTCCTTGCCCTTTATCTTCTCGCGGAACAATTCCGGCAATCCGAACACTGCCCGTTCCAGGTTGGCGGTATCGGTGTGCTTTACCTCATAGAATTTCTCATAAACTTTAGGGTCCCTGAGTCGATAGTCCGCGCTGAAATCAATCACTTTCAGCCCGGCCTCCAGAAATTTCGGCACAAATCCCATAGAGACCTTATGTGGCAGGCAGCAGAGAGCAACATCGGCCAGCCCGGCCAGCTTTTCAAAATCCAACGGCTCAATCTCCATATCACACCGGCCTTTCAACTGCCCGAAAACATCCTCGGCGTGACCACACTCGGATTCCAGCGCCGTAAGATAAGCCACCTCAGCCTCGGGATGACGCAGAATGATTTCGATTGATTCGACACCGGTATATCCGCTTGCTCCAATAATAGCAACCCGTATCATTGCATATTCCTTTCTGCTATATAGCTTTACTTCTTCGATTCGCTACATTCGTGATATCGTTAATATATTACATTCCCACAGGCATAAATACCACCACAATCACGCTCAAACAGACACGTTCGATTGTACAGGCAGGGCCTTCTTTTTTCTGCCGGCCAAAACCACCACACAGGCACCAATAACCAGCGCCGAACCAAATCCGGAAGATAAGGTCGATTCTTCTCTGAATATTGCCACTCCGGCTGCATAGCACAACACCGGCTCGAGCATAAGCAGCAATGAACCGGTCTTGACAGGCACGTATTTAAAGCCCTCGGTCATCAATAATTGGCCGATAGTTACTGTGACACCAATACCCAGCAATATAAAGACGCCATTTAGACCGACGCGACCTTCACTACTTAAAGACGGCCCCAAAACCAGCCACATCCCAACCACACACTGAGAAAAATAAATAGCCAATGAGCTATCCGTATCGTGGAGCTTGCGTATAAGCGACACAGCCATTCCCGCGATCAATGCTCCGAGGACCGCCAGGAGCTCATATTTGCCAAAGACCATCAATGAAAAACCATGCTCCTTATCGTAAGCGATAAAATAAATACCCACAATTGCCGTCAGAATGGCCCCAATATCGAACAGTCGAAGTCGTTCTTTTAGAAACACCGCGCTGATAGTACTCGCAAAGATTGGATATGAACATATCAGAACCATTCCTTTACCCAATCCCAGTTTGGTAATAGAGATAAGACTAATCAAGATAGCTATTCCGCCGGTAAGGCCCCGCAAAAACAACAGTTTCTTATTATTAAAGACAAGCGTAATCCGCCCCGACATGAAGGCGATTGCAATCAAACCAAATCCTATGACGAATCGAAAGAAAGCCATCCTGTAGGGCCCGATATGTGAGCCGCACTTGATCAGACAGCCCGCCACACAGAAAAAAGTGCTTGCCAGAGCCATTAAAACAGCTCCTTTTGTTGTGTGTTCAGATCTTGACATAAAAATTGTAACCTCATAAAAAAAGCCACCGGAAATTCCAGTGGCTCTTGAAATAATCTAAAAATGCTTTCAAATTAACGTTTCGAGAACTGGAATCTTCTCCTTGCGCCTCTCTGTCCGGGCTTTTTTCTCTCGACCATCCTGCTATCACGGGTAAGGTGTCCGCCATCGCGGAGTTGCTGGAGAAAATTTTCGTCATAATTTCTCAATGCCCGTGCAATTCCCAGTCTTGTGGCACCAGATTGTCCTGAGGTTCCGCCGCCCTGGACATTGATAAAAACGTCAAAATTTTTCAAACCTTCAACTGCCAACAGAGGAGCAAGTACGGCCTGTCTGTCCTGCTCACGAGGAAAGTAATCAGTAAGCAGCTTTTTGTTAATCAGCAATTTGCCCTCACCGGGCTTGATTCT
>JABAHP010005244.1_pt2 | contig 13400 bp, 11 predicted proteins | sample 7062081 | NCBI WGS metagenome assembly JABAHP01 (sample SAMN14534357, study PRJNA622989) | marine sediment metagenome | biome: marine biome [ENVO:00000428]; feature: marine pelagic biome [ENVO:01000023]; material: deep marine sediment [ENVO:00002113] | place: India: Gulf of Kutch | collected... | reverse complement strand
GTGGAGATGAAGCGGGGCATTCTGTCGCCGCAGGACGACCGCGAACTGCCCCATAAGTGCGTCTGTGAAGATTCCCCTCTCAGGGCGGCAACCTGACTGGACGCTCTGCCAACAGAACTGTTGGAAAGTAAGCTGTATCTGCAGAACATAAAAGCGGGCCGTCTCCCGGTGGAAACGGCCCGCTTCTCTATCAACTGATCTTTTCTTTTTTTCTTCCGGTCTATTCCCTGTCCGTAAGTGCCGCAAGCCCCGGCAGTTCCTTGCCCTCAAGCAACTGCAGCGAAGCCCCGCCGCCTGTGGAGATGAACGAGATGGAATCGGACACACCGGCCCGGTGAACCGCAAGGTCGGTATCGCCCCCTCCCACAATGGTAAGGGCATATGCATCGGCCACCGCACGCGCTATGGCATAGGTGCCCCTCGAGTAGGCGTCCATCTCGAATATGCCCATGGGGCCGTTCCAGAGGATGGTCTTTGCATTGTCCAGCGCCTCGGTAAAGAGCCGGCACGATGCCGGACCGATATCCAGAGCGCGCCACCCCTTGTGAATCTCCTGTGTGGGAACTATCTTGCTTTCCGCTCCGGGATCCATGCTCTGGGCGACCACACAGTCAACGGGCAGATAAAACTTCACCCCGTTCTTCCTGAGCGTTTCTATTATCCGCTCCGCCATACCAAGCATGTCGGGCTCGACCAGGCTGTCGCCAACCTCGTGACCCATGGCCTTGATAAAGGTAAAGGCCATGCCGCCGCCGACAATGACCTTATCTACCTTGTCGGAGAGGTTTTCCAGAACGCCGATCTTGCCCGAAACCTTTGCCCCGCCCAGTATCGCCACGAAGGGGCGCACGGGGTTCGAAACCGTGCCGCGAAGGTACTCTATCTCCTTTTTCAGCAGGAACCCGGCGGCAGAAGGCATGAAAGGAGAAAGTCCCACGACGGAAGCATGGGCACGGTGTGCAGCGCCGAAGGCGTCGTTTATGAAACAGTCGGCCAGCGCGGACAGTTTCTTTGCGAACTCAGGATCGTTCGTTTCCTCTTCTTCGTGGAAGCGGAGATTTTCCAGCACCACAACGTCGCCCGGGCGCATTTTGCCAACGGCTTCCTCGGCCTCGGGGCCGACACAATCGGAGACGAACGTGACCTCCTTGTTCAGCAGCCGCTGAAGACGCTTGGCGACCATCGCGAGACTGTACTTTGGATCGGGCTTTCCCTTGGGACGGCCCAGATGAGAGGCCAGAATTACCTTCGCCCCCTCATCGATACAGTAGTTGATGGTAGGCAGCGCGGAACGGACCCTGCGGTCATCGGTGATCATCATGTTCTCGTCGAAAGGAACGTTGAAGTCAACGCGAATGAAAACACGTTTCCCTCTGAGGTCCATGTCCTCGATGGTCATCTTGTTCATGATGTTCGCATCGCTCATGGGTCGGTTATCCTTTCTTNNGTCGTCCAGCGGCACGTTGAAGTCGCACCGCATCAGGACCTTCTTGCCCTTCACATCAATGTCAGCCACTGTTTTCTTAGCCATGATCCTACCCAGAAGAAGAAGGGCGTCCGCGCTTCGATACCGCGCCGACGCCCGTTGTCGAACTCCGTTTAGGCGATTCTTTCCATGATGTCGACCGTACGGTTGGAGTAGCCCCACTCGTTATCGTACCAGGAAAGCACCTTGATGAAATTACCCTCAAGCACCCTGGTAACACCACTGTCCACGATCGAAGAGTGCGGGTTTCCGTTGAAGTCGATGGAAACCACAGGGTCTTCCGTGTACTGGAGAATGCCCTTGAGCGGACCCTCGGCGGCCTTTTTCAGCGCGCCGTTGACGTCCTCGGCGGTCACTTTCTTGGAAAGCTCGGCCACGAGGTCGACCACCGAAACGTTCGGGGTCGGCACGCGTATGGACATGCCGTCGAGCTTGCCATTGAGTTCAGGAAGAACAAGGCCAACCGCGCGTGCAGCGCCGGTGGATGTCGGTATCATGCTCATCGCGGCTGCCCGTGAGCGGCGAAGGTCCTTGTGAGGCAGGTCAAGGATACGCTGGTCATTGGTATAGGAGTGAATCGTGGTCATCAGACCACGGACGATTCCGCAGTTGTTATGCAGCACCTTGGCCATGGGGGCCAGGCAGTTGGTGGTACAGGAAGCGTTGGAGATGATCTTATGATTCGAAGGATCAAGGGTCTCTTCGTTGACACCCATGCAGATGGTGGCGTCGGGCTCCTTGGCAGGGGCGGAGATGATCACCCATCCGGCTCCAGCTGAAATATGCTTGCTGGCTCCTTCCTTGTTCGTAAAAAGCCCGGTGGACTCAAGGGCGAAATCAACTCCCATGTCCTTCCAGGGCAGCGAGGCCGGGTCGCGTTCCGCAAGGACCTTGATGGTCTTGCCGTCAACGGTAATGGAACCGTCTCCAGCGCTTACCTCACCCTCGAACACGCCATGCACCGAGTCGTATTTCAGCAGATGCGCCAAGGTCTTGGCGTCGGTAAGGTCATTGATGGCCACTATGTCTATGTCTGAGACACCACGGCAGGCACGGAGAAAGTTCCGCCCGATACGACCGAATCCGTTTATTGCCACTTTCGCTGCCATTGCCCAATCCTCCTTCGAATTAGAAATTATTTATGTTGTTCAGCACAAAACCTGTCTGTACTTTGGGATAAAAGTATGTGGATTTCGGGGGCATCCGCAACCCCTCCAGCGCCACCCGCTCCACATCCTCGACTGCCGTGGGATTCAGGAAGAACGCCGCGTCATACTCCTCCGAATCGACTCGTGAAACAGCGACTTCGGGCTCCTTCTCATATCCCCAGTTCCCCACTTCCAGAAGAGAACCGAATACAAGTTTATGGAGAATGACCACATCGAGTTCCTTCAGCGCGGGCTTTACGGCGGGAAGGTCGTTCCCTTTGTAGACAAGCACATGGAAATCCCCGTCCGCATACAGGCCAAAGGTATGCTTTCGTCCCGCGATCGCTTCGATGATATCCATCCCNNGGGCTCGAAATCAAAATGAGCGCTCAAGCGTTCCTTGAGATCATCCAGGTCCACGGTCACGATCCGGTGGGTAGGAAGCGCAGTAAGCCCCTCGTCCTGCATGTCCGCAAGGAACATGAGCACATAATCATACGGCTGGCCGTCAGGGGCGTCCGGATCGCTCTGCCGTTGTTCCTTCTGGTACGCAAGCGCGGTCTCATAACGGTGATGCCCGTCTGCGATAAAGACACCGGCGTTCTTCAGTGCCTCCTGCATCCGTTGCGCGTCCTCACGGGAATCCACCACCCAGAAGCTGTGTACCGTCCCGTCCTCGGTTTCGGTGGACGAAAGATAGGGCTTGCCCTCCGCGACACGGGAGATAATCTCATTCACCTCGGTCCCCTGGCCGTTTATCAGTGAATAGATAGAACTGGTGTTGGCACCAGTATGCCTCATGAGTTTGAGCCGGTCCTGTTTCGGTTTTGAATGGGTCGCCTCGTGGGGATAGACGCCCTCGCCAAGCGGCACGAGCTTCACCAGTCCGTAGAATCCGGTCAGGCTTTTGCGTTCGCCGCGTACCTCGTATTCCATGCGATACACATAAAATGTCGGCTCCTCGCTGCGGCGGAGCACCCCCTCGCCAAGCCATGCCTCAAGGTCCCGCGCGGCCCTGGTGTATTTGTTGTCTTTCTCCCCATCGCCCGGCAATTCCATGCCAAAGTCTATCCGGACAATGTTATAAGAGCTTTTTTTGTAAAGGGCCTCCTTCATTTCAGGAGTAATGACATCATAGGGCGGAGCAACCACATCGTCACCAGCAACACTGGTGTTGTCGTAGTAAATGCCTCTGAATGGAACGATCTCGGTCATAAACAATCACCTCTTGGAAAGCAATATATTAGCACGGTTTTCACAGTAATTCAAACGCTTACGGAAATCCTGCTTCACATACGGCATGCCGGATTCACATCCGCTCACATTTATGCGTAAATTCGAATCAGTTTAACAGGGCCGGTTCAGTTTCGCAAAGAAGGTAAAAGTCCCTCCCGGAGAGGAAGGGACCTGAATCGAAATCTCAATTACCTGGCTTGAAAGGTGACCGAATATATGAAGGAGGCGGGATCGAGGTAGTCAAGCGGTTTCCCGTCAATCTCCGCATACGGATACATGAAATAATTTATAGGGTCTCCGGACTGCTCGGGGATTAAAACAACATCACGACCGGCCCGGCCAAGTATTATCCTGAACTCATCAACCGAACCGAAATAGTACTCACGGTACTTCCCGGCCTCCTTCAGCTCCAGTTTCTCAACCAGCATGAGCTTCCGGACATCGGCAGGATCAACGGGCACCCAGCCCGTGCCGGGCAGGTAGAACTCTGCCCAGCAGTGATACCCACCGGTCATATCCTGCTCATCTTCTTTAGAAAGCCTGAGACCGAAGACCTCCCGCGCCGGGACGCCCGCCGCCCGTGACAATGCGGCAANNCCTTTATGTGGGGATCACGATAGGTGTTTTCGACCACCCAGTCATACACTGCCCGGGCGCGGGCCAGATAGCCCTTCTCCTCTCCGATTATTGTTTTCGCGGTCTTGAGTATTTCCCCATCGGTCGGTATCCAGCGGTTTGGCTCAAGGTATTCATCTACACGGGAAGGATGCGGTCCCTCCGATTCCTTCAGTTCCCCTTTAGAGCGCTCATGGGCCGTGGCATCAAAACTGAGCTCCATATGTCCCGGCCCGCCGGGGAACTCGACAAAAAGCACCGCGAAATGCCTTGCCGCATCGGAGAAGACCATGGTTTCCACATCTCCCCTGATCCTTATATTATTTATCGTCTGGAAATCGTCACTTGCCGGATAGGGAAGCCAGAGCTTCGCCGCCCCCTCCCCGGCATGACCGGAAAGATCGATCTTCATCGTGACTGTACCGCTTCGCTCCCCTGCAAAGGCGGGAACCGTAATAAAAACAGCCAGGACAACCAGTAAAAAGAAGGCTTTTTTCATGATATCATTCTCCTCCAGAATATGAATTCCATTATAAAGTATAAACCAATGCGATTGTTATTTCCAATACTTGCTATCTATTTTCTAGATAATTGAATCGTTTTCTCCTATAACACACCTGAGTTCAGGGATTTTGGTTATAATGAGTTCATGAGGTATCTGCTGGCATTTCTGCTTATCTTCCTGACAGCGGGAGCGGTTCTCGCTTTCCCCTCCGGCGACGATGGAATTGCCTCCATGCAGAAGGATCTGAGCGGACTTCCCCTCGGGGAGCGTATCGCCCGGTGGGCCGAAGCGTTTGTGGGAACCCCCTATGATCCCGATCCCATGGGGGCCTATGTAACCCGCAGGGACATCGTTGCGGACGACGAGGTGGACTGCATGTACCATGCTTTCCGGAGCGTTGAACTGGCAATTACAAACTCCCCCGCCAACGCGGCAAAGAAGGCACTGGACATGAGGTTCCACACCGCAGGAGCACTTGACGAATCGGGCAAGGTGGCAAATTACGACGAACGGTATCAGTATGCCATGGACATGATAGAAAGCGGGAAATGGGGCCAGGAAGTCACCGGCTCAATAGGACCCGCAAAGACCATACCCGGAGATCGGCATCACGGACCTCAGCAGTATATACCCGCCCCCACAGCCCATGAGACGCTGGAAAAACTCCAGAGCGGCGATATGGTCTTTTTTGTCAAATCTCCTTCAAAGCGTGTGGTGGGAGAGATAATCGGTCATATCGGCATCATAAAGCGCGAGGGAGAACAGGTGTTCCTGATTCACGCCAGCGGAAGCAAGAAACGCGGTGGTATCGTCAAAAAGCTGCTTCTGGCGGACTACCTCGCGGATACGAACTTCATAGGCTTCAAGGTCAGCCGGTTTTAATCTTCTTAACTATCTCAGGAAGCTCTTTCATGATCTCAGGGTAACGGCGTTCCAGAAATACCAGTAAGGCCCTGATATCATCCTTTAAGCGCTCGCAATCGAGACATTGCCGTTTTACCCTGTCAACTTCTTCGGTCAGAGTAGCTATCTCCTGCTCCTGAAGCTTTATCCGTTCCTCTAGGGCCTTGATGTCTTTCATGAAAGTCCCCTTATATGTGTAAACGACCGGTTATTTGTTCCTTCTCTGGAACTTGGTCTTCTTGCGCAGTTTACGGTACTTGTGCTTGCTCATCTTCTTCTTGCGCCACTTAACAACACTACCCACTGAATCACCTCCTTTTCTCCATGGTATGCTTCTCCATTGTATTCCAGGCCTGGTCCATAAAGGCCTCAAGCTGTATTGCCGTTGTCGAGGACTCGGTTCCGTCATACGGCATGCTGATAGCCGGCACGCCATAATCCCGGGTCAACGCCCTCATCAGGGCCGTTACGATAGTACCGGGCATACACCCAAACGGCATGGCACTCACGATCCCGGACGCCCCGCGATCCACAAGGTCAACTGCCTTGCCCATGCTCAGGACGGTTTCGCCCTCGAACGTATCGCGGACATACGGGGCGGCCTTGCGAAGCACTTCCTTTGTGGAAGGTTCGTGCAGGGTCTTGAGGAACCCTTCGAAATAGCGCGCATAGGCGCGCTCGGCCCTTTTCTTGTAAACCCGCTTCGTCAAATTATCTAGAATATCAGAGCCACTCCGTTTAATCAAGGCATGCCGCAGCCCCATAGCGTTTATATAGTACAGCCATTCCTCTACCGGTGCAAGCCAGACCTCCCCGCCGAGCGACTCGATGCGGCGGATCAGGTCCTCGTTGGAGAAGCGGTTGGTGCGCACGAAGATCTCTCCCACCACTCCGACAAGGGGCTTTTTAACGTCCCGGCGCGGGATACTCTCAAAATCCCGCCGCAAAGCGATTAAAACGTCATCGACCCGGCCATCGGCCCCCCGAAGGGATTGATAGAGCCTGTCCAGGTATTTCTTGTACAGTGCGTCCGAGGCCCCCTCCTCCACCTCATATGGCCTGGTCTCATGCAGGCATTTCAGCAGAAGCTCAATGGCAACGACTCCTTTCCAGGCGTTCATGGCGTAGTCTTTTCCGGCAATACCAAGGTCGCGGTAGAATCCCTCGTCCTGGTTGGGGGCAAACACCGGAACCCAGGGCATATCCTGCTTGCCGAGTACCCTCTGGTGAAATATGTTGTACTGCCCGAACCTGCAGGGCCCTGTTCCCGAAGGCATGAAGAAGGCCGCCCGGTCGGGCTCGAATCCCGGGGATTCAATTTGTCGCAGCATGTCCCCGGTGGTCACAATGCAGGGATAGCACTCCTTGCCAGAGGCGTACTTCATCCCGAGATCCACACTCTGCCTGGTGGACTCCGGCATCACCTCCGCACTGAGGCCAGAACGCTCGAAAGCAGCGGCAAGAGCGAAGGCGTGGTCAGACATCCTGGGAATATATATGGTACGCCCCGCAAGGGGATTTTTGCCGTTCCCGGAAGGCATCACCAGAGGGGCCGGAGTATCATCGCGGTTCTCGATGCTGTCGAGGAAGGCCTCGCAACGCGTGACCGCTCCCGCATCAGCGCTGTGCTCATCTATCTCGATATGCAAAAAGGGCTTGTCCACCAGTTCTTCCTTGAAGAACTTCAGGATGAACGAGTCCGGGCCGCAGGAGAAGTTGCCTATATACAGAGGGTATAAAAGCTTATGGTTCCTGATATACCGTGCCGCCCGGAGAATTCGCTGCCCGGAGCGCCAGTACATGTTTGGCCAGTCCTCCTTTAGCGATATCTCATCGGTGGGAAGCATGTCCATGGGAATGGCGAGCACTCCCAGGGTAGCCAGCTTCTCTGGAATCTGGAGGTTCATCCCCCGCTCGAACGCATTATAGGCACGACCGACCACCACGAGGGATTTCCGGTCAACGCCGTCAAGCACCTCCCTGCCCTTCTGTTTTACCGCACTGTAGAAGTTATCCTGTGCCTTTTGGGCCTTCTTCATGGCCGAAAGGATGCTCCGCATCCCTACCCCATAGGGAGAGAACTCCCGCTTCAGTTCACGGGCCAGATATCGAGCTCCCCTGCCCATATCCACCAGGGGCTCCAGGGTGCGTATGCCTTCCAGCGCCACCCGGGCCACGTACGGGATCGTCTGGGTATGCGGGCATGCTGTCCCGTTTTCATATTCATCGTCCGGGCCATTGAGGTTCTTGAAGCTCGGGTTGAGTATGGCGTCCACCCCTTCGTCGCGCAGATAGCGTATATGCCCCAGCGCAACCTTCACCGGATAGCACGCCTCCGAGATGACACTTTCCAGGCCCAGGTCCACTACCTTCCGGTTGGGCTTCGGGGAGACGACCATCTCGAAACCCAGTTCCTGCAGGAGCACGCTCCAGTAGGGGAGATACTCATTGAAAAAGAAGATGTACGGCACTCCGATACGTGCCCGCACCGGATTCCCGTTTGACGGGGCTTCCTTCACATGTTTCCACAGCTGCTCGTCCCGGAACTTGAACAGATTGGGGATATGGCTGGTGTCCTTGCGGTTGACGTCGTATTTCTCGCAACGCCCCCCGTAGAAGAGCTTGCCGTCCTCTCCCTGTATCTTCACATTGTTAATCTCACAGAGGTTCGAGCACCCCTTGCACTCGAAGGAGGACATCTCATACGGCACGGTCGAGCGGTCGAATCCCTTGAACGTGGAGGTCTCATTGCCTGTCTCGTTCATGTACCGCATGGCGATAAGGGCCATGCCGATGGCCCCCGTAACGTCATGGTTGGGCGGCACGGTAACATGGAGGTCAAGGTATTTTTCGAAAGCGGCCACCACGGCCTTGTTGAAGGCCACGCCACCCTGGAAGAAAATGTTCTTTCCTACGGGACGCCCGGCAACCACCCGGTTTATATAGTTCTGCACGATGGAGTAGGAAAGCCCGGCCAGCAGGTCATCCCTGGCCGCACCCCGCTGGAGGTTCGCCATGAGGGAGTTCTCCATGAACACCGTGCAACGCTCTCCCAGACGCGAAGGGCACTCCGACGTAAATGCGCAGTCGGCGAATTCCTTCTTCACCGAGATATCAAGCTTTTCTGCCTGTTCTTCCAGGAACGAACCGGTACCGGCGGCGCACGCCTTGTTCATCTCGAAGTCAACAATAACTCCGTCGCGAAGCGACACGTATTTGGAGTCCTGTCCGCCTATCTCGAAGATGGTGTCAACCTCCGGGTCTATGAACGCCGCCGCAGTGGCCTGGGCCGTTATCTCGTTTTTTACGATATCGGCCCCAACATAGTCGGCGATCATGTAACGGCCCGAACCCGTTGTCCCCACGCCCTTTATGTCTACCTTGGAGCCCACTTCTTCGAATATCTCTCTGAGTCCCTGACGGACCGCCTCGATGGGCCGCCCTGCGGTCATCAGATACCGCTTTGCAAGAAGGCGGCCTTCTTCGTCAGTCACGGCAAGATTGGTGCTGATCGAGCCTATATCTATACCCATGTAGGCGGTAATACGGGGACCGCCATTCACCGGGTAAAGAATGTCCCTGGGGTCCTTAAGGTGGCGGTTGTGGAAGTTGTCGTCCTCGCCCCTGAGCGGACCATGCCCCTCGCCAAGTTCACGCTGACGCCTGATGTATTCGTCAAGACTTGCAACATCGAACGTTCTGGCGCCGCCTGAATCGAGTGCCTTCAGCGCCGCTCCCATGGCACCCATGAGGGCGTAGTCTTGGGGCACCAGGAGCTCATCCAGTTCGAATATCTCCTTGAAAGCCCTGACCATGCCCTTGTTGGCGGCCACGCCGCCGTGAAAGGCCACAGGCTTTTCTATTTTTCTCCCCCGCGCAATACTGCCCCTGAAGTTACGGGCAACAGCAAAGCAAAGGCCGGAGACAATATCCTCAACGGGAGTGGCTATCTGCTGCAGATGGATCATATCGGACTTGGCAAAGACACTGCAGCGGCCAGCAATGCGGGGAGGCTTTTTTGAACGCAGCGACAGCTCGCTGAACTCGGTGATATTGAGCCTCAACCGTTCGGCCTGCTGATCCAGGAACGAACCGGTCCCGGCGGCGCAGACCGAGTTCATGGCAAAGTCCTCAACACCCTTTTCGTCAAGTAAGATGAGCTTGGAGTCCTCGCCGCCCATCTCGATCACGGTCCTGATCTCGGGATAAAGACGTGAGGCCGCGTATGCCTGGGCAACGATCTCGTTGACAGGTTCGATGCCCAGAATATCAGCCACCAGCCGTCCGGCAGAACCCGTCACGGCAAGCGAGCACTCTCCCCCCTCGGATACCGCTTCCCTGAGCACCTCAAGGGACACCTCGACCGGATGTCCCCGGTGGGGGATATAGTTCCCCCTGAGTTTTTTTCCTTCTGCGTCAAGCTCCACCAGCTTAACGCTCACAGAACCGGCGTCAAGGCCAAGAAGCCTCATACAGTCCCCCTCTATATACTTATTTATTTTTACCCTTTACTAAATTATGTTACAGAGGATTTTAAAGTTTACCATATAAAAAAGGTTTCATCATCCCCTTTTGCAAGTATTCCTGAAGCCCCGTTTATTGAAGATATAACAGCATGACATATTAACTGTTGTTACCGGTCTGCTATATCTATATAACATCCATTACAATACCAAAAAAAGCTTTCAAAATTATGTAAATTATGTTATATATAGTTCTTGTTATACATATTGGGAGGCCGTTTAAAAGTGACAAAAGGGCCACATCGCAGGTGACATTTTTTGTCACAAGGTGGTCACCCAAAAAAATATCACTCTTGAACGCATTGAATTACAAGGATTTTAAAAGAATAATTATTGGCATGGAACGTGCTTAGTATTACGGGAACGCGCCGGATTGGGTGCAAGAAGGTTTTGAGGAGGAAGACCTGAAGCAAACAGCATCAAAAATAAAGCACTGAATTCAGATTAAACTTACTCTTTAATGGTTTTTTAAAGAGAAACACTAAAACAAGGAGGTTCATATGTTCAAAGCAGTACAGAACATCAGGGAGCAGAAAGGTTTCACCCTTATCGAACTGCTCATCGTTGTGGCCATCATCGGTATTCTTGCAGCTATCGCCATCCCGGGCTACATTGGCATGCAGGAGAGGTCTCGTAAGGGCGCTATCCAGCGTACCGCTACCGCTTCCGAGCCGGAACTCACCGGTTGGATGACCGCTGCTCGTAAGTCCGGCACCCTGCAGGGACTGCTGAGGGAAGTTGACAGCGACTGGAGTGGTTCTGTTGACGGTAACGACGACACCAACAACACCCTTGCTGACAACGGTGTTGTTGCCACATTCTCCGACGCCAGGAACGGCGCCGGTGAAAAATCCCCCTGGGGTGGTAAATCGCTGTTCTTCTATGAAGCCACCGATACTGCTCAGTGCACCGCTGATGCCGACGTGCAGGGCAAGATCTGCCTGATCCAGATGGGTGGCGGCGGCCAGGTTTCCCAGGTTCAGATTTCCGTCTTCGATAACGAGACTGTGCCTAACCTGCTTTACACCAAGATCGTATCGGCCGACTAATATGTCACAGACAAAAGAGGGGGGCAATGCCCCCCTCTTTTTTTTGGAAAAATCGCCGGGTACGGGCTATCTTGTATTTCTAACCTCTTTTGTCGTCTACATGTTTGCCCTTTGCCCAACGATCTATGTGGGCGACAGCAGCCTTTTCTCCGCCTCATCCTTCATGCTGGGCACGGCGCACCCGCCGGGGTATCCCCTGACTGTTTTCCTGGGAAAACTCTTTACGCTGCTTCCCTTCGGGAACGTCGCTTTCAAGGTAAACCTCCTCAGCGCGGTTTCGGGAGCGCTGACCACGGTATTTGTATATCATGCTTCTAACGAACTCGGGAGCAACCGATACGCCTCCTGGGCCGCCGCACTCATCTGCGCACTTTCACCGATGTTCTTTTCCGAATCAATAAAGGCCGAGGCCTATACGCTCAACAGCCTGCTGGTCATGGTGGCATTCATTCTGGGCTACAGGATAATAAAAGGTGGAGACTTTTTCCGCCTCTCTCTCGGAGCAATATTTACCGTTGGACTCGGAATGGGCAATCACCACACCATCGCCCTGGCCGGGCTGGCACTGCTTCTCCCCCTGGGGCTGCGATGGCGGGAGCTGTCAGTACGGTGGCTTATTTTTGCAATACTTTGCTTCCTGGCAGGCTTTTCTGTAAACCTGCTGCTTTATATACGGTCAACCGCACTTGAAAGACCGGTTGAAAGCCTTATTTACTCTTATGCCGGCTCGCTTGAGGACTTCATCAAAGTCCTGCTCCGCGAGGATTTCGGTGGTTCCGGAAGGTCCGTAAAGGCGCTTTCAGGGGAGACATCACGCTGGTTCCACGCCGCGAAGAACAGTCTTTATTATATTGTTTATGCATCCACCAGGCCGGTTATCATCTTTACGGTTCTTGGCATTGTAGCGCTTATCGGACGGAAGTTGTGGCGAGTACTTGCCTATTTTACCGCTTTTCTGGCCATTTGGCTGATCGTCCTGTCCAGAATGGTAATGGCCACCCCTTCACCCGGAATTGACCACATCCAAACGGTCTCCGTATATTTTCTGCCAGTCCTGCCTGTACTTTACTGCCTGGTGGCACTGGGATTCACTCTGGTCATAGACTTCCTCAGAAAAAAACATCTAAACATCCTGGGACAAGCCATCCCTTATATACTGGCAATACTTCCTTTTGTATTCTTGCCTTTCACCATGAAGGATTACCGGCTTGACCGGACCTTCATCGCATACGACTCGGCCCGGGATATGCTTCAGGGACTGCCGGTCAAGAGTCTTATCATGAACCACACCGATAATGCCACCTTCGGCACTTACTATATGAGGTCGGTGGAACGTTTTCGTGAGGACCTCCTGGAAATGAGCACGGCGGGGGAAGGAAATGTGTTCGGATTGCAGACATCCCCTCACTGGAAGTATGAACAGCTTTTCCCTGAGTTCTATCAGGCAAGAAAAAGCACCCTTGCTGAAATAAATGCGATATTCGCCCGGAACAACCGGCTTTATGTCAACAATCCACTGAACCGTGTAAAGGTCTTTTCAAAGGACTACAGCTATTATCCTTCGTTGTTCTCAGCACTTCTGCTGCCGAGGTCGCTGGAGCCTGAAAAACAGGACCACATCGAAGCCGCAAACCGGAACTTCATTCATGCCCTTGAACGGGCCAGCTATGAAAGGACGATCGTCACCCCATATCCCTATGATTATATGGCGAGGGAACTCTTCACGGGGTACGGGTATGGACTTGCCGTTTACTCGGATATTACCCGGATGAAAGGTGACCGGGAAAAAGCGGACAGGTTTCTGGAACTTTCCATGCTTGCGGCGGAACCACAGCTTTTTGCCTGGCCCTACATTACATACCTCATCGGGCAGGACCGGGAAGAAGAGGCATTCAGGTTCGTTGAGTCATTAAAGGCTTCCGATAACACCAGCGA
>JABAHP010001800.1_pt1 | contig 13415 bp, 7 predicted proteins | sample 7062081 | NCBI WGS metagenome assembly JABAHP01 (sample SAMN14534357, study PRJNA622989) | marine sediment metagenome | biome: marine biome [ENVO:00000428]; feature: marine pelagic biome [ENVO:01000023]; material: deep marine sediment [ENVO:00002113] | place: India: Gulf of Kutch | collected... | reverse complement strand
GGCTGGCCGAGCTTTGATGACCAGATCGGCAAGTCTGTCAAACGCATCCGGGATGCGGATGGTGTTCGAACCGAGATTCTCTGCGCAAACTGCGATGGGCATTTGGGCCATGTCTTTACAGGCGAGCGTCTTACGCCAAAGAATACCCGTTACTGTGTAAATTCCATTTCCATGTCTTTTGTACCGGCCAAAAAACAAAAGACTAACAGGGCGATATTTGCCTCCGGCTGTTTTTGGGGAACCGAGTATCATTTCAAACGCGCTGCCGGAGTCATCTCGACAACCGTCGGCTATACCGGCGGAAAAATCGATAATCCTACATATAAACAGGTCTGCACCGATAAAACCGGTCACGCGGAGGCGGTCGAAGTAATATTTGATCCGGCGAAAACGACCTATGAAAAACTTGCAAAACTGTACTTTGAAACCCATGATTTCACACAATTGAACCGCCAGGGGCCCGATATAGGAACACAATATCGCTCGGCGATTTTTTATCTGGACGAACAGCAAAAACAGGTTGCTGAAAAACTTGTGCGGGAGTTGAGGAAAAAGAGATACAATGTAAAGACTGAGATAGTATCCGCCACGAAATTCTGGCCTGCCGAGCTGTATCACCAGGATTATTACCAAAAAACCGGTAAAACGCCCTACTGCCATATATACCGAAAAATCTTCTAAATACCCTCGGCCGGGTTTTATGCTTCGGTCGAAATGAAATTCCTTAGGATGGGAGAAGTGACAAGGGAAAAGTTAAAAAGACGTCTGGATCCCCCTCGCAAATGATTAACGATGAGTGATTATTCATAATTTTTGAGATTCTTCACTTCGCTTCGCTCCGTTCAGAATGACACCGAGGTATAGAACGGGAATTAACGTAGCATTTCTACCGTAGGCCATATAANNATTGTAAACGAGGCCGGGACGACCGGCATTTTATATATATGATTAAGGCTTATTTAATAAATACGGCGTCTGTGACCCTGTCCCATGCTTCGCCAAGGCTTCGCAGGGCCTAGGCTACGACATGCAGGGATTCGAGATTCGGACTGGCGGGGCCGGAGTGAGATAAAAAATGGGAACCGCAGGTAGAAATGCTGAAAATTAGTCGTTAGCCGCAGGTTGTTAGGATTTGGCCGGGAATTCACAGGAATTCTCTCCGTTTTTTCTTGATTATCAGCGGGGATAGGTTATAATCATATTGCCTTGTTATGTTTGAAAAAGGCAGGAAGGCAGCGAGTAATACGCTTCATTGAAGTCATTTCTGTACATCTTGCGAGAAGCTGTCGATTAGCAATAAATTATTAACTTTTATTAGAGGAGAAAAAAATGAGGCGGAAATCAATTCTTTTATCGTCAACGGCAATAATTGTGATTTTGGCGTTTTGCGGGTCGACGTATGGGGTGGAAGTTCTTGAGCCAGGTTATCATGTAGAAATATATGCATCGTATGCCGATCCTGGTGCCGGAAATATATTCAATATAGTCTTTGGAGATGGTGGGAATTTGTATGTAAGCCACAAGCATGATCAAGTGATATATAAAGTTAATCCTTATGGGCAAGTGAGTGTTATTGCCAGTGGTTTTGGAACTATGGGGATTGAATGGGGAACCGGAACGGCTTACGGCAATTATCTTTATGTTGCAGACGGACAGATAAGGGGGCAAATTAGGAAAATTGCTCCCGATGGGACCGTTTCCGGTTTTGCCTCTTTCGGCCCACCGAGGCATGGTCTTGGTCTTGCGGCAATTGACAGAACAGGCAACTATGGAGGTCTTTTTTATACTGCCACAGCCGGACAGGACCACACTTATTCCGTAACTACATCCGGGAGCATATCAATGTTCAGCGACTTTCCCGGTTGGAGAGACGGCGGCGGCCCACATGATATCGCGTTTGATACAACCGGTAACTACGGCAGCCTAATGTATATGGGGACGGGATTCAATAATTCTGCAGGTAATGAACATATGAGCGGGCTTTTCTCGCTTGATTCTTCCGGGAATGCGACAAGATTCATTCCAGGTGTTGTTCAATTGGGAAGAGTTGATTTTGATGTCACAGGTAACTTTGGCTCAAAGATGTATGTGGTAGGAAGCGAGACTCTTGGCGAGTATCCGTTAATCTGGAAGGTTGAGCCTGATGGCAGCTATACATACTTCGCACAAAGCACAGTAACCTACTTGTGCGATTTAACATTCGGGTCGGATGGGGCAATGTATGTGGCTGAGTATGATGAAGGCAGTGATACTGTCGTGGTAAGTAAGATTAGTTCAGGAGTGGCAAACCTGGTTGGTCTTGAGATCGTCGGTCCGAATGAGGTAGCGGAGAACTTCAGTGCCGGGTACAAAGCCATAGCTTACTATGACGATGGCAGAACAACGGACGTAACCAAGTTTGCCCTGTGGGCGGTTGATCCGAATACTATTGCGGGTATTGAGGCCGGCGTGCTGACGACGAAGGATATAAATAAGGACGAGTCGGCGACAATACGGGCCATCTACAGGGAGGGGGACGTCACTTTAGAAGCTGAAAAATTTGTTGATATTTTTGCCATCTGCCCAACGGGAACGGCATTGAGCTTTGACGGCGTGGATGATTATGTTGACTGCGGCAGTGATCAAAGTCTGGATGTGACGGAACTTACGTGGTCCTTATGGATTAAGCGGGCAGAGACAACGTATACTGACGAGAGGGCTCTTATCTCTAATGAAGGGGGCGGCGTGAATACAAGAGGGACGTATGCTCTACAAATAGATGTTGGTAGCCAGCGGCAGGATAAGATACAGTTTGTAAGGCATGGGGATAGCACTTGGCCGCTTTCCAAAACAGCGATTCAAGATACGGATTGGCACTACATCGCTGTGACGAGAAACAGCAGTGGTGTCGTAGTAATCTATATTGATGGCAAACCGGATTCTACCGGTACTATTGGTACAAGTACAGCGTTCGTTAAAACAGTAATAGGTGCCGGGCATACATCATACTCAAATTTCAAAGGTCTTATCGACGAAGTTGTCATTTACAAAAGGGCTTTGTCCGATGAAGAGATATGGGCGAGTATGCATAGGCGGCTGAGGGGCGACGAGCTGGGGCTGGTTGGATACTGGGATTTCGATGAAGGTATGGGGCAGATTGTATATGATTTGTCCGGCATCGGCAATCACGGGCAGTTAGGTTCGACACAGGATGTCGATGGAGACGATCCTGTTTGGATTGAGTCCGATGCGCCGATAGGTCGGTGTAATCCGTATCTGATTGCAACCAGCTCGATACAAAAGGCCCTGAAACAAAAGAAGTATTGGCTTGAGGAATTAGAGGCAGCCATAGCTGAGGAATGGGCGGCATATGGGGCTCTTGAAGAACTGCTTAACACGGGAGATTATGGTGATCTGAATAAAAGTGATATAGTCCATGCTATGCAGCAGATTCATTCTTCGATTCAGCATGAAGAATCTTTGGCAAAGTCGCTCGAAAGAAGCATTGAAAAGCTGGAAGATTCGCTAAGTACACTGGGCTGTGAGCCCACACCGCCGCCACTTCCTCCACCACCTGTGCCACCACCGCCTCCGGACCCTCCGCCGCCGCCGGGCCCTCAACCACCGCCGCTGCCTCCTCCGCCGCCTCCGCCATAGTAAATCCGATGGGATGAAGCTGCCGCTGCGCCATAAATTATGAACTTTTTTAGAGGAGTAAAAAATGAGAAAAAAATCAAATCTTATATCGGCAACAGCAATGCTGGTTGTTTTTGGGCTTTGCGGATCTGTATGGGCGTTTAGTGGGGCCGGTTCCGGTACGGAAGCGGATCCATACATAATCACAAGTGTTAATCAGCTTCAGGAAATGCAGGATGAGCTGGATGCATGCTATGTGTTAGGCAATGATATAGATGCCTCTGCCACGAAAACCATGAACGGCGGCCAGGGTTTTCTGCCGGTCGGAACCGTCCTCAATCCGTTCACAGGCGCTTTTGATGGACAGGGACATACGATAACTTCGCTATACATAAACAGACCGTCTACTAATGAGGTCGGTTTGTTTGGTTGCATCAGAGATGGGGCTGTGGTTTGTAATGTGGGTTTGGCTGAAGTTGATATAACCGCTCGGAGAAACTCAGGATCTTTGGTTGGCTATTCCGGCGGTTCTACGGTTTGCAACTCATGGTCAAGCGGCAGCGTCCGGGGTTCATACAATTACCAGATGAGACTCGGCGGCCTTATGGGAACAAGCAGTGGTGCGGATACATTCGTGTCCCAATGTTTTTCAAGTGCCGATGTAACCGCCACAGGTGGCGCACATCAGGTGGGGGGACTGGCGGGATATAACGGACATGGCAGTATTATGAGTGACTGTTATGCGACCGGTGATGTATCGGCTTACTGGAAGGTCGGTGGTTTAGTCGGTGATAATCCTTATCCTGAGGGGGGATATATTACGAGGTGTTATTCAGTGGGAAGAGTAACCGGAATTGGGGGCGGTTTAGTTGGTTTCAACTACAAAGGTGGACGTACATACGATAGTTACTGGGATATTAATACATCCGGAAAAACGACAAGTAAAGGTGGAATCGGCAAAACAACCGCAGAGATGAAGAAGCAGGCCACTTTTGTTAATTGGGATTTTGTTGAGGTTTGGGATATTGTTGAAAACCAGACATATCCTTTTTTAAGACCGTTTCTAAAACCGATACTCGTTGGTGTAGACATAAAACCCGGCTCCTGTCCCAATCCGCTTAATGTAAAAAGCCGAGGCGTCCTCACTGTGGCCATCTTGGGCTCAAGCGACTTGGACGTAAAAACGATTGTTGCAACTTCTGTCCGTTTAGCCGGTGTTGCTCCGATTAGAGATAGCTATGAAGATGTCGCCACCCCCGTATCGGATGCGAACGAATGTCAATGTTCTACGGAAGGCCCTGATGGATTCACTGACCTGACACTCAAGTTTGAAACGCAGGAGATTGTGGAGGTCATAGATGAGGTCGAACATGGCGATGAATTGGTTTTGCAGCTAACCGCCGTGTTGTCGGATGAAACACCTATAGAGGGAAGCGATTGTATTGTTATTCGCGGCAGGCATAAGCCACTTAACAGGGCTGACTTCAACGGCGACGGGACAGTCGATATGGCGGATTACGCTGCATTTGCCGAAAACTGGCTTCAATCGAGCATTGTAGAGTATTAGTCCTTTGTGCTTTTACTACTCGCCCTGGATGCGGTATACTCGATATTGGACCAGAGGGACCTGAAACAGTTTATAATTAAAAGTGAGAAGTGTAAAACCACAGCTTAAAAGTAAAAATGAGATTGCTTAGCTGCGCAATGAAAGGTAACGCAGCATTTCTACCGAAGGCCGCGATTCGCATCGTACAGTGTCACGTAGGCTGGATCCCTGCCCCCTGCCTAGGACTTGCCGGGGCAAGCCACCGCATGCAGGGACTGATGTGAGTAAAGACAATGCGAACCGAAGGTAGAAATGCGTAGATGCGTGAATGGTTGGATTCCTGCCCCGCTATTGCTCTTCCATCCATTGGTTGGCTAAGGTGGCAAAGTTAAATGATCTCAATAGCTATGGACTATTATCCTTATATCAATACAGGGCCATTAATACAAAGCCTCCCAAATTGACCTTGTGTAGTAACCGTTACTATCGTTGTTGAGTTCCTGCCTGTTGTCGATTATGGTGTAACGAAGAGTTGCTATGGAGTATACCCATAGCATAACATGAGGTATCGAACCACAGGTCATCCCTGATTTGACCGGCACCTTACGGAAGGGTTGTAAATTCCCAGACATCGCCCTTGTAAAGTTCGGACGCTATGAAGAAAGGCGGCACCCGCCCCTTTGCCTGGTCAACACGCCAGTAAATCTTCGTGCTGTGTGGCAGAGCGGTGACGACTTGATAGTTTGGATCCTGCCGGCTGGCGACAAATTCAGGATGAGGATCGTAGGCATCAAAAACGGCATTGTTCACATCTTCCCAGCTTGTAGACATGTAAATCTCGTGGTCATCAGCGCCATAACCAGGAAGCCAGGAAAGGAACGGTGTTGTGCTTATAAACGTGGCCTCATTAGGCGGATTAGGTTTGTAAGCCTTATAACCCTGAATAGTAAATTCCCAGATTTCGCCCGGGCAGGTATTGCCATGAGTAAGTGTTGCATCGACAGCCCAGTAGTACCTCGTGCCTCGAACAAGAGATTCAATAGCCGGGGGGATAGAAGGATGACCAACAAAAAACGTTGCCTCGTAGTACTGTGGGTATGGTGGTTGGCCGAGGTTCACATCCTGTGCACGGTTATACACCTTGCTGTAATCATTGCTGAAGTAGCCCGTATGCTTGACCGCAGTCGGTACAGGGGAGTAAACAAGTGTCGTATATATATTTCCCCCAGCCTCTTCTCCGACAGTCACAGCACCGTCAGCCGGGCTCAGGTTGTGACCGGTCAACAGGCAATAATATTTCAGCCAATCTTCTGCAAAAAAGGTAAAGTCGATGAAATTAACGAATTTACTTCCATTAAGGTCACATGGAACAAATTCACCTGTTTCGAGCCAATAATCGGTAAAGATTTTTAGGTCTTTATAATTTACTATCATGTCATCAGTGAAGTCAGCCGCCTTTCGTGGTGATTTGCTCGCCTGAACTGTTCCACCATATGCTCCCATATTAATCCGGCCGCCATTGGGAAGGGGCTCAGGTCCGATTGGGGTCATCGGATCACCCGCATCTATACAGGGACTTGTAACATCATCCTGCACCCAGGTTTTACTGTTTGGATCCCATCGGCCAGCCTTTGATTTCAAATGATAATCACCATTATTCGGGTCTGTGAAGAGTGGTTCTTCATCGATGTTGCATATTCCAGGCCATCCACCCTGCACATTACTATAATTAACTGTTGATACCCCATCACCAATCTGATAATATAAGTTCTCCCATACGACGCAATTCGTGATTGTGCCGCTGCAACGAGATAGTCCACAGTAACCGTTATTATTTGAGATGGTATTGTTGTGAATAAGTCCGTCACAATAGTTCACTACTCCAAAAGGGTAACCGCTTTCGTTGTTGAAGATAATATTGTACCGGATAATACCACCACAGCAATGGAGACCGCCACCCATCCAGCCCCAATTGTCACTGATGGTATTGTATTGAATGGTCCCGTCACAATACGACAATCCCCCGCCCGCACCATATGCTCCAACGTATCCAGGCGGCATGATAACTGAGGCCGAATTATTGTGGATAATATTATCGCTGACCAGCCCATCGCAATTGGCTAATCCGCCGCCGCTGGACGACCAGTTCTCCGTTATTATACAATTGCTTATCTGGGCCAGGCAACCATTGCCTGCAATACCCCCACCACCTAAGGACCGAAGGCCCTTGAGGAAAAACCCATTTAGCCACACTTCTTCATCTTCTTGTGGATAAACAGCAGTACCGTCGAATTCAATGACTACATCATCGCTTCCGTTAGAGGTGAAATAAAACCAGCAAAACCCGAGGTCCCCACCAACTCTGCCTAAAGTCTCTCCGTTGTTGATTACCACATCGCCATTGACACGGACGGCAAAGGTAGACTTGACCTCATCGGGATAGCTCATATCAACGTGATAAGTCCAAATTTTATACGTTCCGGCTTTAAGGTTCGAAAAAGTCAATGTAATCGTGTCACCAAACTTGTCTCTCCTGTAGCCGTCTTCAAGCATGTCCGCCATGGGCGGCGGCGGTGGGTAATCCGTTTGCCAGTCGCCATTGTCAAGCCAGATGCCACCTTCCAGGGTGACGGAGAAATGACTATCGAAATCACTGCTCAAGTTAATGTGGGCCGGGCTGGTATACATCGCTTCAGACCATTCAGTCCAGCCGTCCTCGACATCCCCAAATTCCTCTTGCAGGTCGACCTTAACCGGAACTCCCTTTTTGCCGTGGGTAATAGTAAAACCGGATATTTTACAACTCACATATTCTGTACCGGAGAACGTCACCACAGAGGTCACACCACTTCCATCAATAATAGTATTGGCCACTACATTAGGATCCTCAGGTTTTGTGCTTCTTAAAATAATATTTTTGCCGTTAAAATTAATGTTTTCAAAATATGTTCCTTCGGCAACAGTTATAGTATCGCCATTATTGGCGTTATTGATTGCGGCCTGGATGGTGCTGAACTCGGCGGGGCCATCGTTATCTACAGTAATTATTCTCGCTGCTTGCAGACTTGCCGTACATAAACCAACAACCATAAAAAGAAATACCAAAATATCCGCTTTTTTAATCAAGAGCAGTTCTCCTTAAACTAAGAAACATTATACGACTTTCCCACTCCTCTTGTCAAGGCTCCGGATTAAGAAAAAACAAAAAAGGAATCAGAAGCAAAGAGTAAGATGGAATTGAGAATTGGGAATGAAGAATTTTGAAGGTATGCAGTGTACCCCCCCCCCACCGATGAGATTCTTCGCCCGCACTACATTGAGTACAGGTCTAAAGGCTACTTTCGCTCACAATGACAATCCCCAAATAAATTTGGAGGCTAAACAGAATTGAGGTTCCTCGCCTCACTTTGTTTCGCTCAGGATGATTTATCTTTTAGATGATGGCATGACATTTTAATAATCATTAGAATCCCGGAAGTACTCGATATAGGTTCCCCAGCTGCTGCCGCTTGCATTGTAGCTGGGGCCAGGCGGCGGTGTCGGATTGTTGTGGCATATAGAACCGGCGCACATATTCGCCGTGTTGTTGCGTAATATGGCGCCAACACTTGTTGCCTTATTGGCACCCGTGGAGGTCACCCATGGGTAGCCTCCGCTGCCAACATCCTCGAGCACATAGCTGAAGCCGAAACCGGTCCTTCCGGCAAGGCTTCCATCCCTGATCATGGGCTCGTTGGTAGAACCCTCAGCCTCTGCGGCGCCGTGGACATTGTGGCAGCTTGAGCAGGCTGTCATCGTGTCCATTCCTCCTGAGCCGCCGGGTCCTGTAGTCGCGGTGTCCCAATCAGAGTCTGAGTATGGCCCGACGTAGTTTATGATGTGCGCAACGTGTTCATTGATGTCTGAACCGCTTCCCCATGCATAAGAGTAGTTGCGCGGCGGATTCGGCAGACTTGCCTTGAAGTTGCTATTGATACCGTCGCCGGGTGTGTCGTCGAATATATTACCTGAATTATGACACTGGAAACACAGCCTGAACGCAGTGTCACTCATAAGGGCGGAATCGTAACCAAAAGTGATATTGTAGTTGGCCGGGATCATCAGCGGAACTTTACCGCCGACATATTTTAACCTGTAGCCGGCCGCATAAGCGACGCCGGATTGATCTGGGCCGTAGTAGGCAGTGTCGAAGGAATATGTCCTGTCACGACCGTCAATGTGCGGCAGGGATGGGTCATGGCATTCGGTGCATGCCTGTAGATGGCGTCCGTGGCCGTTAACGTAAAAGCCCCACGTCTGGGCGACATCGCCGCCCACATTGGAAGCTGACACACCGCCAATCACAGAGTTGCCGCTGTCGTGGCAGCCGAGACACCATCTCTCCCTGCCTGCCTGCAGGACGTTGCCGTCATAAACTCCGTCATACCAATTGACTTTGGCCCCGATAACCGGATCATTGACCCCATCGTAGCCGCCGTCAGGGCTGTGGCAGTTGTTACAAACATCCGTCTCCTCAAGGTTATACTTACCGTCACTGTTGCTGTCAGTACCGCTCTTGAAAAACGGGATGTTATTCGTGTCATGGCATTCGGAGCAGGTTATATGCGGACCCCGCACGACTTCGGTGTGTGTTGAGTGGCTCCGGAACGTCATGATGCTTTTCATCCAGTCCCTTGCCAGAATCGGAAAATCGAACATGTTCACTTCATGGTTCCGGTCAAGATCAGCATAACCACACCAATCCGGCCCGTCACAACCTCCATACAGCCAATGCAAGGTAAAAAGGTTTAGATCATTCGCATCGACGTCAAGGTCACCATCAATGTCACCATCAAAACTGCCTTCTACGGCGTAAGCGCTGCCGATCAGCACTAAAGACAGGACCATAGCTGCCGACATGATATTGCTTTTCATAACATCAACCTTTCAGGGATCGCTGATATTTCATGATATACACTCTGCTCAATGATACCTCCTCCTAAAATCTCACTAAATCCGTATTGTAAGATGGTCCTTGGCACTCCACCTCCTGTATTTAGCAGGTTTAATTGTACAAATATCAAGCTATAAGGTAAAGAAAAAAATGCTTTAATTTCTGCTCAACCTCTTTAATTGAATGATCCGGCGTGTGCAACTGCCTTCAGGCAGATAAGTATTTTTGCACACTCTACACGCACAGAAAAATGGTAGTGCCATGCCCCCCTACCGCTGCTGCACATCACAAATGATAAAGGATAAATGATATTTGATTATTTTCTGTGTTCAACTGGCTTTAGGGTGGATAAGTATTTTTGCGCACGCCAGGCGCTGTATGCTTTGCGTTTTACTGATTTTGCTGCTCTTGTTTATTTGACCGGCCGGAATAAAAACACCTGCAAAAACCGTGATATATAGCGCAGATTCCTCCAAATATAGCGAAGAGCCCCCAAAACAATGGACGGCCAAAGATATGCGTAAGCTTAGGCTCGGAGTATGGAAGGAGGTATATTCCCCATGTCGCGAGAAAGCAGCCGGCAATTATACAAATGTGGCCAAATACAATCAGACTGACCCGCCCCGGCTTATAGCTTATGTAGATGAGTGAGGGACCAATGGCACATGGAACAAGGCACAAGAGCTGTTTGTTAATCGCGAGAAGAAGAATCCCTATCAGCACTAAGAGCAGGCCGAAAACAGCAGTGATTGGACGTTTGGGTATCATTTATAGTTCCTTTCAGGGCCTAACAGGCGGTAACCGTCAACGGCACTGTTTGAGCAGGATAGCATAAACAAATCAAACATCAAAATGAAAAAAGCCAAAATACCCCAAATGGATAACTGTCGCTATCCCACGGGGCAGGCAATGTAAAAATCATAAATGAGATTCTTCACTTCGCTTTGCTCTGCTGGGAATAACGACAGGGAAGGAATTTCGAGTGATGAAGTGAGATGTTGAATTACAACCAACAGTCGTCTATAATCAGTAACGGGCAAATTAGTACGATGGATATTGTTGAAAAAGGAAGGAGTATTCCATGTATACAAGAGATTTTAAACCTGTGCGATTTTCGACTTTCCGCTTTTCTGGTTTTGTACTACTTATAATTATATGGTTCGAAATCATCGTTGCCGCCCAAAGCCCTGTTGTGTCTGTGGTCGTTGAGCCGCAGGAAACAGGTGAGGATTTTTTCGTGACCTTTGCGCATCCATTTAAGAAAGGTGATATCAAAGATACGCTGCTTCTGAAGAACGGCGATGAGGTAATTTCCTCTCAAGTTAACGTAAAGCGGCGTTATACCGACGGCTCTGTCAAACATGCAATCATTTCGACATTAATCAGCGAGGCGGTACGCGGCCGGGCGTTGACGCTGGATATCTACCCAGGTAGTGAGCAGCCGGTTGTCGAAACTGCGTTACAGGAATTTCCAAAGGGATTCTCAGCGAAGGTTGTTTTCCAATTTCCCGATGGCAGTGAACGCCGGGCAAATTTTGCAGAGTTCTACCGGAAGGCATCTTCAGGAGTTAAGAATTTTCGCATGATCAAATGGCTCCGGGGACCGCTGACAAGCGAAGTGCAATTAGCCGGGCCACCATCCGGAACAGATGGTAAGGCTGATACTGACCTGCTGGTCATCTTCGGATTGAGGGCCTTCAAAGGAGGAAAATCCCTGCGTTTAGAAGTAGTGGTCGAATCACCGTGGATTGATGTTGGCGGGAATGTTCAATACGACGTCATGGTTTTTGCAGGCGGAAAGAAAATGATGGCGAAAAGCGATGTGGGATATTGGAACCATAGAATGCCTTACTGGCTCAAAGACAAGGACCGAAACCTTGGCCATTTTGCCCACGCACGATGGCGAAAAGTTTTCTGGTGGGGACGAGAACTTGAAAAAACTGCGATTCGTTATAACCTGTCCTATTTAGTCGATACAGGATTGGTTCCTCCGTATGATACGACTTTGAAAATTGACAAAAATCAGATCGCTCGGAGTGTCGGCAGATGGGAGCAGTCACCGTGTGAAATTCTGGAAAACAGCATAATCATGGCCTATTTCCCAACAACAGGCGGGCGTGAAGATTTGGGGCCCTATCCGACGTGGACAACAAGATATCTTTTCAGCCAGGACCAGCAAGCGTGGCAAATGGTGCTGTCTACAGGTAATCTGGCAGGCAGCTTTCCTGTTCACATTCGAGAGCGGACTACGGGCAGGATTTTTTCTATTGACGAGCATCCTGGTTTTTCTCTGAATCCTCGCGGAACTTTTGAACGTATTAAGCCACGTCCATCTCCGGATCGGCCGTATCTAAAGCTAAAGACATCACCGTATGAGGTAGACAATGCTCATCAACCATCATTAGCATTTATCCCCTATCTGTTTACGGGGGATTACTACTATCTGGAGGAGATGTACTTCTGGGCCAACCGGTGTATGCTTGTTCAGAACGCCGCATATCGACAAAAAGATAAAGGGCTTATCACTCCGGATCAGGTACGAGGGCAGGCATGGGCGCTTCGGCAACTTGTGGATGCCGCAAAGATTGCTCCTGATGCACGTTCGGAAAAAGCCTATTTCGATAACAAAGTCAGGAATAACCTGCAGTACTATTGTGATTTTATAAAGGGGCCGGATGCTACACCATTGGGAACCTATACGCTGGGAGCCTCAGATGCCTTTGTTCGCGGGCGTTCTCCGGAGGAACGTCGAAAATGGCTGACCCTGGCTCCCTGGCAGCAGAATTTTCTCGTCTGGTCGTTGGATCATGCCGTTCGGTCGGGCTACTCCATGGCGGCAGGACCTCGCGATTACTTTGCGAAGCTGCAAATCGGAATGCTGACTCATCCTGATGCATATAATCCTGATTATGCAACATCTTACTTTCTTGTTATCGGGGAACGTTCGGGAGAAGAGAAGCGTTATTACACAAGCTGGGATGAACTATTCAACAAAACATTTCGTGTTGTGGCTCCGGATGTCAAACCGGGTGTGGCCTCTGGTGATTATGGTGGTTCTTACTCCTATATTGCGCGTGCGACACTGATAATCGGCACAAGGAACAAACTACCGGGAGCAGATAGGGCATTACAGGTACTTGAGTCCCGATTGCCTCAACGGGACAGGACACTGTTGAAAGATCCAACCTGGGCTTTCAAACCATAGGAACAAAAGTGCGTAAGGTGTCCAAACTCTAATTCTTAAAACCGGAAGCGTATGCCTACTGTGCTCTTCTGAATGTCAATGCGAGAGTTACAATGTTTAGGACAGGCAATCCTAAT
>JABAHP010010457.1_pt1 | contig 13467 bp, 14 predicted proteins | sample 7062081 | NCBI WGS metagenome assembly JABAHP01 (sample SAMN14534357, study PRJNA622989) | marine sediment metagenome | biome: marine biome [ENVO:00000428]; feature: marine pelagic biome [ENVO:01000023]; material: deep marine sediment [ENVO:00002113] | place: India: Gulf of Kutch | collected... | reverse complement strand
CTTGATCCCGCGCAAAACCACACCTTCCGCGATCATTATCTGGATGTGGATTTTGACCTGAGCGATGTGATTTTCATTACCACAGCCAACCAGTTGGAGACCATTCCTGCGCCGTTGCGTGACCGCATGGAAATCATCCAACTAGACGGCTACACGGAGCATGAGAAAGTCCGTATTGCTCAAGATCACTTGGTGCCGCGCCAGCTAAAGGCGAATGCTCTGCGAGAAAATGAGATTACGTTCAGCGAGGAGGCACTGAGGAAAATCATTCAGGATTACACGCGAGAAGCGGGGGTGAGAAACCTGGAGCGCCAAATTGGCGCCGTCTGCCGCAAGAGCGTTGTAAAAATTTCGGCCCAGGAATTGGAGCACGTGGAGGTCACGCCGGAGATGGTACGTGAATATCTCAAAAAGGAGAAATTCGAATCCGAGTCCTCCGAGAATATCGAGATTCCAGGAATTGCCACAGGCCTGGCCGTGACGGCTGTGGGTGGTGATATCCTCTTTATCGAGGCCACAAGTATGAAGGGTAAGGGTGCGCTCACGCTCACGGGTCAACTGGGAGATGTGATGCGGGAGAGCGCGCAGATTGCCCACAGCTTTGTGCGTTCCAAGGCGAGTGAGTTGGGCATTGAACCTGGCCTGTTTGAAAAGATGGATGTGCACCTGCATGTGCCGGCTGGCGCCATTCCAAAGGATGGCCCCTCGGCGGGTGTAGCCATGGTGATGGCCATAGCCAGCCTCTTTTGCGGCCGGCCCGTGCGCAGCGAGGTGGGCATGACAGGCGAAGTGACGCTTAGGGGCCGGGTGATGCCTGTGGGCGGCATCAAGATGAAGATCCTGGCTGCACACCGAGCCGGGCTCACCACGGTTATCTTACCAAAACGCAATGAGCGGGATTTAGAAGAATTGCCTGAGGATGTGCGCGAAGCCATGACATTTGTGCCAGTTGATCGGATTGACGAGGCACTCAAGGTGGGATTGTTGCCCGATGGGGCCTTAACTGAAGTGCCTGAAATGAATGAATGGCTGAGATCGCTTGGAGCAGCCAAAGGGGGCTCACTCAATTAGACCCTGAACTAAGAAGTAATTTGTAACCAGGTTAACCAAAAATAAAAGGGGCCTAAAGATCTTCAGGCCCCTTATTTTTTCCCTTTACCGATCGAATATCATTAGGTTTCTAGATGCTCTTTTTTATTGTCGGACGCATCACAGATCTTAGGATGTCAGGCCGGTTGGTCATGATGCCGTCTACGCCCATCTGCATGAGTCCTTGCATTAGCTGGCCTGAGTCAGGCGTCCAGACAATGACCTTTAGCCCCAACCCATGGGCTTCCTTTACAAGGCTCGGGTTGATCGTCATATGGTTAGGGGCCCAACATCGCCCCCCTGCGGCCTTCACCGCACGGGGTATTGACCCATCAAACTCACCCACGTCAATGCCCGCAGTCCATTGACCGGGCCCGGGTTCGCCCGGCCTGAATCTAATCCAACGCGTACCTATAGGGGACAGATACGCTGTCGGAATTTCAGGGACTGTTTTCTGGACATGCGCAAGGGCTCGCCAGTCGAATGATAGGATCATGGCACGGGCTGAAAACGCTTCTTTTCGAAGGACTGCTATTGCCGCGTCCGCAACAGGTTCAGGGGATTGTGATACCCCCGGCTCTTCTGGCGAGGTCTTTATCTCTATCCAAAGCTGTGTCTTATCGTCTTGATCACGTTTCAATAACAAAATGACTTCTTGAAGGGTGGGAATTCGCTCTCCGTCTGCTGGCTCTTGATCTAGGTACCGGTTTGCATAGCTGGTGTCTGGTTTGAGGCGACCCACGTCATAGCGCTTCAATTCCGCCAGCGTTAGGGCTTTAATGGAGGGGGTGTTCCCCCTTTCTAGCCATTCACCCCCTGCCGTTCGGGTGATATCCGGGTTTAGTCGGAAATCGTGGTGCACGACCGCAATCCCGTCTGCACTGAGCTGGACATCCAATTCCACGCCATCCACGCCAATGTCAAGCGCCTTTGAGAATGCGGCCAGCGTGTTTTCTGGGGCCAGTCCAGCCGCACCCCGATGGCCGATCACATACAAGTTTTCCGCCTTCCTTTATTCATCGCTTTTAAGGGATGGGCTCATGATTTCGGCCCAATTTGCTATATAAAAGTACGAGCTTACGTCCTTATAAACCAAACTTATCCTTTTGCCAACTTCCCCTATCAAGGCTATAATTTAAGGATTAATTATAGATTAGGGTGAGGGAGATGAAATCACGTCTACAAACTCAGGTGCTGATAATAGGCGGTGGAGCCACGGGCACAGGGCTTGCTCGAGATTTGGCCTTGAGAGAGGTGCCGTGTATTTTAGTGGAAAAAGCTGAGATAAACTCCGGCACTTCCGGTGCGAATCATGGACTTTTGCACAGCGGGGCACGTTACGTTTTTTCAGATCCAGAAAGCGCTTCAGAGTGTTGGAAAGAAGCTGAACGCCTCAAAAGGCTCGCACCCCATTGCATTGAAGAGACGGGTGGACTTTTTGTAGCGGTCCAGGGGGATGATGAGAAGTATGTGGCCGACTTTCCCCACCTTTGTTCAAGTTGCGGTATCACGGCACGAGCACTGGATTACGAAGAAGCCCTTGAAAAGGAGCCCACACTTTCCGACAAATTGATTGCTGCCTATGAAGTGGAGGATGCCACCATTGATCCCTTTATCCTCTCACTTGAGAATATTTCCCAGGCCGAACAACTGGGCACCCTATTGCTCTGCCAGACCAAAGTGGTGGACTTCAAAAAAAGCAATGGCCAGATTCAGACCGTTCAACTGCTTGATACGAAAACGGGTGAAGAGTTCACTGTAGAGGCAGAGCAGGTGGTCAGTGCCTCCGGACCCTGGGCTGGGGAGATCGCGGCCCTTGCCAATGCCTCAATCGACATCCTCTATTCAAAGGGCAGCCTCATGGTCACGGATACGAGAGTCACAAAACGGGTCGTGAATCGTCTGCGTCCGCCAGGGGACGGCGACATCCTGGTGCCGGGTGGATCCGTATCCATACTCGGTACCACGTCCATACGGGTTGATTCCCTTCAAGCCATTGGGCCCAGCATTGAGGAAATGGACCTGATGGTCAATGAAGGGGCTGCCATGATCCCTGCTTTGGGAAATGCACGGTATATCCGTGCGTTTGCTGGAGTCAGACCCCTTGTCAGCGCCGAATGTGATGCTGATGATCATTGTGTTGCCAGAGGCTTTGTGCTCTTGGATCACTCTCCGGACGGTGTGGAGAATTTTTTCACCATTACCGGCGGAAAGCTCACCACGTACCGTCTCATGGCAGAGAGGACTGCGGATCTGGTGTGTCAGAGGTTGGGCCTAGCTAAACCTTGCCGTACGCGAGTGGAACCCCTCCCATCTACGCAGAGAGGGAAATGGGCTGAACCAGGGTTAGGGCCAAAACTGTGGCTAAAAAATAATAATCCTGAGGATCCCCTGCTTTGTGAGTGCGAAATGTTGCCCACGAGCGCTATTGATAGCATCATTGATACCATCCCACATCAGAATAGCAGTCCCAGTCTGAGGGGCATAGGACTGCGCAGCCGACTTGGGAAAGGGCCTTGCCAGGGGACCACGTGTGCTCAGCGGGTTGTTGCGCACATGTATGAACGGGGAGGACTGAAAACAGATCAAGGCCTTGCCAATCTCCGAGAGTTTTTCCGCTCACGATGGAAAGGAGAACGTCCCGTTCTGTGGGACCGGCAACTTGCCCAGGCAGAACTCAAAGAGGCCATCTATTGCGGGCTTCTGGATTTGGAACTTGGGACCAAAACAGACTGAGGGAACTGAGGGTGAGCGCCGATCGTTCAGATTTCATTCACTGCGACCTGCTTGTTATTGGCAGGGGCATGGCTGGCATGGCTGCCGCCCTATTCGCAGCCAACAGGGGACTTTCTACAGTGCAGGTGGGTATGACCGCGGGACTCCTATTTGCCAGCGGGCTCTTGGATCTATTGGGCGTATATCCTCTCCATGAGAAGAGGCCGTGGGCCGATCCCTGGGCGGGAATTGATCTACTGGTACAAGACGTTCCCAATCATCCATACGCGCGTCTGAAGAGGGAAGAAATAGAGGGCGCCTTCCAGGAAGTCCTTTCATTTCTGGAGGAGAACGGCCTTCCATATAGCTGGCAGGATGACCGGAATTCAGAAGTGATGACTCCAGCTGGAACCATAAAGAACACCTACTGCCTGCCGAAAACCATGTGGAACGGTGTTCAGGCCTTAAAGGAGAAGCGCCCTTGCCTGCTCGTCGACTTCATAGGGCTCCATGATTTTAGTGCCCTCCAAATCGTGGCCACCATGCAAGGCGAATGGCCTCAGTTGCGCTCGGCCCGCGTACCCTTCCCAGGCCCAGGCCACATGAAGGACCTTATCACAGGGGAGATGACAGCACAGGTCCTGGAGTTATCCAGGAATCAGGAGAAGCTTATAAAGGATCTCCAGCCACATCTCAAAGATGCCCAGGCCCTGGGTATGCCGGCGGTCTTTGGATTGAGGCACAGCTATGAAATGGCCTCTGATTTTGGGAAGAGGATTGGGGTCCCCGTCTTTGAAATTCCCACGCTTCCCATTTCCATCCCTGGGTTGCGCCTCAATGACACCTTCACCCGCGGTCTGTCTGCTAAAGGGGTTCAGTCTTTTCAGCAATATCAGGTTCTGGAGGCAAGTCAGACCTCTCGTGGAGGTTTTCAGCTGGTGATTGGTAAGAACTTATCGAGGCGTACTATACGGACCAAGGCCATCATCCTGGCCAGTGGCCGATTCCTTGGAAGAGGCCTGAAAGCAGACAGAAAACAGGTATATGAGACCATCTTTGATCTTCCGCTATATCAGCCTGAAGGCAGAAATGAATGGCACCGCCCAGATTTCCTGGATCCAAACGGGCACCCCATCAATCGGGCCGGGGTTGAAATCGACGATGCCTTCCGACCGGTGGACAGGACAGGCCGCCCCGTTTATCAAAATCTGTTTGCGGCTGGTTCTATTTTAGCTCACCAGGACTGGATGCGGATGAAATGCGGGTCGGGATTGGCCGTCGCTACAGCGTTTGGTGCCGTCAACGCCCTTCTGAAAATCAATTGACCAGGTCCTATTAACAACACGCCTCCCCTCTTTTACCAAGAATATTTCGCACGAACGCTTGAGGTGGGCCTGGCTTAAGTGAGATAATATGGGCTAGTCATAACTACCCCAAAACCTTGGAGGAGGGCATGCTAAAATTCTTCTTCAAAAAGCAACAGCAGGTTGAATCGCTCATCTATGAATACTTGGGTACACTCAAAATAGCCAAGGAACACTTTCATGACGCCATATATACCTGCTTGGCGAGCCCTGGTGTATGTGACACCTTTGATTTCTTAAGAGAACAGACCCATAAGTTCGAATCCAAGGCGGACGATATCCGTGAAGAAATAAAAACGTTGATGTATGGAAAGGCCCTTATACCAGAATCACGCGGAGATATTTTGGGTCTGTTGGAGGAAATGGACCAGATCCCGAGGCTCCTGGAGCTTATACTCCGAATGATTGAGACTCAGAGATTGCGCATTCCCGATTTCATTGTGGAAGACTTTGAAGACTTAATAGAAATCTCCCTGGAGAGCTGTGATCTCCTTTTTGAGGAGGTTGAAGCCCTGTTCAAAAAAAAGGAAGAGATCCGGGCCTTGGTTGCAAAGATCGACCATAATGAAAGTCGTTGCGATCATATAGAGCGCCGNNGCGCCGTATTATCACCAAAATTTTTGATTCTCATATTGATCCATTCCAGAAGTTGCAACTTAAGGAAATGGTTATAATCATGGGTGAGATCTCAGACCAGACCGACCGTGTCTCAAAACGGGTCCACATCATCAGTCTGAAGAGGCGCGTCTGATGCTCTCCCTCCTGGGCGGTATTTTCTTGGGGTGGTCCTTGGGTGCAAATGATGCCTCCAATATCTTTGGACCGGCTGTGTCGTCCAGGATGCTAAAGTTCTGGTCAGCAGCCACCTCAGCCTCCCTCTTTGTCCTTCTTGGGGCCCTTTTGCAGGGGGGGGCGGGGATCGAAACGCTAAAGGGCCTGACCCAATTGTCACTTGAACACGCAGTTGTTTGCACCTTTGCGGCAGCCTTAACCGTGACTCTGATGACCCTTCTCCGCCTGCCGATCTCTACCTCCCAAGCCGTTGTAGGAGCTATCCTGGGAATCGCCCTACTGAACCGGCAGTTAAACCTCCAAGGGCTCGAAAAGATTTTCGCATGTTGGGTTGGAACCCCCCTCGGAGGTACGATCATATCCATCGCGGTTTATAAGGTCCTGGCTGCCCTATATAATGGCCTCAGGCTCAACCTTTTTCAGTCCGACAGTCTGATACGCTTCTGTCTTATTGGTGCAGGCCTCTACGGTGCTTATGCACTGGGGGCCAATAATGTTGCCAATGTGACGGCCGTCTTTGTGGGGGCTGGCCACCTGGGCCTTTTTTCAGCACTTCTGCTGGGTGGGCTGAGTATTGACCTCGGAATTCTCACCTTTAGTAAGCCGGTTATAGAGACTGTTGGCAGGAAACTGGTGAGACTCGATGCCTTCTCTGCGCTGGTCGTCCTTCTGGCGGAGGCCATCACTGTTCACATTTATGCCATCATAGGGGTTCCTGTTTCCACTTCTCAGGCTCTGATCGGCGCGGTCTTGGGCGTGGGTTTCGTTAAAGGAGTGAGGACAGTGAGCAAAAGGACTCTAGGACACATCCTGACCGGCTGGCTTCTCACACCCGTTGTATCCTGCTTTTTCGCCTTGGTTCTTACCTTTATAATCCACTTGCAATACGTGCCTCCTAAATAGCCCCAGGGATCACTTCCCGGAATTTTGTCCATAAAGTAAAAAAAACCCTTGACAAATTTTAAAGTTAGTTCTATATTTCGAAATATGTCGAAATCTACAGCTAAAGATGTCGAAAAATTCGCAGACATGTTTAAGGCCCTTTCAAACCCGCACAGGCTGAAAATATTTTTGCGCCTTGTTTCATGTTGTCAGCCAGGAACCGTCACGAGCATCAAAACCAATATGGAGCCTGAAGGATGCGCCTGTGTGGGCGAACTGGGTCAGGATCTGGGTATTGTGCCCTCCACCATTTCCCATCACATAAAAGAATTGCGCCAAGCCGGCCTCATTCGCATGGAGCGGCGGGGACAGAAAATCGAGTGCTGGGTGGATCCTGAGACTATAACTGCCTTGAAAGGATTTTTTTCCGCATAGGCGTGAGCCGCCTTTTTTTTGGCCATCAATTTCGATAGTTTTCGAATCATAAAATCAAGGGGGAAAAAATGAATACTGGTGAGAAAGAAAAAATCAGAGATGCCGTCCGAGAGAGATATGGGAGAATTGCCAAATCTGAGACCGTGAATCCCGGGTCAAGCCCCGCAGCCTCCTGTTGTACACCCTCAACTTCAACCGCCCAGACGATTCCCATGGCATCCTGCTGTTCTGGAGGATCAAGCCCATCCCGGGAAGAGATGTCTGCGGCAATCGGCTACACCAATGAAGACATCCATAACGTACCTGATGGGGCCAACATGGGCCTAGGCTGTGGAAATCCCGTCGCCCTTGCTTCGCTCAAAACGGGTGAAACCGTCGTCGACCTGGGCTGTGGCGGTGGATTCGACTGCTTTCTGGCGTCCAAGGAAGTGGGGGAATCGGGAAAGGTGATCGGCGTGGACATGACCCCGGAGATGATTACAAAAGCCAGAGAGAACGCGGAAAAGGCGGGGGCGAGCAATATCGAGTTCAGATTGGGTGAAATCGAGCATTTGCCCGTGGCCGATAACAGCGCAGATATCATTATGTCCAACTGCGTGATTAATCTATCCCCTGACAAGTTGCGTGTATACCGAGATGCCTTTCGCGTGCTCAAGCCCGGAGGTCGATTGGCCATTTCAGACATTGTAGCGACTGCTCCTCTTCCAGACGAAATTCGAGAGAACCTGGCTTTATTGACTGCTTGCATAGGGGGGGCAGCCACAATTGAAGAGACTGAACACATGCTCAAGGAAGCCGGATTTCAGGACATCAAGATCAAANNGAGAAGCCGAGATTTCATCAGAGAGTGGATTCCAGGCAAACGAATTGAAGACTATGTTGTATCCGCTTCCATTGAAGCCGTAAAACCTGGATCGTGAACCAGAGTCCGATGGTCTGCCCTTGAAGCTCTTTATGCGGCTGACCAGGTGAGGAGCAAGGTATGGATTTCTCTGAGGTCTATGATATTCATTACCAGCCGGTAAGGAGGTTCATCTTCAAAATGGTAGGCGATCAATGGATTGCCGAAGACCTGACCCAGGATACCTTCATAAAGGTCCAGCAAAACTTGAAGGGCTTGAAGGACCCTTCAAAGCTGGAGCCATGGATCTTCCGTATAGCCCGCAACCGATGTCTGGACTATTTCCGTAGTGGCGCAATCCAAAATGAAAGCCATGAACTAAAAGATGGGGTCAAGGTCTCTATTGAGCCTCTCGCCCAACTCCAGATGGAACAGCAGCAGATGAGCAGATGTGTCCAAGACAAAATAACCTTGCTCCCCGAGCCGCTCCGTGTCGTCTTGGCCCTTGCTGACACCATGGACTTCACTCATCAAGAGATAGCTACCATTCTAAACATCAACATTGGCAACGCCAAAGTAAGGCTTCACCGAGCCAGAAAGGCCCTAAAAGAAATACTGCAACAGGAGTGCACTTTCGAACAGGATGATCGAAGTGTGATTGTCTGCCTCCCTGCACATGCGGGTGATGACAAGGGCCAGGAACTTTGCGCTGAAGCGAGACCTAGGAAGAAAACCAAAAAATCGATAAAGGGAAAATTGTAAGAGAAAAAGAGGGTTACAATGCTATTAAAAAGTTACCGAAAAGAGATTTTCCGGCCAGGATGCAATCCCAGTTTTCAGTCATTGCACTGCATCGCCCATCTTGACCAGGATATAAGCGAGGTTCTGCCCTATCTCAACGCCACACTCGGAGGTTTTGAATATCTCAAAGATCCACCCGCATTATCACTCAAACTGCATGGCAAGCTCATTACCCTCCATCCAAAAAAGATCGCCGTCAATGCCCTCAAGGATGAGATGGAGGCTGAAAAGATAATTGAGTGGCTCAAGGGAGAGATCAACGAAGCGTGGGATAAACGAGCAGAGATCGAGCCGAGTTATGAGGGGTCGCCCAAACCAAACCTGTTGGAGATCTTGAGGATTTTGCCCAAAACAAACTGTCAAGAATGCGGCCAGCCCACGTGTATGGTCTTTTCAAGCCTTGTGGCGGAGGGCGTGAAAGGCGCTGATGATTGTCCACCACTGGATGAGAAAAGCAGAGAGAGACTGGAGAAATATTTGGGGCAGTTCCACTTTGATTAACCCTTAAAAAGTATAAAATGGGCTTTCTTTGTAACCTTGCTCCAAAAGAAAACGTCTGTATCTACAAAGGCCTAAAATTTAGGTAATCTCAAAGAAGGAGGAAATGAAAATGAATGACTCGAAACAGACAAAATCAACAAGAACTGGAAGCCCTGAGGATTCTAACCCCAAATCTACATGCTGTAATTTTGAAAACATGGCCCAGATGATGCAGAAATTCTGTGGTGGCAAAGATGGAGGCTTTGATTGTTGTGCCATGATGGAAAAGATGTGCGGTACGGACCGAGAGAAATCCGATCAAAAATGACCGAATTGTTATGAACTAAATTTTTTTATCTCAATTATTCGATAGTTTTCGAATAGTTGAGATAAAAAAGGAGGGGGGACATATGGAAAGCAAGGAGATTCGAAAAAAGGCCTATGGACACTTTGAATCAGGACTTCACTGCGCGGAAGTTATCTCGAAAACAATCTTAGAAATGTTTTCCGAGGAGCCACAGCCCGCAGTGATAAGATCCGCTTCAGGCTTTGGAGGAGGTATTGGTGGTTCCACGGAGGAGCTCTGCGGCGCTTTCACAGGTGGAGTTGTAGCTTTAGGCCACCTTTTGGGCAAGGAAAACGAAGGTGGCAGTTTGAAGGACTGTGGTGACATGATAAAAAAATTCAAGCAACAGTTCATGGATCAGTTCGGGTCTCTGAATTGCCAGATCCTGTTGAACGGGTTTGAGGAAGAGCGGAACCCCGTGGGATGTGTGAAGTTAACGGCCGAAACCACTGTAATCCTGGCCAATCTCTTAGATGGACTCGGCTTAAAAGCGGGGATACATCCAATGGCTATCACCGGTCAGTCAAAGGAAAAACTGGAACTCGGTCAGTGCCCGTTCAGTGCCTGATTCTACAGAGATGAACTGGGCTCCCAATGCGCATTTATAATTGGACTATGATCTCAAGGTAGCGATTAAACGCAGAGGATTCGTCAGCAGCTCCAGTGCGGAGAGGATACTGGTGCAAACAATATCGGCCGCGACCAAAGTATCCGTCGCTACACCCTCCTCTAGTATGACAGCCATACCGAGTGCGGCTTCTTTGAGCATCAGGCGGTCATTGCGACCGTTTCCTACGCATACCGTATACCCTGCGCCTAGGCCTTTTACATAATCGAGCTTGCCCTTGTCCTGATTGTCCACAGCAAGGATGGAAAGTTCACAGGGGACGCCCTCGACGCGGGACCTGACTTTACCAAAAGTATCCGCAGTCAGTATGTGAATTTGAAGCTCATCAGCCAAGCCCTTTAGCGCCTCCTTGACGCCCGGCATAAGCTCTCCATCGACCGCGAGGGTCCCATTATAATCCAAGACGAGGTGTTTGAACTGCAACTTTCCGTATCCTGGTATTGTGATCTCGATCATCATTTCTCCTTTACGCCCGGCAAAGGTATGAAGTTCTTATGAATGAAGCACCGGCTAATCGAATGATGTATGGTCTTTCAAAGATACTAAGTACTAATTGGAACAGGCGTGTTAACTCTCTCCAAATAGGCCCCTTCTCTTTCTTGCAATCATCGCTCTCATCATATCGCCAGCATTTTCAGCATGATCTGCAATAGAACCGATTATTTCAGAAAGTCTGACCATATGAAATATGGCTATGGGGTCCTTTTCAATGGTAAAGAGTTTGATTTTCAATTCATCTTCCATTTGGTCTGCTTCATGTTCTCGTTTACGTAGATTGTGAATGATGTCCTTTACAATCCTTCGCTGCTTTTCAGAATAACTATCAAAATATTTTTTTGCCTCAGTTATCATTCTGCTCAAATCCTCCATGGGCTCAATGACAGAGTCCACTAAAAGGAATAAATGTTTTTGTAACTCTTCCGGTATGCTTGGCCTCCCTCTGTAAGACAGCCAGTCAAGGGCGTCCTGCACTGAATCGAGGACTTTATCTTGCTCTCTTATGTACAAGAAGAGCTCGAATTTACCTACAGGCATCCTTGTTCCTTTGGGTATGTGGCCACGAATTCTACGTTTAATGGCATCCGCTTCACTTTCCAGTTTTGAGACCTCCATGCGAAGTGCTTCGAATTCTTCGCATTTGTCCGAGGCATAGCACTCCACGGCTTGTTGGAATACCCACCCGCATTCTCTCACTTTTTCTGCGTGCTCCAGAAGCCCCTCAAAGGGCGAAGTCACAAATATCGAACGGAGTGAAATACGCATTGTTACCTCCTAAAACGAATAAGATCCAATTAACAATCTCTCAAACGATTACCCATGGTATTCCCTTCAAAGGACTCTCTGAATACCGAAAGAAGGTTCTGTGTCTGTTCAGAAATATTCAGACTGTTTTCAAGTATTCCATAAAACAGTATGCTCAGGCGGGTCGTTGACTCGGCTTTCTGTATCCGTGTTACCTGGTTTTTGTCAAATTCATCGACAAGATTTCTTATTCTGTCGCATTGATTGGCAATATAATCATAATCCACCTTTTTCCTTCGCATGAGCATGATTGAGGTGTTCCACAAAAGACGCGTCAAAAAGGTCTTTAAATGCCTGAGTTCTTCTTTCTGCGCGTTATCAAATCCCGCATGATAATTCTCAAAGTGCTCGCAAGTGCGTAGGATGATGTCTCGGTGGCTCTCAGCAATAGACTGCAGCACTCGTACCGTTTGTGAGTATTGGTAAGTACTGTCCATATCCCCTTTTTGAATAAGGGAAAGCGTTTTGAAGATGTTCTCAACAATAATATTGGTCCGCTTCTGAATTTCTTGGTTCTCACGTCTTGTGTTTCTCAGTCTTTCCAGGTCCTCTGAAGAAGCTGCTTCGAGACAGACGCTCAAATTATCGCTGATATCTTTCAAAAACCGGCCGGTCTGTTCAAAGGTGGTTTCAATCGCCGTATTGGCCTCGGTCCTCGCCTGCAGGCTAAAGGCCTCAATTGCGCTGCTTTCTTCTTGTCTCTTGAGATGGTACCGGTAGGTGGAAAAGATCAGAAAAGATGCGAGAAGCAGTAAACCCAAGATGGCGGTGAGTTTTAGAAAATAGAGGATAAAAGCAAAAACAAGGGCCGTGGTAAATGCCGCAAGCGCCGTAAAAAACCAGCCCCCTATGACCGTCATCACGCCGGTCACTCTATAAACAGCGCTTTCCCTTCCCCAGGCCTGGTCTGACAAAGAGGTCCCCATGGCCACCATAAATGTGACATAAGTGGTAGAAAGTGGAAGCTTCAATGACGTGGCGAATGAAATAATTATGCTTGCAACGATTAAATTCACCGAAGCCCTTAGCAAGTCAAAAGAGGGTGGTTTTTCATCTATTAAAGGGGTGGTGGAGTATGCACCTGCATCGAGACGGGAGGAAATTCGCTTCTTCAATGGTGGCGGTATAAGTTTCCTCATGAAGCCTAAAACCGTATACACCATGCCAACAAAAATCCGTGACAGGGTCGATGCACCAAAACGTTCAATCCCCTCATCCTGCCTGGCTAAACTGACCTCTGTCATTTGGACCGTTCGCGCTTTTCTCGACATCCATAATGTGCCGACCATTATCGCCCCGGCAATTAAGAGTAATAAAGTGTTCGATTGGATAGGTCTTTGTAGGGCCTCCATCGTCGCCGTTAAAGGATTCACCGTATCTGAGGCAAAACCATATGCAGTCATTCCAGCCAAGGGGACACCGATGAAATTCACCAGGTCATTGCCGGCAAAGGCCATTGCAAGGGCAAAGGTTCCCGTGAGCACGATCGGTTTGAGGATGTTGATCTTTGTAAAGAGCGCTAATAGCTGAAAAAGGACTCCAAAAAATAAAAAACTTGCTGATAGGATGGTCCCCGTATGTGTTTTAACCCAGGAGACGGTTTCAGGTGTAAGGAAAGAAGTCCCCTTTGCCCCTTTTATGAGAATAAAATAGGTGATCACCGACAGGGCCAAGCCCCCCCAGATACCGCCATATCGCTTTAACCGTTTTTTATAATCAAATGTAAAGAGAAGACGGGTTGCAAACTGGGCAATGACGCCGAACAGAAATGCAACTACAACGGAGAAAAGGA
>JABAHP010001372.1_pt1 | contig 13468 bp, 10 predicted proteins | sample 7062081 | NCBI WGS metagenome assembly JABAHP01 (sample SAMN14534357, study PRJNA622989) | marine sediment metagenome | biome: marine biome [ENVO:00000428]; feature: marine pelagic biome [ENVO:01000023]; material: deep marine sediment [ENVO:00002113] | place: India: Gulf of Kutch | collected... | reverse complement strand
TTGCTGAAGTTTTGTTTTAGTTCTTAATGTTCTTTCTAATGATTTAACTATTTTCAAAATAGCTTCAGCATTTAATATTTTTTTAATTTTATTGTAGGTTTCCAATTTCGGTAAATTGGCTTCACTTTTTATACTCTGTTCATTAAGAATATATCCAAAATTCACATTTTCAAATTTAATTGTGCCTTTTACTTGGTTAAGTGATATTGGATCCTCAATATCGGGAATCTCAACTTCTTCTTCTAACACCGAATAAATACGGTCGCTAGCAGCTAATGCTGATTCGATCACATTTTGAATTTGCATTAATGTCATAAACGGTCTAAAAAATTGTCCTAATATGGTAATAAAAGCACTTAACACTCCGACTGAAACAGTAATCCCGAGAATTGAAATAGTACCAGAGCTCACTAATCCTCCTACTAATAAAATCATTGCTGTAATAATGGTTGTTATAAGATTGATTAAAGGAAAAATGGTTGCCATATATTTTCGAATTCTGACCATAATTTTATAATTTGCTGTATTTGCTTGATCAAATTCAATAGCAGCTCGCTTTTCTTGCCCATAAGCTTTTACTACTTTTGCGCCCTCAATATTCTCCTGTATTGAAGAAGTTACCTTCCCGATTGTTCGTCTTTCCTCCTTAAATAATAAAACAGCAACTTTTTTGAAAAACCGAGTAATTAAAAAAAATAAGGGAAAAATCATTAGACTGATTAATGCTAAAGCTATATTGAGGAAAAACATAAAAACCACAGTTAATCCAATTGATACTATACTTGTTATAATTTGGACAAATTGGCCTCCAACCAATTGGTTAAGTAATGTAACATCGTTAGTTAAAATAGAAATTATTTGACCTGAAGATTTTTTATCAAAATAGTTTAAAGACATTTCTTGTAGCTTAAAAAAAAGGTCGTTTCTAACTTGATAGGTAACTTTTTGAGATAGTTTTCCCATCCCATACGATACTATATAATTTATAATCGCCATAACTAAGATTAATATGAGGAAAATACAGCTCATTATAACAACGTAGTATGGATTTTTCACAACAATACCTTTATCTATTATATTAGCAGAAAAAATCGGAGTTAAAGCAGATATCACAGTAGCCAATAAAAGAAAGATGAAAAAAATTAGGAATTTCACTTTCTGCGGCTTTAAATATGAAAATAACCAACGCCATAATATCTTTCTTGGATGGTCTAGCTTCCTTTTATCCCCTTCTAACATAAAACGTTGACGAGTACTAGCACTCGGTTTAATAATTTCTTCTCTTTCCTCTTCATCATCCTTAGATTTATTATTACTCATCTTTATAACTTTATTATTATGTTTCTTGCACAATTCTGCTTTTAGAAGCTTGTTTTTGATATAAAGTTTCATAGATTTGTTTATATAAAACATTCGATTTAATCAATTCATTATGTGTCCCATATCCTATGACACGACCCCTATCTAAAATTAAAATATAGTCTACTCCTCTTATAGTTGAGATTCTCTGGGTTATGATAATCGAAGTAATATCTTTCATTATACTTATTAAAGCCTGTTGTATTTTAAATTCCGTTTCTACATCAACAGAACTAGTACTATCATCAAGAATTAATATTTTAGGTTTTGTCAAAAGAGCTCTCGCTATTGATAAACGTTGTTTTTGACCTCCTGAAAGACGGGTACCCCTTTCACCAACAATAGAATCATATCCTTTTGGTAATCTAACAATAAAATCATGTAAATCTGCTATCTTTGCAACTTCAATTATTTCTTCTCTTGAGGCTTCCTCTTTTCCATAGGCAATATTGTCTGCTATAGATTTATTAAATAGGTAAGTTTCTTGAGATACAATTGCAATATTTTTACGTAGATCACTTATAAGATAGCTTTTCAGGTCAATATTATCTATTTTAATAGATCCCTCATTTAATTCATAAAATCGAGGAATTAGATTTATTATTGTTGATTTACCTGAACCTGTTGTTCCTAAAATAGCCAATTTTTTACTAGCACCAATCTTGAAACTAACGTTTTTTAAAATTCGATGTTCAGAGGTATATCCAAATGAAACATTATCAAATTCTATATCTCCTCTTAAATTGGATATTGGTATAGCCTCAGGAAGATCCTTAATTTCTGGACTTGATTCTAAAATATCTCTTACTCTCGTAAGAGCAGCGTCAGCTTGAATATATATTAACATAATTTGACCCAACATCATTAAAGGAAAACCTAATGACGCAATATAGGAAAGAAGAGTTACTATAATATCCAATGCCATTGTTCCATTTATAAACCTAATACCTCCTATTAATAAAGATAAAATCGTCATTAACCCTATAATAATATAAATAGAAGGCATATAAAGTGAGTTATATTTAACAGAATCAACGCTAGCTTTATAAAATCGATTGTTATTCGCTTTGAATTTTTGATATTCCTTAGATTGTGTACTAAAGATACGTATTACTTGAGCACCAACAATATTTTCTCTTATTGTTGTAGTCAGATCACCAAAACTGTCTCTAGTTTCTAAAAAAATTGGTTTCAATTTCCTTGCAATATAGTATGATAATATTAGAGAAATCAAAATTGCAGAAATTAAGATAAATGATAAATCAATACTAAAAACAAAAAAACCTATAATAATTCCACTAATCTGAAGAGTTGATTGTAACCCTAAAATCAAACCCATACCAAATATCTGTCGAGTTTCTTCAATATCACTTGTAGCTCGAGAAATTAATTGACCTGTTTCAGTTTTATCAAAGTAAGAAAAGGATTGACGATATAAAGTGTTACTAATATCATCACGGAGATAATATAAAGCTCTAGATGAAACTTCAGCACCTTGAAGCCTAGCTAATCTATTAAAAACATATGTCAGTAACCCTAGGATAACTATTGAAAAGAAATAGATTATGAATAGGATAAGATTAAAACTTGAAAGATTTGGATCTAATAAACCAACTAATCTTCCAATGAAAATCGGAATAAATGTTGCAAAAAGTATTGCTAGAGACAAAAATATAACTTGAAAAGTAAAAGCTCTTTTCGATTTTAACCAATACTTAAATATCATTCGAGCAGAATTCATAGATAAAATGAACCGTTGTAAATTTGAACTAATTTCAAATTAAAAAAAAAAATTAATGACTTATTTCCATTTTATTAAATGATCGGGCACCAATTAATATTAATATTGCTCCGAAGATCACTGTTACCAAAAGATCTATCCAATATGGAAAATAAGATACACCCAGTAAAACAAATCTGAACAAATCAACACTATATGAGAATGGATTAAACATTAATATAAATTGATATTCACTTGGAAATGCAATTAAAGCTCCAGAAAGCCACATCATTGGCATAACTATGAATGTTTGAATTAATCCGAAAGATTGCATATCACTTAAACGTGTACTTATTGTTAACCCAATCCCTACAATCCCTAGACTTGCCAAAAAGGATACAGGAATAATCAACATTACACGCCATATTAAATTTAAATCATAACCAAAAAAACCAAAACTAACACTTAAAGCAATCATAATCATTACTTGAAGCATAGTTTGCAAAGATATCCCTACAGTTCTTCCCAACATTAAAGTTCTTCTGCTAACGGGTGCTACCAATAACTCTTTCATGAATCCAAACATTTTATCTCTAAAAATGGACATTCCACCAAAAATCCCTGTAAACAAAATAACCATCGCAGAAATTCCTGAAGCCGTAAATGCTGCCGAATCAATTTGCATTCCATTAATAAATATATCATATTGAGAGAATCCTATTCTAAACACAAAAAGAAACAAAATTCCTTGTACAAATGAAGATATCACTCTTGATTTGTTTCTCCAAAAACTTAATAATTCTCTTTTAGCTAATATCCATACAGCAGTATAATTTACCTTTGATCTTTCAANNTATTATCACTTCCTTAATTGCCTCATTTGAATCATTTTTTTAATATCTTTAGTATGATTTGAAGTTTCATCTCGTATTGTAGTTCCTACATAATGTAAGAATACATCTTCTAAGGTGGGTTCATGCATGTTTACAGATTTTATCTTAAGACCGTTTTCACTGATTTTTTGTATGATTAAAGGCAATTGTTTACCTCCTTCCTCACAAGAAATTGATATAGATGGCTCTAATTCTTCTTCCTCTTCTTCCACTTCTCCCTTTTTGATCTTAATAATTTCTTGTTTTATAGTATCAGGAACTTCTTCTAAGAGTTTATCATCAAACATGTTTGCTATTTGCTTTTTCATTGCTAAAGGGGCATTTAAAAACATTCCAGTAGACATTGGCATTCTTTTCCAAGCCATTATTAATTTTTTTGGATCTGACATTGTTTCTCTTATTCGTGCTTGAATCATTTCGGGAGTTATATTTCCCATTCCCGGAGGTAGTTTGATGTCTGGCATCATAGATTGATCACCCTCACTTGTTCCTATTGACACATTTTTAATTCCTGAGATTTTTTTTATTTGATTTATTATTATCGGAATTTTAAATCTATCACTTAATTCTTCTAATTTAATATCAATTACATCTCCTGATAATTGTTTTTTAAGGTTTTCCGAAGTATCCATAGCAATTATTTTGCCATGATCCATAATGCAAATTCTATCAGCGAGTTCATCTGCTTCCTCCATATAATGGGTAGTTATCAAAATTGTTATTTTTGAATCACTTTTGTTCAACTCTTTAATCTTCTCCCATATCTTTCTACGTGTTTGAGGATCTAAACCTAAGGTGGGTTCGTCCAGAAAAAGAACCTTAGGTTCATGAAGCAAGCCTCTAGCAATTTCTAACCGTCTTTTCATACCTCCTGAATAATTTTTTACAAAAGTATCTGCTCTATCATCAAGATCCACCAGATTAAGAACTTCCTTTATTTTATCTTGCCTTTCCTTTTTTGGCATTCCATAAAGAATAGCGTGTAACTCTAAATTTTCCCATGCTTTCATTTCACCATCTACAGAAGGTTCTTGAAACACAATGCCAATACTCTTTCTGACACTATCAGGATCTTTATTGACATCGTAATTATTTACATAAGTTTCACCTTCAGTGGCTGACAATAAAGTTGCTAATATGCTAATAGTTGTAGTTTTTCCCGCACCATTAGGCCCTAATAAGGCAAAGATTTCACCTTTCTTAATGTTAAAGTTAATATCATCTACCGCTAATACATTTCCTTCTTCATAGATCTTTGTTAGATTTTTTACTTCAATTATATTATTATTCTCTATCATTTTCTTGTCTAATTAAAATGTTAATTCCAAAAATATTTTTTCATTTTATTTTATTTCTAATGTGATATATTTTATAGCAATTTCTTCCGCAGTATTAAACACTGATACTTCTCCATTATAATTAAAAAAAAAATTGAATTTTTACATTTTTCTTATTCTATTTGTTTTTCGCTTCCATAATATTAGATAAACGCTAAGTGCTCCAATACAAACCGCTAGTATTATGATAATCGTAAAGAAAATCCAATCTGAATGTCTAGTAATTATTTGAAATATTATATTATCACCAACATCTTTCACCAGGAATGATGCCATTGTTCCTTCACTGTTATATTTGATTTCCACAATATAATTTGTTTCGCCGACGCGGTTAATTGTAAGAATATTATTATTAACTGTAGCATTTTGACAATTAAGTGCAGTAGTGAGGTCTTCAAGATAGGAGCTTGAAGGAATTCCTAAAGCTAGTCCATTAAAGAGAAATAACCATAATAATTCATCTGAATCTAAGATAGGAAATTTAAAGCCTGACATCTGAATCGCAATGTTACTATTCAGTTTAGCTGATAAGTTATTATAGTCATTAAGAATATCATCTATGTCTGTTGGATTTTGAAATATAATAAGGGGATCATTTGCATCAGAAGGATCTTCTTTAAAGCTTCCAATAGTAAAATTCCATAATGCTCTTAAACCAAACCATAGATTGTAGCTATTTGTATAATTAGCATTTATAGTAGTCTCATTATATCCTTGGCTATTTAATAAACCTAATAATGGGATAAGTTCTTCTGATTCGAATAATGCTGGTAGAAATAATGAAATAAATACATCATAAGATTCCCAAGTGACATAATTCCAACCTTTAATCGTATATTTGCTTCTTGCTCCAGTATGATTTGATTCACCTTCAAACCAATTCGAAGGTGTTGTAGATGAATTAATGATAGTTTTCCAAGCTACTTCATCATAGTGTGAAACTGTAAAATTTTCAGTACCCTTAGTTAAACCGATGTTATAATTACCATTTGCCAAGGTAATGGTTGAAAATATTCCTATGAAAATTATACAGAAAAGCAATATACCAATAATGTTATTTTTTGTATTTTTCTTCATATTATAATTGCCTCCGTTTGAATAAATATGCTGCTAACGCGAAATAAATAACAATAAAGACCAGCAGTAATGTAATCCCCATCTCGACGCTAGGGGTTACCCATTGACCAAATGTGAAATCTCCTCCCATACCACCCGGACCCATACCGCTAAATGAAAATTCAGAATATCTCGGATCTGGAAAAGGATATTCTAGTATTCCAGTTATGAGGGATCCCAAATGAACTAAAGAATATAATGGTTCAAAACTATCTGCTAATATTAATGTAACAATCTGATCTGCAATATTAAATCCAATAAGAAGAATTAATAAAGTGGATATAATTGTTAAATTTACACTTCTCATAAAAGAACTGAAAAAGGTTACAAAGCTACTTAGTGCTACTACATATAATACTGCAATTCCATATGAATAAAAGAATCTAATGTTAATAGGTCCACCATAATAGAAAAATCCTAAGAGTCCTAAGACAAAATAGTAAATTGTTATAATAGCAACTACTAGAACTAAATTTCCAAAATATTTTCCTAATATCAATTTATATTTATTTATTTTTGGAAATACGATAAAACCTGTTTTCTTATTGAATTCAGAGCAAATTATTCCTGAGAAAAACAGACATGCGGCAAACAGCGTTATGAACGAAATAAATTGCAATCCATTATTAAAGAACTCTGCTTGGGTATCAGGAAGAAGATAACTTGGGATTAATTGCAGAACATAACCTAATAAAACTGCAATAAGAATTGAGATAATTGAAAAGAAGTAAAATTTCTTTCTCTGTTTTTTAATTTCAAATACAGTAGTATAAATTATTGGCTTTATCCCGGTGAATTTTTCTTTTCTATTTTCCATTTTCTATATTCCTCCATCTGATTTATCTTTATCCTTTAATTCATTATCTTTTACCATTTCTGCATAAACTCTTTCTAGTTGAGATGTTTTTGGCTGAGTAAATGAAATTACTGTAAAATCTGATTCGAAATCTTTAACCAAAATCTTTAAGATTTCTCCTCTTGATTCATTTCTTCCATCGTAAAAAATCTTCAACCCTTGTTTATCTGGATAATATTTCACTGGGATTTTTGATACAGTTGGGTCCAAGTTCTTATCTAGATATGGATCAAGTCTTTCTATTAATCGGTTTATTATCGGTCCTAATTCACTCGCAATAAGTGGTTTAAGAAGTACACAATTTAATTCACTAGTCTTTAAGGTAAGTGCTAAATTCTCTACTGTATCGAATCCAATAATAGAACCATAATTGATTAAAGCAATTTTATCACATACTTCTGATATTTCATATAACATATGAGAAGCAACAAAAATTGTTTTTCCAAGGGATTGAAGGTCTCGGATATATTTCCTTATTTCAACTCGTGCTAATGGATCTAGACCTGTTTGTGGTTCATCTAAGATTATAATTTCTGGATCATGTATCAATGCTTGAATAATTCCTATTTTCTGAGTCATCCCTTTCGAAAAAGTTTTGACGGGTTTATATTTCCATTCAGAGAGTTTAAAAAGCTCTAAAAGTTCATCAATTCTATGATCGATTTTATTTTTTGGGTAATTTTGAAGATTTGCAAAATATCTTAGTAATTGATATGCTGTCATATTGTAAAAAGCAGGTATATCTATTAAAAATCCTATTTGGCTAATAGTTCTTGATATTTTCCCTAAATCTTGTAAATCAACTCCGTTAGTCCTAATAAGAATTCTCCCCGAATTTGGTCTTAGAATTTTCGCAATCATTTTAATTGTTGTAGTTTTACCTGCTCCATTAGGACCTACTAAGCCAATCGTTTCTCCTTTACAAACTTCAAGATTTATATTATTAACTGCTGTAAGATCCCCAAATTTTTTAGTTAAATTTTCTAGTTTTAAAACAATCTCAGATCTATTTTTCATCGATTTTTCAGGAATTCCTTTTTCTGGTGTTTTTAACATATTTTATACCTCTTGTTTTGATACATTTCCATTATTATCAACTGTTTTTTTTATCGATTCTTCAACCATTTCCATTATTTTATCTTTATTTAGTGTATCCATTTTTTCAATTTCTTTAATTATTCTGTCTAAGTCGGCTTTTGTTCCTTTAAAGATTTCAATTCTTCTTTCAATTCTTTTAAGTATACTTTTCATCCAAGATCTTATCCCTCTAAAGAAATCAATCGCATCATCTTTATCCTCAAAATCCTTAATTTTTTCTAATAAAATCCTTCTTAAACCCTTAGAGGGTGTTATTTCTGACATCAAACTGAAAACATTTGACCATTTCAATTTTAATTCTTCTAAGAATTTTCGTCCTAATTCTGTTATTATGAAAAACTTGTTTGCACGCCCTTCTACTATTTGTTCCTCTGATTTTAAATACATTTTATCCTCCATTTCCTGGAGTGTTCTTACTAGTGTCCCTCTGGGAAAATTATATTTCTCCTGTAACTGAGAACCGGTAATTCCATTAGGATATTCAGAAATTATCATTAAGACAATAAAATCTCTTATTTCTTGAAATGCTTCTCTTCCTATAGGTAAAGGTGGTCTGAATGGGCCTTTTAGAAATGGTGGAATATTACCAAATGGCGGAATACCTCCAAATGGGGGATGATGTGGTGGACCACTATGTTCAGGTGGACCTTGCCCCATAAATCTATGTGGTACGTTTTCAGGCCAAGATTGATCTATATCTCTTTTAAACACTATTTATATCACCAAAAATCGATTAATGTGTCCACTTTGGACACATATATAATAATAAAAAATTAAAGTATTTAAATGTTGTCCATTTTGGACACATAATTTTTGATATATAAAAACAGAAACTTTATACTGAGCAGACTAATTTCTAATAAATTTCTTCTCTATCTTCATTGCTATGAATCCACTTAAAATACTAATCCCTGCCTTTACAGAAGCACGTATTCCTAATTTATCGTGCATGATTTTAAGTAACAACACTAAGATAACATTAAAAACTGCGACAACAATCCAGATCGTCAAATAAGCATTTAACTGGTCGATAAATAATATGAGTAGAACATTATGTCCAAGAAAGAGGGTAAATGAGTAATAGGAATAGAAATAAAGAAATCTATAGCTCTTTTTTGTTTTGATCAATTCCAATATTTCAATTACAATAAGAACAGCTAAAAAAGATATAATGAAACCTAATGCATAAAGAACAGATGATATGGAATTAAACGTGATAAAGTTAGGATAAAAGAACAAGATACCAAAAATTGTGATGAAGATCCCAGTTAAAAGGAAATAGATTATAGCTCGGTTTTTGAGTAAAAATTCTTTTTTATTTTGTTCCGAACTATTTTTTAAATCATAAATATAATCTCCCATTACAGAACCAAAGAGTACGATTCCGTAATAATTTAAGAGTACATATGTGTCTATAGGATTAAAAAGCATGTGATATGTGATGCCTAATAAACTAACTTGCCCATTATAGGGTGTAAGTGTAATTAATAAGACTTGGTTAAAAATAATGGCTAATGTTGCTACACACAACCTTACTATTTTAGATCTTTTTAGTAAGGGCCATGCTAGTAATAATGATACACCAATAGTTTGTAAAGCGTTCCAACTCCATATGTCTGCTAAATCACCACCAAATACCATAGTAACGCCAAAGTTGAAGAAAAGTGCTATTATTAGTATGAAACTTGCTCTCAAGAGATATATATTTCTCATAGTTCTCATCGATACTTTTCGAGTTTGTAAGTTACTTTTATATGCTAAGGTTGAACTTACGCCTGAGATAAAAAGGAAACCGGTAGCACCAATAGGCGCTAGAAATGCATACAGCCAGAATTTAAGCCAAAAATCTTCTGGTCTTATCCAGAACTGAAGCATGTGTCCATAGACCATAATCCAAATAGAAAAACCCCTTAGAACATCAACACTCTTTATCCGTTGCAATTTCCTAAAAAAATAATTTTTAAATTTATATCTTAAATTGTCAAAGAATTAAAATATTTTATAAAAATGGAATTGTGATCACACATAAGGGTAACTAATGAAATAAAAGTAAATAAGCTGCAATCGGTTTTTTAATATAGCAACTTTAAGATATTATTATCAGAAAAAATGAATAATGATGATAGAAGTATATATTGAAGATATAGTTCAAGGGATTAAATCTACTGTAAAAAAAATTTTTATTCAAATTGAGAAGTCAGGTAAATCTATTCTTAAAGAATCAAAGGAAGTGTATATTAAAGTAAATGGAATAGATTTTAAAAAGCATACTTATACCTCACCAGAAGTTTTAGAAGCTGTGATTCTTTTTTTGAAAGAAAAAGGAGCAGAAATTTTTGTGATAGAAAATTCTACTCAAGGCAACTTAACAAGATTAGTATTTACAATTACAGGTTATAAAGAAATTTGCGAAAAACATGGAGCAAAAATCATTTATTTAGATGAAGAAGATACTCAAACTTTTGAATTCTCTGGAAAAGCATCTATAGAACAAGACTCACAAGGGTATAATTTAATGACTTTTAGATTACCAAAGACTATTGTAAAAATTATAGAAAACAGAGATTCATTAACCTATATTAACATTCCTAAACTTAAAACTCACTCGATGGGGGTAGTAACGCTTAGTTTAAAGAATCAATGGGGATTTCCCATTCATTCAGATCGTGGAAAAGATCATAATTTTAATTTACATTCAAAATTAGTTGATGTTTATGAGTTAATCAAACCTGATATCGCACTTATAGACGGTATTGAAGGAACTATAAATGGCCATTATCCCCCTACAGCATGGGAAGATAAAGTTATTATTCCTTTTAATATATTAATCGGGGGGACAGACCCATTGGCTGTTGATGTTGTAGGTGCTCGAGTTTTTGGATTAAATCTTGAGGAAATTCCTCACTTAAAAATTGCATTTGAACGAGGTTTAGGAGAGGGGGATTTAAATAAAATTAAAGTTATTGGCAAAAATCTAAATGAATATAAAAAGAAATATGACTGGAATCTCCTTCAAAAATTCCCTGAAAATGTTAAAGTCATAAAAGGAAAAAAGCTTTTATGTAGAGAAGGATGTCAAAACAATCCATTAACTGTATTACAAATGCTAGCTTATGATCATTCAGAAAAATTTAATGGTGGATGGTTTATTGTTATGGGTAAGGGACATGATGAAGATTTAATTGACCAGTTAAAAAAAGAAGGGTATACAAAAGGAATCGTAGCCGGTTATTGTGCTATTGAAGAGGTTGGTCAAAAATTACGGAAAGAATTTGGTAGAAGGAAAATATTTTTTTCAGGTGATTGTAATAATCTTGCTGATACTCTTACGGCTGAATTAAAATTGTCCGGTATGAGTGCTCTCGATTTAGCACCAATATCTCTTGAAGAAGTGATGGAACATATTCAAGAAGCTCAAAAACATGGTACAACTTCTTTAATCACCACAGCATTTTAGATTCTTTTTTAACCACTTGTGTAAATTAAAAAAAAAGATTAAAAAAGATTGAAAACGATATAAAATTATTGTGGATTTAAGTTCACTTTATAATGAAGTAAAGCAACTTTTATCTATACCGGATAAGAATATCGATTTGGAACAGACTCTAAACAATTATTATAAGTCAGAGCCAGATGAGAATAAACTTGAGATTCTAGGAGATATATTAAGCTTTATTGATAAATTCTCAATGTTTAGAGATACCAAACCTTTTATGAACTCATTATATACTTGTATTAATAATACACTTGAAATTAGACCTGAATCTGTCTATGATTTTGAAGAATTATTGATGAAAAATTCAATTTACTATTTTATAAACCAATACATTAACTATTCAAAAATAACTCAAAAAGATCAGGTATTAGATTTTCTAACTGGCTCTTTAGAAAAACTCAAGAAGCAACCATTAATCACAAATCTTGGATTATTACTTAAACCAATGTACCAAGATCAAAAGTATCTTGATGATTTAGAAAAGCTCAAAGAAATTGAAGTCGAATATCACTCAAATAATAATGTTGATATTAAAATTAAACACCAGATAGATAAATGGTTAGCAACTCAGATCATCGATTTAAACAAACAAAATGATCTTAAAAATAACTTACAAAGGGAATTCCAAAATCTAATTAGTAAACATAATTTAGGTATTGACTCTGAAAAAGCAAAGAAATTAGAGATTGATATTATGGAAATGCTTGCAATGAGATTAACAATGGAAAGTCTTATGGAACATATGCAAGAAGATTCTTTTGAGCCAATTCCAATTAAATAGATTATGAATCACTTGTATTTTTAGTTAAATTCTATTTTTCCCCTTTAATTTAAAACTGACTGGCAGTTTTAACATAAAAATTATTAAATACTAATTTTGATATTATATTTAAAAATAATTCCAAAAATTTTTTAAAAGTGAGAATTTTGGGTGAAAATGAAAAACCTTTATCTCAAGAAGAAATAGAACAGCAAAAAAAACTTGTCGATGAACTTTATAAGAAAGAAAAAGAAGAGAGAGAGGCTTATTTAAAAAGTACTGAGGAAGAGAGGAAGTTATCATTTGAAAAGGGAAAAGAACAAATTTCAGGGTCTATTGATGAAAAAGCTTTTATGATTAAAAAACGACGAGAAGTAGATGAACAACGCATAGGAATTCATGCGGATATTGATGGTACGGGAGAGAAGATAGTGAAATCTGTTAGTGAAAAAGCATTTCGGATTGAAAAACAAAGGGAACTAGATGAGACACGCAAAGGAATCCGTGCAGATATTGACGGAACTGGAGCCAAAATTGAGAAATCTATAGGTGAGAAGGCTTTTCGAATTGAGAAACAACGAGAATTGGATGAGACACGTAAAGGAATCCATGCAGATATTGACGGAACTGGGTCTAAAATTGAAAAACTTGTAAGTGAGAAAGCTTTTCGAATCGAAAAGCAAAGAGAACTGGATGAGACACGTAAAGGAATCCATGCAGATATTGATCAAACAGCAGCTAAAATTGAGAAATCTGTAGGTGAGAAGGCTTTTCGAATTGAAAAACAAAGAGAATTAGATGAGACACGTAAAGGAATCCGTGCAGACATTGAT
>JABAHP010013462.1_pt1 | contig 13469 bp, 26 predicted proteins | sample 7062081 | NCBI WGS metagenome assembly JABAHP01 (sample SAMN14534357, study PRJNA622989) | marine sediment metagenome | biome: marine biome [ENVO:00000428]; feature: marine pelagic biome [ENVO:01000023]; material: deep marine sediment [ENVO:00002113] | place: India: Gulf of Kutch | collected... | reverse complement strand
ACAAGCATTTGATTGTTCTCAACAAAGAGAGCCAGAAGATAAATTAGGTGGAGGAACTATTACAGTTGATGGAAGATGAAAACTCATACTTTGGCAGGGTTGTTTCTTATGGCTATCACTCTTTTGCTGTTCATCTCAACCTTGCCATCAAGTTCAGGAGCTGGGGAAGTTATAAGTTATCTACCAAATGAAACCATGAGAATTACTGTTGTTTGTAAGGATACAAGTTCTGCTTTATGTTCTTCTTCAACAGCTTGTAGTTTAAATATATTTTATCCTAATTGGACAACTTTCCTTCAAGACCAAGAGTTAACATACAATTCAACTCACTTTTATTATGATACAAATAGTTCTTGGTATACTGGAGTATACCATGCTGTTGCAAATTGCACAGATGGAACAGTATATGGAGTAACAGATTGGGACTTTTATGTTGGTTCTCCATCAACAGAAGTTCAAGAGGCAACAACCTCGCGAGGAATTTATATTCTATTTGGAATAGCAGTATTATTTTTTATAGCTTTCCTAACCATAAAACAACCAACTTATAAATGGAGTTTTTTCATGTTTAGTTTATTATTCTTGGTAGCTGCCCTTAACATAGCTTCAATTTCCTTAAGAAATGAAGCTTCAAGTCAAAACATAATAAATATTTTTGATACTATTGGGGCTATCAGTTATTATATGATATGGTTCTTTGGAGGGCTGATAATTATTATTTGGATTTTAACATTCATTGCTTCACTTGCAGATAAAAAGAAAATGAGAGAATATGAAAGGATTGGACAACCTTGGCAACCTCCAGGAGGATTTAAATGAACATAAAAAAGAAAAGTAGAATAAAAAGAATCCATGTAGACCTTGACGACTTTTTAAAAGAGTGGTCTAAAAAAGAAAAAACATCATTTGTTGAAGCAAGCAGAGAACTCGCAAAAATAAGTAAACAAAAAAAACTTAAGAGGGAGTTCTCGAAAGATGAAATACTATTCTAAAAGAGGAGATTTCGCAAGCATAATTTTTGCAGTAACATTATTATTTGTGATTGGAATCGTATTCTTTTTTGTCAATCATTTGAATCAAGAGATATTTACAGCTATGGAAGATGACTTAAATGATACTTATAGTGATGCAGAAGCGATGAAAGCCCTTTCTTCTTGGAAAGAATCAGACCAATCAATATGGGACTATGCATTTTTAGGAATATTTTTAGGGGTATTGATGGCTCTTGGACTTACAGCTTATGCTATTAGGATTTCACCTGTATTCTATTGGATATATGGTTTCCTATCATTATTTGTATTAGTTGCAGGAGTAGTATTGAGTAATATGTGGCAAAGAGCAGTTGCAATTCCAGAATTTACAACAACTTTGACAAGATTCCCAATAACAGATGCTCTTTTAGGTAGTTACTACCCATTAATTGTAGTTGTCATTGTTATAATTTCCATGATTATCATCTTTGGAAAACCTGTTGCAAGGGAGGAGGGATTTATATAATGAAAAAGATATTTCCTATTATGATTGTTGCAATACTCTTGTTTAGTTTGACATTTGCAGCAATTACAAGATATGAATATTATGTAGATACAAGAGACCAACAATCTCCAATCAGTGATACTACTTGGACAGCTCAAACATTTAGGGTTGGAGCAACAGGAGCAAGTGATAGTTTTTCTATAGGAAATATTAGTATTGTAGTTACTTATACTGCTGTTGGGGCTAATGGAACAATATTAGCATTCTTAAGACCAACAGAAACTACTGCAAATTATCCAACTAATGGTTCTGTTAATTATTCTACAGGTTCTTATAATGTCTCTGGGAATACAGGTTTGGTTGAGTGGACTAATATAAGTATGTCTGCCTATACTCTTCAACCAGGAGTCAATTATTCCTTTATGTTTGCAGTTCAAGATAATGATAATGAAGGAATCCAAGGTATTGGTTCAGTTTCTACAGGAACTTATACAGCAGGAGGAGTTTTTGATAGTTCAAATAGTGGAGAAGCTTGGTCTCCAAAAGCTGGATGGGATTTCCTTTTTGAAATATGGAGTCAAGATATTATAGGGGATACTTTAAATGTAGATTTAGATAATCCTACCCATCAAGAGGTTTTCTCATCTTCAACAATAGATTTCAATACAACTGCTGCTCCAATAAATTATAATATAACAAATGTAACTTTCTTTATTTGGTATAGTAATTCAACCATATTTAATGAAACAATAAACAATACCCTCTCTACTAACACTAATTTAACCCAATTATCAGTAAACAATTTTACTTTAGGAAGTTATATTTGGAATGTTGAAACCTGTGGAAAATTATCAGTAGGAGGGACTCCAGATATTTGTAATATGTCTGTCTCAAATTATACTTTTGAAGTGGGAGCTTCAATAGATGCTGAAAACTATTCTGCAACAGCTTATGAAACAGATTCCATAACTTTTACTGCAAATGTTACTTTAATTGGAGGGGCGAACCTGTATGCTGCTAATCTTATATATAATGGAACATCTTATCTGGCTTCGACTTCCTCTCTTGGTTCAGACCAATATCAACTTACAAGATCTATTGACTTACATCAACTTTCAACATATGGAGATTCAAATGTAAGTTTCTATTGGAATTTTGAGTTCTTGAATGCTGTTGTTAATTCTCAAAACTCATCAGAAAGAAATGTATCAGTAAATAAACTTTGGTTTGCTGGATGTAATGCTACTTATCCTGAAGTTGTTGTTAATTATACTATTTGGAATGAAACAGACAGGGCAGAAATTAATTCTTCTTTTGATGGTAGTTTTGATTTTTGGTTGGGTGGAGGAACAAGAAGAAAAAACCATTCTTTTTCCTATACTGACTATTCGCACAATTATACTTTTTGTTCTAACCAAAATGATTCTCTTACTGTAAGTTCTACTCTTCATATTAACAGAGAGGACTTCCATCAAAGAGTCCTTAATCTAAATAATGAGACTTACTCTACAAATTATACAAACACTTCATTATTTTTAGCAAGTGAAGGGACAAATATCATTGTTCAAGTTGAAGATTCAGGTTTTAATCCAATAGCAGATTATTTTGTTGAGATTGAAAGGTTTTATCCAGAAATAGGACTTTATGAAATAGTTGAAAGAGCAAAAACAGACATCTATGGACAATTTGTTGCAAGATTATTAGAACCAAATACTGCAAAGTATAGATTCACTTTTAAGGATTCAAATAATGTAGTCAAAAAAGAGACAGGAGATATGACAATAGCTTGTAGAACCACAATCTGTGTTCTTCCTTTTGTCATTGAAAGTGTGGAGGACTTTTCAAGGTTTGGGAATGATTCAGAATATAATTGGGGATTCTCTTATGACCCTGACGACAATAATTTCACTTTGACTTGGTATGATATTTCAGGTCAGACAGCAACCTGGAGATTATTTGTTGAAAGATATTTATGGAATGGAACAACAAATGTTTGTAATCTAACCTCTTCTTCAACTTCTGGAAGTATAGGATGTCATGTTACAAACATGTCTGCAAACTATCAAGCAAGAGTTTATAGAAGGGTAGGAAGTGGATATGAAAAGGAAATTGCATCATTAAGTAGAAAAGTTGGAACAGAACATAAGACCTTTGGAGTTGAAGGATTGGTATGGAGTTTCTTCCTATTGATGACCATGATAGTTTTAGGATATTGGTATCCTCCTGTTGGAATTATCCTTTATTTAGTTGGAATATTTGCTTTATCAATGACTCACATCATTTATATCACACCAACGATTCTTGTGGCTCAATTAGTCATAGGAATTATATTCATTTATGCATTTCATAAACCGAGGAGTTAAAAATGGAATTTAAGAATGCCTTTTTTGCAATAATTTTAGTAAGTATGATAATGGTATCAGCAGGAGTTATATTAAGTGAGTGGGCAACAGAATATGGTTCTGGAATAACTCCAAATTTAGGAGAGTATGTTCGAATTGAAGGTATGACAGATACAGCAGAAAGCATTGAAGGAAGTATCTCTCCACAATCAGGAGAAGCATCAGTAGATTATGAAAGTAGGACTTATAAGTCAGGTTATGGAATAATCTTGGGAATGTATGATAATTTAAGATTGGTTTTTGGGGAAGATGGAATGATTGATAGTGTTATGAAGAACTTTGGTATACCAATATATGTATGGCAAGGTATAAGTATCATGATTAGTTTGGCTATTGGTTTGACATTAGCTGCTATAATATTTAGGAGGGCAAAATCAACAACTTAAAATGCCAGAGTGGAAATTACCAACAGATTTAGTGAATGATAGTCAAGGACTAATGGAAGGAACTGCTAATTGGGCTTATGAAGTAACTTCTGGAACTTTTTGGGCGGCTCTTTTAGCAGGTTTTTGTATTGTTCTTTTCATGGTCTCATATAGGTTTGGACAAGAAAGGGCATTTGGTTATGCTTCAATAGCAGGTGTTCTTGGAAGTATGATTTTAGTAACTTTGAATCTTATGTCTTGGTGGATAGCTTCAATATTTATTATAGTTGGAGGAATAGGAATAACATACATGGCTCTAAATAGATAAGTTAACAAATTGTTGACTTACTTTTAAATACTTAAAATTTTTAATATTAAAAAGGACTCGCGAGGATTAGATGCGAGTTCCTAATTCTCGCGAGTAACATACTGAAAGGAGGTATGGAAGATGAGAAAAATTATGAATAAGAAAGGGGACTTAAGGATGATAGTTCCAGCAATTCTTACTTTAACTCTTGCAGCAATAATCCTTACATTTGGATTAATCATGCTTGACGAGCTTTGGGATGAAACCGATGCAGGCACTGAAGCTTATGTAGCTGCTAATGAAACAATAGTAGGTATTGGAGATTTTGCTGACTATGTTGACTTAATGGTTCTTGCAGTTGTTATTGCAGTAGTTATAAGTTTACTACTTGTTGTATTTACAGTTGGTAGAAGAACAAGATAAACCTCATCTCGATAAAGATGAGAAAAATAACTGACAAAAAGGGACAAGCACAGATAGCATTAGTTCTAACAGGAATCATGACTCTTATTATTGGGGCATTTGTATTAGTAATGGGATTGATAATGATGGATGAACTTTATTTAGATACAGGTGATGTATCTGGAAGTTCAGAAAATGAAGCATTATCAACAGTGGATGAAGCAGGAGAAACAGTAGCCAATGCTACACAATGTGGATTCCAAGGATTAACTGTTTCAAGTATAACCAATCAATCAGATGGAGTAGATCTCCATTTAGACAACTTTACAATTAATGGAAGGTCAGGATTGATAGCATTTACAGGGGAAGATGACAATGCAAATAACTCTAATATCCATGTAAACTATACATACAACTATGGTGGAAATTTAGAGAAATGTTCAGCAGCAAATGAAACTATGGTTGGAATTGGAAGTTTTGGCGACTTTGTAGACTTGATTGTATTAGCAATAATAATAGCAGTTATTATCAGTTTGGTAGTTGTTGCATTCGCTGCCAGAAGGAGAGCTGCTTAAAAACAAATTATTTTTAACCCCAATGAATTTGGTGGGGTTTTATATTAAAACCTTAATAAATATTGAAAGGAGGTTTAAATGAAAGTTAGGATAAAAGGACATTTAAGAAAGATTCCAGGCAGAAAGGCAAAAGTGAGAGTTAGAGGTTACCTCATGAGAGTAAGAAAGAAAAGGAAAAAATAAAATGGCAAGAAAGAGAAAACGAGGCAGACCAAAGAAAAGGAGAAAGAGAAGATAAGATGCCTTGTAAAAAAAAGAAATATTATAAAGCAGTAATTACTTTGGGAAAGAAGAAATATTATAAAGGGAAATATAAAACAAAAAGACAAGCATTAAAAACAGCAGAAAGGTCGGCAAAGAAAATTATAAAACTCCCTAAAAAAACTAAAAAGAATCTTAAATTCAAAACTATAGGAATTGGATATAGGGAAGTTTATTAATTTTTATTACACCTCTTTATACTCGTTGGGGTTGCCCTAAATCGTATCGTTTAAAAGAGGAAGGTTGAGAATAAACTCATAAAACCCCAACAGAGTTTCATATTAAAATGAAGAAAGAAAGAATTGAAGATTTGAAAAAAGAAATAAAGAAATTAAAAAAAGAGAAAGAAGAGGAAGATGAACTTAAAAAGCTCGTCGCTGAAAGAGATAAATTAAAATATAGAAAAATTGTCGGATTTGGAAAAAGTGTTAAGAAAGGATTTGTTGCTATTGCTGATGGAGCAGGACAAGTTGCTGATGGGATTGGAGATGCAGGAAAACAATTTGAAGGTCAAGAGGACATACTTGAAAGAGTAGGTCTGGGAGAAATAGGATGGTGAAAAAAAGAAATGGAAAAAAGTTATGGAAAGGATTAAAGAAGTATGGAAAGAAAGCTGGAAAGGCAAGTTGGAAAGGAGCAAAAGTCGTCGGTAGAGAAACAAAGCGAGTTGCCAAACAAATAAAGGTGGAAGCTCCAAAGGCATATAAGACAAGAGCTTATGCTCCAAAGAAAAAGAAGAGGAGAAAGATAGTCATAAGAGACCCTTTGCAGAATGGAAGTTACTTTGAAATGCCTGATTTTGGGATGTAAAAATTTAATCTTTGTATGCTAAGATTTTGTTAGAGAATTAGTTTCCTCTTGAAAGTTTTCTATTTTAAAATCTTTAAGCCCAAAATGGAGAGAAGGTATATTTATAATGGCATTGTTTACAAAGTAATTTAAGGTTTTTTTCTTCTTCAATCCCCCCTTCAAATTTTGAAACAATGTGGTGTAATTCCATATTATCTAAATCAAATTCTTTCTTACAATCCATACATAACCCTTTCTGTTTTTTATGAAAATAATATCTTAAAGCCAACCAAGGGTCTCCCCTTGAAAAAGCAAGGCACAGACAAAAAGTTTTATTATATCTTAAATTTGAATCTAATTTAATATATCCTCTTTTTAATAAAGAATGTAACCATAAAAATTCAATTCTCTCCTTTGGTATTTCTCTAAAACATCTATCACATTCTAACATTTCTGTTACTGTATTATTTCCACATTTACATTTTTCTTTATTATTCCTTATTTCTTTTAATCTTCTATAAAACTCCCGACCCCTATCTGTTAATTTTCCATTGATTTCTAAAGATTTAAGATATTCTACATATTTTGGTTTTTTCATCTTCCATATAAATCTCCAATTATCATTCTAATTTGTTTTTTTTCATCCCAAGAAAAAACATCAGCAGAAACATAGTTCTTTGCAGCAACAGCCATACTATGACCAATGTGAGCAGTTATTTTAAGCCCATCAATATTTAAAGACATCAACCAAGTTTCCAAAGTTTTTCTAACATTGTGAACAGAGAACATATACCAATCTTTTATTCCAGATTCTCGAAGTGCTTTCTTCATTCCAATATTTGCAGCAGGTGTTGAAAGAATGTTTAAATAATCTGGATTTGATAATCCTTTCTTCTTAATATATGCTTTTAGATATTTCGCAAACTGTGTTGAGATTGGAATTAGTCGAGGACGAGGATGTTTCTCTCCTTTCTTACTTTTGACTTTTGTGATTCTTAATATCATCCTTTTTCTCTCGAGGTCAATATCTTCTACTCTAACATTTCTTGCTTCATTAATTCTTGCTCCTGTATTAATTAAAAATTTGAAAGTAAACTTTTGTCGTGGTTTTAAGTAGTCAAAGAATTTTCCCCACTCATCTGGATAAAAAAATCTATCTCTATGAGTTCTAATAGAATAAGACTTTCCATTACTTCGCATTAAAGATTTTAAATTCTCTATCCTCTTTCTTTGTGATACCTCTTCCATTTTAATCTTAGGGAAGAAAGATTTTAAGGTTTAAATACTTTTCTATCTGAATACATTAAAAATTTCTGGCCTATAATATATTATTAGGAACATTATCAGAGCTGTTCCAATAGTTCCTACCAATCCTTCTATTGCTCCATCCCAATCTCTCATCTTGATTAAAGGTTTTAGTTATTCGGTGAGCATAATAACTTTGAACATGATAAGTCAAATTAAATTGGAGAGGATTTTAACCTTCTATGCCTACAAAGCTCATTATCTTGGGGTTTTCCCTCCATTCTACCCATTTTGTATCCATTTCCCTAAGGGTTTGAGATATTGATTGGGGGGCAATTTTATAATCTTCTAATTCACTAATCTTTTCAGCAATCTTAACTGTATTTTTAATACCAAACTTATGATAACAAGTGTTTATTTGTTTCATTCTATAAGTAACAACTTTCTTTTTTCCTTTGATACCTTTAATGATTTCCTTAACATCTTCCCCTAATGTTTCAACAAACTCTTCCTTTAATTTTTCATACTCCTTAAGTAATGTTTTAGAAGGAAGCCCAAATGCCATCATCTTAACAGGATAAGAAAACATATACCCTTCTCTTTGAATTGTTTTCCTCAAATACTTCCTATATACTTTTTCATTATCTTGATTGACTTGGAGAAAGAAAGGTTTTATATGAATAACCTTCTCTGTCTTAATTATCTTACTTGTTATAAAGTGAGAGTGGACTAATAACCTTGTTGATTTATCAAGTTGCCCAAGTAATGGAAGATTGAACATTAATCCAAGGTTCTTACATCTAAAACTTTGCATATAAAAATTAAAAAGCTTATTTATTTTACTTTGAAAATCTTTTGAGTTGATTAATGTTCCTGCTTCCTCTAATATAAACATTTCTCCAGGTCTATTTGATTTATCTGTTAATCTATCCATCATATTTTCAACAGAGAAACAACAATTTCTTATTGGAAATGGTTCATTAAAATGTTCTTCATACCATACTTCACAAGCTCTTAAATCTGCATAAGATTTTCCTGAACCAGGAGAACCTGTCGTAACATTGAGCCAATTTTTGTTCGCATTATACCTCTTCTTTAAATATTTATTCAATACACCTAAGTCTATCTCTTCTTCTCTAACCATTATATTTTTTCTCCTTTAAAATATCCCATCCTATGGAGTAAGAGGGTTATCTCCTCTAATATCCGACGATAAACCTCTACACTTTCTTGTAGATAATACTCTCCAAAGATATGGTCGTAATTTAAAGTATCTTTTATGTGTTCCCACCTATCAACCCATTTAGAACCATACCTTCTAACATGTTCAGGGACTTCTTGCCAAGCTTTCTCTTCCATTTCAATATATTTCCCCTTCAATTTTAATAACTCGTCATATAAACCTTTTATATTCCCTTTTGCTTTTGAATCTGCAACTATATTCCCTATCATCATGTTTTTTAAGGTATTCATGCACTCTCCAAACTCTTTTCTGGTATCTGGATGGACTTTTATAGAAACAGTAGAACCTGTTTGGGATTCTTTCCTCTCTTCCCAACCTTTTTTCATCTCCTGGCTTCCTGCTTTTGATGTTCTTCTATATTGTTCCATTATAAGAAGCTCATAAGAGAATTTAAGGTCAGGTTCCCCTCTCCAATTTTCTATATCTTCTATATCAAAATTTTCTTCTTGATTAGAAATCTGTTTCTTCTTTTTTTTAAACACCATCTTCTTTAAAAACAGGAGTTTCGCATTTATATATTTTTCTATTAAGAAAAAGATGGGAAGGTTCACTTCCCAGAGGTTGAAGATGGTATTATTATTAGTGAGATGTTCTTTTTAAGTGTTATTAAGTTGAAATAAGTATTTCTCGTCCGCCATTGCGGACGAAAGGTTTATATATATGCATATACCTATATAATAATAATAATAATAATCAAAAAAAATATATATAATAATATATATAGTAAGATACATAAATTTATCAGATTAAATATATAAATACATGCATAGGAGGTTAAAAAATGAAACAAACAAGAATAGCAAAACCAAGTATAAGAACAAGTGTTTTAATTAGCCCTGAATTTTATAACTTAGCCAAAACAAACCTGATAATGTTTAGTGAAGCAATGAGAGTTGGGATCTCAATTCTTTTAGCAGAGAGAGGAGTAGCACCTTATGACAATGCACTTAACATAACAAGAAAGATGAACTTCTTTAGAGAACAAGCAGAAGCAGCAAATCATAAAGCAGAAGAATTGCAAAAAAAGCTTGAAAAAATGGAAAAATAGTTCGCACAATCCATAAACGAGTTCGCACAATCTCTTAACAAACCGAAACATTTAAATATACTAATATATTAGTATATTTACAATGAGATGGCTAAAAAAATTGTTTGGAATCAAAAAGAAACCAATTTTAGTTTATTTAAAGAGAGGGTGGGTGCTTAACTACACCCTTTAATTTTTTTATGATAAGGAGGTTCAAATGAAAAAATATGAAGTAAAGTTGAAAGGAAAAACACCTTACATGCAACATAAGATGAATGATGAGGATTTAGATGAATGGGAAAAGAAACGAGGAAGAATAATAGAAAGACCAGATATAGCAAAAGAAGACCAAGTAAGAGCAGAATATCACATGTATATTGACGATAAGAAACAACCATTTATTCCAAGTGAACAAATAAGAAGTTCCTTGATTAATGCTGGTGCATTTGTTAAATCAAAAGTAGGGAATAGTAAGAAATCAATGAAGAATATTGTTGCAGCAATGTTTTATGTAACCCCAGAACAAATTACTCTCCCAAATGATTGGGTTATTGATAAGAGGAGTGCAGTTAACAAAAATGTAAAGGCAAGAGTTATAACAGTAAGACCAAAGTGGGAGGATTGGGAAGTAAAATTTATACTAACTGTGGATAATGATACTATAACAGATACAACTGTTAAACAAATATTAGAATATGCAGGTCAGTATTGTGGGATTGGAAGTTTTCGTCCAACAAATAATGGCATGTTTGGGAGGTTTGAAATATCACAATTTAAGTTAATCAAGTAACGTGTTGTATAGTAAAGTAAAGTGAAGCCTAGTCAAGTGAGGTGCAGTTATGTGTTGTTCTGTCGAGTATGGTGTTGTTTAGTGTTGTGAAGTGCAGTAAAGTCATGTAATGTAAGGTAGGGTGTTGTTGAGTTCAGCAGTGGAAAGTTTTGTAAAGTAGGGTGCAGTAAGATGGAGTGGAGCGAAGTAGAGTAGAGTACAGTTTTGTAACGTATAGTAGAGTAATGTAAAGTTTAAAAATTTAAGATGAATCTTAAAATAACAAAACAAAAAGCAAGCTGGAACAAGAGCAAGTTTGGAAATTCTAAAAGATGTGTTGTTGTTGAGTTTCCAAATTGTTCTTTTAAGTGGATGCCAACCTACCAACAATTAAAAGACATTATACAAGCCCTAAAAGAAATAGAGGAGGAAAGCTGGAATGAAAATAACAACAATAAGAGTTAAAGAAGATCTTAAAATGAGATTGAACAGATTAAAATATACTTATAATTACTCAACAATAGACCAAGTAATAAGACATCTTCTGGAGATAAAGACCCCACCTCTCACTAATGCTAAATCTATTCCCCATTCTGACAACCCTGACTCTTTTTTTCATACTAATCCTAACAGGGTTGTCAAAGAAGAGGAGGAGGAAGAATGATTAGATACACTAACTGCAAAAGGTGTGGTTGCATAGTTCCAACTTGCCAGGAATATTGCAGAAAGTGTGAGGAACTAATTAAAATATATGAGGAGGAAGATGAAAATGGACGAGAAGGATAAAAAGAAAGAATATATGAGAAAATGGCGAGAAAAGAATAGAGAACATAGGAAGGATTATTGGAAGAAATGGATAGCTAAAAAACTTAAAGAAAATCCCGATTATTGGAGGGAGAAACATCATAAATTCACAGAAAGAGAAAAAATATATAAGGAAAAGAACCAAGATAAATGGAGAAAATACCAAAAGAAATATTCTTCTAACAATCCAGAAAAGATACAAGCCCATAGAATTGCAAAGAAGATTAAAATCCCAGAAAATCAGATATGTCAAATTTGTAATATTAACAAAGCAACTTTAAGACATCACCCAGATTATTCAAAACCATTAAAAGTAATATTTTCATGCAATAAATGTCATGGGAGGTTAAGATGACAACGATACAAGAAATAAAATTTGTTCATAATATGTCGGCACAAGATATTATAGATGAAGTTAAATGGGAAGAAAGGCAAAAGGAAGGTTGGCATACTTGTTATAGATATTCCATCATTCCACAAGTTGAAAGAAAGTTAATAGAAAGAATTGCATGGAGGTCAGAATGAGAAAGAAAGAACCTGATTTATTTTGGAAAGTTTATATGGTATTAATGGATATTTTAATAGCAACCCTCGCAGGTTTTGGATATTTTTGGGTATCATTTCTTATAAATAAGAATCATCCTTTCTTTTGGATGTTTATGTCTATGGGATTCTCGGTAGTAGTTATATTCCGATTAATTTTAACATATTTTGAATTAAATCACAGGAGGTTAAATAAAAATGGAGCAACAAGAACAAATAGATTGGAGAGATAATATACAAGAACCAAAAGTCTTGAAAATAGCACCAAATACAGAAGCAACCTTCACATTCCTTGACGAGGGAACATTGAAAGAGAACGAGGATTATGGAGCATCAATAGCTTTTAGAATTAAGACAGAAAACAGCGACGATGAAAAGATATTTTATGTCAAGGCAAACAACTTCACATTTTTGGGTCAGATAAAAGGTCTTGGAACTTTAAAAGACTTGAAAGTCAAAGTTTCCAGAAAAGGAAGTAAAAGGTCTGATACCAGATATACAATTGAAAAGTTATAGTCGTAGTGGATAAGTTCTGGATTATCCTCTTTTGCTGTTTCACTATGATAGGGCAGGTATTTCTTAAGGATGCCTCCTTTTTTAATTCCTGCCCCTTATGTTAAAATGAAAACCTGCCCACATTGTAACTCAAAAAGAATAGTAAAAAACAGAAAAGGCATGAAATGTCTGAAATGTGGATATGTAAATAAAGTCAAGATAATAAAATGAAAACATCAGAAAACATTATGATAGGAACATTCTTTGCAGGGATTTGTATTTTAATTATCTCACTTTATATTGAAGATGTTTTTTTATGGGTGTTGGAACATTCTTATCTTTTTATAGTTCCCTAATTTTTGTAGGATTGCAGGTATATGATTATTTCAAAGGTTTTGGCTTCACACTTGAAGAAAGAGCATTAAATTCACACAAACCTAAATGTAAGAACTAAAATGGAATGGACAATAATTTATATGTTGGGATTCATTAGTGGTTTTTTTATAAAAGGATTAATAGAATCATTAGGAAAAAGATATAAAGAGAGATTGGAGGAATGTAAGAACTAAAATGGCAGATAAAGAGATTGTTGAAAAAGCAAAGGCAAAATTATCAGAAGAAGAATACCTACACTTAAAAGATTGGATACACCAACAAAGAAGGTATAAAGAGAGAAAGGACTACACAAAAGGATACAATGCAGGATTTAAAAAAGCTTCGCACAACAACCCTTGTAAGGAGGAAAAATGAAAACAATAAAATGTCA
>JABAHP010005390.1_pt1 | contig 13472 bp, 18 predicted proteins | sample 7062081 | NCBI WGS metagenome assembly JABAHP01 (sample SAMN14534357, study PRJNA622989) | marine sediment metagenome | biome: marine biome [ENVO:00000428]; feature: marine pelagic biome [ENVO:01000023]; material: deep marine sediment [ENVO:00002113] | place: India: Gulf of Kutch | collected... | reverse complement strand
GAGGAAGGGGGCGAAGCCAAGGACGTTGTTGCGCCAGGAGATCCGCTTGATCTTCCAAATGTCGCCCTCCTCTATGTACCCCTGCTCGGTTACCGACCCGAAGTCCACGCCGGGGAAGCCCACCTCGATGGTGTCCGACTGGGGAACGATTATCAGGTTGGCGCCGTACTGACGGAACTCGGCGCTCACCTGGGCCTCGATGTCCATCGAGACCGCCATCAACGCGGTGGCCACGGCTGCACCCATGACCACGGAGACTATGGCTATGGCGATGCGGCCGCGCCGCCTAGCTAACGACTTACCTAGTATCCGCATGAGCATGGTTTACACCAGACGTAAACGATAAGCGCATCCTTATATTAATCATTTACGCCTGCCGTAAACCAAAACGAGAATATTACTGCAGAACCTTGAAATACCCCCTTTACTCTTCGTGTAAACGTATGGTCAAGGTAGAGAGGATAAATTTACATAAGGAGGGGCTTACCAAGTTCTTCAGCCCGAACGAGGTGCGCATCCTCGAGCTGCTCTGGGACAACGGTCCCATGACGTCGGGAGATATCTCCGACGAGCTTGAGGACCTCTCCCACGCCGTCGTCGGCGGCACCCTTGACCGGCTCGTCAAGTCTGGCTTCGTGGAACGCACCGTCGACCAGGAGGGCAAGAGGCTCAGGTACATCTACTCGGCCGTGGGCGACCGAGAGGACTTGGGAATAAAGATATCCGAGCGTGTGATCGACAGCCTCTACGAGACCTTCGGGGACGCCACCCTCAGCGCCCTCGGAAGGGTCGATCGGGACGGGGACGGACGATGAACGCCGTCCAGTGCTTCTACACGTGCCTGGCCGCCGCCGGGCTGGTGTTCCCCCTGGTCGTGTTCACCGCCATCACCGCAGGCCTCTTCGTGGCCTACCGGTTCGACAGGGGCTTCAAGAGCCTGGTGGGCGCCCAGATGATGGTGACCGTTATGGTCTCCACCTCCCTGGCCTCCATGGACTGCTACATGTCGACCTGGGTGTGGTTCTACTTGGGCGGCGTCATCGCGGGGGCCGTCGCCATCGGGCTGATGCGGGCCTTCAGCCGTTCCCGGCTCGCCAGCGATGCCCTGGGAAGGTTCGACGCCCTGGCCGACCTGGAGGACGAGTTCGACGTGGACATAGTGGTCCTGGACACCCAGCGCGTCCGGGCCCTCGCCTACAGGGACGCCGTATACCTTTCCATGGGTCTGCTGGAGAGACTGGACGACGACCAGCTGAGAGCCGTCGTCGCCCACGAGGTCTACCACCTAAATACCCGCTCACCAAGGATGCTCTCCTCCTTCCTGGCGCTCACCTCCCTTACCTTCCTCCGATACAGCGAGGAGAGGGAAGCGGACGAGTACGCCGCAAGGCTGATCGGCGAGGAGGCGCTGGTTGGCGCCCTCGAGACCCTGAGGATCCGTGACAGGAACGAGAGGGCGGAGCATCTCCGGTATCGGTCCTGAGGGGGAAGGCCGGGAACTTCAGTTGATCTTGAGGACTCTAGGGCCTGTACCGTCAATTCTGATTATTCAGATAATTCAGATAAATTCAAATAGTCAGATAGATGTACCCGTTCTCGGTGAGGACATTGTCCGAGGAACCATGTTGCGGGAACGGCGAAGGCGTTGCAGGGACCCCCATGTCGATACGCATCGAGGCGGTGGCGTCGGTGGACGAAAGGGGCCAGATGGTGATACCCAAGGCCATCCGGGAACGCATGGGGCTCAAGCCAGGCGACAAGCTGGCCATCTCCGTCATGGAGAGCGGCGGCAAGCCCTGCTGCATCACCCTCGTAAGAACCGAGGAGCTGGCCGAGCGTGTGCGCGACATACTGGGTCCCGCGGTCAAGGATATTCTGTGAGGTGTGAACAATGGAAGGGATGAACGACGAAGACATCAGGAAGGCTGTCAAGGAAGGATACGGCAAGCGCGCCAGGGGAGAGGGGGGCTGCTGCGAGCCCCAGGTCTCCTCGTGCTGCGGCGGGGGTTCCATCGACCCGGCTGTGCTACAGAGCCTGATGGTGGGCTACGAGCCCGAGGACCTGGAGATCCTGCCGAAGGGAGCGAACCTGGGCCTGGGTTGCGGCAACCCCGTGGCGCTGGCGGGCCTGGAGGAGGGCGAGACCGTCCTCGACCTGGGCTCCGGTCCCGGAATCGACTGCTTCTTGGCGGCCCGGAGGGTGGGTCCCACCGGCCACGTCATAGGCGTCGACATGACCCCCGACATGCTTGAGCTGGCCAGGAGCAACGCCCGGGAGGGCGGCTTCGACAACGTGGAGTTCCGAGAGGGAACCATCGAGGAGATGCCCGTGGCCGACGGGGAGGTGGACGTGATCATCTCCAACTGCGTCATCAACCTCTCCCCGGACAAGCCCAAGGTATTCCGTGAGGCCTTCCGCGCTCTGAAGCCCGGAGGCCGCGTGCTCGTGTCCGACATAGTCCTCATGGGGGAGCTCCCAGAAAACGTGAGGGAGTCCGTCTACGAGTACGTGAGCTGCGTCGCGGGCGCCTCCCAGAGGGAGGACTACCTCAGGTACATCCAGGAGGCAGGCTTCGAGGACGTCCAGGTTGTGGAGGAGGACTCGTACTCAGGCTATCCAGTGGTGCGGAGCGTCAAGGTCAGCGCCCGGAAGCCGGAGTAGGCGAGCCTACGCCATGTCGACGCGCTTCTTGGCCTCCCAGAGGCCGTGGATGTTGCAGTAGGACACGGCGTGCAGGGTGCCTGGCTTGTCCACCATCATCTGGAAGGTGGCGCCGTGGTGGCAGTGCACCGGGCCCTCGTTCGCGCCGGCGGCGGACTCGCCGTGGGCGGCGAACTCGCAGTTGCCCACGTTGTACAGGAACTTGTCGTCGTCGGGCTTGAAGAACAGCCGGATGTAGCGGATGTGGTGCTCCACCGTGTTCGGGTGGTTGGCCGCCTTTCCCAGCGTCACCGTCACGTCGAACACCTCGCCCGCGGCCACCGCGTCGGGGGCCTCGATGGCGGGCACGTGCTTCTCTGCCTTCCAATCACCAGTCTGGATGTGGGTGTATACGGACATAACCTCAATCCTCCCGGAACGGGCATGGCGCGTGTACTACTTAGGTGTTTACGCGAACGGGACCGCTCGATTTCCGAGACCTAACCGAAACGGGCCAGGTGGACGGGCTTGTTGTAGTGCTCGGAAAGTCGTATCTCGTACTCGGGTCGGATGCGCTCCCGTAGGTCGCACTCTGGACAGGTGTTCACGTCCTTCCTGTCCACGTCCAGGTCAACCAGCTTCTTCTCTATGTTGTACTTGGAGATCCACTCGGTGTTCAATAGGACCTCGCGGTCATCCCTGCCGTCCACGGCCACGACCAGGTACTTCACGTTCCATGGTTGGTCCGTCTCGACCATCAGGTCAATCACTACACCCAGGTCCTCGCCCCTTGTCGAGACGCTGGCCCCCATCAGTCGGAGGGCATCGAAGACCCCGAATGTGTCTCTAGAGACGTCGGACCCACTGGAGAATATAGACCTCCTCATGGCGGAGACGTTGATCATGGAATCCTCCCAGACCATGTCCTCGATGAGCTTGGTCGGGACCATCAGCTCCCCGGTCGTGGCGCGACCGCCTCCCACCATCACCAGTGGGAGGGAGAAGTCCTCGTTGTCGACGAAGAACCTGATGGCGTTCCCCAGGCTCCCGTCCGTCGCCTCGACGTCCATGCCCATTATTCCTTTGAAGCTCCTCAGCATTTGAAAACGACCTCCTTGAGTGGCGGTGACGGAGGCCACCACCTTCGCGGGGTGGGTGAGAACACCGCCCATCCATCCTCGCGAGGACCCTACCCTTAGTGATATAATAATGTTCTCCCACCATCTGCTGGCCACTGCTTGAGAAAAAATATAATAGCGGCCTCGTGATTTCCTGCTTGGGAGATACGATGGAAGAGTGTGTAGAGTGCGGGCACGAGCTGGAGGGTGAAAGCGCCCACGTGTGCGGCGAGTGCGCCGCGAGGGACCTGGTCACCGAGGCGGAGGAGCGTGGTCAGGTCGTCGAGGAGTGGGCCGAGTGCCCCCTGTGCGACGGCTCGGGCCGGTGCTTCTACTGCGCCCCGGGCGGTCCCTGCTACCACTGCTCCGGTAGCGGTCGCGAGCAACCCGGAAGCGAGGCGGAGTGCCACATCTGCGGCGGGCTCGCGGACCTGGGGAAGGGCTGCGAGATGTGCGGGTACACCCGCAGCTGCAGGCACTGTGCTGGCACGGGCAAGGTGCCCGCCGACGCCCTTCGGTCCGGCTGAGGGCGCCTAGGCGATGCTGACGGTGACCGCCTCTTCCGCCGATTCCGACTTCTTGGGCAGCTTGAGGGTGAGCACGCCCATCTTCATCGAGGCCTCGGCGTCGCCTGGCACCACTGGCCTGGGCAGCGGGACCTTCCTGTGGAAGCCGGTGGTGGCCCTCTCGTTGCACAGGTAGGCCGTCTCCATGGCGTCGATGTCGCACTCCAGGGCGCTCTCCCCGGAGACCTCCACGGAGTTCTCGGTGACCTTTATGCCCACATGCTCCTTCGGGACCCCTGGCATCTCGGCGACCAGCAGGAAGTGGTCGTCGTGGTCCTGGACGTCGATGGGGGGCAGCCTGACGTCGTCCTCCAGCTCCTCCAGCTGGGCCCAGAACGGGTCGTCCCACGCCTCGGCGAGGCTCTTCTCCACGGCCTTCTGGACCTTCCTCCTGATGACCTGGTCCATCTCCTTGTCGTCCATCGTCGTCCACCTCCTGGTAGCGGCGGTTGATGGGTACCCATGTTAAAATGGCTTTGGGCGTACCTCTTCGGGACACAAGGCACCTGAAGTCCCAAGATAGGCCAAAGCACACCAAAAGGGGTTTTTATACTCCGCGGGGAATAGCGTAACGGTGGTGAGATGCGATTGGGACTGGCGATCTCACCGGTACTCCTACTGTTGGCGCTGACGGCCGGGCATCGCAGTGGTAGCGGCAGCGGGTGGAGTGGCGGATTCTAATGAGGGCACCGACACGATGGATGGCCCTACGACGGTCATCAGGGACTGGAACGTGACACAGGACACCCATATCTCCAACGGGACCTGGGTCCTTTACGATTCCCTCAAGGTGACGGGAGCGCGCTTGACGGTCGAGGACGCCTTGCTCGTCCTCTCCCGGGAAGATTACTGGACGTTCTACTTCGATACCAACTTCACCTCGTCGGTATCGATGACGCGGGTGACCGTCCTCTTCAACCATACGCAGACCATCCTATCTTCCAACGGCGATTTCGAACTCATGGACTGCATCCTTCGCCCAGCGAACGACGCACCCCGCGAGACCCTGCTGGTGAACGGCAATTTCGGGTCGATGACACTGAAGAACTGCACGGTCATGCGTACCGCCCTCTACCTCAGGAATGACGCGAGGCTGATGGACTCGTCCTTCAACGACTCGATGGTGTGGGGGATGACCCACGGCATCGGCACCTCCTTTCCCTACACCCTGCGGGTCGAAAGGTGCACGTTCACCTACTGCCACAGGGCCCTGCTCGTGGAGGGTTCCGGGGGGAGGGAGGTCCCTGTTGAGGTCGAGGTGAGGAACACCACGTTCGATTGGTGTCCCAGCGCGGTGCGCATCAGGGACTTCATCAACCTCGGCTCCGTTCTCCTGGAGGACCTGGTGATCTCCAATAGCGAACAGGCGCTCCACTACGTGAACTCGGGGACCACCGTAACAGCTAGGAACATCGAGGTGGATGCGAGCGTCGGGGTCCGCTTCGAGGGCGACCTGTGGACGGACCTGGTGTTCTCGAACACCACCCTCAGGACATTCGGTGTGGGTGTGAGGCTGCAGGGCGTCTACGACCAGGAGGTCCTCGTCAGCGGTCTGGATATCATCTCTGAATGGGACGGGATGAACGCGTCGAACATGCGACTGCTGGTCCAGGACTGCTCTGTGAAGGCTGACAGGTACGACTTCGTCTCGTCCAACGCTTCCATTCACATCACCCGGACCAATCACGGCTTTTCGGGACTGATAGCCTTCGGCGAGGGTTCCATCGTCCACAACCGGACGATGGACATCACGGGGACGGTGTGGCTGAACGGCCCCGCCATCGACATGGGCCTCATCCGGATACTGGGTGGTTCTGGTCATCAGGTCGGCGAGTTCCTGGCCACGGAGCTGGGACCCACTAACGTCACGTACTGGTTCTTCAACGCCACCGTCGATGCGCTCAACCCGACGGCCGAGGCCACCCTGCTCAAGGACCGGGTCTTCTTCGTCTCCCTGCCCTTCAACGTCACCGACGGGGCGTCCTTGAAAGTGGAGATCGTGGACGCCTTCGTCCCTCGGGCCAGGATAAGTTCCCTGGCCAATGACAGTATCATCGCCGGATGGGTCCTGGATGTCCGGGGCCTTCTCGACGAGAGGGGTTCGGGCATGGAGCTCATCCGCGCCCGCGTTGACGCCGGGCCATGGTATTACGGGACGTGGGACGTGCGGGGCCGTTATAACATCACTTTGAGCTCGACCACCGATGGATATCACACCATCGAGGTGAACGCGGTGGACAAGGTCGGGAACGTTGGCCAGACCTTCCTGTACCGGGTCCTCACAGATGGAACACCACCCTTCATCGAGATCGTCTCGCCCGGCAATTACGCGAGGACCACTCCCGTGCTCCTGGTGGGAAGGACGGAACAGGGTGCGTCTGTGTCGATCAACAGCGTGCCCGTCGAGGTGGACATGACCGGTTCCTTCGAGCTCTTGCTGGAACTCCCGGAGGGCCTCGCGTCCTTCCTAATCGAGGCGGTGGACGTGGCAGGCAACACCAACAGCACCACCCACAGCCTCGAGGTGGACCTGACACCACCCCTGTTCTCCATCGACGCCCCTTCCGACGGGGAGTGGCTAGGTGAGAGCCCCTTCCAAGTGTCGGGCTCGACGGAGGAGGGGGCCACCGTGCTGATAAACGGCGAGGAGGCCTTCAGGGACGGGTCCTCCTTCAATCGGTCCGTCGACTACGGAGAGGGCGTCCACACCCTGCTGGTGCTGGTGAGGGACAAGGCGGGCAACGAGGTGACGACCCAGCTGACGGTGGGAGTGGACCTTACACCTCCGGAGATTATCATCGACGTGCCGGTGGAGTACGAGAGCCTCACGTCCACCTCTCCATTCGGGCTGTCGGGTGTGGTCCTGGACGAGAACGAGGCTAGGGTGTTCGTCAACGGCGTCGAGGCAGAGCTGACCGACGGTCATTGGACCTCGGAAGTGGAGCTGGAGCGGGGATACCAGGTCATCGACGTCAAGGCCGAGGACGTGGCGGGTCACCAGACGTTCGCCTCCCGGAGGGTCTACTACGACCCGGACCGGCCCCGGTTGACGGTGGTGCTGATCCTGGGGGAGGAGGAGCTCGTCGATCTGCAGGGCACCATCAGGACCACCGAGACATCCGCCATCCTCCGATTGGGTCTTGACGAGGACGCGTTGATACTCCTTGGTGCCAGCGACCCCATCGAGGGCTCCAGGGGGGTCAACATCGTGGAGCTGTTCCTGGTCGAGAACGATGTCACCCAGGTGGTGGTCGACGCCCGGGACATGGTTGGGAACCTGGCAGGGGAGGTATCGTTCATCATCGAGGTGGACGATCTCCCTCCGGTGCTGGTGGTGACGGAGCCCCTCAACGGGTCCGTTTCCAGGAGCCAGGAGGTGACCATCAGGGGCACGTGCGAACCCGGGGCATCGGTAAGGGTCGACGGTATCGTCGTTCCCCTGGACGCAACGGGCGCCTTCGAGGTTAACGTCACCCTGGAGGAGGGACCCAACGAGATCGAGATAACGGCGGAGGACGACCTGGGCAATTCGGTCGTCAAGACCCTTGCCGTCGATCACAAGAAGGAGGGGCCCGCGGACCCGGGAGGCGGCTTGGCCTACCTGTACGTGGCCCTTGTGGTGATCGTGATCACGGTCGTTGCCGTAGTCCTTTGGAAGCGAAGGTAGGGGCGGCTCAGTCCAGGGCTTCGAGGGCCTCGGCCAGCATCTCGTCCGCCTCCTCCATCTGCTCGATGGCCATCTCGATGAACTCGGCGGCGGTGCCGTAGCCCATCTCGCGGGCCCGCTCGGCCCACTCGGCGTAGCTGGCCTCGTGGGACCTGTTGTGCTCGATCCAGTGACCCACCAGGTGCACGAGCTTGGCCAGGTCCTCTGCGTCTCCCATCTATCTCACCGGGGGTGGGATGGCCTTCCCCGATATGAAGTTTGCCCAAATCATGACGGGGGTACGTAGCGATGGAGGACCAGCTCATCGGTGACGTGGAGCAGGACCCACTCGAAGTCCTCGGGGATGTTGAAGTGGACCTGCACGGTGAAGCTGTCGCCCGCGGTGAGGTTGGCTGGCACCACGTCGCCCGTCTGGGCCCGTGGTGCCAGCTCGCCTCCTGTGTCGTTGATGAGTCGGATGCGGACCAGGGGCACGTCGTACTGGCCCGTCCAGACGTTCTTGACCGTCAGGTTCCAGTACGTGGTGTTGTTCAGGGCGTCCTCCGACGACCAGGTCCCCTGGTGGTTGAAGGTCATGTTGAGCTGGTAGCGGACGGATATGGAGTGGTTCGCGATGCCCTGGTTGCCCCAGCTGTCGGTGACCGTCACGGTGACGTTGTAGACGCCCTCGTGCTCGAAGGTGTGGTTGACGGCGGATATCCAGTCGCTGATGAAGGGCTTGCCCTTGTAAGAGGTGTTGTCCCCCATGCGCCACATGAAGTCCAGGGCATCGAACTCGGTGTCGTCGTCCTTAACGTCCAGCGTCTCGAACTGGACCTCCTCCCCCACCCACGCCTCGCTGGGGCCGGTCAGCTCCACCCGGGGCTCGGGCTTCGGCGGTGGCTCCTCGTCCTCCAGGCAACCCGCGAAGAGGGCTACGACCATCACTGCGACCACCATGGCCGAGACCGCTGGACCCTTTGCTACCACCGTACCATCCCCGAAAGTGCCCAAGGGCCCTGTTCTAGGCGATACATGTTAAAATAACTTTGCCAATTGAACGGGGATAATTCTCAACAAACGGGAATAATCGCAAATAATCCGGACCGATCCGGGTCACGCTAGGGGTGCGAAAGGAATATGTGGGGTCAATCCGGTCGCGGGAAACGATGGCGATCGATGTAAGGACGATCGAGATCGATGACGTCTCCCTGTGCTTTCGAGAGACCGGTGACGGGGAGGATGTCCTCGTCCTGCTCCATGGCACCGAGGCGGACGCCTCCATGTGGGACCCCTACATGGAGGGCCTGGCAAGGGGTCGTAGGGTACTCGCCCCAGACCTGCCCGGACACGGTGGTACCGGCGCTCCCCCCGATATGGACTCCAGCCCCGCGGGCATCGCTGGCTGGTTCAAGGGTCTCCTCTCGTCCAACGGGCTGGACCGTGCCGACGTCCTGGGGCATTCAATGGGCGGCACGGTCGCCATGCTCCTTGCCCTCGAGGCGCCCGAGCTGGTCCGGAGGCTCGTGCTCGTCAACACGGGGGGGCTGTGCTGGCCCGCTGGTCCTCTGGGCGAGGAGGTGGACGGATTCCTCCAAAGGCTGGTGGAGGGTGAGGTCGACGAGGAGGCTACCCGTAGGTTCGTCGAGGAGGTCTACGGATGGGACCCCGATGGCGATAGGGCCAGGGAGAGCGCCAGGTTCTGGATGCAACCGGGAGTGAGGGCGTTCTTCGGGAGAGGTGGCCTTATCTACACTAGGCCCGTACCGGTCTGGAGGCTGAGGGAACTGGCCACCGAGACGATGCTGATCTGGGGGGAGAAGGACAGGTGGTTCCCCCTGGCTACGGCGAAGGAGGAGATGATGTACATCCCTGGCTACAGGCTGGTGGTCATCGAGGAGGGCGGCCACTCCCCATTCGTGGAGGCGCCGGACCTCTTCTACCTCACGGTGGACTCGTTCCTCTCTGACGACGAGTGATGCTGGACGGTGCCGTCTAGGCGAACTTGCGCTCCAGGTTCTCCAGCATGTCCACGGTCATCTTGTCCAGGTCGTACTCCGGCGCCCAGCCCCACTCCTCGCGGGCGGCGGTGTCGTCGATGGAGTCAGGCCAGCTGTCGGCGATGGCCTGCCGGAAGTCGGGCTCGTAGGTAGCCTGGAAGTCGGGGTAGTGCTCCTTGATGGACGCGGCGATCTCCGCCGGGGAGTTGGAGAATGCGGTCACGTTGAAGTCGCAGTGGTGCTTCAGGTTCTCGATGGGCGCCTCGGCCAGGTCGATTATCGACTTCAGGCAATCGGGCATGTACATCAGCGGCAGCCTGGTGTCCTCCTTGACGAAGCAGGTGTACCTCCTGTGCTGGACCGCCTCGTAGTATATGGCCACCGAGTAGTCGGTGGTCCCCCCGCCCGGTGGGGTCTTCCAGGAGACGATGCCGGGGAGGCGCATGCCGCGCACGTCCAGGCCGTACTTGTAGAAGTAGTAGTCGCCCAGGATCTCGCCGGCCACCTTGGTGACGCCGTACATCGTCCGGGGCTTCAGGATGGTGTCGTTGGGGGTGTTCTGGAGGGGCGTCTCGGGGCCGAAGGCCGCGATGGAGCTGGGGTTGATGACCTGTCGCAGGTCCTTGTCCCTGGCCACCTCCAGGATGTTGATGAAGCCGTTCATGTTCACGTCCCAGCACAGCTGGGGGTTCTTCTCGCCCACGGCGGAGAGGATGGCGGCCATGTTGAATATGGTGTCGATGTCGTACTCGTCCACCAGCCGGCCCACGTCCTCCCGGTCCTGGATCTTGATCTTCTCCATGGGACCGGACTCGGTCAGCTCGTCGGAGGGCAGCGTCCTGTGGAAGGTGCCCAACACGTTGTCGTTCCCGTACTTGTTCCTGAGCTCCATCGTCAGCTCGGAGCCTATCTGGCCCACCGAGCCAGTGACCAGGATCCTCTTCATCGGCCTGTTCGCCATGCTACCACCGTCGAATGTCACACACACCACCACGGACCGCCTCCCGGGACCCGGGTGGGCCAATCCGAATCCCCCTGCGGGATATAAGCCTTTGGCACCCTGCCTGGCCTTATGGGCCCTCGGCGTCCCCGCGCCGCCTTCGGAACGTCAGGGCCCCGCTGACGATGCCCAGAGCGGCCAGGGTGAGGGCGGCTATGGCGTCGAAGGTGTAGCCAGCGCTCCAGAGCCAGACCCCCAGGACCAGGAACAGGCTACCCGCGATGCCGAGGAGCAGGCCGAAGCGGTCGGACTGGAAGAAGCTGGGTCTTTTGCTGGGCCAGTCGTCGGGAACGATGCCGCCCGCGTCCACGCGCGGGCCCTGGCTGCTCATCGGTCCTCCTCGGGGTAGAGGCCCATGACATCGCCCAAGGTTGCGAGCAGGCCCAGGAACATGAGGCAGAAGCCAACCCCGACGAGTTCCGCGATGGGCCCCACGGAGGTCTGGGTGAGGGCGAAGTAGGCTGCCATCGACACGACGCCCGTGATGATGAATATCACACCCACGGTCCTCCTGGACATGTCCAACACACCACCTCCCTACTGTGGACGCTCCTCGGGTTACCTAGGCGGCCCCTCCGATATGAAACGTTCGACCCGATTCTCACACATTCGCCACTCCCCCATGAAAACCCATATAAGGCAGACCGCCATGCGCCCAGCGGATGGACGACGACATCGTCATCCGTCTCAAGGGCCTGACCAAGAGGTTCGGCGACCTGGTCGCCGTGGACGGGGTGGACCTGGAGATACCTCGAGGCGAGATATTCGGCCTCCTGGGGCCCAACGGGGCGGGCAAGACCACCATCATCCGAATGCTGGGTGGGCTGACGCTTCCCACCGCCGGAGGAGCCACGGTGCTGGGCCTGGACATCGTCAGGGAGACCCGCCAGGTGAAGGACCGCATCGGCGTGGTCCCCCAGAACAACGTGCTGGACCGGGACATCAACGTCTACCGGAACCTGAAGTACCACGCCAAGCTCCACGCCATCCCCCGCGCCAGGATAGACCCCAAGATAGACGAGGTCCTGGGCTTCACCGAGCTCCAGGCGAAGCGGGACGGCAAGATAGACGAGCTGTCCGGGGGGATGAAGCGCCGCCTGGTGGTTGCCAAGGCGATGATGCACGACCCCGAGGTCTTCATCCTGGACGAGCCCACCACCGGGCTGGACCCCCAGTCGCGACGCATGGTGTGGGAGAAGGTCAGGTCCTTCCGGGAGATGGGGATGACGATGATCCTCACCACCCACTACATGGACGAGGCGGACGCGCTGTGCGACCGCATCGGCATCATCGACCACGGGAAGGTCATCGCCCTGGGCACACCCGACGAGCTGAAGGCCAGCCTGGGGGCCCAGACGGTGCTGGAGGTCAAGGTGCATGAGGGGACCCAGGACGCCATCCTGGAGGGCCTGGAGGGAAAGGCGTTCGTAGAGGACGTCTTCGCCGAGGGCGACAAGGTCATGCTCCGCACCAACGACAAGAAGACCGCCGCCACCCACATGCTCACGCGCCACACCGACGACGTGGAGACCCTCCAGTTCAGGGAGCCCACCCTGGAGGACGTGTTCATAGAGCTTACCGGGAGGGAGCTTCGGGAATGAGCCGCTGGCACACCATCTGGGCCATCATCGAGAAGGAGATGTACGTCTTCTTCAAGTACTTCCACTCGGAGGTATCCTTCGCCGTCATATTCCCTGTGCTGATGATCTGGACCATGGAGGTGGGCCTGGGGGACGCCCAGATAGACTGGCTCCCAGAGGGCGTGTCCTACGCCACCTTCATCATGCCGGGGCTCATCATGATGACCGTCATCTCCACGGGCTTCTTCAACACTGGCTTCGTCATCATGTTCGAAAAAGAGTACTCCGACGCCTTCGACGGGCTGGTCCAGACGCCGGTCACCACCACCGAGATCGCCCTGGCGAAGATACTGTCCGGCACCGTCAAGTCCCTCATCAACGGGCTCATCAGCCTGGCCGTGGTGCTCCTGTTCATAGAGGTGTCCTTCAGCGCCAGCTGGGTGCTGCTGCCCGTCATCTTCGCCGCCTGCGGGTTCTTCTTCTCCTGCATCGGCCTGGCCATGGGGACCTGGCTGAAGAGGGGCTACCAGCTGGGCACCTTGGGCAACATGCTCATCTTCCCGATGACGTTCTTCGGTGGCCTGTTCTTCTCGGTGAGCCAGATCCCCGAGTCCATGCAGGTCGTCGTGAACCTCAACCCCGTGACCTGGATGATCACCGCCCTCCGCGAGGTGGTGGTCTACGGCGGCTGGTCCGTGGGATGGGAGATGCTGGGGGTCCTCTTGATATCGATACCCCTGTTCATAGGGGCCTGGCGGCTGTTCCACAGGCTGGTAATAAACTAGGGGCCCTCACTCCCAGTCGACCCACTCGGCCTCCTCAACGTCCTCCTCCTCAGCGGCGACCTTCCGAGCCTGCGGCTGTTGAGCGGGGAGCGTGGGGGTGACCTGCTGGGGCGGAGCTGGGGATGCGGGGGCCTGT
>JABAHP010004194.1_pt2 | contig 13475 bp, 17 predicted proteins | sample 7062081 | NCBI WGS metagenome assembly JABAHP01 (sample SAMN14534357, study PRJNA622989) | marine sediment metagenome | biome: marine biome [ENVO:00000428]; feature: marine pelagic biome [ENVO:01000023]; material: deep marine sediment [ENVO:00002113] | place: India: Gulf of Kutch | collected... | reverse complement strand
CTTCAAGTATTTTTGAAAGTACGGTATATTGATCTCTTGCTAGAGCTTTTGTGGGGAAAATATAAAGTGCAGTAGTTTTAGGTTCTTCCAATATTGATTGCAGAACGGGGATATTATAGCAAAGTGATTTCCCAGAGGCAGTAGAAGTTACTATAACAGTATTTTTACCCTCTTGAATTAAATTAATAGCTTCTGCTTGATGCTTCCATGGTCTAATGTTATAATTATCTAACCACTGTTGAAGTCTTTTCTTTAATGGCTTTTCTAAATCTCCAAATTTAGCTAATTCTGCGGGGATATGTTCGATATGGTGTATTTGATTTTCATAATAATCTTGTGACTTTATGAAGTGTAAAAACTCTTCGAAATCTAACATAATCTGCTTCAATATCTATAGTGATATATCTCAATTAAAAATTACAAAGAGAAAAGAATTAATCATTTCTTAAAATTTAAAGATATCTACTATCATATTTTTAATATAGCAATTTTTTTATGAAATAAAATAAAAATATAATAAACTTATGTCTGATTCAGAATGGATTAAAGTCGAGTTTCAAGACTTTATCAATAAATATAACAAGGATGTTGTAATAAAGAACGCTCCGGTTCTTTTATATTCAAAGAAAGATAAGGAACACGAAGCTTTTACGTCTTTAGTAGCATTCTTTTTTATAGCTGGATTTTTACTGATATATATTGCGCTAGCTTACTTCTTAGCTTCAATATTTTTTAACATAGTTCTATTTATAGCTATAATAATAGTGTTAATCATTTCTGATGTTTTTTTAATTATCAATGTTATTAAGTCCAACGTTTTTATTAAACCTCTTGAGTGTTGGGTTGAAATTCATCAAAAGAAGGCCCAGAACAAATCAGAATTTTTTTGTTTTACATACTATCCTATCTTTTCGGGAAAGTGCCACCCTAATGAAGCAATGAATGTAATTTTGAAACTATATTCTGAACAAGTTTTAAGAAGTAAAATTGATATTACGCAAATCGAAGTTTATATAAAGTTAAGCCAAGAAGATCTCCAAGTTAAAGAGAGAATTGGATATTTCTTTCAATATGCGGAAGGGAGACCTTTTAAGGATGAAAAACTAAATCGGAATTCTTGGAAATTTTTTCCTTATGAACAGTCTGGTATTGAGAATTTTCTAGCAGTTGGAAATTGGGATCATCAATTCGAATGGAGAAATGACCTAGAATTTGATTTTGACAAATTACATGAATATGCTCCGTGGGTAATTCAAAGATGGAATGAAAATAATTTGAAGCCTCTAGCAGAAGAATTCAAAAAAAAGATGCACTGGAATAAACGAAACATTGAATCTATGCCAAAATTAAAACCTTGGGAGGGAAATTTAGAAAATCAATCATATAAAAATCCCTTAGCCAATAAAGTATTCGAAATTGTCAATGAGGCTTATGCAAAAATTATTGGAATAGATAGAGAAGTTAAAAAAGCTAAAGAAATTAAAGAAGAAATTGGTACTTTTAAAGCGTATTTCAGAGATTTAGCTTCTTAAACATATCTTTATTTCTTTTGTATATCTCTCTATATTCATTAAATATTTTATTGTAAACTTTTTTATTAGCTGTGTTGGGACTAAATATTCTCTGTACTTTAATCATTGGGATTGCTTCTGAAAAATTCTCTAAAATTCCTAATCCTACTAAAGAAATAATCGCTGAACCTCTGGCTGCTGCCAAATCAGGTGATTGTGTTTGAAGAATCTTTCTTTCAAGTATATCTGCAAGAATTTGACACCAAGTATCTGATTTAGCTCCACCACCAATACATTTAATTCCTTCAGATCTTCCTACTAACTTTTCTACATATATCAAAGCCCATTTTATATTGTAAGCCACTCCCTCGTATACAGATCTCAAAATATCATTTCTCGTATGCTCAAGGCTTAGATTAAAAAAACCTCCTCTAACAACTGGATTGTTAATTGGACTCCTTTCTCCAAACATCCAGGGAGTAAAGATAAGATTTTTGGAACCCACTTCAGAATTTTTAACTAAAGAATTTAGATGTGCGTATAATTCTGAGGGATTATCTTTGTATTTTTCAACCTCATGTATAAAAATTTGATTTATAAGCCAATCTAAACAGCTAGCTCCAGTTTCCTGTTTTGAAATACATAAATAATTTTCTTGAGCAGAACTTATACAACCAGTATAGTGAGCGAGATCTTTTATCCTTTTAGATGTATGAGCTCCAACCCAATCCGCTGTTCCTAAACATACAATTAATTGTTTATCTTCGATTGCTCCTGAACCTAAAGCAGCTGAGGTTAAGTCACCTGAACCAACGAAAATTGGAATTCCAGATTTTAAGTTCAGTTCTTTTGAAGCCTTATCAGTTAGTTCACCAGCGATTTCAGTAGTTTTTTTTATATCTGGAAGTTTTTTCTCATCAATTCCGAATTTATTTAAAATTTTCTCAGACCATTTAAATTTCCCAGGATTACTATCCATCATCCATGAGGTATTTCCTAAATCTCTTGAAGTTATTGCATTTTGGGTACATTTAAAAATAATATAGTCTTTAACACTCAGGAATTTATAGGTTTTATCATAAATTTCTGGTTGTTTTTCTTTCATCCATAATAGATGAGAAATGGGATCTTTACCATTAAATCCTGGAGCACCTCCAGTTATTTTAAGAAACATTAGTATATTTTTAAGTCCATAACCTGATATTTTTATAACTCCTTTTGAAAACTGTCGAGTCAACGGAGCTGCTCGAGTATCTAACCAACTAATACAATTCAATTGTGGATTACCATTTTTATCTATAGGAATAGTGCAATTCATCTGACAGTCAAAGGCTAAGGCTGCTATTTCATTATCATTTATATTATTATTAGTTATCAGGATATTGGTCCCTTTCTTCACAGCCTCCCAATAATCGCTCGGATTCTGCTCTGCGCAACCTGAGGTTGGATAATATAAAGGATAGTCAATTTTAGTTTGGGATATAACATTCAAATTTGCATCGAATAGTACAGCTTTATTTCCAGAAGTACCAAGGTCATGAGTTAATATGTATTTTTTTTCCAATTTTATCCCTAAATCTATTTAATTATTATATGTAACTAGTTTGGAGTATTAATAAAACTTAAAAATAAAATTAAGATCAATCAATAAAAAAAATCTATATTAGGTATATTATCATTATAAAAACTTATAAAATGTCAATTCTTTATTATTAAAAATTGAATTAAACTTCACATAATTAAAAAAAGGTTATTTGTAATATGGAAACGTTAAAAAGTATATCCACCCTTGAAATTCCGACAAATAAAATATTCTATAATAAAAAAACTGAGGTTTTCTCTGCAGAAATCTTAGATTTCATGTTTGTAGGAACTTATAAGAAATCCACAAAGATTAGTAAGGTATTAGATGATATATTCACCTCCTTAAAAGAAATTCAAATAGAACGTAATAACATAAGTATTATTGATTTTGTTAGTAATACTAAAATTCCAGAAACTATGAAATTGAAACACTTAAAACTGTTAAAAGAAAAGAAAAAAGCACCAGAAAAACTTGAAAAAAAAGAGGAAAAACCTAAAGAAATACTTGAACTTGGGGAGGAAATGCTAGAAGAATTAGACAGGTTAAAGGATGTAGAACCCCTTGATAAAGATATTGATCTTGATGAAGAATTAAGCTCTATAGCTGATGATGCAAAATATAAAGAAGAAGATTATGAAGAAGTACTCTATGAAGAGGAAGAAGTCTATGCAGAAGAGAAAATGTTAAAAAGGGATGAGAGAGAGCGGGAAGAATCTCGAAGAATGACTAAGGCACCAAAAGCGAAGAAAAAGCGAGCTATTGATTATAGGTCTTCACCTCCACCTCCTGGAGCACCTAGTGGTCCTCCTAGTGCCCCTGCTGGTGGAGCCCCTACCCCAACTACAGCTCCTGCTGCACCACCCCCTCCACCTGCTGGCGCAGGTGCACCCCCGCCTAAGCCAGTGCTCGAGCCTTCCGTTGCTATTCCTGAAGAACCCCAACTTAATGTGTATGAAATTAATATGGGACTTCAATATTATTCCGTTATGATGCAACAGAGAAGTTATTTATTTTATGTATACTTTTCGCATAAGGAATTGAAGATTGTTGATGAAGAAGGTAAAACTGTCTATAAAACTACAGTTACGATAGTTACTAGAAAGGAAGAACCCCCAGTTTTAGATCTTAAAATTGAGGGCGAAGGCTTTGAAGTACACCCAATTTTCGGGAAAGTTGAAGTGAAAAAAAATGCGGTAAATCCTCCAGTTATGATTTTTTCAATTATGCCAACAAAATCAACCAAGAAAATGAAAAAGAAAGAGAGTGAAAGGAGATTCTTAAATGTATATATTGAATTTGAAGATAAAGTGATTAGTCATACCATCTTATCAATAATTGTACAGCCGAAGTACTTCCGACTGGAAATTGGACCAATACATTTAAACTTAAGTAAGAGAACAGCGGCGATAATTTCTTTTATTTCAGTTCTAATAGCAGGAGCATCTTTAATCTATACATTATTTTCTTGGGATCCTACTTCCAGTTTCATAAATTTTGTTAGTGGATTTGCTCCTGGTTTGGGTTCGATTATTTTTATTGTAATTTTTTTAATTACCTTATTCAAAGAAGGAATTTATCCACTAAAAGAGAAAATTAATGCCTTTTTAAACTTCGATCAAGCAGGTGTATTAATAAAGTAGTTTTATCTATTTTTAACCATTATTTTTTTATTTATTATTAGATTTTAGCTCATTCCAAAATTTCTTTTTTAATTGACTAAATTCTTTTTGTTTTAGTTTCACAAAGTAAAGATCTCGTTTTGCAATAACAGAATAATCTTTAATTTTTAAAGTTTTAATTAAACCTGCTGATTCAGCTTTTTTAGCCATAATTTCACTCATAATACCAACATAATTGGAATCACTTACAGTTGAGATGATTGAGTCATTATCATTTATTTCCAGTTCAATGTCCAAATCTTTATAAGCTGGAAACTGTTCTTCAAATGTAAATCTCGATCCAGATCCCTTCTCTCTCCAAATAAATGGATATTTAGTAAGATCATCAAATTTTACAGTATCTATTCCATTTTTTACTAACTCATGGTGAGGTGAACATATAAATTTAAATTCTTCTTCTCCCAATTTAATGTAGTCAAAATCTCTCTCATTACCACCCATAAAACTACCTATACCCGCAAAATCAACCATCTCATTTTTTAAAAACTCAAGTGATTTCTGGGAATTATTAATTAATATTTTAAAAGTTAAATTAGGATTTTTATTTCTAAAATCAGCAATATATTTTGGTAATATATGGGATCCTGGAATAGTTGATGCAGAGATAGTCATAACTTCTTCTAATTTATCGCTAAACCTGGAGATTTCTGCTCTACAAATATCATAGGTTTCAATAAGTTTCTGAGCATATTCAAGTAAGACTTTCCCTGCTTTTGTTAACTCAAACATCTTGGTAGTTCTATTAATTAGCACAACTTCTCCGAACTCTTTTTCTAACTGAGAAATTTGATGGGATAAAGTGCTTTGTGATATAGGAAGCTCACTTGCTAATTTTGAGAAACTCTTATACTGAGTTAATTTAATGAAGTTTCTCAAATATTCAAGATTCATTTTATTGATCTCCTTAAAGACCTTAATTTCTAATTAAATTAAAAGGTAATTAGACTATATTTATTTATCGATCTTTTTGATAGATTATTTCAAGAAAATTAATAAATCAGCTAGTGTTTATGTAATTACATAAAATACTAATTTTACTTATAGTGAAAAACTTTATGGTGGAGAAAAAAAAAGTATTTACTATAGTCATTGGAGATGGTGCTTACACTAGTGAACGTCCATTTACAATGTTAAGATTTGCATATACAGCACTGTTAGATGAGCATAAAGTTAATATTTTTCTTGTAGAAGATGGAATTTTTGTAGGAAAAAAAAAGCAAGATCCTACTACCTATGATAATGTAGGAAAATGGATGTCAGATGTAATTTCAGAAGGAGCAAATGTAAAAGCTTGTGGTGTTTGTATGAGAGCACGTGGTATATCTGAAGATGAATTAATAGATGGTATTGAAAAGACTTCGATGAATAGTTTTTTAGAAATGTGTGTAGAATCTGATAATGTTCTTTTTAGTTAATTTTGTTTGAGGCTGAAATTTAAAATGACAAATTCACGTAAATTAAATTGTTCTGGGCTTGTTTGTCCAATGCCAGTTGCTAAAACTAAGAGAGAATTACTCGGGATGGAAAGCGGAGATATACTCGAAGTTGTTGGCGATTATGGTGAAGCAGGGGAAAATATCAAACGATATTTAGATAAAAAGGAAGATAAGGTATTGGAATACAGGACAGAAGGAGAGAATTTTTATATTAAAATCGAAAAGGCGTAAAGATTCTTTAAATTTTTTCTTTTTTCATTTGATTTTATTCAAAATGTTAGTTTATTTTAGTTTCAACCCTAAAAAAGTTGAATTTGATCGAAAATTAATAAAAAAGAAAAGCTCTTTTCTTTTTGTATGGAAACAAACGATTTAAAAGAGCTTTTAATCAAATGTTGGATGACTCATGATGGTATGTGGTTTTATCACTGTCTAAAAGAGTGTGGTATGAAGAAAACAAATAAAATAAATAAAGCTGCCGTTAGGTCACTAGCCAGTATTGAAATAAAGAGAATTTTGAAAGCGTTTAATATAAGTAATATTAAAACGTTCGATGAGTTAAAGTTTCTTTTTGAAAACGCGTTAAATACATTTAAAGCGGATTTTATGGTTCTGTCATTTAATTTTCCAGATATAAACCAGCTTCATTGTGAAATGCACAAATGCTGGGCATATGAGGGAATAAATCAAATGGGAGTAATTGAAGAATATGAATGTGCAATTTTTGATAGGATTGAAGGTTGGTTTGAAACTCTTGGAATCAAGTATGATGTTGAACCAAAGTTAGAAGGTTGTTTTATGCATAAGAATGGAAAATGTGTAAGGGACTTCAAATTTTATTTTGAAAACCAATATAACATTTGAGATGAAAAGAATAGAAATGATGGTAAAAGATAGATATTCTGTACCTATTGAGACTCAAAAATTTATCCTACAAATGTGCTGGGCTCAACACGATGGTCAATGGTTTTTAAAATCAAAGAAAAAGTATGGAATTGAAGAAGCTAATCAGTTAAACCAAAATGTAATTCTTTCAATGGGAAAAATTGAAGCTCGACATATTATAAATGCACTGGGTATCAAAAAAGGGACTATTAAAACTATACCTGAAATTTTTAAAATTATGAATACTTTCATGGAAGTGTTCATTCCCAAAGTAATGAAATTCAAATTTCTAGTTCATTCCGATTCTGAAGGAATTGCGATGGTTGAGAAGTGTTTTATTTGGAATGAAGTAGAAAAATCTAAAGAAAGTTTAGAATATAATTGTGCGTGTAATTTCAGACATAGAGGTTGGTTAGAAGCTATGGACGTGAAAGGAGAAATTCTACCCTTAGAGAGAATTTCAGATGGAGATAAAACCTGCAAGTTTAAATTTATTTTAGAATAAGATCTTAAATGGAGAAATTTAACTCCAACTCTTCTTTAAATTTCAACAGCTGATGATAGAAAAGGATTTTGTAATTCGTAAAGCCTTACCTAAGGATGCAAAAGGAATTCACGAAGTATTACTAACTGCATTTGTTGAATTTCGTGATTATTACACCTCAGAAGGTTTTACTGATACGGTTTTGTCAGAAGAAGCTGTATTAGAACGGATGAAGGAAATGACAGTTTATGTAGCAGTTGATAGAAAAAAAATCATAATTGGAACAATTGGATGGCAGAAAATAGGCCATGAAGAAGCGCATATTCGTGGAATGGCAGTGCATCCTAAATGCCAAGGAAGTAAAAGCCCCGCAACTAATTTATTACAGACTGTCGAGGATGATGCTGTTAAAAACAAGTGTTTATTTCTAACATTAGACACAACAGCGGTATTAAAAAGGGCAGCATCCTTTTATAAAAAGCACGGTTTTGAATTAACAGGTAGGACGGGTGATTTTTTTGGTTCAAAAATATATCAATACATTAAATATCTTAATAAGGGCTAATTAAATAGATCTTTTTCAGTATTACTCTGATTATTTTATCTGCAATTTCTTTATAATTTAATGAAAACTTTTTCTTTACAAAAATGGCAATAGTTTAAATTCCTATATTATAAACATCCAATTTTATAAAATTTTAAATAAAATATAGTCATTTTATAATTATGAATACTTTTGAACATCTAGTTATGTTTTGGATTATTACAATATCTCTTATTATATTCATTTCTTTTGCAGTAAGTACATTAATAAATTACTTTAAATACAAGAAAATTGCGGCACTTTACTTGGCTTTAAACTATATTTTTTATATAATTGGTCTTGTTTTCATTCAGATTGGTCATTTTGATTCATATTCACAAGGAACTACAACAGATTTATACTCTCATGCGAGTATGATAGCAAAAGTGTTTATTGTAGCAGGGATATTGATGAATATTCTGTTTCACGCAAAATTTACTGAAGTAAATAGAACATGGAAAATTATTAGGATTGTAGCGGGTATTTTGTTAATGTTTTGGATACTCTTACCATTTAATTATACAATTGGACCTGTAACAGGAATGCAAATGAAATATGTTTCATATTTATTTATGGCAATTTATGGTTTAAGCATTAATTTCGGTTTATCCTACAGCTTCTTTAAAATGGCAAGAAAGATAAAGGAACGTCATAAGGAGCTAATATCGCTTGGATTAGGTGCATTAGCTTTCTTATTATATTATGTCTTAATGACTATTTACGGATTGACTCAAAACTTTCCGATTATGATAGTAACTATGATAGTGCTATTCTTAGCATTTCTATTTTACTTTATTGGAATCTATCTGCCTAAATTAAGACATGATTAAAGAGATATAAAAATGTGAAATTAACACTTTTTTATTTTTTATTTTGACTTATGATCAATTGAAGTTTATCTGAGTAATTTACCAAAAAAAAGAAGGAAAAAGATAATTTCAAGAAATTAGTTTATCTAGTTTTCACGATTCAGCATAGTTTTGTAATGGTAGAAAAACGCTACCAAATAAGCTATTGTCTTAGGAATCATAAAAAGACCTGTCAATGGAAAAATCGCGACTAGGAACAAAGTAATACTATAGGATACATAAGATACAATATACCATATAGAGGCATGAAAATTTCCGCGGTTTATTTGAGGGTCAATACTTTTCTGCTCTTTCATTTCTGTTCTTGAATCTTTAAATAGTAGAAAGACACTTATAATACCAACAACATAAATTGGTATAGCTGTAATCCAACGAAAATCAAATCCGAAATCTACTGTTGCATCACCCTCAAACCAACGGTTAAAAGGCAAAAACATAAGTAATATTCGAACAATAAAAGCCATATATAATATTATTGTAAAGATCTTGATTTTTTTAGGTGTCGAATATGTTTCTCCATAGATTGAAGCCCAAGCTTGAAAGACTGCTACATAAAAATATGTCATTGTCAATCCAGATATAATATAACCTAGCCCTAGAGTTATCATGTAAAAAGGATCTCCATCAGAAAACCCTGCGAAATAATTAAATATACGAAATCCCAAGTGGAACAAATCTCCAAATCCTAAGAGGAAAAAAGCTAAAAAAATCCATTTCCAGGCAGTATTCCGAGTTTTAAATTTTCCATCTCCTGCATTATTAATTATCAATTTAATTAGAAATACCCATATTATAACGAGATAGAAAATCATAAAACCAATTGAACCCATATTATCTTGCATTAGCATAAAATATTCCCCTAATTACAAAAGATAGATTTTTTAAAAAACAGTATATTATGTTTAAAAACAATTGGTGAATATTAAATTTACGTATTCTTCAATCGTATAAAGCCATTATTACTTATGCAAATTCCAAAATTTTTATTTTTTATCCAAAAAAGTCAAATTCATTTTACTTTAGACTTGGGATTCGACAACGAATTATTAAAAAAAAGGGAATAATTAGTGCGGTATATTCTTCTGGATGTTTCTTAAGTGTTTCATCATCAGGATAAGGTTCAGAAAACTCTTCTAAAACGAACCCTATTTCTATTAGCAGGTTTAACCAATCAGAAAGTGTCCGATTAAATCGTGGGATTCTAAACTTTCTCATTTTATCCGTGATGTCTTTCGGAGCAGCACCAAATATCCATTCTTCAATTTCCTCTTTTGATTTTTTGAAATAGTCCCTTACAATCAAACCAGTTCTTTTACCTTCTTGATTCTTTACCCACTGAGTATCTGAAATTGAAAAACATGGATGGGTAATAGAAAATTGAAAGAATCCCCCAGGTTTTATAACTCTAAAGGCTTCTAATAAAGCTTTTTTATGGTCAGCCATGTCCATAATGCTCATTGTTGCCATTGCAAAATCAAAATTTTTATCTGGAAAAGGAAGTTCTGTAGCACTGGCAATCTTGTATTTGATTCCTAATGGTTCTTGGAGTTCATTTTCTTTTGCATATTTTATAAATACTTCCGATATATCAATTGCCATCATTTTTGCTCCTTTTTTAGCAGCAATTCTAGTATTGAATCCTTCTCCACATCCAATATCTAAACCATTCAAATTTGAAATATCAGGAAGCATTTTAAAGAATGCAGGGGAATTAATTAGATCTCTACAACGGTCATATCCCATTCTAGAGAGTTTTACCCAATTCTCTGCGTTTTTATCCCAATATTCGCCAACTTCTTTATCATCCAATAATAACTACCTTATTAGAATGGTTTTATTCTATTCTAATTATTAACTATTCATCTAAATTATAAAGGTTTTAACATTTAGCTTAATTCAAAATCTTATAAATTAGAATATCTTAGAATTATAATAATTATGATAAACATCACTAAATATGCTGATTTCAAGGGTAATATAGGAAAAACTGTTAAAATTGCTGGGAAAATCGCTGAAGAAATATGGCAGCATCTCACTGCATTTATTGACTCCCATCCTTATATGAATTATTTCGACTTAGATGATGGTTATCAGATTGTAATCTATACAGAAGAATCAATTTCTTGTGAAGAAAAAATAGAAATAAATGGGAAACTGATAAAAACAGAAGGTACTCGTAAAAATCCTAGATCTAAAATTAATGATAAATACTTTGAATACCAATTACTTGTTGATTCATGGAAATGTTTATAGTTTAAAATTATTAACTTTATTCTGCTTTATAATTAAATCATTTATGACAATTTTTTATTGATTTCTCAAGAAATACATTTAAATTTACTATTTTTTATGACACAATATTAAATATTAGTAATATTAATGAGGTGTAATATCTATGGTAGAAGTTAAATGTTCAAAATGTGGAACTAGTTTTGAAGGAAAGACAGAAAAAAAAGCAAAGAAAAAATTAATGAAGCATGCAAAGAAACATCATTCTAAATAAAATTTAAAACACTATTTTTTCCTACTTTTTTTACCTTTCAATAAAAATTTCATAGAATAATTTTTGATTTATTTTTTTTCAGATGCTATTATTTTTGGAATTTTCTTTTTAATAAAATATTCACAAATTGAAGAAGAAATTGATATTGAAAGTAAAACAAAAATTACATTTGCTACTATAAGTAGATTTCTAACATCTGAGTAAGTTAATTCATAGGGGGTCCAAAAAAGCCTATAAAAAACAAATAAGAGCAAAATAACAATGTAGAATCCCATTATTTCTCTAATTCTTGAATAAAATCCCCTAAGTTGTCTTCTTAAGATATAATTTAAAAACTCGTTATTAATTTGACAATCTTCAAAAATTATATTTTTAATTTTAAATTGAGTAGAAACTTTAATAATAATAGTTTTATAAAAACTGATTTCTTTTGTCAGAGATAGCTTTAAATCAGATATGAAACAATTAGTAATATCAAATTTTGTTGAATTTTTTAATAATAATGTTTCAAATGTACAATTTTTCAAAATGATATTTTTACATGAGTTAAATTGAGCATGATCAAAATTACAATCTATAAAAGAGAGGTATAATGAGCTTTTTTTAATTGAAAAAGCTTGACCTAGTATATTAGCGTTTTCAATTATAAAAGGATCGTCTTCTGTGCCTTTACCTTTCCAAATTTGATCGTCCGCTAAATTCTGTAATCCTTGTTCTGAATAAAATATTATTTCATTAAGCATTTTCAGATAATTTACTCCACAAGGTACTTTTTAAAACAAAAAGAAACGTCTTATTTTATTAGCATTATTTCTAATTTAAATATACCTCTAATTAAATTTAATAATATCTCATATTGATTTATTTCATGATATTGCGAAAAAACCTAAAACCATAGTTAGGAATCAATTAATAATAAAAAAGAAGTAGAAAAGTTATCTTTTTAAATTCGCTGAAACCCAATCGTAATAACCTTTATCTTCCATTACTTTTGGAATTTCGGTGAAAAATTGAGCAGTAATCTCTTTTACATGCTTTGCGCTTACGGGATGGAACATCATGGCGAGATCTAAACCTACAAGGCTTAGAGAGAGAGCATTGATCACTTCCCAAATTGGTCCCCGATATTGACGTACTCCCCATTCAGGAGCTTGTTTTTCAGACATCCAAGCTTCTCTAGCACCCCAAGCGTTTGTAGTACCACCACTTATGGGATATGCTAAATCAGTTTCACCCAATAATCCGGCAACACGCATCCTTTGATAAATACTGAAACTGTATTCCATACCATAACCAAGAGTTGCGCATGTAGGATCCATAACAATTCGATTTCTTGGTAATCCTAATTCTAGAGCATCTTTATTCATTTTAATTTGGTTATTCATATCTAAGCTTGTCCATAGTAAACAATTATGGTCATATTTAACTGCTAGAGGAATAACATCTTCCCAAGTAGCTTTATCTGCGGCAGAAAGCATCAAGACTTCGCTCTCGGTAATAGGTGCTGTTGCCTCAAAGAGTTCCTTATCCTTTTGCTTATTACCAGAACATCCAATAATTACCGGGACATCGACAGTTTGAAGGATTTCTTCAAGATACTTGACTGATTGCTTTACGGGAGCATCTCCCATTGCGGGGTCAATCTCTAAGGAGTGAAAGGTAATGCATTCTGCGCCAAATTTATCCACCGCAAATTTTGCCCATTCAGCAGGATTTGCTAACACATCACCATATTCTTGCTTTATAGGTTTAGGAAGCATCATTTTAGAGCCCATATCAAATACATCATACGTAACAAGTGGGGGATTGGGATTTCTCTTATCAAGTCCCAAAAAGTTGTAGAATGGAGGGACTACTTCTCCACCAATAACAGCTTTTTTACCATTTGAGCGAACAAATTCAATAGTCTCAATTTTTCCTGGGAAATCTAAATCAAGTGA
>JABAHP010004221.1_pt2 | contig 13485 bp, 12 predicted proteins | sample 7062081 | NCBI WGS metagenome assembly JABAHP01 (sample SAMN14534357, study PRJNA622989) | marine sediment metagenome | biome: marine biome [ENVO:00000428]; feature: marine pelagic biome [ENVO:01000023]; material: deep marine sediment [ENVO:00002113] | place: India: Gulf of Kutch | collected... | reverse complement strand
GATTACTACTCAGGTTTCTTCCCTACAGTTGCTATGTAGATGACGAGCTGTTCTTCCCCATCAACTCCCACTAGGTTGTTGAGTTTCTGATCTCCGAAACATATTATCGCGCATGTGCCGCAATCTATTGCCTCGGCTGACAGGTATAAGTTCTGGCAAATATGCCCGGCTTCGATGATGTTTCTGTACCCCCTCTGGTTGAAGCGCCAGACGGTTCTATTGGGTACGAATACCCAGATAAAAACAACTGCACTTTTCTGTATGAACCGCTGGTTCCAGCTGTATTCAGTAACCTTATCTAAAATTTCATCGTCTTTTTCGATGAATAACAGTTCGTGTTCCAAAGCCAAGTACCTATACAGCCCCGGTTCCAGGTCTTCCACATTTCCGATTGCCAAATATGTTTCGTAGGGATGCCTTCCCCCTGCGGAGGGAACGGTTCGGTATGTCCTAGGCTGTGCAGTGGTTTGTTGTACACCTTGGGTGCACCACAGAAGCCATGATAACTCATCCATGCTGAGTGAGTCTGCTGAATAGTTTCTTACGCTGCGGCGTTGCTCGAGGATCTCCCTGAAGGTTGTGTTTTCGATCTTTAACTGGTCTGGTTTTTTTAACTTGATAGTTTCTTTCACTTCATTGTAGGGTTCTTGCATCCGTGGTTGGGGTATGCCCAGTGTTTGATCTGATTTTTCCAAGTCTTCCTTGCTATTTCCTGTGAAAGCTGTTCCCTTAATGAACTGCCTTCCTATCCCTTTATCCAAGTTACTTCCAGACCCTCTTGAATAGACCTAAATAGTTTCCGCCAAGAATCTTCTGGATCTCCTGATCCGAGTATCCCCTGTTTACCAACCCCATTGTTATCCTCGGGAAGAACTCGATGCTCTGAAGGTCGGGTAGTTTCCCTGAAGGCTGTCCAACCATGTATATTTTCCTAGCTTCTTTCTCCGAGGCTAACCCAAGGATAATAGGTGGACGCCCGTCGGGCCTCCAAATATCAACTGAAATTTCCTCCGGGTCCTCCTCAATATCTGTGCCGACTCCTACATGGTCCACACCCAGCAGTTCCACGACATAGTCGATGCAGTCCAGGAAGTCGCTGAAGGTAGCTGGGACTCCTACTTCTTTTGCGATACATGGTGTGAATGGGGTGATAGATACCAATCCTCCTTTTTCTGCGAGTGCTTTAAGCTGGTAATCGTACTTGTTCCTGAAATGGTCGAAGCGGTCCCTTGGGCCGGTGTGGGTGAAAGCTACTGGGTCTTTGGATAGCTCTATGGCTTCGTCGGAGGTATTGACGCCGCAGTGGGAAAGGTCTATTAGAATTCCAAGCCTGTTCATCTCCTCTATGGCTACCTCCCCGAACCTGCTGATGCCCGGGTCAACTTTTTCTGTGCAGCCTGCTCCGATGAGGTTCAGGTTGTTGTAGGTGGGTTGTATGATTCTTACTCCAAGGCGGTGGAATACCTCGAGGAGGTATAGCTTGTCCTCTATCATATCGGCGTTCTGGGGTCCGAAAATTATCCCGGTTCTTCCCTGTTCCTTTGCTTCCTCGATATCTTTTGCTGAGGTTATCAGAACGCCCCTTTCACTATAGTTCCTCAGCCACATGTACTGTTGGGCTATGTGCTCGATTGCTCTGCGCATGTCGTCCCAAGGCATGAGCATTGTTGAGTTGCAAGCGGTCACCCCACCTTTCTCGGCCCTGTCAAAGAAGCTTGCGTCCCCGTGTTTAGGTGTGATGGATGTGTCTATCACTATGGATTTCCCATGTATTTCCATAGCTCTTTCTACCTGGTCCTTGCTTAATTTCTCCCATTCAGTCATAATTATCACCCTAGAATGCGTGTTCGCATATTTATTCTATAGTTTCTATATCAGCTAATCTTTTATTTGCAGTGACTTCTCAAGGTATGTGGTAATTTGAGGCAGAGTAGGACACCCATTATCACTGGGACTGCAATATTGGCTGCTCTGGTTATTGTTTTTGATTATACTCTGAAGTATTCTGGTTTGAAGATCCCGTTCCCATGGTACCCTAACTTGAAGTTTGACTTCACAGGTGTCCCGATTGTGTTAAGCTTATTCATGTACGGCTTCGCCTCTGCGTTCTCAACATGTATTGTGGCTGGTGTAGGCATTGTAGCCCGGAGCGGGAATCTTGTAAGCGCCTCAATGAAGGTGGCTGCTGAACTTTCTACTGTTATTGGTTTGCATCTGGGAAGTTTGGTCATATCAAGGCTTGGTGTAAATTCCACAAGTGTAGGGCGGTCAACGGGCTTTGTTACAGGCATTGTGTCAAGGATTCTGATAATGAGCGTTGTGAACCTCTATGTTCTCCCTAACATTTACCGTGTGCCCTACAATGTTACGGTCGGGCTGCTCCCTCTTATTGGAGTTTTCAACGCAATACAGGGGGGTATAACTATTGGTATTGGTTTCTTTTTGTTCAATGCTATAAAAACTAGGCTACCTAGCTGGGTATATAATGCCTAAAACGGATATTGTGTTGTAGTTCTATCCGACTCTTAGCATACCATTTCTGCGGAGCCAAGAGGTCTGGCCACGAGTGTATCTGAATATAATGTCTCCTTTTTCATCTCCGTTGAAGTCCCAAGGAGATACCAGAACTATATCGCCTTCCCGCACCCAGCTTCTTTTCTTCATCTTTCCCCTTACACGGCAGAGCCTTTGCTGTCCGTCTTCACATTTAACAGACATACGTGTAGATCCAAGGTTCTTCTTTACAATGCCTAGACACGAATATTCATCAGGCATAGGAAAGTTCCTTTGTATGTCCGATTCGTTTTTAACTAATCTTTTACCCACGATTGCTTGACCGTTATTATTACTTAAAAACTAATCGTGTTCAAACTCGTTTTACTTATAAAAAAAAGGGGTTTTGACGGTTTTTAGCTATTTTAGAACCTTTTTGAAGAGTTTTAGGTCGTTTAGTCCAAGGATCTTTTCGATTTCTTCATCGGAGTATCCCCTAGAGATCATTCCCTGGGTCAGGTATGGGAACTTTGTGATGTTGTCCAGTCCTGGGAACCCGCATCCTCCATCAAAATCAGACCCTACACCTACGTTGTCTGTTCCCACAAGCCCAACAGCATGATCCAGATGATCCAGCCAGTCCTCGATTGTGACCTTTTTAACGGCTTCCGTTTGGCCTAGGCCTATTCCTTCCTTTATGAACCCAGCGCAGAAGCTTAGGTTTATCACCCCGCCATTATCAGCCAAAGCTTTGATCTGGTCATCTGTCAAGTTCCTGTGGTGTCCGCATAAGGCTTTACAGTTTGAGTGGGTTGCAACGATTGGATCCTCTGATAGCTCTATGACGTCCCAGAACCCGGTTTCGTTGAGGTGGCTGATATCAATGAGCATACCGAGCCGGTTCATCTCCGCGATAACATCTCTGCCAAACTCAGTTAGATGGGATCCGGAATCCCCTCCCGAGCCGTCACATATCTCATTCCTTGGGAAGTGAGTGAGGGTCATGGATCTTACACCGAGCCTGTATGTTGTTCTGAGGGCTTCAATGCTCCCTTCTAGAGGCTCTCCTCCCTCTATAGCTATCACAGCAGCGATTTTCCCGTAATTTACTGCATCCATGATCTCATCGTAGCTGGTTGTGATAGCGATGTCTTCCGGGTATTTCTCGATCTCCAGCTGAAAAGCGTCAAGCATCTGGATTAACCGCCTTAGGCGAGCCCTGTATTGTGGGCTCACATACATTGCGAACAACAAGCAGTTTACGCCTCCCTCCTTTATTCTCGGTATGTCTATTTGGCCGTGTTCAGATCGTTCTCCGAGGGTTCTTCGAGGAGCTACTGCAACTGTTTCCGAAGAGATGAAAGGGGGGGCGGTTATTATCTGGAGAATTGTATCGTTGTGGGTATCCACGATAATCGATCTTTCATGGATTAGACGCGCCCGTTCCATCTGTTCGTCACTTAAATCAAACATAGATTTTCACCTTTATCCCAGAAATTGGCTTCTGCACTTATAATTCAATCGTAGACAGGCAGAGTATAGATGCGTTAAACCTTTGGAGGCCCGGCTTTAATCCTTTTTATGTTTTCCTCTATGTCTCCCCTCAGTCCGCTAAGGTCTTCTAACCACCAGCTTGCCCCGGCATTAAGATATTTTTTAACCTTTCTCGCATCTTTTTCTGATTCGTCATCGGTTTCCCCGTTCACCATCACTATGTAGTTGCTCAGGCTACCTCTAGTGTTCTGGATGACTTTCAACACCTTTGCGAGCATCTCAGGTGTGAAGGGGTTAGGGTAATCCGGGTTAATTGGAAAGACTCCGTCGAATTTTGCTGCCCTCTTGAAAGGTGCCTTGTTTGGGTAGCCGCCTCCAAGGATTACAGGTATCCGGGGTTTCTGGACTGGTTTTGGTAGGAACTTTACTTCACTTAAGTTGTAGTGCCTCCCCTTGTAGCTGAAAGCTTTCCCTGACCAGAGACCGAGGAGTATATCCAGTCCCTCGTCAAGTTTCTCGGCCCTGATTCTGGGATCCTTGTTTTCCCCAAATAGTTCGAAGCATTCTGGGACGCCAAGCCCAATCCCTAGCATTAATCTGCCTTTCGAAAGGTGATCCAGGCTTACGGTTTCCCTTGCAAGTTTCCAAGGCCTTCTGCGTGGCAAGGGCGTTACCATTGGACCTAATCTGATTTTGCTTGTGCTTGCTGCCATTGCTGTTAAACCGATCCAAGGATCGACAACGGGAACGTCCGCGAAGGTTATGGCAAGGTGATCCCATATGAAAATGCCATCCCATCCCGCATCCTCCGCTTCTACAGCTATCTCCGCCAAAAGGGCTGGGTTTGAAAAATGAGAGAAGTTAATCAGATTTATGCCGAATTTCATTGTTCTGTATATCGAATTGGGGTTAAAAAACATCGAGCATATTGCGCGGGCGTAGCGTAAATTGTTAATAACCTTCCACCTTAGAAACAGTTGAAGTTGAGCGAATCTAAGGATGATAAACCGTTAGCGCGTGTCGGTTTTCAAGTTTCGGATCAGAGTATTTATGACGTGACGGGTTACTGCGCTGCCGAAATGGCTTTTGAAAAAGCAAATAGGGTAGAGGATTTTCCTGTGAAAACAGAGATGGTGCCGATTGTTGATGAGAGAAACCCTGAGTTAGCTCGGGAAGCAGCTAGAAGTTTTGTGAGTGATTCCAGTGCTGTTGGTGTTTTAGGCCCTTTGAACAGTGATATGGCTCTGTCTAACCAAGATATTTACAACTCAGCGGGGTTGGCTCAGCTTACATCTGAGGCTTCAAACCCGATGTTAACGGCTAAGGGTTACAAAAACTTCTTTCGACTGGTTGCTAATGACGAGATTCAGGGGCGAGCCCTCGCTAGGGTTGCAGGTTCTTATCTTGATAAGCGCCGGATCGCCGTGCTGCATGATGGCTCGGCTTGGGGTGAGTCCATAGCTGAGATTTTTTCAAATGAGTCTGCAAACTTGGGAGTTCCTCCGATCCTGTTTAGAGGGTTTGAGGAGGGGGACGTTGATACTGGTTATGAGAGCATGGTTGAAGTGACCATGAATGTGGATCCTGACCTAGTCTATTTTGCTGTTTACTGGCATAAGGCTCACATTATTGCTCATAAGCTTAGATATCGTGGCTCCAAAGCGATTTTCCTTGGTAGCGATGCATTGAAGCCCTACCCTTTCTTGGAGGTCCCCGGCCTAGATGTTGTTAAACCCTATCACACTTTGGCGGGAATAGATATGCGCATTAAACCCTCAGCAAGAGATTTCTTCCAGAGATTTTCGTCCAAACACCCTCTTCTGTTAATTGCACCTCAGTACGCTGCTGAAGCATACGATTGCGCCTCATTGCTTGTTAATGCCATAAAGCTGTCCGGGGAGCCTGACAGATCGAAAGTGCTAGAAAAATTGAGAGCAATAGACAGTTTTCAGGGGGTTATAGGCCAGATTAGTTTCGATGAGAGAGGGGATTTGGTTGACCCGGAGATTGGATTGTACCAATGTGTGAATGGGCTGCGGAAATACCTTGGGAAAGTCAGCGATCTTGTTAAATAAACACTATATTTTTCCACTTGTAGCTTAAAGTACATACAATAATTTAAATGACTTTTAACTGAAAGTATAGTCGCTGGCTTTATAAGCCAAACCATATGTAAAATATATATAATATTTAACAGAGGATAAAGGGAGAATATGTGTCATTACGGCCAATACTGGAGAAACGTCCCGAGCCTGCTTAAAAACATACAAATTGCTAAGCTAATGAAGAAAAAAAAGTAGTTCGCGACTTAACCAAGTAACCAGTATACCCGGAGTAACTATCTTAAGCAACACCAACCTTCATTGATAATACATAATGGGAAATATCCGCAACTTTCTTGAGTTAATAAGGTTCGAGAGAGCCATATCCGCTCCTTTCGGCGTAATTTTCACAGGAATCGTGACAGGGGATCTTGTAGGATTCCAATGGGAGTACCTCGCTGCATGCTTGGCCGTGTTCTTCTCAGCTGTAGCTAACTTTGGTTTAAATGACTATGTGGATATTGACGCTGATAAGAAAAACGAAAGGGCTGATAGACCTCTTGCTAATAATCATATCAACCCTCGCACTGCACTGATAACAGTAGTTGCTTCAGTTATTATCGCCCTATCCCTCTCACTATTTTTAAACCCGGTAGCAAAGGGGTTAATGTTACTCGGCTTACCAGCCTCTTTAATCTACAACCTTGGCCTAAAAAGATACATTTTCCTAAAAAACGCCTTCATTGGTTTCGCTAATATAGGAGTTGCGCTCATCGGGTCTCTGGTTTCAGATGCTGTTCTGGAGCCTTTGGCGCTATACATCGCGGCAATCGGGTTCTTTTTCAGCCTCTCCTACGAATGTATGCTCGACATAGCTGACATGAAGGGGGATAGAGAGCATGGAGTGGATACTCTTCCGAATAGGTTCGGCGTAAGAAATACAGTGATGTTCTCATTATTCTTCGGGTTTGGCGCGATTATTGCTGATCCCCTTCCTTTTTTCTTTGATATCGACCCACGTTTGAAAGGTGACTATCTCTTCCTAATTTTGATTCTGATCCCAGTGGTAAACAGACTGCTTATTTCAAGATCGCTTCTTAACGACCAGTCAAAAGAAAACATTTTCCGCCTTAAAAAAAGAGTTTTCAGAAACCTTTTGATTGGTTGTCTATGCTACACGATAGGTTTCCTCATCTAAGTTTAAATGCGTGGCCTTTTGTCGGGGGTTCCTAATTCTGAATAGATTCTGATATAATCTTGAAAATTACTTAAAACCAATTTTTCAGATCTTATTTTCCGGAGGTGAAAGATAGGATTGGAGATGAAAAGTAAGATTGCGCTCACCTGCATCGTAATTGCTCTGGCTTTATCAGTTGGGGGAATATACGCTGTTTACGCTGAAGGCGGTGACCAGGGTATTACAGGAGACGGTGAAGGAATTTTCCCCATGAAAGGTTTGGGGATGCCTCACCGGGGTTTCTGGGGCTCCCTAACTGAAGAGCAGAGGAATGAGCTTCGCTCCGAGATTCGGGACCTTGTTGAGTCAAAGTTAGATGAATGGGGGATTGAGCCCCCTGAGCCTCTTTTGACAGAGGATCAGCGTGCTGAATTGCAGGAATATATTGAAGACTTAAAAGAGGAAGGTTACCCTCCTCAAGAAATCAGAGAGAAAATCGCTGAGAAGCTTGAGTCATGGGGAGTGGAGTTACCTGAACCCCCAATAAATCGCAGGTGTCATCGTAGAGGTCGTTTCATGAACAAAACCCTAGGTGGGTTGTGGAACGGGCAACCTGATAACAGCGACGATTAGCCACTGAGTTAACATACGCGCGTTACCCCTTCTTTTTTCTTTTTTTTTACCAATGATAGATTAAAATCCCAGTCAGGCAATTCCTAATCTTACTCGTGTGTGAGCTTCAGAAGTGTCCGATAAAAGCAGAGATGGCAACTTGGTGGTACTGGCTCTAATCGGCGGCTTTAGAGGTATCAGGGATAATTTTAGAACAGTGATATGGCAGCCATACGCTTTGAGCCTAGGAGCATCCGTCCAAGGGTTAGGGATCCTGGAAAGCGTTATGGATGTGACCAGGTTAATTGTCCAGCCAATACTTGGAGCTGCTTCGGACTCCTATGGCAGGAGGAAGTTCCTCATTTTCAGGGAGGTGATCAGCATTCTGGTGGCGTTTTGCCTTCTTTTCGCCAGTTCATGGTATCTATTGGCTGTTGCCATGTTTCTTGTTGGGTTGAACTGGGCCTTTCTTCCAGTCTGGAATTCGACAATAGCTGAATCATCAGATCCCAGCAGAGTGGGGTACTTTTTCAGCATCATTGGAAGCAGTTTCATGGGCGCCGGATTGATCGGAACATTATCAGCCGGATATATTGCCCAGGAGTTCGGTTACTCGTTGGTATTCATAATTTCAATCCTGTTCGGTCTAAGCTCGTTAATTTTGGTGACTTTAAGCTTAAGAGAGACACAGGCACCCTCCAGCGGAAATAAGTTTACCTTACTGGTTTCTTTTAAACCCTTACTGCTTTCTTTCAAACCTGCCCCTCATTTGAGGGGGTTTTATATTACGATGGCTGTTGACCTCTTCGCTTTCGGGCTGGGGTACAGGTTGCTAAATGGCATGTTATCAGAGAGCTATGGTTTCACCCCCTACATGTTAGGATTGATGTCAACCGTACGAATCGGGGTGATGGCAGTCTCCCAGATAATCGTGGGTAGGTTTGTTGATAGGATCGGCTATAGTAGATGCTTAGCTGCGTCTCAGACCCTTGCCTGCGTTTTCCTTGGCATGATAGTGTACTCTAAATCGTTCTCCTTTGTACTTGGTGCATCGGTTTTGATGGGCTTTGCGAGCGCGCTTTGGTCGCCTGCTGAACAGTCTTGGATTGTCCGGAACGTTAAATCCGAGGAAAGAGCCCAGTCCATTGGGGGGTACGCCACTTTCAGAGCCTTGTTTAGTTTTCCTGGCCCTGCAATCGGTGGGTATCTGTACGAGCTGTTCGGGTTCGACATCCCCATAATGGCAAACCTTGTTTTATGGCTATTCAACACGGTAATGATATTGATCTTGATCAAGCCAACCGAAAATTAAGAACCACGGCTATCAAAGCTAACATATAAATGAACATCGTTTTAATCTACGAGTTAAATGAGTCATTTTCAAGAAATTGAGAACTATGTTAACTCCTTGAAGGTTCTTGACACGCATGAACACTTAATGGAGGAGTCCGAGAGGCTTAAGCTGGGGTCTGATCCCCTAGTTGTGTTTCTCCCCCATTACCTCTCTTCCGATCTAGTATCTTCTGGAATGAAGCTAGATGAACTGAATATTCTACGTTCAGAGGATACGCCCCTCGAGGAACGTTGGGAATCCTTCATGGATTACTGGGTGGAGGTTGAGAACACCGGCTACGCGCAAGCGATTAAGATCGCAGCCCGTGACTTGTATGGCGTGGAAGAGTTTGGAGTTGATTCGTGGCGAGAACTGGGAAACGCTATGAAAAATTTCCACAACCAAGGTTTGTACGAGCATGTGTTAAAAAAGAAAAGCGGCATAGAACTTTCAATTAATGATGTATCCTCCGTTGAAATGGATGAAAGATTCAACGTCCCAGTCATGAATTTTGACAACTATGTACTACCAACAAGCAGGAGAGATCTAAGGGAGCTGTCTTTGGCGTCAGGGAGACCAATTCACACGATTGAGGACTTGTTAGAGTCGTTAAAGCGACACTACAACTCGGTCGCCAGCAGAATAGTGGGTGTAAAGATTGGCTTAGCCTATGAACGGAAACTCAGTTTCGATAAGACTGAACGAGCAGAAGCTGAAAAAGCATTCAACAGAATCTATAAAACCAGAACGTTTGAAAGCATTGATGTCATGCCCTATGGTTCAAGGCCCCTCTCCAGAAATGTTCCAACAGGCATTGACCCGGCGGACGCTAAGCCTTTTCAGGACTACATGGTTCACCTTATAATTCAGTTAGCTGGAAAGTATGAGCACCCAGTTCAGATTCACACCGGGCTCCATGAGGGAAATGAGAACATTATCAGCAACTCAAACCCTGATTTGTTGGTTAACTTATTCATGGAGTACCCTGAGGTCAAGTTCGCTGTATTCCATGCAGGATACCCTTATTTCAGGGAACTAGCAACAATCGCTAAAAACTTCCCAAACGTCTACCCTGACCTTTGTTGGATTCACATAGTATCACCTAAGGCAGCCAGAATCATCCTGTCGGAGTGGCTTGACATGGTCCCATCAAACAAGATCCTAGCTTTTGGGGGTGACTACAGGTTTGTAGAGGGGGTTTACGGCCACGTAAAGATGGCTAGAAGAAACGTGGCAAAAGTCTTAAGCACGAAGGTTGAAGACGGGGAGATCGAGTTGAAGCAGGCTTATACTTTATCAAAGAAAATTCTCAGAGACAACGCCATAAAACTATTCAACCTTAAAGAACTTCTGCCTTAGATTAACCCGCCCCAGTAAGAAAAACCTCACGGTGGTATAATGCTTGTAACAGAGAGGAGAACCAGGCGCATCGCTTTGATATCAACTTTTGCAGTGTTATCCACCGTCCTTGATATGATGGTAACCCCGTCTCTCTCAGCCGGTATCTGGTTTGGATGGATCTTTGTGATCAGCCCCATAAACGGTCTGATCCTTGGACCTTTAGACGGCTTCATCACAACGCTAATTTCTGTGCTATTAGGCCATTCACTAGTATTCCGAGATTCAATCTACGAGTTCGTGTTCACTTTGGGGGCCCCCATTTGCTCACTGGTAACCGGTTACCTCGTGAGGGGTGAATGGAGAAAAGTGTTTGTTTACTACACCGTACTAATCGCTGCCTATTTCTTGGACCCCTTATCCCGAGAACTTCCAATCTGGGGCATGTGGGACACTTTCCTGGCATACTCAGTTCTCGTAGCCTACATCATTCTAACCAGAGCCAACCGGATTAATTCAAACCTGAAGCAAGGCTATCTATTTGCTTTGTATACTTTCATAGGGCTTGAGGCAGATGTTCTTTTCAGAATATTCGTTCTGGTTCCCTGCCAAGCGTACCGCATATTTTACGGTTTGACGCCAGAATCCCTTGTATTTATTTGGTCTGTTCCCGCACCCATAATAACACCACTTAAAGTCGCTTTTTCATCAGCACTAGGCTTCTTCCTAGTTCCTGAGATATTAAAAACCCTTCAAACGCGCAACTATTTACGCATCCCTGATAAATTAACATGAAAAGTGAAAGCATAGGTTTAATAACTATAAAGATAGGTCAAGGGTATACGAGGATATAGTTAAGATATATTTTAGTATAATACGTTAGAAGGAGTGAAAGTTATGGGTTATCGTGAAAGGCGCAGTTATAACAGAGGCCCCAGAGAGATGCATAAAATTACATGCTCTGACTGCGGCGCAGAAGCCGAGGTTCCGTTCAAGCCTACGGAAGGCCGACCAGTTTACTGCCGAGAGTGTTACCAGAAACGCAGGCCATCAAGGTACTGAGTTCCAAATAACAGCATACATGGGATTGTCCTCAAACGGGCACAACCCCAATATTTTATTAATATTTTAAGATTGATTCATCATTATACATATTCCATAAAACCTTGTGAATTAGAATGTGGGCAAGAAAAAAACGCAAAACAGACAGGAGAAAAGATTATTCCAAGAAAACCTGTGAAGAATGTCGCAGGTACTCCAGGAAAACCTTCTACTGCTCTAAATGGCGGAAGGTTCTGGATATAAAAAGGAATGCATGCATGTTTTTCAGGCCAAGAAGAAGAACCCGATCTGTTAGATAGCGCCTGTATAGACCAGTAAGCCTCTTCCCATGAGAAATTTTTTATCAATATAACCTATTTTACATACCATGACTTCTGATTACGTTTACCAGACCAGGCGATGGATAGGCGCTGGAAGGAATGATTGTGTAGCAGAGAACGGAATGGTTGCTTCTAAACACCCCTTAATAGGCCAAGTTGGTGTTGACATAATGAAAAAAGGAGGCACAGCCGTTGACGCAGCAGTTGCCGCTGCCTTCATGAACTGTGTTGTCGAGCCGGGTGCCAACGGTATAGGTGGGGAGGGGGTTATGGCCATACATCTGGAATCAGGTGAAGATATTATCGTTGACTATGTTGGTCGCCCTGCACAGAGCTGTACGCCCGATATGTATGAACTGTCGGAGGATGTGGAGCCAGGCTGGATGGGTTGGAGAAACGTGAAAAACGATGCTAACGTCGTGGGGCATAAAGCATGTGTAACCCCGGGAACCATTGCAGGGCTCACGGAGACCCTTGACAGGTACGGGACGTTAAGCCTTAAAGAAGTAATAGAACCCGCTGCAAAGGTTGCGGAGGAGGGTTTTGTGGCTGGCTGGGCTGTCGCTGCAGCAATAATGAGGAGGATGAAAGCATTCTCCCAGTTCCCTGAATGGAAAAGAATCTATATGCAAGAAGGAGAATGGCCTTATCTCCCATACTCAACTGCCATGGCGAAACCTCAGCTACTGGTAAATAAGGACCTGGCAAAATCATTGAGGGCAATAGTTAAAGAAGGTGCAGAGGTCTTCTACAAGGGTTGGATCGCAGAGGAGATCACTAAGGAGCTTGAACAGGGTGGGGGGATAATCACCATGGAGGACATGGCGATGTATGAACCAATTATACATGAGCCCGAGCTCGGCAGGTATAGGGAGTATGATGTTCTATACGATCCTACGCACTCCGGAACCACCATGCAGCAGATCCTGAAAATCCTTGAGGGGTACGATCTCTCTGAAATAGGGTTCGACAATTCTAAGAAGGTACATCTATTAGCGGAGGCTATGGGTTTAGCCTTTGCAGACAGGTTCAAGTACATGGGAGACCCCGGCTGGGTTAAAGTCCCTCAGAAAGCCATGGTGTCAGACGAATATGCAGAAGAACTAAGGAAGAAAATAGATTTGGAGAAGGCGATAGAGATACTGCCTAGTGACCCCTGGCCATATGAGCCCGAGAGCACAACCGCTCTGTGTGTAGGTGATAAGGATGGCAACTTTGTTGCTGTAAACCAAACCCTTGTGAACAGTTTTGGTTGTGGTGTTACCGTTCCCAACACGGGCATAGTTTTGAACAATGCTATGTATGGTTTGAACCCTGAACCGGGCCACGCTAACTCTATTGACGGTAGAAAACGTAGGATACAAAATGTTTGCCCGGCAGTCTTATCGAGAGATGGAATGCCTTTCCTTGCCGTTGGCGCTCCTGGGGGGAGAGCGATTCAGATGTCGGTGTCGCAGGTTATTCTGAATGTAGTAGACCATGGTATGGGTATTCAAGGTGCAATTGAGGCTCCGAGAATCTGGCGGGAGACAGGTACCACAACTTTGGATAATAGGTTCTCTCCCGAGGTTAGGGAGGGGCTTCTGGCAAGGGGGCATGACATTAAATGGGTGG
>JABAHP010004542.1_pt2 | contig 13486 bp, 16 predicted proteins | sample 7062081 | NCBI WGS metagenome assembly JABAHP01 (sample SAMN14534357, study PRJNA622989) | marine sediment metagenome | biome: marine biome [ENVO:00000428]; feature: marine pelagic biome [ENVO:01000023]; material: deep marine sediment [ENVO:00002113] | place: India: Gulf of Kutch | collected... | reverse complement strand
AGAATTTAGATACCATAAAAAAATTTTCCTTTGTGGGCTTTGCGGCTTTGCGTGCGGCATACAAGGAGGCAGGCTTTTGTTCAAACAAGAAATAGATGAAACCCAATTTATCGACAAAGTGGTCCACATCAATCGGGTAGCCAAAGTTGTTAAAGGGGGGCGTCGATTTAGTTTCAGTGCAATCGTCGTTGTCGGCGATGGGCAAGGATCAGTTGGGTTCGGTCTGGGTAAAGCCGGAGAAGTTCCCGAGGCGATCCGCAAAGGTGTTGAAAAAGCAAAGAAGAATATGATTTCAGTGCCTTTAGTGGAGGGTACGATCCCCTATGAGATTATCGGCCGATTCGGCGCCGGCAAGGTTTTGCTTAAACCGGCTGCAGAGGGTACGGGCGTGATTGCCGGAGGCGCTGTAAGGGCGGTTCTGGAAGCTGTCGGCGTTCAGAATATCTTGACCAAGTGTCTCGGATCGCACAATCCCCACAATCTGGTGAAGGCCACGGTTAACGGTCTTGAGCGCCTTGAGAGTCGGGAAATGGTGGCTGCCAGAAGAGGAATTTCTGTGGAGGATCTCTAGCATCCTGCACGCAATACACAAAGCATTATAGAATTAGAATTATCCAAGGGATCAGATAAATGGCCGAAACGATAAAGGTAAAGCTGGTGCGAAGCATGATTGGCAGACCGGCAAAGCAACGTAAGGTCTTGCGCGGGATGGGACTAACGCGTTTAAACAAGACCGTTGAGCTCAAAGATACGCCTGAAATTCGAGGCATGATCAAAAAAGTTACGCATTTAGTCAGTACCGAGGAGTAAAGCGATGAAGCTTCATGAACTATCACCGCCTGCAAAATCACGCAAATCCAATCGACGGTTAGGGCGGGGTGTTGCAAGCGGCCGTGGCAAAACCGCCGGTCGAGGCAGCAAAGGTTTTAACAGCCGTTCTGGCGGTGGGGTCAGACCCGGCTATGAAGGCGGACAAATGCCAATCCAACGGCGTCTGCCCAAACGCGGTTTTACGAACATTTTTCGGAAAAAAATGGCCGTTATCAATGTTAGGGATTTATTGAAATTCGAGAGCGGCAGTTTGGTTGATAAGACAGCTCTCGTCAAAGCAGGGATGGTAAAGGGTCAAAATGACGGGATTAAATTATTGGGGCACGGAGAAATCAAGGTCGCTCTCACTGTCCAAATTAATCAAGTCAGCAAAGCTGCCCGGGAGAAGATAGAAGCTGCTGGCGGTACGGTAGAGGTCATATAATGATCGGTAGCGGGTTTCAAAATATATTTAAAATACCCGAGTTAAAAAAGCGCATTCTTTTCACGTTTGGTTTGCTTGTTGTTTATCGCATCGGCGTCCATGTTCCCGTCCCGGGAATTGACAGCTCAGCACTGGCATCATTTTTCGCCCGGGCGGAGGGCACTATATTTGGTATTTTTAATATGTTTTCCGGCGGGGCCTTGGAAAGGCTTTCGGTTTTTGCTCTTGGAATTATGCCTTACATTAGTGCTTCCATTATATTGCAGCTATTAACAGTCGTCATACCGCATCTGGAGCAACTCAAAAAGGAAGGCGAGCAGGGGCGCAAGAAAATTACGCAATATACCCGCTATGGCACGGTTATTTTAAGTATTATACAGGGTTTTGGCATCAGTGTGGGACTGGAAAGTATGAGCTCACCGGGCGGGGCTCCGGTGGTTTTATTTCCGGGCTGGGCATTCAGGCTGATGACGGTGATCACCCTAACCGCCGGTACGGCTTTTATCATGTGGCTGGGCGAGCAGATTACCGAACGCGGCATCGGCAATGGTATTTCGCTTATTATTTTTGCCGGTATTGTTGCCCGGCTGCCGACGGCGGGCGGCAATACGTTTCGGTTGCTGTCCACTGGAGAAATGGGAATTTTTATTGCCCTGATTTTGCTCATTTTTATGGTGGCTGTGGTCGGATGTATCATCTTTGTGGAGCAGGGACAGCGCCGCATCCCGGTTCAATATGCCAAAAGAGTGGTGGGTCGCAAAATGTATGGCGGTCAGAGTACGCATCTGCCTCTGAAAATTAATACTTCCGGCGTGATTCCACCGATTTTTGCTTCATCGATTATTATGTTCCCGGCCACCATTGCCAATTTTATCAATATCCCCTGGATCAGAACAATTGGCGAAGCCATGCGGCCGGGAAATGTTGTCTATGAGTTACTATTCGTAGGCTTTATTTTCTTTTTCTGTTATTTTTATACGGCCGTTACTTTCAATCCGGTTGATGTTGCCGAGAATATGAAAAAGCAGGGGGGGTACATTCCGGGCATCCGGCCGGGAAAACGGACTGCCGATTATATTGACAAGGTGCTAACGCGTATCACGCTTGGCGGTGCGATTTATGTGTCGGCTGTTTGTGTACTTCCCTCTATTTTAATAACTCGCTTTGACGTCCCGTTTTATTTTGGCGGTACGGCGTTACTGATTGTGGTAGGTGTCGCGATCGATACCGTTGCCCAGATTGAGTCACATATGCTCAGCCGTCATTATGAGGGATTTTTAAAGCGCGGTGGCGGCGCACGGGTAAAAGGTCGCTATTAGTCTCGTTTACAGATTCAGGAACAGGAGTTGCTGTGGCCAAAGAAGAACCGATTGTCGTTGAAGGTGTTGTCTTGGAAACATTGCCCAATGCAATGTTTAAGGTTGAATTGGAGAACAAACATCAGGTATTGGCCCATATCTCGGGTAAAATGCGAATGCATTTCATCAAGATTCTGCCTGGGGATAAGGTCACTGTTGAATTATCTCCTTACGACCTGACACGTGGCCGGATCACCTATCGATCAAAATAGACTGGGTACCAGGTATTGGGTATTTGATATTGATAAAGCAGGTTGTCATCTTATTGCCAATACCGACTACCCAATACCTAATTTAGGAGCATTACTCATGAAGGTTCGAGCATCAGTCAAAAAAATTTGCCCCAAATGTAAAATTGTTCGACGCAAAGGGGTCGTTCGGGTGATCTGCGAAAATAAACGGCATAAACAGCGGCAGGGATAAAGGAGGATTGACATTGGCAAGAATCGCAGGTGTTGACTTACCTAAAAATAAACGCATCGAGATCGGTTTGACCTATATTTATGGGATCGGCAGGTCCTCTTCCCGGAAAATTCTGGAGAAACTGGCGATTGATATAGACACCAAGACCGATCTGTTGACAGAAGATCAAGTCAGTAGCATCCGTAAAGTGATCGACAATGAGTATAAAGTTGAGGGTGAACTGCGTACGGAAGTCTCAATGAATATCAAGCGGCTGATGGATCTGGGGTGTTATCGTGGATTGCGGCATCGCAAATCGTTGCCGGTGCGCGGCCAGCGTACGAGCACCAACGCCCGCACGCGCAAGGGACCCAAGCGGGCGGCTGTCAAAAAGAAAGGTGCCGCCAAACAGAAAAAATAAACTTGTTCGCAAATGCCTGTTGGCGATTGCCCTTTGGGCATTTGAAAACAGATTGCCAGAAAGGGAAAATTGGAAAATCTAACCACGAAAACACGAAATTCTGGAATCACGAAATCCGTACTATTTTATCTTTCGGGTTTTTAATTTTTCGTGATTTCGTGGTAAATGTTCTTCAGTTAATCGGCAATAGATCTTTAGCATGCATATGAGGCAAAATCGATGGCCAAAAAAATTCGTACCAAGAAAAGAGTTAAGAAAAATATTGCCAGTGGCGTTGTTCATATTCAATCGACGTTTAACAATACGATTGTGACCATAACCGATGTCGGTGGAAATGTTGTTTCCTGGTCCAGTGCTGGTGTTCAGGGCTTCAAGGGATCGCGTAAAAGTACGCCCTTTGCAGCCCAGCTGGCTGCAGAAGATGCTGCCAAAAAAGCAATGGAACATGGTATGCAAACCGTGGAAGTGTATGTAAAGGGACCCGGTCCTGGCAGAGAATCCGCTTTGCGCGCCCTGCAGGCCGCCGGATTTAATGTCACCATGATTAAAGACGTAACGCCTATTCCTCACAACGGGTGTCGGCCACCCAAGAGACGAAGAGTGTGATTGTTATTTGTTATTCGTTATTAGACGGTAAGGATCTGAGTGAAAATAACGCCAAAACGAATAACTGATAACCAATAACCAATAACTGATAACCAATAACCAAACACGGAGGATCTTTTGTCAAGATATAAAGATTCAGTTTGTCGGCATTGCCGGCGTGAAAACCTTAAATTGTATCTGAAAGGTGATCGTTGCTTCTCGGATAAATGCGCCTTTGACAGACGCTCATATCCGCCCGGTGAGCACGGAGAACGACGGGGTCGGAAAATTTCTGATTACGGCATTCAGCTGCGTGAAAAGCAGAAGGTCAAACGGATGTACGGGCTTTCTGAAAAACAATTTCACCTGTTTTTTGAAAGAGCTGAAGCTCAAAGAGGCGTCACCGGAACCAATTTGCTTGTCTTGCTGGAGCGTCGACTCGATAATGTCGTCTATCGCCTTGGTTTTGCGAATTCCCGCACTCAAGGGCGTCAATTCGTGTTGCACAATCATTTTCTGGTTAACGGGAAGAAAGTCAACATCCCGTCCTTTTTGGTTAAAAAGGGCGATTCAATTGAGGTAAAAGAGAAAAGCAAAAAGATTGCAGCCATTTCAGACTCACTAGAGGCAGTCGTCCGAAGGGGCATTCCCCAATGGCTGGAGCTTGAAAAAGAAAAGCACAAAGGTGTCGTGACCGGATTTCCGGTACGCGAAGACCTTACGATGCCGATTCAAGAACAGTTGGTTGTTGAGCTTTATTCCAAATAGCAGCGAACCAGAAAGATCGTTGTGGTCGGCAGGCCCGACCATGGTTGGATCATCTAAAACCCTTTTCGATTTGGAGATTAGAAAATGTCATCCGACGAACTGATGTATGTTAACTGGCAGCAAATGATCAGACCTGAAAGAGTTCAGGTTACCAGTAATCCATCTTACGGCAAATTTGTTTGTGAGCCCCTGGAAAGGGGGTTCGGTATCACCATCGGCAATTCATTAAGACGGATCGTACTGTCATCATTATATGGTGCTGCGATTACATCTGTAAAATTTGATGGCGTCATGCACGAATTCAGTGTCATTCCAGGCGTTCTGGAAGATGTATCTGAAATTATTTTAAATCTAAAGGAAGTTCGATTTAAGGTCTCGGATGCCGAACCCAAAACCGTCACGCTCGAGGCTTCCGGCGAAGGTGAAGTGACCGCCGCTGATATTGTAAGTGCAGACGGCAAGTGTGAAGTGCTGAATCCTAAACATCACATTGCGTCTCTGGACAAAAAAGGGAAGCTCAGTTTGACCATGACCGTAAAGTACGGCAAAGGATATTCTTTGGCCGAAGCGAATAAAGATGAAGGATCTCCTGCCGGCACCATCCCGATCGATGCGGTTTTCTCGCCCATCAGGCGTGTCAATTTTGTGGTTGGCAATGCCCGGGTCGGTCAGCGCACAGATTACGATAAACTGACCATGGAAGTCTGGACAGACGGAAGTATTATGCCGGAAGATGCCGTCGCTTATGCCGCCAAGATCTTAAAAGAGCAAATGACGGTTTTTATCAATTTTGATGAAGAATTGGAACCGCCGCCTGAGGAAGCTGCCACACGCAAGGAAAAACCAAAATTTAATGAAAATCTGTATCGCAGCGTGGAAGAGCTCGAATTGTCCGTGCGCAGTGCCAATTGTCTGAAGAATGCAGATATCAATAAGATCTGGCAGCTGGTTAGCAAGACAGAGGCGGAAATGCTCAAGACGAAAAATTTTGGTCGCAAATCATTAAATGAAATTAAGGAAGTATTATCAGAAATGGGATTGTCACTCGGCATGAAACTGGAAGGCTTTAAGCCTCCCGAGGAAGATAAGGAAGAAGAGGAGTAATTGACCATATGCGACATCGAAAAGCCAGCTTGAAACTGAATCGAACCACGAGTCATCGCAATGCGATGTTTCGAAATATGGTCACCTCGTTGTTCAAACACGAGCGTATTCGAACCACGGGCGCCAAAGCCAAAGAATTACGGCGCTGGGCCGATCACCTGATCACATTGGCCAAGCGGGGTGACTTGCATGCCAGACGGCAGGCCCTTGCGATTGTCAGGGAAAAACAGGTCGTTCATAAATTGTTTGCGGAAGCCAACGAAAAATTTGGCCATTCAGCCGGGGGGTATACACGGATTGTGAAGCTGGGTCACCGCGCCGGCGATGCGGCTCCCATGTCCTTGATTGAGCTGGTGGTTGTCGAGTCAGGGGGCAAGAAAAAGACCAAAAAGAAGACTGCCAAACGCGACGCTGCCAAAACCAAAACAGCTGCTGTAAAAAAGACTGCCGCGGAAGCCAAGGATGTAAAGAAACCAGCGGAGAAAAAGGACTCAAAAACCGAGGCTAAGAAAAAATCTGAAACCAAGTCAAAACCGGCAGCAAAAACAAAAACAGCAGCAGCAAAAGAAAAAGCAACTGAAGATAAACCAAAACCCGGTTCAAAAAAGAAAGGCGTCAAAGACTAAAATAGACCTCAATTGTTTTTATATTGATTACGTATAATATCGAATGCTTAAAGGGCTCTGTCCTCATTGACAGGGCCTTTTTTTTAGGTTTTCATAATTTTTTTAATGATCGTTATTTTTTAATGATCAGAATTGTGCCAATAAGCGTCATTATTGAATCTACAGCAAGTATTTATCGTAAATGCCATATATTATGCAATCATCACCCTTGACTTTGATCAAGAGTTCTTTTAAGTATGATTAAACTAAAGCGCTTCATATTCGTTTGCCCTTTTAACCTGGCGGAAATAAATGCAACCAAAATCCTGGAAACCGTGGGCGCTTCTATCTCCGGCTCTGAGTGCCGTATTCTTCCTTTTGGTTATCCCCGTCTGCTTTATCATCGTTTACAGCTTCTGGCTAAGATCCCCAGCTGGAGCCGATATTCCCGCCTTTCAGTTCGGCAATTATGCCAAATTCTTTGAAGATTTCTTCTATCCGAAAATTCTCATTCGAACGATTCGCATCTCCTTTGAGACCGTCATTCTCTGCGTTATCATGGGGTATGTACCCGCTTATTTTTTCTATCGCAGTGAAAGCCGCTATAAACAGGTCTTTCTTCTGCTCATCATGCTTCCGTTTTGGGTCAGCTTCATTATCCGGACCATGAGCTGGATCAACATTATGGGCGATTCGGGACTGATCAACCACTTCTTGTTGAAGATCGGGCTGATTCAATCGCCCATATCGATGCTTTACAATGAATTCACCGTGCTCATGGGATTGATCATGTATCTGCTGCCGTTTATGGTGCTAAATATATATGTCAGCCTGGAAGGCATCGACAAGAGTCTTCTCGAAGCTGCACGCTGCATGGGCTGTACCGAATGGCAGGCATTTCGGGAGGTGACCCTGCCGCTCAGTCTTCCGGGTGTCAGTGCGGGCTGCCTGCTGGTTTTCGTGCTAACGGCTGGAACCTATCTGCCGCCGATGATTCTGGGCGGGCCGGGAAACAACATGATCGCCAATCTCATTTTCAAGCGGATTATCGGTACGCTGGACTGGCCGTTCGGCTCTGCCATTAGCGTGATTCTGCTTTTCTTGTTATTTGTGATCGTGTGGACCTACAACCGCTACCTGGGAATCAACCAAATTTTCAAAAGCTTTCAAGGGAATTAGTCCATGAAACAATTCTCAATAGGGTGGTCGTTGATCCGAATCTATACTTTTATTGTCTACTTATTTCTGTTCGCACCCATCGTTGTCGTGATGGTGCTTGCATTCAATCCTAAACAGTTCGGCATCTTTCCCATGGAGGGTGTCAGCTTCCGGTGGTTCATCAAACTGGCTCAAAATGAAGCGATCATTGCCGCTTTTAAAAACTCTCTCGTCCTGGGTTCGCTGACTGCGGTGCTGTCCACCGCCATCGGCATCCTGGCCGCCATGGCATTTATCCGCTTCGACTTTCCCGGAAAAAACACCATTAATACCTTGTTACTTTCACCGATCATGATCCCGGAAGTGGTTTTAGGTGTTGCGTTGTTGTTGTTTTTGCGATGGCTCCAGCAGCCCAAAAGTTTTGCCTTGCTGTTGATCGGACACGTTGTGCTGACCCTGCCCTATGTGCTGTTGATCGTTCAGGCACGTTTGGTGGGCATTAAAAAAGAGTACGAAGAGGCGGCAAAATCCCTGGGCGCCAATGCCTTTCAGACCTTTAGAGAGATCACCTTACCGTTGTTGTTGCCGGCCATATTGGCCGGCGCCCTTTTTTCTTTTACCATTTCGTTCGATGATATCACCGCGACACTTTTTTGGGCCACGGCACAAAATCAAACCGTTCCGGTCAAGATTTTCAGCATGCTGAGACTTTCCATTAGCCCGGAAATCAATGCTCTCGGCGCCGTCATGATTGTCTTGACCGTGGCGACACCCTTGCTGGCAGGTTACCTGTCACGCAAGTTTTCAAAAGTAAAGGCTTAAATTGACAACCCTCAGCTGAAAGGAGAACCAATGGCTACCGTCACAAAAGAAAAATTGGATCGTTTATACGAAGCCTATCAGAACGGCACACTTAGCCGGCGCCAATTTCTCAAATACCTTGGCCTTGCCGGCGCTTCCATCGGGTTGATCGGATCGCCCTTTGGAAATGCCGTCAAAGAGGCCTGGGCAGCCAAGTCCATCCGTTTCGACGGATGGGGCGGCGTGGTTTCCGAAGCGTTCCGGGAACATGCCTTCAAGCCCTTTACCGCGGCGACGGGCATCAAGGTTATCGATGGCGAATTCGGAGACATGAATTCCTTCTTGACGCGCGTTAAAGCCTCCTACCCACCGGGCGGGGAGTTCAACATCGCCCATCTCAGCGCCGTTTTCGACTATGCCCGCTATGCGGAATTGGGATTTTCCTCGGTACTGGATGAATCCAAAATTCCCAACCTCAAAAATGTCATGATATCCATGATCAAACCCTTGCGGGAGATCACCAACGGAACCCTGTCAGCTGTCCCCTACGATCTGGGGCAGACCGGCATCGCTTACAACACCAAGCATATCAGCAAGGAAAAGGCCGAAAAGCTCGGCGCTTCCCTGCTGTGGGACAAAGAGCTGAAAGGCAAACTGGGCAGCTGGGGCGGCGACTTCAGGACCAACATGTGGTACGCGGCGCTTCACACCGGCCAGAGCCCCAACAACATGACCGATCTGAAGGCTGTCTGGGCGGCTTTGAGTGAGCAGCGCGGTCTGATGAAGAAATATTGGGCTTCCGGCGCCGAGCTCATGAGCTTGCTGGCCAATGAGGAGATCTATGCCACGGTGGCCTGGTCCGGGCGGGTGGCCGCGCTTCAGCAGGAAGGCCACCCCATCGGCTACCTCTCCCCCAAGGGCACCTACTCCTGGATGGAATATCTTTTTGTCCTGAAAGGCACCGACCTGGAAATCGCCCAGAAGCTGCTCAATTTCATGCTGGAGCCGGCCGCGGCCATCGCCGTATCCGAAGGGCAGAATTATCCGCCCAGCCTGGATCCGACCAAGGTTCAATTAACAGAGAAGATCAAAAAGATGCCGGCTTTCGACCCCACCGGCAAACTGGAAGGGTACCTGTTTGCCAATCCGGCTTACTGGAATGCCAATCAGGTGGAATGGACCGAAAAATGGGATCGGATCATGGCGGGCAGTTAGATCAACTTTAGATTGATCGTTGTTTGCGAATACCATTTGATCGCCGGGGTTTGACGCGCGGGTGAGAGCAGCCGCCAAACCCCGGCATCAGATATTTTAGAACATGGAGACAGGCTAAATTGGAGACCGACAAGAAGCAACCCATGGTGCAGTTCAAGGGGATTTTAAAACGGTTCGGCAATGTTGTCGCCGTTGAGAAAATGGATTTTGATATCGAAGAGGGGACCTTGGTGACGCTGCTGGGCCCTTCCGGATGCGGAAAGACCACCTTGCTGCGCATGGTGGCCGGTCTGGAGGAGCCTACCGAGGGCGATATTTTCATCAAGGGGGTGCGGATCAACGACACACCCATCCACAAACGAAACCTTGGCATGATATTTCAAAACTATGCCCTGTTTCCCCATAAAACCATCTTTGAAAATGTGGCCTTCGGCTTGAAGTACAGGGATGTGTCAAAAGATGAAATCAAAAAAAAGGTGACCCGGGCACTGGAGATGGTTCGTCTGCCCGGCGTTGAGGGCCGCATGCCCTCGCAGCTATCCGGCGGCCAGCAACAGCGCATCGCCATGGCGCGTGCGATTGTAATCGAGCCGGATGTGCTGTTGATGGACGAACCGCTTTCTGCGCTGGACGAGAACCTGAGGGAGGAAATGCGGCGTGAGGTCGACAACCTGCAGCAGATGCTGGGCGTCACAACCATTTTTGTCACCCATGATCAGCGTGAAGCTCTGAGCATGTCGGACAAGATCCTTGTTATGAAAGACGGCCAAAAACAGCAAGAGGGCCACCCCGAGGCCGTTTACAACGAGCCGATCAACCATTTCGTAGCCGATTTCCTGGGGCATTCAAATTTCATTCGAGGCGAAGTCGTCGACGTCGATAACCACCACGTCAATGTCAGAATTGAGACCGGTGATATTCTCATTGCTGAAAATAAAGGCGGATTCTCCCAAAGCGATCCGGTGGAAATGATCGTCCGCGCGCAGCGGTTCGATGCCTTTCCCAAGGATGAATTCAAACCGGTAGAGGGAATGAACCATTTTCAAGGCCGTATCAAAGACCGCAGTTACATGGGTGGAGAGGTCAGTTATTTTATTGAGCTCAGTGCCGACCGTGAAATTCATGTCATCAGCTTGATGAGAACACGGATCTACGATATCGGCGAGGAGGTCAGCGTGCAGGTATCGCCGCACCACTGCCATTTGATTCCAATGGAGTAAACCGGTGGGCTGTTTTGCTGTAATGTTTTGACTTGAAACCTGAAAACAGACAATGCCGTTTTCAGGTTTTTTTGTGGCTGTCATTCGACCTGGATATGATACAGCTTGTTCAGATGTCAAAAGGAACAAAGGAGGATGCGCATGGCTAAACTGGATCGGATGAAAAAAGCATTCCGCGAGCGCTATCCGGAGCGGATCATCACAATTGATTCGCACATCGCCGGGGAGCCGGCCCGTCTGATTGTGGGCGGTATCGGTTCCGTGCCGGGTGAGACCATGCAGGCCAAACGGGAATTTTTCATGACACACTATGATCACATTCGCCTGCTGCTGACGCGCGAACCGCGCGGTCATCGCGACATGTTTGCCGCCTGTGTCACCGAACCCGTATCGACCGGTGCCCGGTTTGGCCTGATTTATATGGACGCACGCCGCTATCCATATCTATGCGGTCATGCCNNTCCGGGCCCATGCAGGCAACGGCTTATATGCACGACGGCAAGGTCGAATCGGTTGCAATTCGGATGGTGCCTTCGTTTGTTTACAGCGATAATGAAACCCTGTCCATTCCCGGGTTCAGTCAACTGGCGGTGGCGACCGTCTGTGTGGGTGGATTCTTTGTTATGGTTTCAGCCGATCAGGTCGGTTTGGACTTTAACCCGTCAAATTGGCCGCGTTTCCGTGATTTGGGCATGCAACTGATTCAAGCCGCCAATGAACAGTTGACCGTGCAACACCCCACCCGTCCTGAGGTTCGCACGGTGGATGTCACCGAATTTTTTGATCCGGCCTTGGACGATCAGGGCCAGGGCAAAAGCATCGTCATTTTGGGCGAAGGCCATATGGACCGCTCGCCGTGCGGCACCGGCACGGCGGCTAAGATGACCCTGCTGCATCATCGCGGCCAATTCGGCTTTGACGACACCTTCACCAACACCAGCCCGCTGGGCACGACTTTTGAAGGTCGGCTGGTCGAAGAAATTCGACTGGGGGCTACAAAGGCGGTCGTTGCCGAAGTCCGCGGCAGCGCTCATATTACCGGCATACACGAATTCATTATCGATGCGAATGATCCATTCCAGAAAGGCTTTTTATTATGACTCGAAACGACGCTGCACCGGATCTCATATTACTGAACGGCAACATCCGCACACTGGACCGTCAAAAACCGCAGGCCGAGGCCATTGCCGTTAAAGCGGGCCGGATTACCGCTGTTGGTGAAAACGACGCTGTTGACGCGCTGGCCGGTCAGCAGACCGAGCGTATCGTGCTCGATGGTCGCCTGGTCATTCCGGGATTGATGGATTCTCATTTTCATTTTTATGACTGGGCCATGGGTCGGCAACAACTTGATTTGGCGCAAGTCAATTCTTTAGACGAACTTCTCGATCAGGTTGCGCAGAGCGCCGCAAAATTACCGCCGGAGAAGTGGATTTTAGGTCAGGGCTGGAATGAATCCGATTGGCCCGAGCACACCATGCCGCGCCGGGATCATCTGGACGCTGTGGCCCCGTCCCATCCGGTTGCGCTCTGGCGGTGTGATCTGCACCTGGTTGCGGTCAACTCGATCGCCTTACAGTTGGCCGGAATCGACAAAACAACCCTGGATCCCCCCGACGGGATTATCGAAAAGGATTCATCGGGGCACCCCACCGGTATTTTGCGGGAGCTGGCACCCAATCTGATTAAAGCGGTCATTCCGGCGCCGGAGGCCGATGCCGTTGTGGCCGCGATGCAAGACGGCATCACCTATTTGCACAGCCTGGGGCTGACCGGTCTTCACGATGTCCGTTTGATGGGCGGTCTGGAAGGCGCTCCGGCATTAAAGGCCTGGCAGCTTCTAAATGAAAAAGACAAGCTTGATCTGCGGTGTTGGGTGAGCCTTGCCGGCGAACGTCTGGAGGAGGCTATCGCTCTGGGATTACGTACCGGTCTCGGTGATGAGCGCCTGCACATCGGCCACCTCAAATACTTCGCGGATGGCGGCATGGGGGCCCGCACCGCCTGGATGCTGGAGCCTTATCTGGATGCCGAATTCGGCATGCCGCTGGGCTCGATGGCGGAGTTGGCCAAAAAGATTTCAGCCGCGGAAAAGGCCGGACTGGCTGTGATCGTGCATGCCATCGGAGATCGGGCCAATCGCGAGGTCATTGACGTTCTGGAAGAAATAATTGAATCGCGAGACCAGACAAAGGAGCGGCCTTTTATGCCATCGGCGCTATCCCATCGCATCGAGCATGCTCAGATGATTCGATCCGATGACATCCAGCGGCTGGCAAAACTCAAAGTGGCCGTCTGTGTCCAGCCGCATAACATGATCCTGGACATTAATATGATCGACGAATCGGTCGGACCTCTTGGACGCCACACCTACGCCTATAAAGAAATGATCGATGCAGGCATCCCGGTGCTGCTCAGCTCCGATGCACCCGTTTGTGATCCCAGCCCGTTGGTCGGAATCCATGCTGCCGTTACGCGCCAGCGGCGCGACGGCACCCCGAAGGAGGGCTGGTATCCCGAACAGCGAATCAGTGTCGCAGATGCCCTCCGGGGGTACACCACGGTGCCGGCCGCATTTTACGGACAAACCCGCA
>JABAHP010000330.1_pt3 | contig 13500 bp, 5 predicted proteins | sample 7062081 | NCBI WGS metagenome assembly JABAHP01 (sample SAMN14534357, study PRJNA622989) | marine sediment metagenome | biome: marine biome [ENVO:00000428]; feature: marine pelagic biome [ENVO:01000023]; material: deep marine sediment [ENVO:00002113] | place: India: Gulf of Kutch | collected... | reverse complement strand
ACGTGGTCGGCAAAACGCAAACGATATTCGGGATGAACAGTAAGCTGCTGGTGTAACCATTGTGGATTAAAGTACTGCTCCATTGAGCCGGCAGGATAAGGACCTGTGCGGTCCTCGTATAGTTCGAACATGGTGTGCTCGGCATCGTGCCTGAAGTACCTGAAGCCATCGGGATTGTTTCGATTGTATACGCCGTAGAAATTGTTCGGGCGACTGTTGCCGAGGAAATTGGAGATGGGCGCGTCAAAGTCTCCTACATAGAAAGTGCAGAGCATATAATCGATGAGGTTGTCGATATCGGCCAGCCTTTCATAATTTGGATTTTTTGTGCCGTCTGTATTCAGGCCCTGAATCCTGTAGTATTCCTCATGAGTGCCGAAACCGGCTACGGCCGCCTGCCACAGTCGCCCGTGTGCATCAAGGGTGCCATCCGTGGCTTCTATGGTGTAGGGCCTGCCCGGACCGGCATCTACCTTGACTACATCATAATCGTCCTTGTCACCGCCGAGGTACGATTCGGCGTAACGCGCCTCCGAACGCTCCTGTGTCTGAAAGAGGCCCCAGTAATGGCCATTGATGTATAGGTGATAATAGCGGCTTCTCGTGTAGGGCTGGCCCATCTCACGCTGCACATCGCGTGAGAACACCTCACGGACCATGGTGTTTTTACCCCCATGGTCCAGACCACCGCTGCCTTTGAAGTTCCATGAGTAGTTCGAAGCCGTGCGAAGGTCCATTTTGTCGAAGGCATCGACGCCTTCATCTCCAAAAAGGGGATAATTGAGTTTGCCATCTCCATATACATTTCTAAAGAACAGTCGGAAAGCGTGCTTGGGATTGCTGCCCTGTCGTCCGTAACCCCCGCGGATACGTACGCCCGCATCAATCTGGAATCCTTCACTGCCATCGGGATAAATCAATTCCAATGACGCCGGCCGCTCCCATGCTCTGCCATCCTGTAGGGCGTTCACATAAATTCCGGTTGAGGAATCAAATAGATTATCCAGGTCTGTAACCATAGAAATTGTCGGAACAGACAGCAAGGCATCATCAACAAGCCCCACATACCGTGGATCGTTAGTCACCACGTCCGGGTCCATTCCGTAATCAATGATTTGTCCGTTGATGTTAAACGTAGGCCAGCCGGGACCAGGTGCTTCGCCGTTGGGCGACTGTGTTATTACATCGCTGACAAAGATATAGGTGTGTGTCTTAACATTGGAGTCGAGGAAACCGGGTTTGACGGCGGCAGCACGGATAGTCGAAGTCTGATCGATGGAGAGCGGCGTGCTGTAAATACTTCCGTGGGTTATTGTCGGCCGGGAGCCATCGGTGGTGTAACGAATCTCGGCGTCATCATCTCCGGTGGACAGGATTAGCTGGAATCCGGTATTATAGAAACCACGTTTATGACTGAACCATACCTCACTAACAACACCTTTCGCGCCAGGAATATTGAATGTGCCCGGTGTTGCCGTCGTGAAGTATTGTGGCACCGTTTTGTTACTGGCGGCGACCAGTTCGGGCAGGATAAGGAACTGGCCATTATCCTTATCGTCGTTAAGACCGTGAATGGCCAGCACATTCTTACCGGCTTGCAGGGTGCCCAGGAAGGCCGTGAGGTTAATGACCTCAAAGACCGAAGAATCATCAATCGGACGGTTGGAATCAGACGTCGAGTTCCACTGCACGGGACTCGGAGCGTTTCGGCTGGCAACTTGCTGGCCGTTGATATAAGCAACAAAACCATCCTCATACTTCATGCGCAATGTTAACGTATCAAAAATCTCCGGCTCACCTAATTCGAGATCAAACTCGGTGCGTATCCATAGTGATGCGTTGATACCCAGCATGTCCTTCTGTACGGAAGTGGTAATCATGCCGGTATCCATTATTGTCTGGATATCTTCCTGACTCAGCGCCTGGTCATAGACGTGAAAGTCGTCGATGAGACCATCAAAGTAGTAATTCCACCATCGGCCTATCTTGAAGGTTTTAGTGTCGGCCGTATTTAGCGTTCTCGGTGTGTCAGGGACAATGAGTTGGCCGTCGGCATATATCCTGGTTTCGGAGCCATCATGAACGTGAGCAAAATGTACCCATTTGTCCTTTGAATTATACGTGAAATCTATATCGTAGCTCGTTCCCCAGTACTGCACTCGCCACTGGTTATCCGTAGTCATTGTTCTCAACGAGAAATCCCGCCCATTCGACCACTCCTCCCCCATCTCGAAGATGCCGCCTTGGTTGAAGGAACGCGTATATACCCAGGCGGTGATGGTCCTTGGAGTATTGCCACTAAGCCCAAGTTCAGAAGCTGCCTTTCCGGTATCCACATAATCTCCAACACCATTAAGAACGATTGCCTGGTTAAATATACCGTTCCCGTATGTCGGATTACCCACAGGTATGCCGTCATGTATGCCGGTGCTGTCGCTGCTGTCACCATCAAACCTGTAGAGCGCAATCGCAGTGGTGTCGGTTCCCGTCCCAAAGCCCAGGCCTGTCTCACCGGTATCCCATCCTGAGTCATTGAAACCAACAGAGGTCCAATCAACGCTTACATCATTAATGTTCGGTACATGATAGGAAGCGGTCACTGAAGTTGGGACAAGCATCGAGGCGTACTGTGCCAGACCGTACGAAATATCAGTCAACTGCTCAGGAAATTCGGGCCAGTATTCGTGGACGACAGCCGTGCCGCCGGGCGCCACCAGGGCAAGATATTCTCGGTTTTGGTTGAGTTCGAAGTTGGTGTGATAGTAACCGGCGGGATCAATATATGGATAATTGAGCGGATTTTCCACTTGTGTCTTCCGCGAGGCAAAGACAATCATGAATTCACCAGGCTTAATCTGGTTACCGTCCGGGAATTGCCATTTGGTCAGGTTGGCATCACTGTCGGTCAGATACCAGCCATCCAGACTGACTGTTGTGTCAGTCGGATTATAAATCTCAATCCAGTCGGAAGATTCGCCGTTTCCGTCCAGAAGTTCGCCGTTCTCCAGCGGTGGCGCACTGGCATTACTTGCCATGAACTCATTGATTACCAGGTGTGGTACCTCTAACTGCCAGTTTATTGCAAGTATAGCAAGGTCGCTAAAGTTTACCCCATTAGCACCATCTAAGTCTGCAAGGCAGCCGGGGACAAGACAGTCAGGATACAGCCATTGCCAGGCAAAAACCCGCAGGTCTTTGGAATTAACCCTGTAGTCCTTATTCAAATCACCTGCGAGTTGTGACTGGGCAAAAGTCGATCCAGCCAATAATGCAATCAATACAGATAAAATCAACGAGGTTTTTAAGGATGCGGGCATATTATTCTCCTTCCAAACAGATGTTTTGGGCCATTGGCCGTGACTTGCTCTTTGGAGATTCCCATTTTGCGTTTGATGAGAAACGGGAACCATCACTGCCATACACTTATACTTTTATAATAATAGACGCCTGAGAACCCAAAATATCTCGGTATTTTTGAAAATTTGTAAAAATTTTTTCTAACATATACTGAATAGTGCAGTTTGTGACCATTGCCCTCGAACACTGCTGCTCTCTCAAAATCACCCTTTTGACAGAACATGCACTACTTTCGACCATTCCCCCAATCATATATCTTGCCAGGAGTTGAGGTTACAAAACTGATTTTACAACTTATGGAGCAAGAAGGCATGATAGAGACAAATTTGGTGAAATTCTGGTATAATTAATAAAATTCCCGGAAGAAAAGTAATAAAAAAACCGTTAGTTTTTGGCTCACTTTGCATCTTTATTTACAGCAGTTTTGCATGGAAAAGAACGTCGATTATGTCCAGTTAGTGACAAAAGCACAGCTTGGTGATAAGGAGAGTCTCAATCGCCTGGCTGAAGCAGTAGAGGAACGTCTATACGCATATGTTTACCGTTATACACTGTCAGAAGAACTTACAGAAGATATTGTACAGGAGAGTATATTGAAAATGCTTGAGGTATTAAATGAATTAAAGGAAGCCGACCGGTTTTGGCCCTGGCTGTTCAAGATTGCCCTTAACAAAATATTCAGTCACCGACGGGCGGAACACAAGCGGAAAAATTTCCCTAAGCCGGTTGCGGGTCTCGGAGATGCGCAGCGCCAGAGGCAGACAGCAATCGCAAATGTGGTCGGTCAGGAATTAAAGGAGATTGTTTTTGCGGCAATGCAGAAGTTGAAGCCTGAGCACAGGGCTGTTATCAACATGCGGTGCTATGACGAGATGGGCTATTCCGAGATTGCAAAGACGATAGGCTGTAGCGAGTTTGCCGCTCAAATGTTGTTCTACCGGGCGAAAAAATCCCTGAAAAAACAACTCTCTCGCCGTGGCTTCGGGAAAGGTTCACTGCTGATGGCTTTGGTTCTGTTTGGGAAGATGACAGCTCCGAGTGAGGCGGCCGCCGCGAAAGTGGCCGTGATGTCGAATGCCGTCAAGGTTGGTGTGCCGGCTTCTCTGGCAGCCATGGCGGCCAGCAAAACAGCAGTGTTGTCGCTGACAATGGCCGGTGTATTGGCCGTTGGTACTATGGCAGTTACTTCAAAACCTGATAAAACTATAGCCCCTTTGAGCAATAAACCTGTCGGTAGCTCACTTACTACGAAGTCGGCAGCAGACAGCATAAAGGAATGCTGGTATTATTATCCGCCAAATGGAAATGGGGCGGTAATGACGCGGCTGGAATTGAGCGCGGAAAGTATGCAATCTTACTGCCAATGGCTTCAAACCGACCAATCCAATTACTACAGGAGAAAGAATACCATCTATGTAGAAAACTATCGGATTTGGCACAGCGACCTGAGCGTGTGGCGGTTGCCTACAGATAACCGCCAATTGACAGATTTTCTTTCTCAGGTTGAAGGCAAGAGTGAAGCGATGAGATATGTTCCCCATAGAGCAGGTGGTTTGGTGATAGTTGTAAAACAGGACCAAAACGGAAACCGTTCGCAGATAACTCATCGCCGTGACATATCAGATGAAGAGTATTTTCGTTATAAATGGCCGGCGGGGGCAAAAGTAGTAGACAATCGCGACGTGATGCACAGACGAGGCTGGACGTATTTCAACATTACAGGCCAAATTGATGAAAAAGAGGTCCGAGGCAGAGGCAGGATACCTCTTATCTATGCCGCCAGTAATAGGCATTGGCCGTGGGTGGAGTTGAAGATAGGGGAGAACGTGGTAAATGAAGTCAGCTTTGCCGGGCTTTCCCGGCCGTGGATGGGACTGCACACGATAGATACGATACGGCGTGATGCCGCACAAGAACACATTTGGTTCGAGACAAAATACAATAAACGCAGCGGCAAGGCCGAAGTTGTCCTGAAACTCGAAGATGGGCGGATTGTGTACACCATTGATATGGAACAGGATGTTATTGAGAAAATAACTTTTTCAACAAATGATGAACGCAAGAGAGAGTTGAGGTTATCTTACCTGCAGGAAATTGACAATATCGGTAACGAGTTTGCAGAGCCCGGCAGGAAAACGCAGCATCCGAAAAGAAGTGAAGGGATATTGTGGCTCATACGATTGGGGGAAGGTAAGTTAGGTCGGGAGCAATAATTTATAAACTTACGGGAAAGGAGCAGAGGCCATGAAAGTGGAGACAATTGGAGGAAAAATTCTGGCGACGACAATCATTGTGTATTTACTTTGGACAGGGACAGCTTCCGGCGAGACGAACACCTATAAATTCGATCCGGACCAGAGTATGGTCATTCGGTCCTTCTTTACCAGTGATACGTACACTTTGATCGGAGCGTTCCAGCTAACAGTTGATGTCAATTCAGGCTCGTTCGACTGGGTCGATGCCACATTTAGCGACGATCCCAACCTGCAAACCGGGGACCTGAGAGAGCTATTCTATATGGATGAGCTTGTCGGTGATGTCGTCAATGATACGACCATCGAGTTTGAATTGCCGCCCGGACACCCCGTGCATCAAAGCTATGACATTGACATCACTCTTACCCTTCAGAATAACCAGGTTCATCTAACAGGTCAAAGGTTCCCTCTCATGCTTGGCGAGCCCGGCTACACTTTGGATGCCGTTGCCAATTTGGTCAAGGTTGTCTATGTCGATACGGATGCCCCCGGTGGTGGTGATGGGACGAGTTGGGCAACAGCTTTCAGATACCTTCAAGATGCCTTGTTCAACACCGTACCTCCCGCGGAGATACGAGTAGCCCAGGGCATTTACAAACCACATTTGAATACCTACAGCGCCGCACCGCCCAGCCGAACGGACACTTTCCAACTTAAAAATGGTGTGACCATCAAAGGCGGCTATGCCGGCCTCGGTCAGCCGGATCCAGACGTTCGCGACATTAGCTTGCATCAAACTATTCTCAGCGGCGATATGAACGGCGATGACGAGCCAAATTTTGTCAACAACGGCGATAATAGTTATCGTGTTGTAACCGGAAGTGGAACCAATGAGACGGCTGTAATCGACGGCTTTGTCATCACTGCTGGGAACGCGAACTTTGAGGATTTCTCAGAATGCAATGGGGGGGGGATGTACAATGACCATGGCAGCCCCACAATTATGAATTGCACCTTCATGGCTAACTACGCTGGAAACGACGACGGGGGCGGGAGGGGCGGCGGAATGTACAACTATAACAACAGCAGCCCAACTATTACAAATTGCAGGTTCGTCGGGAACTGCGCAATCGCCCTCGACGGGGATGAAGGCTGTGGCGGCGGGATGGGCAACTGGGATAGTAATCCGAAGTTGACTGGTTGTACCTTCACCGGAAACACATCCGGGCGTGACGGGGGAGGGATATGGAATGACTATAGCAATCTAGTGCTTATCGACTGCACTTTTACCGGGAATTTGGCCAGGGAGGGCGGTAGCGGTTCGTACGGCGGTGGGATGTATAACTACGGCTGTAATGTGGTGCTGGTCAATTGTATATTCAGCGATAACACTGCAAGATCATCAAAAATAGGTTCCTGGGGTGGCGGGATGCACAACGACACCTCCAGTGATGTGACGGCAACTAATTGCATGTTCAGTGGTAACTCTGCACAGTCAGGCGGCGGGATGTCAAACGTAATGAACAACAGGACGATGCTGGCAAACTGCGCTTTGATCGAAAACGTGGCGGTTGATGGAGGGGCGATATATATCAACGGTGACTTCAGCGGTACATTTACCGATTGTGTGTTTGAGAATAACACAGCCGCCATGGAAGGAGGTGCAATATTGCACAAAGGCTTTGGAGAACTTAACATTATCCGTTGTGAGTTTCGCGATGGCTCTGCCGAACGTGGCGGTGCTATTTATAACTTATACGCCTCATTACTATTATCCCAATGCATCTTGGTGAACAACCAAGCCGATTATGCAGGTGCTATCGATACCGATGGCGATATCACACTAACTAACTGTCTGCTGGCCAATAATCAGGCTGTGGTATGGGGTGGTGCTTTATCCAACATGGAGAACACTTCAAGGTCTGTCAACTGTACATTCGTGGGTAACTCTGCTAATTACGGCGGGGCAATCTTTAGCAACATAGAATGCGACACAACCGCTATCAACAGCATTTTTTGGAACAATACTGCACAGACCGGAAGCCAAATAGCCACATCAGGTTCGCATGGCGGCTCCACCCTTACTATCAATAATTGCGATATTGAACATTTGTTAGATGGTCTTCATGTACCGGATGGTTGTACCCTTATCTGGGGCGGGGGCAACATCAACGATGAGCCGCTTTTTACCGACAGCAACAACGGCAACTATCGATTGTCGATTGGTTCGCCCTGCATTGACACGGGCGACAATACAGCCATTCCGCCGTCAGAACTGAACGATCTTGACGGTAATCCCCGCGTAATGAACGGAGCTGTGGATATGGGCGCGTATGAATTCCAGGGCATTCAAATTTTGTATGTCGATGACGATGCTGCTCAATTCGGCAATGGTACGAGTTGGGCCACAGCATTCAAGTACCTTCAGGATGCCTTGTTCAACGCCGTAGCGCCCGCGGAGATACGAGTAGCCCAGGGCATCTATAAACCACACTTGAATACGTATAGCGCGGCACCGCCCAGCCGAGCAGACACATTCCAACTTAAAAATGGTGTGACCATCAAAGGCGGCTATGCCGGCCTCGGCCAGCAGGACCCCGACGCTCGTGACATTAGCTTGTATGAGACTATCCTCAGCGGCGACATAAACGGCGATGACATTGAGGTTGCTGAACCTTGTGATTTACTGACTGAACCCACTCGGGCCGATAACAGCTACCATGTGGTAATGGGCGTGGCTACGGACGAAACGTTGGTGCTGGATGGACTCACTATCACTGCTGGCAATGCTAATGGATCGCTCCCACATCATGGAGCCGGTGGTATTGCAGCTTTCTACGGGGATATAATTAACTGCACCATCAGTGGGAACTCGGCAATCGAAAATGGGGGTGGAATGGGTTGCCACGGGAACATAATCAACTGTGTTATTACTTGGAACTCAGCAGGCTCCTTCGGCGGAGGGCTACACAGATGTAATGCTGAGTTGTACAACTGTATCATCAGTTGGAACTGGGCCGGTAAGTATGGCGGCGGGATGTACAACCAAAACTACCCTGGTGAGAGCGTCCCAATAATTGAAAATTGCACCTTTAGCAACAACTCAGCAGGACAACGTGGTGGTGGAATGTATAACGACTACTGCAGTAGCCCGCCAAGATTGAGCAACTGTAAATTTACAGAAAACTCAGCGATATTAGGAGGTGGAATGTGCAACTATGAGAGCAGTACGGTTTTGACAAACTGCATCTTCAGTGGTAACTCGGCAAGCCAGAATGGTGGCGGGATGTTTAGCGATACCACGCCCTGTCAAGTCAAGGTGATTAACTGCACATTCAGTCATAACTCAGCCGGCCAATATGGCGGAGCGACCTGCTGGGGAGACGAAAGTGAACCGCAACTCGTCAATTCCATTTTATGGTACAACACCGCAGCCGAAGGCCCACAAATTGCAGTTGATACCGCCTACTACTACAGCTTATCAGTCAGCCACTGCAACATACAAGGTGGTAAAGCAGATATATTCGGTTACAGCCCAAACGTCGAATGGGGCGTAGGCAACATCGATGCAGATCCCTTGTTCGTGGATGCAGACGGAATTGATAACATTGTTGGTACTGAGGACGACAATCTGAGATTATCTTTCGGTTCACCCTGTATCGATACGGGTGATCCGGGTTATGTAGCCGGACCGAACGAAACAGATCTTGATGGTAATCCTCGTGTGATCGGGGGCAGAATCGATATGGGAGCCTATGAGTTCTTCGGTCCGGTATATGTCGATGATGATGGGCCGAACGACCCGGGGCCGGGCGATCCACAGGTCAGCGACCCTCTTGAGGACGGAACCCAGGATCATCCGTTCGACACTATCCAGGAAGGCATTAATATAGCCAAAGATGGGTATATAGTATTGGTCCGACAGGGTTCATATTCCGAACCGGGAACTGGTAACTACATCGATTTTTACGGCAAAAATATTAATCTGACAAGTACCGATCCGACTGATTGGGATATAGTTGACAATACCGTAATTCTGGGCTATGTACAGTTTAGCGGGACCGAAGATCCGAATTGTAAGTTTGCTGGTTTTAAAATTCAAAATATCGAAGGTGCTATCTACGGCAATCATACACGGGCAACAATCAGCCATTGTAATATAAGCGGCAATGGGCCTTGCGGCGCAACGGTTATAAAAGACTGCGATGGCACAATCAGCAACTGCCTGATAACAGATAACACCACCTTTTTCAAGTGTGGCGTATTTCCTGTTGTCTTCGGCTGTGACGGTGTGATTAAGAACTGTACTATAGCAAATAACGATTCCGGGCTAAGTGTCGGGACTGCGACCATAAAAAACTGCATAATTTACAACAATATCGGCTCCCAGCTTGACGTTGGTGACTTTGAGACCCTGAATATTTCGTATTGTAACCTGCAGGGTGGTTTGGAAGGAATTACCGGCGGAGGCATTGTCAACTGGGGGCCGGGAAATATTAATACCGATCCTTGCTTTGTGCGATTGGGATACTGGATAACGGATGAAATGACGTTAGTTGAGGGAGACTACCATTTGAGAAGTGAAGGCTGGCGTTGGAATACAGAGGGTCAATCCTGGACCTATGATTTTGTTACCAGCCGTTGTATAGATGCAGGTAATCCGGCTTCAGACTTGGGTGATGAATTAATGAGCGTGCCACGGGACCCGGACAACATATGGGGTATAAACCTCCGTATCAACATGGGAGCCTACGGCGGAACAGACCAGGCCGGCATGCCACCGCACGGCTGGGCGCTTATGGCAGACTTGAATAACAATGGAATTGTAAATTTTCTGGATTGTGCCCATCAGACACTCAATTGGCAGGCGACCGCACCCGAGCAACCGGGCGACCAGAATCGTGATGGTGTAGTGAATAAGATGGATTTAGCGCGATTAGCTGAAGATTGGCTGCAGGTAACAGTCTGGTGTGAATATTAAGACCGGTTTCCTTAGAACTCGAACCGGCTTTAGAATAACAAACAGATGGGTCCAGCTTTGGATAGAATGCTCAAGGCTGCGCCTTAAATGTGTGCGCAATGAAAAAAGAATTGACAATTAATTGCGAAGAAGATATTATTTAAACAGATAAAGTTTTTTGCGGGAACCTGAAACTAATAAATAAGTTGTGTGGGAGAAACCTATCGGATTCAAAGGTTACATTTTAGGCAGTCAAAGCCGCGAGAAACAGGGATTTACCTTAGTTGAGCTTTTGGTGGTTATCTCCATCATTTCGGTTCTGGCGGGTATTTTGATACCGGTACTGGCTTCAGCCAGGCGGCAGGCACGCATGGTACTCTGTATAGTAAACCAGCGGCATATTGTAAACGCCCTGAGCCTATATGCCACGGACAATGATGCCCGTTATCCGGAATCGGTCGCTACTATAACATTTGGAAGCAACTGGCATTGGCAGGAACCGACGATGATGACTGCCTGCAAGCCGCGTCCTTCGAATACATATCGTTCGATGAGCGCCTACCTGTACAGCTATATTGAGGATGCGAGCATCATGTTTTGTCCGGGCGCGCCCGTAAAATACGAATATCTTCAAAAGGCCTGGGACACCGGTGATGAATGGGATAATCCTGAAACCTCCTTTCCATCCGATCCGGTTTTTGGCACATATTGCTTTTACTATAACTATGTGGGTTTCCTGCCCGACCATACAGATCCTTTTAGAGGACCGGTGAATTCGTTGGGTGAGCCGGGACAAAGCACATTGCTCGTAAGTGATTATTTCGGTTACGACCATCACCGAAGTCCGAATGCTTACGGCAGCTGTGAACAATTTACGGGCGCCGGCCTGACGCCGGGGACCGAAGTTTCGTCGGCTTATTGGTCTCGTTTGAAGTCAGAGCGGGTTAATTTGAGCACAATCGATGTAAAACTGCACGCCGGCTACAACGACGGCCATGTGGAAAGTTTCAGGGCATCGGAAGTGGTGCCGATGAAGGTATCAACAACTCCCGATGGAAGTGTTCCATATCCCGACGGAGTGGGACTTGGACCGGGCGACTTTTACCTGCCGTCAAATGGCTTAAGATAATCGCACTGATTTGACGGGTAAAGGGTTGTGAGCATAACGCTTGCAGCCCTTTTTATATTATGGAAAATCCTTACAGAAAAATAACAGGCCGACCAATTCCACAAAAAGGTAAATATACCTGTACAGTTTTTAGTTTGACGCGCCAGGCAGTTTCGCATATTGTTGTCATCACGGATAGTACAAAGAGTGAATCTAATTACTTAGGCCGTACAAAATGAATACAATCTGGGCATGTTTACTTTTAGCTGGCGGGCTGTTAATACTGTGGAAGGCTGCTGATCTGCTTGTAGCCGGTGCAGTTAGCCTGGCGCAGCAGTTTGGAGTCAGCCCGCTTATCATCGGGCTCACTATTGTTGCTATGGGTACATCTGCCCCTGAGGTTGCTGCCAGCATCACAGCCGCTCTTGGAAACAACGGAGACGCGGCTATCGGTAACGTTTATGGCTCGAACATTGCTAATCTTGCACTTGTCGGGGGTATGGCTGCGCTTATTAGGCCCATTTGTATACAAAGGCAAACGCTGCGCCGCGAGATACCGGCGATGTTGATAGTTGCGCTGATGCTGTGGCCTGTACTGCGCGATCTCTCATTGTCGCGTGCGGAATCTATCGGTCTGCTGGTTATCTTTTTCGGTTTGATTGTGATTACCGTGCGAGCGGCCAAACGGGATGCCCCGGCAAAGAATAACAATAACACGGGAACGTCGGAACATCACGGCATAAAACACATCATCTTCGTCATTATTGGATTGGTCGGATTAGCTCTGGGTGCAAAAATGACCGTATATGGAGCTGTGTTTGTTGGCAGAAAAATCGGCTTCAGCGACGCGGTCATCGGCCTGACTATGCTCGCACTCGGCACATCCCTGCCTGAACTTGCAACCTGCATTGTGGCTTCTATCAAGGCCCAGCACGACATCTCCATCGGTAACCTCGTTGGCTCCAATATCTTCAACACACTCCTGGTTACCGGGGCCGCGGGGACTTTTCGCCCCTTTGAAGTCGCGAAAAGACTCGGGGCGGGAAGCGATTACTGGATAATGATCACCGTCAGCGCCGCCTTCGCACTCTTTGTTGTAATCGGAAGACGGACTGTTAGCCGACTCGCGGGCTCCGTGCTGCTGATTATCTATACCGTGTATATATTCTGCCTGTTCTTCTTCGGCAAATAGCTTCTCTTTTTTAGCCGCCTTTCTACCTTCGCACTCATAAAAAGAACTACGCGTAAGTGCCCTGCTGTTTTCGGCGTCTTCACAGCTCTTTTATAAAGATATTCTTAAACTGTAACAGAGACGGCGGGCTGTTCCATTTGCCGTTACGTTTGCCGCCGTGGTGCTGGAGTGCTATGGGGCCCGTTGCGGCGATACCGGGCAGTTGCGCGTTATCAATGACTTTCTTGCCGTTGAGAACAACTGTCACACGGTCACCCCGCATTGTTATCTCGAAGCGGTTCCACTGCCCTACCGGCTTGTCGGCCTGAGTTCGTGGCGTGACGCCGGCGCGGATGTGTGCAGGCTGCCGGGCGTCTGTCCTGTAACCGTAAAACTCGCCGGAGCCGATTGGCCAGCACCAGATATTAACCTGGTTCTTGCCGGCACCGCGGAGAAAAATCCCGGAATCAGAATCCGGAAGCGCCATCCGTATTTCCTTGCCCTTAGTGTCTCTGGCATGTGTTCCGTCTGGAAGGATATAGGGAACGCGGGGATTCACATACGGAGTTTCCTTTATCCTCCAGTCGACTCTCAGTATGAAATCGCCGAACTTCTCAACGCCCCACAGGCTCTTATCACCCTTTGCCTGGCTTTGCGCATCGTAGTCTATCACGCCGTCAATGACTTTCCAGTGCCCCCCATCGCCTTC
>JABAHP010010434.1_pt1 | contig 13541 bp, 12 predicted proteins | sample 7062081 | NCBI WGS metagenome assembly JABAHP01 (sample SAMN14534357, study PRJNA622989) | marine sediment metagenome | biome: marine biome [ENVO:00000428]; feature: marine pelagic biome [ENVO:01000023]; material: deep marine sediment [ENVO:00002113] | place: India: Gulf of Kutch | collected... | reverse complement strand
AGCTTGTGTTTCAGAGGGCCCATTCTGCCGTTGACCCTTGCCCCGACACATTGATTGCCTACCTCGGTATGAATAGCATAAGCAAAATCCACAGGGGTAGAGTCCTCTGGCAATTCCTTTACGTCCCCGGTTGGCGTAAAGACATAGATTACGTCTGGTACCACCTCGCTTTTGACCGCCTCAAGAAAGGACCGGGCATCTGTTTCTTCGTCCTGCTGGGACTGTACAAGGTCACGAAGCCAGGCAACATAGCGTTCATCCCTGTTGCGGTAGCCGCCGGACTCCTTGTATTTCCAGTGGGCGGCAATACCTTCTTCCGCCACTCGGTGCATTTCCTCGGTACGTATCTGGAATTCCACACGCTCCCCGCCTGGTCCTATGACCGTGGTATGCAGGGACTGATACATGTTTGACTTTGGTACTCCGATATAGTCCTTGAACTTGCCCGGGATGGGCTTGTACATGGAATGAACGAGTCCGATGATAGCGTAACAGTTGGACTTGGTATCGGTCATAATGCGAATGCCAAGGACGTCGTGGATTTGCTCGAAGGGGATTCCCTGGCGTTTCATTTTAAGGTAGATGCCGTAATAGTGTTTTACCCTGCCATAAACTTCAGCGGGTAGCTTTTCCTGTTTCAGTTTCTTTTCAATAGCCGCCAGAAGGGCCTTGATGTACCCTTCCTGCTCCGCGCGTTTCTTTTTAACCTTACGAACGATCTCCTGATAAGGGCCGGGATAAAGGAACTTGAAGCTCATGTCCTCGAACTCGGTTTTCAGCCATCCGATACCGAGGCGGTTGGCGAGCGGGGCATATATTTCCAGGGTTTCAGCGGCAATGCGGTGACGCTTGTTCTCAGGAAGGAATTCCAGAGTGCGCATGTTGTGAAGACGGTCTGCGAATTTGATAAGGATAACGCGTATATCCTCGGACATGCTCAGCAGCATTTTTCTGAAATTTTCTGCCTGTGCATGCTCACGGGACTTGAACTCTATCCTGCTGAGCTTGGTCAGTGAGTCAACAAGGAACGCCAGTTCGTAGCCGAAACGCTTCCTGACGTCCTCTGTGGATATATGGGTATCCTCTATAGTGTCATGCAGCAGTCCAGCGGCAATAGCGGGGACATCCATACGCATATCGGCCAGTATAGAGGCGACGGCAAGGGGGTGTTCCATATAAGGTGTGCCCTCTTTGCGCTTTTGAAGTCCGTGGACCTCGCTTGAGAACCAGTAAGCCCTTTTGACAAACTCAATGTCCGCACCGGGATTATAAGCCCTTATTTTAGCTACAAGATCCTCAACGCTTTTAACCGCTTTGCTGGGAACTTTCTGATTCTTGACGTTTCTGCTCATGCACTATTATACAACGGGTGAAACCCTGCGGGGTGGCATAACACCTTGAAAAGGCGGATATAAATATTTCTTTCCCCATGCTTCAGGATGAACCTTGAAAAAAACGTGTTGAACATATTAGATAATTATTATATTGTTAAATGTAGTTTGATTTAAGAGTCTATTGACCTGTTTCTGCTCGGGGGGGGGAGAAACGGGGAGGGGATGGGGATGAAAGACGAGAACAAAAGCAGGAAAGAGCTTCTTTCTGAGCTGAAGGCCCTCAAGCGTAAAGTGCGACGCCTTGAAGGAGAGGCCCAAAACGCGAAGGAAGCCAATGAAGAGCTGTCCAGGGACCACCGCATACTCGATGCCATAAGCAAGCTCCAGGGCAGTTTTATTTTCGGGCAGGACACAAAAGTCACTTTCACCCGGATGCTCAATGATATTCTCCGCCTGACACATAGTGAGTACGGATTTATCGGTGAAGTACACTATACCTCCGACAATACCCCCTTTCTGAAGACCCGTGCCATCAGCGATATTTCCTGGGACAAGGAGAGCCGGAAGCTTTACCGGGAATATGAAAAATCCGGGATGGAGTTCAAGAATCTTGCGACCCTGTTCGGCTCCGTGCTCAGGAACGGCAGGGCCGTTATATCCAATAATCCTTCACGCGACCGGCGGCGCGGAGGCAATATGCCCAAAGGGCACCCTGCGCTGAAAGCATTCATGGGTATACCGATAACAATATCCGGGAACCTTATCGGAATGATCGGGGTAGCCAACAGGCCGGAAGGATACGACCGCAAGCTTCTGACAAGGCTCAAGCCGGTGGTTGCGACCTGTGCAGCCCTGATCGAAGCATTCCGTCTTGAACGTGAACGCGCTGTTGCGGTGCAGGAAGCCAGGGAAGCGCATGTAGCTTTGAAAAATGTTCTTGAAGAGATAGCCGAGCCGGTGATCGTAGTGGAGCGGGACTACACGGTGACGCTTATGAACCGTGCCGCCCGGCAGTTCTATAACGTCTCTGAAAAGAAACTTACCCGGCAGAAGAACTACTGCTATGCCCTCTCTCACCGCCTGAATGAACCGTGCGGCCTGAATGCTGATTTTGCCTGTCCCAAGGATGAGGTCTTCCGTACCGGGCAGCCTACGGGATTGACGCATATTCATTCGGACAGGAACGGCCGGCCCCGGCATGTTTCTATCCTGGCGACCCCGGTAAAGGACTCTGCAGGCAAGATAACTGGAATGGTCGAGACTTTCAGAGATGTAACCGAATATAAGGAGATGGAAACGGCACTTGCCGAAAGCGAAGAGCTGTTCCGTACCGCTTTCGGCCATGCCGCCATCGGCATGGCAATCATAAGCCCTGCAGGAAGGTTCCTGGAAAGTAACCGGGCATTTCAGAATATGGCCGGTTGTTCGGCTTCTGAGATGACTGAAATTCAGTTTCTTGACCTGGTCCATCCAGAGGAACGAGAACAGGACCGTGAAATGTTTAAGCGGGCACTCAATGGAGAGATGAGCCATTATGTGGGAGAACGCCGCTTTATGCAAAAAGGCGGCGCTGAGGTCTGGGGAAGGCTCTCGGCGACTATGATATACGGTCTGGATGGGTCGGCACGTTTCATGATTGCTATGGTAGAGAATATTACGGCCCGGAAATACGCTGAAACTGCACTCAAGGACCGGGAAGAGCGTTTCCGGCGTATCTTCGAGGACGGCCCCCTTGGCATGGCAATCTTTCACGGTGACAGCTTCATGCAGGCAAACCACACATTTTGCAGCATGACGGGCTATACGGAAGAAGAACTCCGGGACATGACCTTCCTGGACATCACGCATCCGGACCGCCGTGAAAAGGACAGGAAAAAAGTACAAAGCCTTATGGCAGGGGAGACCCCGGTGCTCAGGGAGGAGAAACAGTATGTGCGCAAGAACGGTTCCTTATTCTGGGGAGCGGTAACGGCGACCGTCGTTCGTGACAGTGAAGGTGCGTACATGTATACCCTTGCCATGGTGGAGGATATTACCGAGCGCAAAAGGGTCCAGGAGGAACTTTCTTATAACAAGGACTTCCTGCAGTCGATTATTGATGCAGAACCCGAATGCGTGAAGCTTCTGGACAGTGAGTGCCGGCTGGTCAGGATGAATCCTTCCGGGGTGGCAATGGTCGAGGCCGAAGACGAGCAGCCGCTCATAGGTAATGATGTATCGCAAATTGTGGATGAGCAATACCGTGCGGACTTCCGGGAGTTCACCCGGCGGGTCTGTGCAGGCGAAAGCGGCCGCCTGTTGTTTAGAATAACGGGACTGAAGGGGACAAAGCGGTGGCTTGAATCATACGCGGTTCCGTTTTTTGACAAGGGCACCGGTAAGAACCTTCTGCTTGGAGTAACACGCGACATTACGGAACGCAGGCGCATGGAAGAGGACCTCAAACATGCCGAGGCCGAGTGGCGCAATACGTTCGACTCCATTTCTGACTTCGTATCAGTTCACGACAGCGATTTCCGAATTGTCCGGGCGAACAAGGCGCTGGCCGCCCTTTTTGAGAAAGAACCCAGAGACATTATTGGCATGCCATGCTATGAGCTTTTTCATGGCACCAGTGAACCCAAGTCAGCCTGTCCGCACAAAAGAATGATGGAAGAAAAGCGTGCCATTACGGAAGAGGTTTTCGAGGAGAAAATAGGGGTTCCCCTTCTGGTTACGGCTTCTCCCATATATAGCGAAGAAGGCGATATCATTGGTTCCGTTCATATCTGCAAGGACATTACTGCGTTGAAAATGATAGAGGATGACCTCCGCCAGTCCCTTGATGAGAAAGAGCTGCTCATCAAGGAAGTGCATCATCGTATCAAGAATAACCTTAACATTATCTCAAGCCTGCTGAGACTGCAGTCCCGCGAGGTTGAGGACCAGAAGACCAAAGGGTTATTCACCGAGAGCCAGAACAGGGTCAATACCATGAGCCTTATTCATGAAAAGCTGTACCGTTCCGAAAATCTCTCAAGTGTTGATTTTTCCGAATATCTGCGTGAACTTGTGGTTCACGTATTTCGATCCTTTGAGATGCATCCCGGCGTTAACCTCAGGTTGGAAGTCACCGAGGCTTCCCTTGATATTGATTGCCTCATACCCTGCGCTCTTATTCTGAACGAACTGGTATCGAACGCCCTGAAGTATGCTTTCCCCGAGGAGCGCGCCGGGGAGCTTTTTGTAGGCTTTTCTTCAACGAAGAGAGCCGGGAGTCCGGAGGAAGAGTCATGGTACGAGCTGGTGGTACGTGACGATGGAGCAGGGCTTCCCGAGGACTTTGATCTGAACAGTTCCCGCACGCTCGGCATGCAGATCGTAACATCTCTGGCTGCTCAGCTGGAGGGAGAGGTCGACTTGAAGCGCCTTTCTCCCGGGACTGAGTTCAGAATATCCTTTGTGGAGAAAGCGTTTAAAAAAAGGCGCTGATCGTATGTTGAGCTCAGATGACTGTTTCTGTTAAAGCAGTGATAAGCTTTTCCAGGTCGGATTCCCGATGCGCTGCTGTGACCGAGAGCCTGAGACGTGACTCGGCCACGGTTGGCGGCCTGATAGCGGGTGCATATATGTTGCATTCAAGTAGATACCTGGAAATTTCTAACGCTTTTTCTACGGTTTCCGTTAAAACCGGGATTATCGGTGTCTGCGTTCGTCCAGTGTCAAATCCTGACCGCTGTAATTTATCCACGAGATAGTCCCTGTTTTCCCATAAGCGGTTCAGGCCGGTCCGGTCATGCTCAACGATGTGAATTGCTTCCTGGGCCGCCGCAATGGCATGCGCCGGGAGTGTTGTTGAGTAAATGAAACTTCTCGCCCTGTTGATAAGCCATTCAATGATGTCACTACTTGCTGCGATCGCTGCGCCCTGTGAGCCTAAGGCTTTCCCCAGGGTAAACATCTGAACGATCCATGGTTCAGGCTCCATCCCAAAATGCCTCAATGAACCTTGGCCATTGCCAAGGACCCCGGTTGCGTGTGCATCGTCAAGGTAAAGCAGTGCATCATGTTTACGGCAAAGCATGGCCAGTTCCGGGATCAGGGCAATATCACCATCCATACTGAAGACCGTATCGGTAATGATGATTTTTTTCCCTTTTATGCCTTTTTTGAGAAGCGTCTCGAGATGCTCCATATCCGCATGGCCGTATATGAAAGTTTGAGCTTTTGAGAGCCTGCAACCGTCTATGAGGCTTGCGTGATTGAGTTCATCGCTGAATATTGCGTCTCTCTCGCCTGCAAGGACCGGTATGGCTCCGATGTTGGCCGCATACCCGGAATTAAACAGAAGGGCCGCCTCTGTTCTTTTAAACCGGGCTGCGTTTTTTTCAAATTTCTCATGGAGTTCCGTGCCGCCACCGAGGAGCCTGGAAGCTCCGGCGCCGGTCCCGTAGGTCTCCAAGACTTCTTTAGCAGCCCTGATAAGTCGCAGGTCAGAGGCGAGGCCTAAATAATCGTTAGAAGCAAAATTGATGAATTCTCGGTTGTTCATTTTGAGGATTCGTCCCTGACTGGAGGCGCGGTCATTGATCTGACGCAGGAGTTTCTGTCCTCTCAGCTTTTCCAGTTCTTTTCTGAACATTCTGGTAGTTTAGCATGCTTCTGCAGTGCCTTGAGCAGCTGAAAAACCAGCATTAACATTAATTTAAGAACAGGATGGATATTGTAGTTTTCAGGAGGGAAGCTATAGAAATATCCTTATTATGAATACGGGCCGGTTTATCAATAAAAACGGCATTTTTCCCAAGGAGTTTTCCATTATAAAAATCGTTCAGGTCATCTAAAATCACAGGTTCAAGTTGATTCCCGGTGAAAAAATGCTTTATCTTTAATTAACATGCGAATCGTTACTGTTATCATTCTGATCGTTGCGGCGGTCATGCTGGTTATGCCCCCTGTGACCTGCAAGTCGGGCCCCGGTAAAACATGTGGTGAGACCATGCTCATTACTCTTGATGTCTGCCATGCAGGCACCGGCATGATCTCGAACGCCGACTCAGGCCCCTATATCATCCAGGGACAGTTTTTGATCGCAGAGAACGCAGTGTTTCAGGACCATAAATCGATAACACCGGCTTTTTACTACGATATTGTTGTTCCTTCCCTAGAACGGCCTCCACAAGTCTAAGTCTTATCATCCAAATGGCTTTGCAGCGTACGTAGAGTTTCTGCGCGCTGTTTGACCGGACAGGTGTCTTTTGTTATCGGGAACCAGCTTTCCGGCCATTAAAGCCTTTCCAGAAAAAGCGATATTTCCCGGCCTTGCCGTGGAAAGCAAGAAAGAACCGGAGGATGCATGAGGCTTATTCTTTGTCTTTTATTGGTTTTTACTTTTACAGCTGATGTTTTTGCAGAACAGGAGGCAGCAGGTACCGAACTTGAGGAGATAACGGTGACGGCAACCAAGACACCTCGTAAGGTGGAAGAAGTCTCTTCGGCGATGGATGTTATCTCTAAGGACGAAGTTGAGAAGAGCCGTTCCTGGAACATCGGCGAGGTTCTTGAGAACCTTCCCGGTGTGCAGTCCCAGTCCTCGAACGGGGCATATGACACGCATATTATCATCCGGGGTTCCGGAGCCAAGGCCCTGTACGGCGTCAGGGAGATCATGATCATGGTCGACGGCATTCCCATTACCGATCCCGACAGCATGACCCGTCTGGATATGGTGGATACCTCCATAATCGAGAGGATAGAGGTGGTCAAGGGCCCGAACTCCACCCTGTACGGTGCCAACGCCGCAGGCGGCATCATCAATATCATTACCAAGAGCCCCTTCCTGTACCAGGGCGCGAAGCTCAGAGCGAGCTACGGGTCCTTCAACTCTCAGGACTATCACCTGCAGTACGGCGGTTCCAGCGGCGACCTGTCTTACCTGCTTAGCGGGACCCGCAGGTCGACGGACTCATGGCGCGAACATAACGAGTTCGAAACCAACCAATTCAGTACCCGCTTTAATTATCTGATAGACGACAGTTCCGATATCGAACTGACACTGAGTTACAACGAGGCCGAACTCGAACTCCCCGGACGGCTGACTGAAGAGGAGTTCGAGGACGACCATACCCAGCAGGCCTCGACGTGGCAGCACACGGCCCGAAACAGCAAGTCTAAACGGGCCAGCCTTGCGTACAAGAAGGAGTTCACTGGCGGCAGCGATTTCAGGATTCAGGCATATGCCCAGGAATGGTATCACTATCATCCTGTGCCCATTCGTATCAACGACGGCGGTGCGAACGTCTATGGCGCGGACATCCAGAACAATTTTCTCTCCACGGTCTCTGGAAAGAAGAGCGTTCTATCCATTGGCCTCTCCGGGCAGAAGGACATCCGTGACTCAAAGTCCTATACCTATGGCGAGATATACAACGGTATCGTGAACGGTCAGGAGGTTGCCCTCCCCCCGTACAGCAAGTCCGACGAGAAGGGCGAAGTAGCTGAGCATACGCAGAATACGGTTGAGAAATGGGGATTGTTCCTCCAGGAGTCCCTCTGGATAGGCGAGGGGACTATTCTCGACCTTGGGATCAGGTATGACCAGGTTCACTTTGATTTGAAGAATGATATATATAAGGACTGGAGCTTCATCACCGCCAACGCTAGCGGGGCCTATTTCAACTATGTAGATGACCGTCGTACCATTAAGATAGACGAGACCTGGGAGGCCGTAAGTCCCCGTGTCGGGCTGAACCATGCCATTACGGACGGGGCGAATGTGTATGCCAACGTATCCACTGGTTTCCAGACGCCCACCCAGTCCGAGATTGAGACGAACGAGGATCTCGACCCCCAGAAGGCAGTGAACTACGAGGTCGGATTCAGGGGAACCAGCAGCTCCGGGCACAGCCTCGGGCTGGCTGTTTATTACACAAAGATCGAGGACGAGATAATCCAGCTGCTTGAGCAGGACGGCACCGCGTACTTTGACAACGCAGGTGAGACCCTGCACAAGGGCGGTGAACTGACTCTGCTGATTAAGCTAATGCAGGGCCTTACGTTTGGGGCCAACTACGCCTACAGCGATTACAAGTTCGTGGACTATACCGAGATGGAACGCGCCGGGTTTCCTCCCACCCTGATCAAACACGAGCGTGACGGGAACCGGATACCGCTGGTTCCTCTGCATCAGTACTCGCTTTCCCTGAACTACAAACACTCAAGCGGTTTCTATTCCCGGTTATCCAGCGTAACATGGGGAGAGTATTACATTGACACTCCTAATACCGAGAAGTACGAAGGATTCACCACATACAGCGGACGCATTGGCTATGACGGTAAGAAGCTCGGCCTTTTTGCGCAGGTGGACAATATCTTTGACAAGAAATATGCCTCCGAGGTCGTCATGAGCTACGGCAATGTGCGTTATTCGCCGGGGGCTCCGCGAACCTATACCGCCGGTCTGAGCTATGCGTTTTAGGGAGGACGGATGAAATCGAAGAAGATATGGAAAACGATTGCTGTGTTTGCTTTTGCCGTAGTGCTTTCCGTTGTTGCCGGGATGTATCGGTGGGGTGACTCCGCTCACTCCATAGGACTCATCACGGCCAGGGGAGGCAAGGCGAGGCATCCTGTACATCTTAAGAGCGGAAACGGGCATTACATGCTGATATCCACCGCCACGGTACTTCCCCCGTACCGTGGAGATGCCCGTGTCGTACTAGAAGGCATGCCCGAAATTGACTATAACCTCTACTTCTCCCGTCCTGTCATTGACCTTGGTATCAGCGCTTTTCCAAGGTTCAGGGACGGTGTCCTGTATGATCTCAAGCCAAAGGACAGACTGGCACTCTGGGTGGAGATGACCCCCCCCGAGGTTGACCCTGTTTGCGGGATGGCCGTGGAAGAGGATTTCATCAGGCACATACATGAAGGAAAGGAGTATTCCTTCTGCAACGAGATGTGCCATGAGACGTTCAAAAAGGATCCAGAGACCTATACCAAAGATCCCGGCCTGAAGGGAGAGTATACCTTGGCCTTTTATGACACCAGGTCGGACAAACCGGTGCTGAGGGTGCCGTTGATATTCGAAGGAAAGGAGGCGTCAAGCGATGCAGGCGGACACCACCACTAACGATACGAACAAAAAGAAGAGCTTTCTGGTCAGATACAGGCTCTGGATAATCCTTGGCGGAATCGTGCTGTTCCTGCCACCTCTTTCGTTTCTGTTCCAGCTGACTCAGGACTCGAACTTCTGCGGCACCTGGTGCCCGAGAATGTTCTTTTCCTGGCGTAAGGGGACGGAACTGGGGCAGTTCCTGATGGGATTCATCCGAAGCTATATGGGCGTGGCCCTTGTTGTGGGTGTCGTGCTGAGTTCGTTCTTCTTCGGCAGGTACTGGTGCAGCCATCTCTGCCCCGTGGGCGGAAGCATGGAAGCGGGCAGTAAACTGGTGCCGCGTTTTCTGAAGATCAACTTCTCCTCGGTTCCGGCCCCGGCGTTCCGGTACGGATATCTTGCGGTCTATCTTGTCCTTCCGGCTATAGGGCTTGGGAGCCTGTGCTGCAACTACTGTAACTTTGCTACGGTGCCTAGAGTATTCGGAGCGGCGTTTCTTGATGCTGACCTCGCGTATTTCCTGCGGTCTGCCGGACTCATCAACCTCGGCCTTGTTCTCTTTCTTGGAATCTTTGCGCGCGGGGGCAGGGCGTACTGCAATATCCTTTGCCCCATCGGGGCGATGGACGCGCTCTCGAACCGATTCGGCCTGAAGTTCGGAAAGAGAATGCATATCGATGGCTCGAAATGCAACGGCTGCGGAAAGTGCGATAAGGTGTGCCCAACCTGGGCCATCGAGATTGGCGAAAAAGCAAGCATTGATCAGCTCTCGTGCATGCCGTGCCGTGAATGCGAGAAATCATGTCCCGTGGAGGCCATAACCTATGGTAAACATCAGTCATAAATTCCTTGGAGGTGCCTTCGGAGCACTGAGCGGAGCGGCGGGGATGGCCTCTCTGGCCTCTTGTTCCGGGGGAGCATGCACGGCGTGTTTTGGATGCGCCGGTGCCGGCATCGGGCTTGTGGTACTGGCGCTCTTTGGAAAAAAACAAAAGAAGCAACTGGAGGCTGATTCTGATGGAATGGCTTAAGCACACGATAGATTACGGAGTCATCGGGCTCATGGCCGTAATGAGCATCATTGCTGTGGCTGTGGCCATAGAGCGTTATCTGGTTTATCGCCGGGTACGCATCGAAGACTTCGGAGATAAAAAGTCACTGGAACTCGAACTGACCCGGAAGCTCCATATCATCGCGACCATCGGGAGCAATGCGCCGTATATCGGCCTTCTGGGAACAGTGCTTGGCATCATGCTGACGTTCCAGACCATGGGGCGGGAGGGGGTCATGGACACCAGCAGCATCATGGTTGGGCTGGCCCTGGCGCTCAAAGCCACGGCAGTTGGGCTGATGGTAGCCATTCCGTCGGTGGTCCTCTATAACTTCCTTTTAAGGAAGGTGAAGGTGCTCGTATTTCAGTGGGAGATAGGAAATGGAAGAGAAGGAATTTGATTTCATAAACGTCATCCCTCTGGTTGACGTGATGCTCGTGCTTACGACATCCACGTTCATCGCTACGGGAGCGATTCCGGTCGAGTTACCGAAGGCATCGGAGGAAAAATCCGAGATACGAAATACCGTCAGTATAGAAATAGACGGCCAGGGTACGATCTTTCTGAATGCAAAGCCGGTATCCATAGATGCTCTGAGAGGTTCGTTGATTGAGCTTGACCGCTCTTTGCCCGTGCTCGTAAGGGCGGACCGGGGGATTTACCTCCAGCGGTTCGTGGACGTACTGGATGTGATCAAGTCGCTTGGATTCGTGAAGGTGAGCCTGCAGACGGAGAAAAGGACATGAACATACAAGCCAGAGCGTTCGCGTTTTCAGGGATCATTCATGCCGCCTTTTTCGCGGCTGTAATCCTGTTGAGTGCGATGATACCGAACAAGAAGGAACTGGTGGTAATTGATTTCAGCATTATACAGAAAGAAAAGGAGGGGACGCCCGTCCCTGAGTCCAAACCCTCGGCTCCCAAGGCCGTGAAGAAGCAAACGGCTAAAAAAGCTTCTCCAAGGCCGGTCGTTAGGGAGCAGAAACTAAGGGAAGCGTCCCCTCCTCTTCCTCCCCTAACGCAGGAAGATCCGGTTATGGAAAAACCGGTGCCAGCCCCTGTGGACGATGTTGAACCCGTTCCAATTGAGGAAACGGCTGCGATGGAGGATATAGAGGATTCCGCGTATGCGGGGGTCGAGACGGATGAACTGATAGAAGGTACGGAGGCCGGCGCGCCAGACGTTGCGTCGGTCTCTTCCTCCGCTGGAGAGGGTGGTGGAAAGGAGGGATCGGCCGTTGATTACTCCTATATCAGGGAACGCGTACAGGGTAATATTACATACCCTTCCATGGCGAGGCGTATGGGATGGGAAGGAAAGGTGATGGTTTCTTTTATAATATGTTGTGATGGCACTGTTAAAGACATCGAGATTCAGGATAGCTCCGGAAACCGTTTGCTCGACAGGAACGCGCTTGAAGCTGTGGAGAGATCCTCTCCTTTCCCTGAACAGCCAATTGAGGCGAAGGTCATCATCCCAATTGTGTACAGGCTCGACGAAAGCGGGTAATATATTGAGAGCATTTCTTTTAACCGTGGTCCTTGTGATAACGGTTTTCGCCTGTTCCTCTGGGCCCTCCTATCCCGAAGCGCCGATCAAGGGCGATTCGGCTGTGATAGATACCTCTGACCTGACTCCCGGTGAACCGCTTTTTTTAAGCCATCGTTACGAGGGGAAATGCATTAATTTCTTTATTATCAAGCTTGAAGGCCGGGTGATGTCGTTTTTCGATGCCTGCGAGACCTGCTATTTACAAAAAAAAGGATTCTCACATGAACCGGGATATGTCACCTGCCGGGCCTGCGGGGCATCGTTCCCGGTCGAGGATATCGAGACAGGAGTCGGCAGCTGTTATCCCATCAAGCTGGCAGGACGGACCGAAGGGCATTATTATATTATTGAACTCAAAGACCTTCGGGCACATGCGAGGAAGTTCTGAACATATATTATACTGGGAATGCATAGAATCAATCCCTTGATAATAAAGGTTTTTTGGAATTTTCACCCTTCCTTTCCAGTCCAGAGGCCCTGTTAAAAGCAAAGGATACAATTAAATAAAGACGTTATAACCCCTCTTATTTTAAGTTTTTATCAACTTATAAAACGCCTGATTGAATCTTGACCTAAAGGCAGAGCTTGTGATAATCTCCATCTGGTTTTTTATTCCCGGAAGTATTTCAAATATACACAAGGGAGCGGTTATGCTTGAGTTTAACAGTTGGTTTTTTGTTCTGTTGGTTAATTTCCTGGTTCTGCTATGGATCATGAACAAGATTCTGTTCCAACCGCTTTTGAAACTGTTCAATGAGCGGGACAAGGCCATAAGCGGTTCTCTGGAAGAGGCCCGGGACATGGAAATTGAACGCGAAACGGCCCTGGATGGCCTGAAGCAGGAGTTCACGAAGGGAAAAGCTTCCGCACGCGAGAAGTTCGAGGCCCTGAGGCAGGAAGGCCTTGACAAGCAAAAGGAATTGCTTGAAAAGGCCTCTTCAGAGGCTTCCGGTATTCTTGACAAGGCCAGGGCTGAACTTCAGAGCGAGAGCGAAAAGGCCCGTGAGAAGCTCAGAAGCGATGTACAGCGCTTCTCTGATGAAATCGTATCCAAGCTGGTGAGCGTTTGATGAAGAAAAATAATATGAAATATCTCATGACAATATTTTTCCTGCTGATGTTTGCGGTGACGGCTTTCGCCTCAGAAGGAGGGGAAAGTGCTGAGCATGGCTCCAAATGGGTGGCCTTCGGCTGGCAATGGTTGAATTTCCTTATTCTTGTCGGACTGCTGTGGTTTCTGGCCCGCAAGCCCATCAAGGACTTTCTGAACGCCCGCACCGAGACCATACAGAAGAAACTCGAAGAAGCCCGCACCGCCCGTGAAAAGGCGGAAAAGGCCCTGGCCGAGATACAGGATCGTCTCCAGAGCAAGGACCGTGAGATTGAGGAAATGGTTCAGGCCTCCATCAAGGCAGGAGAGAAGGAACGTGAACGTCTTCTTGCCGAGGGTGAGCGTATGGCGCAGAATCTCGTTGAGCAGGCAAAACAGAATATCGAGACCGAGCTAG
>JABAHP010003632.1_pt4 | contig 13555 bp, 15 predicted proteins | sample 7062081 | NCBI WGS metagenome assembly JABAHP01 (sample SAMN14534357, study PRJNA622989) | marine sediment metagenome | biome: marine biome [ENVO:00000428]; feature: marine pelagic biome [ENVO:01000023]; material: deep marine sediment [ENVO:00002113] | place: India: Gulf of Kutch | collected... | reverse complement strand
GAAATGTGGCTCGCCGAGGAGCTCGCCGCGGGCCGCGTCAGGGCGCCGGGCTGGGCCGATCCTCGATTGCGCGCGGCGTGGCTTCATAATCATTGGTGGGGCGCGCCGCTCCCGATAATCGATCCGGTCAAAGCCATGAGGGCCGATAAGGGCTACACAGAAATGGGGGCGCAGCACCTCGACGAGGTAACGCGAAATCTGAACGGCGGTAACGGCGAGATCAACCGGGCGAAACTCGTCAAGCAATATGAGCAACTGCCCGCGGCGCCCTGGGCGAAAAAACAGGAGGGTTAAAAAATGCCAGCTCCCGCTTTTGTAGCTTGCCCTGAGGGGCAATGGACACAAGTCGCAACGGGGACGACCTCGGGACAACTCAAAAAGGGGATCTCGACGCCGACGTATTTGGAATTTTGGGTTCTGACGGGCAACCCGGGCCCGGCGCCGACGCCCTCTTATGGTGTCCTCGCGTTCAACGAATCGCTCAGTATGCCGATCTCGGCGGTCGAGCCGATCGACGTGTTCATATGGTGCGAGGGCGGCCCCGGGTCGGTTCGAGTGGACCTGGGCGACGGGACGGTCGGCGGGGGTTCATGACCTGTTGTTCATTCATAGGCAACCTGCCCCCAGGGGGAGGAGCGGGCGGCCCTGGGGGGTCGTTATATCCCGACCCCTGGGAGATCCCGACGGGCGACGAGGTTTTCAGCGATGATTTCGAGAATTTTTCGGGATACACGGTTTATAACAACAATGACACAACGTCGACCCCGTCAGTCGACGGGACGGCGAGCCCGTTCAGAGCAAAGGGCGCGAACCCGGTTATCGACTCGACAACTCGCGACCGCGGGCTGATCATTATGCCCGAGAACAACACGTCGAACGGGATCACGATCGCGAGGGATATTTCTAGCGTTCTGAATCCCGCCCAGGACTGGACGATCGTCGCGAAAATGGCGGTTCCCAACCATCGATTGATCGCGAATAATAGTGTCATCGCCGGCGTCGGCCTGACGCTCCCAGCGACGTCACTCTGGAATAATTCGGTAATGATCCTATCGGTCGAGACCGATACAACTGACATCGGGATGCAATCACAACGCGTTGATAATAATGTCTTTGGGGAGATCACACAATTTAATCTAAACCCGAACGCGCCGACCTATCCCAACGGCGTGCTTTTAATTTTGTACCATGAAAACGGCGCCGGGACGGTTCACGGGTTTTTCTCGATCGACGGAGGGCGCAGCTTGTCAGAACTGGGGACAATGACAAAAGACCCGGCGACGTTCACTCATTTATTTTTTTGGTTCAGTGCAATAAAACAGCTCGTTACCTATCAACAAATAGGCCTTGATTTTGTGAGGATCTATCAGAGCATCGAGCAAAGGTAAAAATGACCTGTTGTGCATTCATAGGAAACAAACCGCCGAGCGGCGGCGACCCTGGGGGCGGCGGCGGTATACCTCAAGTGTTCTCGAGGGCGACGAAAACCGACTCGGCCCAAACTGTCAACAATGACACCGAGACGACGATCACGTTCAATAATGCCGATTATAACGAGGGCGGTCTCTGGATCCCCTCGACCAATATCAGGCCGCCCGTCGACGGTCTTTATCTCCTGAAAACATGTATCGACATCACATTTCAGGCCGCGGGGACCTGTCGGATCTGGATCGATCTGGCGGGCTCGGGTGCGGTCGCCGAGGAGGCTTTTCCGGTCGCCGGCGCCGGGCTTTACCGAGTGAACCTGAGCGACGTTATTTACCTTGCGCAATTTACATTAATGTCGGTTCGCGTTCGACAAGTAACGACGAACACGGCGTCGGTCGCGACCGGCCTCACCCGATTTTCAGGCGCCCAGCTCTGGGCCGGGACGATAGGAGGGGGTTAAACGCCATGTATCACCCGAAAATTGCCGAAAGGATCGAGGCGACACGCTGGGCGATTTTGCCCGAGTCGCTCAGGGCGATCACCCGGGCTATTGACGGCGGCCTGACCGCCGACGACCGCGAGTTTTTCCACCTCCTGACCGAGGTCGAGGTCGCGGCGTTCGTCGGGGAGCTCGGCGAGCAGCTCGACGGCGCCGAAAACGCGTTCGTCTCGGGCGACACTGGGATCCTTTTCGTCGACGGCCCGATTATCCCCAGGGCGAGCGAATTGTCGCGAGCGTCGGGGCTTGTCTCGATTCAGGGGTTGACAGCAGATTTCAAGGCACTGGAAAAAGACGCCCGCGTCAAACGGATCATTCTCGCGTTCGACTCCCCAGGCGGGGACGTGACAGGGATCTCGGATTTCGCCGCCATGGTCAAGGCCAGCTCGAAACCGACCGTCGGCTATGTGTTCGGCATGTGCGCGAGCGCCGCATACTGGATCGCCTCGGCGACCGACCAGATCGTCGCGACCGATACGGCCATGATCGGCGGCCTGGGGATCGTCGGGACCTATCGAAAGCGGGCCGAGCCCGAGGGCGTGACGACCTGGGAGATCGTCTCGAGTCAGACGCCGAAAAAACGGCTCGACCTGAACGACGGCGACGCCCGGGCGGTCCTGCAGAAAAACGCCGACGAGCTGGCCGACGTGTTTCTCGGTTCGGTCTCGTCAAACCTGGGCGTCGACCTCGAGACCGTTCAGACCGAATTCGGCGAGGGCGCGGTCATGGTCGCCCTGTCGGCGCTCGCCGCGGGCATGATACACGAGATCGCGCCGTTCGAGGCCGTTATGAAAGCTCAGGCTCCCCCGAGGAACGGGTCGTCGGTCGTTCAGTCGCTCATTTTCAGCAAAAAGCAGTTTCCCAGGCGCGACGACGCGACGAAATGGGCCCGCGATCATGAGTTTCGGGCCGACAAGGTCGACGAGACTCCCAACTCATGGCGACTGAGACAACGCGAGCCCGGCGAGTTTTCGCGGTTCAGAACGATCACCATGACCGAGGGCGTTCAGGCGGTGATCGGGCCGCTCAAGTCAGGAGCTCGCCCGACGCCTCGAGGGATCGCCCTCGAGGGTCTCGAGGACGCGCCCAGGGTCGCGGCCCAGGCCGGCGAGAAACTCAGGGCCCGCTTTTTGCGGGTTCGCGAGATAAAAGCAAAAATAGACCAAATTCGACAAAAACGAGGAGCAACAAAAATCGATCCCCCCGCGTGCGCGGGCAACAAAGGAGTATTGCACATGGATCCAACACTTCGCGATCTCATGGCAAGCGATCCCGCAATTCGATCAGCGGTCGAGGCCGTCGAGGCCACCGCATTCGAGCGGGGACGCGAGTCAGGAGAATCCCAAGCAAAGGCGCGCATTGAAGCGGCGAGCCCGTATCTCAAAAAAGATTCGGACTATCCCGACAGTGTGCGTCAGGTCGCGCTTGACGTTCTCGCGGGCAAACTCGAGCCCGCGACACTTCAAGCAACCGTCGCCGCGGTCGACGCCGTGACCGAGGGGCAGCGCAGCGCCGCCGCTCAGGTCGACTCGAACGCCGAGGGCGACATCCCCCCCAACCCCCCAGCAGTCGCCGGGAGTCAGACCGAGGAGTGGTCGGGCTATATGGACGACGACGAGTTTCTCGCCGAGGTGAACAGGGTTCGCGGTGAGAACGGACTCGAGGAGGTGTAGACATGGCCGTTGAACTCTGGTCAACAGCAAATACGGTCCCGTTTCTGAGGGGGGGCTCGCCGCTCGTCAGATACGAGACGATCCTTCAAGACGCGCAACGATCCGGCGACATGGTCTCAGGTACGATCATGGGCCGTATCGGGGCGAGCGGTAAATGGGTACCCAACGACCCGACCGCGACCGACGGATCTCAGCATCCCGCGGGACTCCTCGCGAGGACATTGACCGAGGCCGAGATTCAGGCCGGCGACGTGGTCGACGTCCCGATCATCTGTGGCGGCGCCGAGGCGATTCAGGTCGCCGCGAGCGGTCTCGAGATCGAAAACGGGTCTCTAACGAGCGTGATCACAAACCCGACGAACTATAACGTCATAGTTCGCGAGGCGCTCCAAATGGCGAATATCTACGTGATTGACGATCAGGACATCGAGGTCGCTCAATCCGCGGCGCCCCCAGGGCCATAAGGAGGAGGTGAATTAAAATGACCACTGATTATTCAGTCACCCCGGCCCCGATCGACGCGTTTTCGCGTTTTCAGGCCCTCACGTTCGACGAGACCCTGATCGTCGGCGTCCCGAACATGTTCCAGCGACTTTTCGGGCGCCCAGGGTCTCAAACCCTATTCACTCAGGACGCAGGGACGGTCGAGATCGACATCGTTCGCAATGAGGGCGAGCGCCTCGCCCGCATGGTCGAGCGCGGTACGAATGCCCGGATCCTGAGCGGCGTCGGTCACAAAGATCTCGGAACGACGACTTGGGCGTCGAACTCCCGTAAATGGCCGCTCGTCGAGGAGGAGGGATCGCTCAGCGCCGATCAGCTCCTGTTCAGAGATCCCGGCGAGCAATCGTTCGCAGGCAAAACCCGTCAGGCACGCATGAGGACGCGGGCACGCCGGATCAACGTCGAGTCGGTTCGACGCTGCGTTCGCCTGTTCGAGTATCTGTCCATGCAATCGGTGATCACGGGAACGATGCCGGCGATCCTCGGGACGACCGACGACAATATGATCTATGATTTCCTCAGAAATCCCGATCATACTTTCCAGTCGGCTGACTCATGGGGCAACGCATCATACAACCTGCTCGCCGACTGGGACACGGCCTGGCAACTGATCAGGATCAACGCCCATATGAACAACGATTTCGTCCTACTGGGCGAAACCGCGATCAACCGGGTGATGAGCAACACAATCGTTAAAGACAGGGCGGATAATCGCCGGTTCGGCGTGGTCGAGATCGGCGCCGGCGACGCGGTCCCCCCGAAGTTTCAGCATATCGTCGACGGGGGCGGCGTGTATCGCGGCTGGCTTTTCACGCCCGCTGGGCACAAGATCGCCATGTTCACTTATGACGAGTATTACACGGACGACGCCGGCGACCCTCAGCCCTATCTGGCGAAAAATCTCGCAGTGTTCGGATGCTCGAACGCGAGGTCAGATCGCTATTTCGGGCCGCCCGAGCGCAACCCCGTGACATCGATTGAAAAGCAGCTCTACCGGGAGCTTTTCGGGTTCAACCCCGACGCGCTCCCCATGGGGATCAACGTCAAGGGACCGGGCGCGGTGCTCGATCCGGCGTGGTTTTATTTCGACTTTTACGAGCCGCACGCGAAAAAGTCGATCACGCTGAGGTGTCAGACCGCCCCGATTTTCGCGACGACCCAAACCGACGCTTGGGTCGTGATCGACACGGACGGCGCGGGCTAGACAAGATAAGACGATCGGCCCTCGGGGAGGCCATGTTGTGAACCTCCCCGGGGGCCTTTTGTCGGGCGACGAAAACAAAAAAAGGAGGCATTTTCATGCCCAAAGTGTATTTGTGGAACGATCGCAAAATGGGGAAGATGCTCGTCGATCGAACGATCGTCAGGTTCGGGCAACCGATCCCGGTCGGGTCGCTCGACCCCGAGCAGCTCGAACGCCTGCTCGAAAGTGGTAAGGTCGTCGAGCAGGTCGCCCGGGCGAAAAAGGCCGCCCCGGCGCCCGAGCCCAAACCCGAGCCCAAGCCCGAGCCCAAGGCCGAGCCCCCGAAAAAGGCGAAAAAGGACAAAAAAGGCGGTAAATAATGGGACTCGTAAAGATACCAAAAACAGTCACGATCTACGGGCCCGGGGGCAGAGTTTACAAAAACGAGGCGCCCGCCGAGCTCGTCGACGCCGGCGTCAAAGCGGCGATCGACAGGGCGAAAAAGCAGGCCCGGGCGAACATTGACAGACACGCGAAATACGCCGGGCACGCCGACAGCGACAAGCTCGTCGAGCAGTTCAAGGCCGAGCTCGCCGACCTCGAGGGCTCGTCGCCCCCAGGGCCGCCCCCCGAACCTCCCCAGGGCGAGAAAAAGGGAAAAACGGGTAAGGGCAAGGCCGACAAGTAAAGGAGCTAAGGCGCGCATATGGCAAGGCCTCGGACGATACTCAGGGAGCGGGCGAACGCCGCTTTACAAACGACCCTCGCGGGAGTTTGGGCGCTCCCCGTGATCCTGGTATCTCCTGACGGCGTCGAGTACAAATATAACCACCTCGACGCCGAGCTCGACCTCGACGAGCGCCGCGAGCTCGCCGGTCAAGTGGTTTTACCGCGAAAGCGGTTCGACCCGGCGACGGGCGGCGACATTGTCGTCGGGAAAATCGTTGTTACCCTCCCGGTCGACTCCCTTGAACGCGTCCCCAGGGACGACGACGAGGGACACTGGCTTTGTCACGCGCCGATCGAGCCCCGCTGGGACGCCGACAAAAAGGTTTTCAGGATAGGTCGACCGATCGAGGGCGGCGACACTCACGCCATGTTGAGATTCTACCTCGAGGAGGTCGACGACATCGACCGCGACCCCGGGGGCCTGCCATGACTATGAATTTCAGGCTCATTAAAGCGGCCCTGATCGAGCTCCTCGGCGCTCAGGCCGACGGGCGGTTTCGCGTCGCGGGCTATCAGATACGAGGTCAGTCGGCCCTCGAGATCAAGGGGAAAAATCGGGTCGCTCAGGTGTATTACGCCGAGGGGAATTTTCCCAAGTCGGGCGGGTCGCCGAGTGGTTTCGTCAAGCATGATATGACGATAAACGTCGACTTGTTCGTCTCAATGCCCACTAAAGCCAATTTGCGGATACTCGAGAACCCGGCGTCGAGCCCCGAGCAGATTCAGACGGTTCTCGGGGATCTGAGGATCGCCGAGGATCTGGTCGACGACGCGTTCGACGAATTCGTCGACGACGTGTTTCAGATCATTATGGACGCGAGAAACCGAGATCTCGGCCTGGGCGAGGTGGTCGGCTCCCGATGGGTTCCGACGATCACAAAAGACAACCCGATCCGATACGGGCAGCTAGTCACCTTGACCGGGACAATGGGCTTGACGTGTACAAAAGACGAGCAGGTTCTCGGCGCCGTCGGCGTCCCGTTCTCAGTGATCGACGTGACCGTCGACGCGAACGAGGATCCGGTCGGAAAAGCGGGCGTAATCGTCGGCCTGGGAGACTATCTCGTCGAGCGGGGAACCCTCGACAGTTTCATTTTCCGTAGTACGGGCGAGCTCGTCGTCACGAGACCGGAGGCCTAAAAATGGGCGAGAAATATCACGATCTAGCAACGCCGAAAGACAATCACGTTCATTATGGTCTCAGTTTTCCAAATCAGTATGCCATGGAAACATGGCAAAACGAGGTCGAGGGGCAGGTTCCCGAGGATCGGCACCTGGGAAAGGCCGTTCGCGTCCTCGATACAAACCGGGTTTTCATGTTCGTTCAACGCGACCCCGAGCTCATATTCGTCCCGATAGACGCGCCGGCGACTATCGTCGAGGATCTCGACCTGTATATCGACGGGACGGCGGGCGACGACCTTACGGGCGACGGGAGCTCAGGAGCCCCATACAAAACATTCACACGAGCTTTTCAGGTGCTCGAAAACAAAGAGCTCGGCGCCCGGGTCAAAATGCGGCCCGCTGCTGGCGTCTATGACGAATTTCCCGAGAACATCGAATACACACCTTTATTGACAGGGGGACAAATCGTCATAGACGCGAGCGGCGAGACCTATCCCGAGGTCGCCGGCCCGTTTACGATCGATACGGTAACAGGCGTCGGCCCTCAGAATCTATTTGGATTTCATGAGGCGACCGACCTCAAGGTGACAGGGTCGCCGGCGTGGACTCCCGATCAGTTCTATGGAAAATTCATTCATGTCACCTCGGGGGCCTACTCGAACAAAATTCTCAATATCTGGTCGAATACCGCCGACACGGTTCGGGTTATGCTCGACCTCTATACCTTTTCCCCTGGGGACACGTTCAACGTGGTCGACTGTCCAGTGAAGATCGAGGTCGATCACCCGATCAGGTTTACCGGGCGAAAGGGCGGCGAGCAACAGACGAATTTTCTCGAACCGCAGCTCGTGATCGCCGGCGTCGAATTCGAGGTCGACACGGGGACGACCGACACTTCGCCCATGTCTATCAGCTTAACCTCGGCGGTTTTCACATATTCGAAACTGGTCGACATGTGGGCCGCCGACAATTACTCGGTTTGTTTGACTCTGAACGCCGCGGGCCTGAATCTCGATTTTCTCGAGGCTGACACGCTGGACAATACCGCACTTGAGGATTGGTTCAACTATTCGTTTCAAATTCAGTCACTTGCCAGAACGTCGCCGACCGAGATCGGGATCGACGCGGTAATGTACAATACCAATTACGCCGGGTGGTTCGGGGGTACTTTCTGCCGGCGTTATGTGTTCGCCGCGGGCAATAGCGGATATATTTCGACGTCGTTTGTCGGGGGCATCGCGACCTTTTTCGGGCCGAACAATGTCTCGCCGATTGCAACCGGTTTATTGGTTTCGATCGTCTATGTCGAGCAGGTTGATTATAATGCCGTTGCCCTTGTGATCTCAGGCGCGAATTTCTCGATCATCGAGGCATATATCGCGAAATGCGGACAACCGATCGATATCGGTTTCAACAGCTATTTACACCTTGACTGGCTCAAGGCCGACAACACAAAAATAAACGCGACATACGCCGCCCTTGTGAGGTCGGCGAGCTCTATTCATATTCCCGTCGGCGCGAACGTCGACGTTCTAGGGACGTCGGGCGCGATCGAATGGGATTTCGACGGCGCAACCGTCGCGGCGTGGCCGACGGCGGGGAATTTCGTTCAAAAGGTCGACTCGTTCGTCTCGACCAAGGGATAGGTGAGGACATGGCGACAAGGCAGCTCCCCCCCAGGGTGAAAACACTGGTCGAACAGAACGAGGCCGCGATCAAAGCGGAATTTGGGCCGGCCTTTTATGACCGGCTCGTCGAGGGACGGTTCAGGCCGAAAGATTTTATGGAGGTATGGCGTTTTTTAGGGACGCTACAATAATAATGAGGAGATTCGCGGGGCCGCGGCTCCTTAGCAAACGGAGGTTTACAAAATGCCCGATCCAACTGCTATCGCGGCGTCAGTCGAGGCGGGGGCAAAGAACGAACAGTTCGCCCCGGTCGCGTCCAATTTACCGCGAAAAATCGGAATTTGGGGACAATGGGACACGTCGAAAACGACGGTCGTCTATGGTGTTCCCGTCAGGGTCTATTCGCCCGACGACGCGGGCGATCGTTTCGGTTTCGGCTATCAACTTCACCGCCTGATCAGGAGGTGTTTCGACGGCGCCGGGGGCGTTCCCGTCTATGCGATCCCCATGAAACCGCCCGAGCCAAACGGCGCGCCGACGACCTCGTCGGGGTCGATCACGTTCTCGGTCTCGGGGACGGTCAAGGCCGGTCGGATCTATCTGAGGATAAGCGGCGACGAGGTCTTTTTCGACATCCCCAACGCCGCGACCGATACCGAAATTCGAGCCTTGGCGAACGCGGCGATCAACGCCGACAATCACCTCCCGTTGAGCTCGGTGGTCGGTGTGGGGACCGGCGACATCAACCTGACATCGAAAGACGCCTCGGCACAGGCCGACGAAATCACGATCACGTTCAACGCAATGGAGGGGGAAGTATGGCCCGACGGCGTCTCGGCGGTCGTCGTCGACATGACCGGGGGGACTGGGGTTTGGGATCTCGAGATATCGACCGCCCTCGGCGCGGGCGACGATGCGAACGCCTTGCACCTGACCGACGTAAATCAGGGCAACGGGAACGAGACGAGCGACCTCGACACGCTGTCGCAGTACAACGGCGAGGGGAACGATTTTGTCGGACTCTGGGCGAAAACCGTCGCGAGACCGTTCAGGGCGCTCGGCGGTCATAACGAGCCCGGTTCGACGGGCTTAACGAACGTCAAGGCGATCGGCGACGCGAGAAAGCCCGACAGGACGAACGGGATCGTCGCGGTCCCCGGCTCGCCCGTCCCGCCCGCCGAGATCGGAGCCGTGGCGATCGGCGTCATGGCAAGGATCAATAACAACAATCCCGCCGAGCACGCCGTCGGGCGCGTCCTGCCAGGAATTATCCCAGGGCCGAAAGCAGACAGATGGACGCGCGACTATGACGATCGGAACGACGCGCTCCTGAGCGGTATCTCTCCAACTAAAGTCGTCGACGGCGCGGTCGTCCTGCAGAACGTCGCGACGTTCTACCATCCGACAAACGTCCCCGTCGAGTCGAACGGTTATCGCTCCCAGGTCTCGATCTCGAAATTGCAGAACATCCTATGGAATATTCTACTCAATTTCCATCGCGAGAAATGGAAAGGGAATGCGCTCGTCGAGAATGTCGCCGACGTCGGCGACACGGTCGCCAGGGAAAAAGCCAAGGGAAGGATCGAGGTCGTCGCCGACCTCGTCGAGCTCGCCCGGTTGTTCGCCGGTAAGGCCTGGCTCTACAATTCGAGTTTCACGATCTCGCGCCTGCAGAGTGACAAAACACTGGTCGAGATTCGCCCGGGCCTGACCGGGTTTAACGCAAACATCCCGGTCATTCTCAGCGGCGAGGCCGGCATTTTCGACAACGTGGTCAAGTTCGATACTTCGATCGCGGTGTTACTGCAGGGATAGGAGGTTCGCCATGTCGGACACTGCAGGATCAGTACAATCGGTCACGATCGAGGGGATCTTTTTTCGGGTCGCCGCCGACGCGAATCTTTCACGCGTCCCGACGAGTTTCGAAAAGTCAAAAATCCCCACCTCTGGCGCCGCGATGACCAAGGCGGTCAAGCGCATTCAGTCGATCGAGGGTCTCGTTTTCGTCCTGAACGGCGCCGAGGGCGCACAATTGGAAGCATTCGCCGCGGCGAACGATGATAAGCAATGCGTCGTTACTTACGCGAGCGGCGACAGCTATCAGGCCCTATGCGAGATCAACCTCGAGTCGCACGAATCCGAGGAGAACAGATACACGGCGTCGTTTCATCCGACGAACGAATGGACGGCGTTTCTCGCCTAGTCGCCCTCAGGCGCTAGACAAAAAGGAGTTTTATAAACATGTCAGGAAAAGAACCCAAACAAGGCGACACCCCCCTCGGGCTTGGCTCCCCCGAGGCGGCGCCGCCGAAAATCTCCGAGGACAACGCGACGAAACAGGTCGACGCGTTTCTCCAATACTATCGAGTCGACGTCACCGGTCAGGACGAAAACACGTCTGCGATCCGGGTCGCCCGCGAGAAACTCGTCAGGGCGACAATGGAGGGCCGGCTCGAATTCGAAATGCGCGACGGCGACATGTGGGTCATTCAGACCCTTTTGAAACCGCTCGCCCAGGGCAAAAACACGATCGAATACAGGGAGCTCGACGGCAAGGCAAAGCTGCAGATGAAACACAATGCCGACACTGACACTCATGGGAAAATTCAGTCGCTCATGGGCGGTCTGTGTAAGCTCGGCGGCGCGGTCATGTCGAACATGAAATCGGTCGACCTGTCGACTATGGAATCTTTGGGCCTCGTTTTTTTATTGGCGTAATCCCCCAGATGGGGCAATGGATTTTAAACGTGACATACTTGGGACATCAACCGAGCGAGATCAAGGCGTGCACTTATAGCGAGCTCGCGTTTTTCTCCCAGTGTCACGAGACGATCCAGCGCGCATACAAAAACGCCATGAAAACCCCGAAAGGACGGTAATCGGTGCCCGATTTCGTCATAAAGACGACTTTCAAGGGCGCCGATCGTCTATCCCCAGTTTTGAAACGTATGGGGATCCGTGTCGATACTGTCGGCGACAAGGCCTCGAGGTCGTTCCGAAAGGCCTCGAGGGCGGCGACAGGGTTCGGCACGGTCATGAAAGGGATCCTCGCCGCGGGGGTCGTTCAAAGGGGTCTCGCGGCGGCGGGTATGGCGGTCAGGGAGCTGGGGGAGGAGTTTATCGCCTTTGATAAGAACATCACAAAAGCGGTGACCAGATTACCTGGGGGGCTCGACAGGACGTCAAGCGCCTTTCGAGAAATGGGCGAAATCGCGCGGCGTGAGGCCGCCCGAACGGAATTCTCAGCGGCCCAGACTGCAGGGGCGATCGAACAGCTCGCGCTCGCCGGGTTCGATCTCGAACAAAGTATGGCGGCGCTACCTGGGACGATCAATTTAGCTACGAACGCCGGCGTCGCGGTCGAGGAGGCGACGACGATCGCCGCCAAGAGTTTGGGCGCTTTCGGTCTCAAAGTCGATGACACGGCCCAATTGACAACCAACTTGACACGGGTCAATGACGTGTTTTCGAGGACGGTCTCGAACGCGACGCTCGACATCACCGGGCTTTTCGAAACGTTGAAATTTGGCGGCCCTGCAGCTCACGCCGCGGGGCAGTCGATCGAAACGTTCTCGGCGGTCACCGGCGTTCTGGCCGACAGCGCGATCGACGCGTCTATCGCCGGGACGTCGCTCAGGAGGGCGTTCTTAAATCTCGCGGCGCCAGTGCCCAAAGCCCGAAAGGAGCTCAAGCGCCTGGGCGTCAGTATCAAAGACGAGGGGACCGGCGAATTTCGCGATTTTCTCGACATAATGAAAGATGTCGAGACCGCGACAAAGGACATGACGAACGTTCAAAAACTGTCGTCATTGAGCACAATTTTCGGCGCGAGAGCGGTCAATGCGATGAATGCGATCCTCGTTCGAGGGGTCGACAACGTCAAGGATTTTAGGACGAACCTCGAACAGGCGGGCGGGGCGTCTAAAAAAATGGCCGACACGATCCGACAGTCGCTCGGAAATCGCCTGTTGATCTTGCGCTCAGCCCTGATCGAGCTTGGGTTCAAATTCCTCGAGGCGTTCGCCGGCAAGGCGGGCGAGGGCGTCGAGGGCGCGATCAAGGCGGTTCAGAAATTCGACGTTCGCCCGGTCGTCGAGGGAGTAAAAGACGTGATCAAATTCGGTAAGGAACTGATCGACGTCGTCAAACCGTTTTTGAGCTGGCTCCCGACTCTGATCGAGCTCTGGATCTCGTATAGAATTGCGTTGAAAGCAGTCGCCGCGGTTCAGGCGGTCGTTTTCTTTGTCAAGCTCGCCGCGTCGATCAAGGCCGCGGGGGGCGCAATGGCGGTATTCAATGCGATCATGGCGGCGAACCCGATCGGCCTCGTCATTCTCGCGGTGTCCGCGTTAGTGTTCGCGATCATAAAACTTATTCAACACTGGGACGACGTTTCACTCGCCGCTCAGGACGCGCTCGGCGACATCGAGGTCGGCCTAATAATGCTCAAAATGGGAGCTCTGAAAACGTTTCAGGCAATAGTGAACGGCGCGATCAAAATCTTCACGACTTTACCGGTCGGGATCCTGAAACTGTTCGGGGTCGACGTCGAGAAACATATCCCCCGAATTGAATTCGACTTTTCCGACGAGCTCGCCCAGATAAAAGAGATCCGGCGATTACAAAAGGGTATTCGCGAGGAGGCGACGGGGACGGGAGTTCAGAGGGGCATGGGCGGCGTTAGAGGCGGGGGCCTCGGCGGGCGTCGAGGAGCTCCTCGCGCCCCTGGGGTTTCTCAAATGGTCGACCCCGCCGCGGCGTTCGAGAAACAGCTCGCCGCCGAGCT
>JABAHP010000441.1_pt1 | contig 13555 bp, 13 predicted proteins | sample 7062081 | NCBI WGS metagenome assembly JABAHP01 (sample SAMN14534357, study PRJNA622989) | marine sediment metagenome | biome: marine biome [ENVO:00000428]; feature: marine pelagic biome [ENVO:01000023]; material: deep marine sediment [ENVO:00002113] | place: India: Gulf of Kutch | collected... | reverse complement strand
AGCCGAATGAGGACTTTATCGCGGTCGCCGGAGGCATCTATCACAGTCTGGGCCTGAAGGCGAACGGCTCTATCGAAGCGTGGGGAAATAACAACCTTGGCCAATGCAATGTGCCTTTACCGAATGAGAACTTTATCGCGGTCGCCGCAGGCAGCAATCAGAGTCTGGGCCTCAAGGCCAATGGCTCTATCGTGGCCTGGGGACTGAACGACCACGGCCAATGCAATGTGCCTGTGCCAAATGAGGACTTTATCGCGGTCGCCGCAGGCAGCTATCACAGTCTGGGCTTGAAAAAAGACGGCTCCATCGCTGCATGGGGCCAAACCTACTACGGCCAATGTGATGTGCCAGAGCCGAATGAGGTCTTTGCGGCAGTTGCCGCAGGCGCTGGTCACAGTCTGGGCCTTACGGCAGATCTTATGGGCACGGCCATTACGTATCAGGGCTGGTTGCTCGACGCCAACAGCGCAGTGGACGAACTGTACGACTTTCAATTTAAGCTCTTTGATTATCCGTTCGCAGGCACACAGCAAGGAAGTACAGTCGGTGAAAACGACTTTGATGTAATTGACGGCTATTTTACGGTGGAACTGGATTTTGGCGGCAGTGTCTTCGATGGTGAACCCCGCTGGCTGGAGATTAGTGTGCGGCCTGGTGACAGCAACGACCCTAATGCTTTTACTGTGCTGAGTCCTCGTCAGGAAGTGACACCCACGCCATATGCAGTTTATGCAAAAACAGCTGGCTATGCAGAGACGGCCGGCAGTATACCAAGCGGTGTTACAGGCAGCGGTACTTCCAGTACAATCCCCAAATTTACAGGCACCGATACTATTGGCGATTCTGTGATTTATGAATCCGTCGGCAATGTCGGCATCGGGATAATGGCTCCGACACAGAAATTAGACGTTGTCGGGAACATCGCGGTGAGCGGTACTGTCGACGGAGTGGACCTCTCGGCCCACGCAACAAACACAACCGCCCACCATACGCCTCCAACGACACTTCCGCCTTCAGGTCTGGCCGGCGGCGACCTTTCGGGAACTTATCCGAATCCCTCGGTCGTCGACGACAGCCACACCCACGGCAACGGGACGGTGTCAGATAACATCTCCATCAATAATGGATGTATGTACGCACTTTCTGGAAGCGGTAACGTCGGCGTCGGCACAACCAGCCCAAGTGAAAAACTGGATATCGCAGGGAACATCGATGTATCGAATAATCGGGTCAAAAACTACCGCGGTTTTCCGCGTCCTGATTATGACAGCGGTTGGAAACACACAGACGAAAGTGAATACTTAACATGGACATTGACCCACTCCCTTGGCGGTGATGTTGATAACTACGTGGTTGACTTGCAATTCAAAGAAGATGGGGATAATGGTATTCATCACTGGGGCTATGGCACTAAATACGGGGCTCTTATGAACCTTGGGGCTTTTTGGGAAAATCTAACTTCCCAGAATATAACCGTGCATGCCGAATCATCCACAAACATAGACTATATTCGTGTCCGTATATGGGTTTATGATTAGGTTGATATTGCAAAAAGTACATTAAGGAGGTAACGTAATGAGACAATCAGGTTTTTTCGAATAATAAACAACAAAATGTTCTTGGCCGCTATAGTTATGTGGACTACCGTTGCATTTGCTCCTTTTGCTAAGAGTAGCGAGCCTTATGAATTAAGCTGGTATACTATCGATGGCGGTTGTGGACAAAGCAGTGGTGAGCCTTGTGTGCTTATGGGTACGTTAGGTCAGCGTTTACCTTAAGCATTTTACTTGATTCTCTGAATACTGGTGGTTCACAATAACCGGATTGCCAATCGAATTGTACAAAGATGTATATAATCAGGACAGTTGTCTTGATTTGAGAGTCTTTGTTGAAGAATGGTTCTGTTATTGTCCGGTAGGTTGGCCATTAAAATAAAAAAAGAAAATCTGCAATAAAACTGTATAAGAAAAAGACCGAATCAATTTGAGTGCTAAACAACTTTGAGGAGAAAATCAGTATGTTAAAGCATGAGAAAGACATTTGTATATGTGCGGTATTTTGGGGGATAGTTATCAACATTTTGCTCACAGGCATGGTGTCGGCTGCAAATCCTGTCAAACCGATACAACTGCATCCTGAAAACGGTCATTACTTTCTGTGGCGCGGAAAGCCGACGATTTTGATTACATCCGGCGAGCATTACGGAGCGTTGCTTAACCGGCCCTTCAATTACAAAAAGTACTTCAAGACGCTTGCCTCGCATGGATTTAACCTGACGCGTACATTCAGCGGCGCATATTGCGAACCGGTTGGCGCCTTTAGGATTAAGAACAATACTCTGGCCCCGGCGAAAGGTAAGTTAATATGCCCCTGGGTCCGCAGTGAAACAGGCGGCTATGCCAACGGCGGTAATAAGTTTGACCTGAAAAAGTGGGACCGGGCGTATTTCAAACGCCTCCGCAACTTCGTTTCCGAGGCAGGCAAGCATGGCGTTGTGGTTGAATTAGTATTGTTTTGCCCGTTCTATAAAGATGATATGTGGAAACTTAGCCCGATGAACGCCGCCAATAACGTAAACAGTATAGGCAATATGAAGCGAACCGAGGTTTATACGCTGCGTGATAAAAAGCTGTTGGCCGTACAGGATGCGATGGTACGCAGGATTGTCAGGGCGCTCAGGGACTTCGATAACGTATATTATGAAATCTGCAACGAGCCGTACTTCGGGGGGGTAACGCTGGAGTGGCAGGCCCATATCGCAGAAACAATCGTCAAGGCGGAAGCTAACTTCAAGGCGAAACATCTAATCGCCCAGAATATTGCTAACAAGTCAAAGAAAGTAACCAAGCCAAATCCTCATGTTTCGATATTCAACTTCCACTACGCCAAGCCCCCTATAGCAGTGACCCAAAACTATGGCTTGAACAAGGTCATCGGCGACGATGAGACGGGTTTTTCGGGCAGCGAGCCTAAAGCGTATAGGATTGAAGGATGGGATTTCATAATTGCCGGCGGCGGATTGTTTGATAACCTTGATTACTCTTTTACTGTCGGTTTTGAGGACGGCACAGCGAAGATTGACGCGCCGGGCGGCGGCGGGCCTGTATTTCGAAAGCAATTAGAGATTCTCAAGGATTTTATCAACAGCTTTGACTTCATCCGGATGAAGCCGGACAATTCAATTATAAAAGCCGGAATTCCCAACAAGGCAACCGCCCGCGCTTTGGTCCAGCCGGGCAAGTGCTACGCTATTTACATTAACGGCGGCAACAAGTCAGATTTGGTTGTGAAATTACCAAGAGGAGAATATAGAACCGAATGGTTGAACACGAAAACCGGAAAAGTTGATAAGAAGGAGACTTTTCAGCACGACGGAGGCAATCGGACCCTGCATTCACCCAACTACACCGATGATATCGCCTTGGGTATTAAGCGCATTGCGAAACCCTAATCATCGGCTTCGGGTGTGGAGAATAATTGAATGCTGCCTTTAAACCGGTCGATTACCCGTTTTCAACATATAAATTGGGCTCCAGAAAGGTATTTTCACAAAATCATTGATGTTTGTGCATTTAAGGTATATATTCTTGTTGGCGGTGGATATGCTGACAGTGCAGCCACCTAATAAGTAGAGACTTGTAACGTCTTATAAATTGGCTTTTGATCATGCAGACCGAAGATGATATTTTGAATCTCCTCAAAGAAAAGGGAGCTCAGATGGCACGACTGGCGCAGCGAGGTGTGATATTACAACCAGGTGCTATTGGCGATTGTATATTAACCCTGCCCTTAGCTGAGTTTATGAAAGATTCTCTTCAACTGGGCGGAATCGATATTATTGGCCACACTGAGTATATCGGGATTTTGCCCGGAAGAACGTGCGTTGACAGTGTCCGCTCCATGGAGTCGATGAATTTAAATCGAATGTTTGTTGAAACTAGTGCATTTGACCTTATAGACGGGGATCCTTTGATAAACGCTTTTTCCGACTATGCCTGGATTGTGACATTTTTGGGTGAGCCGTACAGCAATTTTGAACAGAACCTGATATTCACAGCCAATTGCAGCCATAGTGCGGAAGTTATAACATTATCAATGAAACCACCCGAAGATTACTCTAACCATTTGACCGACTATTACGCACAGCAATTCCTCGAAGAATGTAGTTTATCTTCAGAACCTCGACAGATTGAACGAAGCGCCCGTTTAATAAAAGCAACTGAAGCAGACATAAACAAAGGCAGGGAATTGCTCACAGAAATACAGATCGATTCCTCTGAAAAGCTCGTAGTTATTCAGCCCGGCAGCGGGGGATTGCATAAATGCTGGCATCTGGACAATTTCCTGGCTGTAGCTGAAGAGCTCCGTTCAAAAGGCGTTGATGTCGTATTTTTGCTGGGGCCTGTTGAGCAGGCCAGGTTCAGCGAAGCGACAATTAATGATATAAACCGTGTTGCAAAATGCCTGACGGATTTGTCTTTGACGCAGGTTTTAGAGCTTTTGAGCTGTTCAAGCGCATTCCTCGGTAACGACAGCGGGATTACCCATCTGGCTGCCGGGATGGGTGTCAGGACATTAGTTGCATTTGGCCCGACCAATCCGGCTGTCTATGAACCTGTTGGGCCTGCTGTAACAGCATTTTCAAACAGTGGAGAAGCTTTTACCGACAAGCCCTCTAAAGCATTACAGCAGAAGGTTTTGGAAGTTTTTACGGGGTGATGTCAAATGCCGACTTTCAGATATTGTTGTTTTATGTGATTCCCTAATGCAAAAAGTGTGTTATAGTAAGTACGAAGACAGTTAAAACAACTTATTGCTTTGGTAGAATTGTTGATTATGTCAGCTTTTTTGCTATAATTTCTGAATTTGGGTGTCTGTGAATCCAAAAACGCAATACGGCGTAATTTCAAGATTTTTTAGTTTTTTCTTTTTAAGTTTCTATTTACAAGGTGTTTGTATGCAAGAACGAACTTTGGCAGAATTAGCGGAATATGTAAACGGGCGTGTTTGCGGTGATCCCGGCACAACAATCAAGTCTGCGTCGACACTTGGTCGTGCAGACAAAGGTGACATTAGTTTTCTGGCAAACCACAAATACGAAAAACAGCTTCGTACAACGAAAGCAAGTGCGGTAATCGTCGGCAAAGAGACCTCCAGTTCGCCCGTTCCCCTTTTAGTGGCCGACGATCCATACTATGCATTTATGCAGATTATGGTGCTGCTGCACGGTCATCGCAAACATAAAAAGGTAGGGATAAGCCCAAGGTCCTCAATTTCAGACAGTGCTAAAGTTGGTGTAGACTGCCATATCCATGACTTTGTGACGATAGCCGATGAGGCGAAAATCGGGGACGGCTGCATAATTTATCCCGGTGTCTACGTTGGACAGGGAGTGCAAATTGGCAACGACAATATAATATACCCTAATGTTACGATTTACGACGGGTGCAAAATAGGTAATCGTGTAATTTTAAATGCCAACTCTACGATCGGTGAAGACGGATTCGGCTATGCCAGCCACAAGGGCATGCATCATAAGATACCGCAGACCGGTACAGTTATAATCGAAGACGATGTAGAAGTCGGTGCCTGCTGTGGAATCGAACGAGGTACGCTGGGCGATACGGTTATAGGCCAGGGCAGCAAACTCGGCGACCTGGTCACAGTAGGACACGGCACAAAAATCGGTGCACATTGCCTGCTCGTAGCCCAGGTAGGCATTGCGGGCTCAACCACGCTTGGACACCACTGCGTAGTCGGAGGTCAGGTAGGTATCGTCGGACATATCAATATAGGAAACAACGTTACGATTGCAGCACAGGCCGGTGTTATAAATAACATTCCAGATGGTAAAGTAGTGCTTGGTGCACCTGCTATTGAGGTAAACCAGGGCAAGCGAGCATATAGTATGATAGAGTATCTGCCTGAGATGCGGCAAAGTATACGCAGGCTTGAAAGTCAGATTGAAGAAATTACTTTATCGCTCGAACCGGAGCCCGAAGAGGAAGGTGAGGAGGAAACTGAATCGTAATCCCTGCCCTGAGGTGAAAAATACCCAACACGAACCACAAGAAACGAGGCCTGAAAAAAGAATATCGAATTTCGAACAGGACGTATTCTTGAACGAGATAGAACATACCAGCCACAAAAGAGCAGATGTACTTGGATTGATTGCAGGAGAGGGTAGATTACCCTTTCTTGTTGCAGCCGGCGCCAAACAGGCGGGATTAAAAGTGGTTTGTGTTTACCTGGCGGACAACGCAGGACGAAGCCTGGCAAACGAAGTCGATGTTTTTTACAAAGTGGCGATTGCTCGCCCCGGTGCCTGGATACGCAAGCTTAGAAAACACAGCGCGAGTCGAACGATTATGGTTGGTCGTGTTGCCAAATCGCGACTGTTTACACCCTGGCGAATTCTGCGTTATCTGCCCGACTGGCGCGCTTTCAGGATATACTACTGGCGTCTACACGGCAAAGACAAACTTGATGACTCACTTCTTTCTGCTTTAGCCGATGAGTTGGCGAGCGGTGGGATAGTATTGGAGAATTCAATAATGTACTGCAAGGAACATATGGCAACAGCGGGTGTGATGACAAAACGCACCCCGAGCACATCAGTAGAGAATGACATTGAGTTCGGCTGGCCGATAGTTAAAAAACTCGGTGAACTTGACATAGGGCAGGCAATCGCAGTGAAAGAAAGAGAAGTAATCGCCGTCGAGGCAATAGAAGGGACGGCGGAAATGATTAAGCGGGCCGGACGGTTTTGTAAATCGGGGGGCTGGACGCTTATAAAGACCTCGAAACCCGACCAGGATATGCGTTTTGATGTGCCGTGTGTAGGACCTGAAACCATTAAAAGTCTGGCTGAAAACGGCGGAAAATGCCTGGTTGTGGAGGCAGATAAAACCATCATTATAGACAAGGGCGAAACAATTAAACTCGCCGACCAATTGAATATTACTATTCTGGGCCGCTAACACATTGACAATGTTTTGGTAAGACGGATGAGAAACGGGTGGCATTTCTTTCTCATTGATAATGAAGAGATAAGAAAATAAAGATAGGTCTTGACAAAGTAAGATGTTTTGGTAATATTTGGTGCCTTGAGGAGCGCATTATGTCTTATGAGCATTGACGTGAAAATGCTCATTTAAGAGGAGCGCATTATGTCTTATGAGCATTGATGTGTAAATGCTCATTGAAGATAGGAGGTCTGCTGTTGGTAAATGTAGTATTTGCCGGAGCATGGCAGAAATTCTTCGCCAAATTTGGCTTGGAGTCGTTTGACGATTTTTTTGACTATTCTCAAGGCAAAACCAAAAACAGAAACACCAAACGCAACGTGACCAAACTGGTTTTCGGTGAGGGTGATAACCGCAAAGTATTTTTTCGCAAGCGTTTTGTTTCACCGCACGTAAAGGACATGATTTTTGCATGGCGAAGCTACGGCAGAATTATTTCACAAGCGGCCCTTGAATGGCACAATGCAAATATGTTGTTTGAGAACGGCATAGAAACCTACAGACCTGTCTGTTATGGCGAGCAAATGAAATTCAGTCTGGAAAGAAAGTCGTTTTTTATCACTGAAAAACTGCCCGGAACGGCACTTACTGATTTTGTTTCTGAGAAGTGGGCACAATTGAGCCGGCAAAAAAAAGAAACAATAATCATATCACTTGGAAAACTGGTCCGCAAGATACATGAGGCCCAAATCTCTCTGCCGGATCTGTACCTCTGGCATGTATTTATAAAAGAAAACCTCAATTCAGAGCAGTATGACTTTGCGGTCATTGATCTGCATCGCATGGGACACAACATAAACAACAAAAACCGGCTGCTAAAGAATCTGGGTAGATTAGACCACAGTATGCTGGATAAATACTTCGACGGGAGGTTAAGAAAACTGCTTATCGAATCCTATGCAGGGAATAGCCCGCCTGAGGAAATTACCAATCTCATCAGGAAGGTTAAAAAGTATTCCGGGGCCGTACCAGCTAAAAGGAGGGCTAAGCTTATTAAACACGAAAAAGCATACTACCCATCTAATTCACCAGTTTGATTGTTTACCATAAATATTAATGCAGGGTAAAATATATCACAAAATAAATTAAAGTGTTCGATTATCGGCGTCTTTTATAAACTTCGGCTTGGATAAGACATCCTTATATTAGCTCAGCGATTACCATACATGGATTCATAATACCTCTGGTACTCGCCGGATACAACATTGTCGAGCCACTCCTGGTTTTTTATATACCAGTCCATTGTTTTTTCAATGCCCTGCTCAAAACTGACGGATGGCTGCCAATTAAGGTCGTTTATTATCTTGCCCGCCTCAATGGCGTATCGTCTATCATGTCCCGGTCTATCAGTGACATGCTTAATCAGCGATTTTGGTTTGCCCAATCGTTCAAGTATCAGGTCAATGACTTCCAGATTTGCCTTCTCATTACAACCGCCTATATTATAAATCTCGCCGGGTGGAGCTTCCTGCAAAACATGCCATATAGCTGTGCAATGGTCGTATACATACAGCCAATCCCTCACGTATAGGCCGTCGCCGTAAACAGGTAATTCTTTATCATTTATTGCATTATTAATCATCAATGGGATTAATTTTTCAGGAAACTGATAAGGGCCATAGTTGTTTGAACATCGTGTGATATTGTACTTTACGTCCCATGTATGGCCGAATGCTACTACCAATTGGTCTGCGGCGGCCTTACTGGCTGAATAAGGCGAATTCGGACTGAGCGGATTTTCTTCGGTGAACTTACCTTCCGGGCCGAGTGAACCGTATACCTCATCCGTCGAGATTTGAATGAACCGCTCCAACTTTTTATCACGAGCCACTTCAAGCAGCATCAATGTACCGGTTACGTTGGTTTCAATGAAAATCTTAGGTTCGGTAATTGAGCGGTCCACATGGCTCTCGGCAGCGAAGTTAATAATCGTATCTAACTGGAACTCTTCGACGATTTTTTCTATCAGCGAGCCGTCACAAATATCACCTTTGATAAATTTGTGATTGGAATGATCCAGAAAACCGGCGAGATTCTCAAGATTGCCGGCGTAGGTAAGCTTATCGAGATTGACGATGAAACAATCCGGATGCTCCGATAGTACCATCTGAACAAAATTGCTTCCAATAAATCCCGCCCCGCCCGTAACCAGAATTTTTCTCATAACTTCCTCAAAAAGTGTTCCAATGGTACCCACCAGGGCTCGATTTGCTCATCAAGCAAATCTTTGATTTTGCTGCAATCGAAACGGCTGTTTAAGGGCCTTTCCGCGGCACTGACAAAATCGCCGGTTTTGCACGGCAACAGATTAACATTCGTGGAGAGCTTGTCAATTATAAACTTTGCCATTTCATAGCGGCTTACATAGCCGGCATTTGCAAAATGAAAGATGCCCGTAGGTGTCTTAGGCAGTATTTTGCAAATTATGTCGGCGACCTCGGTTGTTGCCGTTGGCGAACCTATCTGGTCATCTATAACTTTCACGGTTTCAGCAGTTTTTGCGCGTTGGATTATCTTTTTGACAAAGTTATCACCGTGCACTCCATATGTCCATTCGATACGTATTATGCAATGCCTGCAGCCACTTTCAACCAGTAACTGCTCGCCTGCCAACTTGGATTTGCCGTATTCATTAATAGGATTTGGGAGGTCCGTCTCGACGTAGGGTGCATCCAAACGACCGTCAAAAACAAAATCAGTGCTGATATGCAAAAGCCATTTGTCAGAATCTTGTACAATCGCACCAAGCCGCCCTACTGCCTCAGCGTTGACCTGATATGCCATCTCGGCCTCGGTTTCCGCGCCATCGACATCTGTATAAGCTGCGCAGTTTACGATTATGTCCGCAGCGCCGACAGCTTGTTTTAGCTGTTGGGAATTTCTTATGTCAAATTCAGGTAAGTCGAATACTATAACATCAAAGAAATGCTGCTTGCAGGAATCGACCAGGTCGCTGCCGAGCATCCCCGTGCCGCCTAAAATGGCAATCCTTGTATCTTTAGTTACCATTAAAGCCTCTAAAAACGCGGTAATTTATCATGTGGAAGGTCTTTAAGTCGGGGATAGTTTGAATCCTTGGTTGATAAAACCGGCTGCCTTGTAGGCCAGTCGATGTTAAGGTCAGGATCATTGAAGATGATACCACCTTCAGTTGCCGGATTATAGAAATCAGTGCACTTATACGAAAAAATCGCCGTCTCGCTTGTTACACAATACCCATGAGCAAAACCGGTCGGAATATATATCTGCCTGTGGTTCGAATCAGAAAGTACTTCACTGATCCAATGACCAAAAGTAGGAGAACCTACTCGAATATCAACAACAATATCCACCACCCGGCCTGACAAAACCTGAACCAATTTACCCTGTGATTGAGGGTATTGAAAATGTAAACCGCGCAAAACACCTTTCCTGGAAAATGAGACATTGTCTTGTACAAAGGGGCCTTTGATATCAGCATCCTCGTAACGTGTGCTGTTCCAGGTTTCTAAAAAGAATCCTCTTTCATCAGAGAACACATCCGGCTCCAATACGAGTACTCCCGGCAGTTTCGTTTCTTTAGTATTCATTTATATCGATATCTCTTCTGTCATTTTGGAGGTTTCTTTACAACCAATTCATTGGCTCTATCGAGTGATTCGAATGTTCCGGCATCCGTCCACCAACCTTCGAGAATATCATAAGCCAACTGGTTTTTTGCAATATAGGCATTGTTAACGTCGGTGATTTCAAACTCTCCACGGTCAGAAGGTTTGAGCTCTCGTATAATATCAAAGACCGAGGAATCATAAAAATAAATTCCGATTATCGCATAATCTGACTTTGGTTGTTTCGGTTTTTCTTCGATGCCAATAATCTTGTCATCGGATAGCAGCGCAACTCCAAAACGCTCAGGCTTTGGTACCTGTTTAAGCATTACTCTTGCGCCGGTCTTCTGTGAGATGAACCTATCCGCATAGTCTTTCAGATTGTCTTCAAAAACATTATCGCCAAGGATAACAACAACAGGCTTTTTGTGCGCGAAATTTTCAGCCAGACCCAGGGCCTGTGCAATTCCGCCCGCTTCATCCTGAACTTTGTACGTGAAACGACAGCCGAACTGTTTACCGGAACCGAGCAGGCTGACTACATCACCCATGTGTTCGATACCGGTTACAATCAGGATTTCTCGAATACCAATCGAGGTAAGTTTCTCAATAGGATAATAAATCATAGGTTTTTGCCCAACGGGTAATAGATGCTTATTTGTGACTTTAGTCAACGGCATAAGCCGTGATCCTGTCCCGCCGGCAAGGATAATGCCTCTTAAATCCATATTCATCTCCTTAGGAGCTTACTGGAAACTTTCGAAGATTTTAAACTATTCAAACAATGGTGTCAACAATGTCGATAATGTGACTAAACTGGCTGTACGCCAAATTTATTGCCAATTTGAACGAAACGAATAGAAATCCGACAGTAAAAATAACAGGTAGTTTTGTATGGTCACTATGACAGCGGTGGCGACTTGTAATCAAAACTGCTTCAGGAATCTCAGATCATTTTCGAAAAGCAGTCGTATATCGGCGATAGAGTATTTTCGCATAGCAAGCCGTTCAATACCGAATCCGAATGCCCAGCCGGTATATTTTTCACTGTCTATTCCAACGGCATCAAAAACATTCGGATCAACCATACCGCAACCGCCCATCTCAACCCAGTTTTCTTTTCCACTTTTATCCGCTAACAACAAATCAACTTCGGCGCTTGGTTCTGTGAATGGAAAAAAGCTCGGCCGAAATCGCCATTTTGTATCCGGGCCAAAAAAAGCGTGGATAAACTGCTCTATGGTAGTCTTCATATCCACCATACTAACACCTTCATCCACAACGAGAGCTTCGAGCTGATGGAACATATACATATGCGTGGCGTCGACGGTGTCCGGCCTATAGACCCGGCCAGGTGCGACAATTCGAATGGGCGGTTTAGTGGTCTCCATAACACGAATCTGGACCGGTGAAGTATGGCTGCGCAGAAGAGTGTTGTCAGCCAAATAAAAACAGTCAAATGGGTCTCTTGCCGGGTGGTCCGCGTTAATATTCAGAGCCTCGAAATTGTGCCACTCATCTTCAACTACCGGGCCATAGGCCACCGCAAAACCCATTCGGCCAAAGATTTCGAGTAACTCACTTAAGGTTTGCATAATCACATGGGTTTTACCGATGTTGACTGGTATGCCCGGCAGAGTAACGTCTATCAACTCCTCTGTTTGCTCCTGTGATTGCTGCAGGATCTTTTTTAGCTGCTCGAACGCTGCGGAAACTTCTTTTTTGATTCTGTTGGCAAGCCGGCCTGCCTGTGGTTTTTGTTCAACGGGGAGTTTTCCAATCCGGCTGAGCATCTGTATGATTTGACCTTTTCGGCCCAGGTATTTTATGCGGTATTCTTCAAGGGCCTTTAGGTCGGTGACTTCTTTCAACTCGTCAAGCGCATCTTCACCGATTTTTTCGAATTGCTCAAGCATCTGTTGTATATGTAAATATACCGTGATTCGGTCAGGATTTTTGTAGTCCCGCGGCCTCAATAACAGCATCGAAACAGTTTGGATCGGCAGCAGCTATTTCGCTCAGCATCTTTCGATTCAATCCAATGTTGGCTTTTTTACATTCGTTAATGAACTCGCTGTATCTTATTCCCCGCTGTCGACAGGCTGCACTCAGGCGAATAATCCACAGACCACGGAAGTCGCGTTTACGGCGTTTTCTGTCAACGCGGGCGTTGACGGCCGCACGAATATTTGCCTCTTTCGCCAGACGATACAGGCGGCCCCTGGGGCCGCGGTATCCTTTTACGGCTTTGAGGATTCTTTTCTTTCCCCTGTGTCTTGTAGCCCCTTTTCTAATTCTTGGCATCTTTATTGACCTGCTTTCCCCTATTTTCGATAGGGTTTCATGTTTTTTGTATCTATTTGCAGAGCTTTGTCCTGACTAATTTACCGGGCGCACCGGTCACGAGGGTCGAACTGCCAATCCGTCTTCGGCGTTTGGCGTTTTTGGTGCTCATAAGGTGGCTTCCACAGGATCTTTTGCGTTTGACCTTGCCGGAAGCTGTTATTTTTACTCTTTTGCTTAAACCCTTATGGGTTTTCTGTTTCGGCATTTAGTTAATTCCTTCAAATAAATATCTTAGTCTGAGATGACCGGGAAATATAAAAGGTGTAAAATACGCGATTTTTAGCCGGTGGTCAATACCAAAACGCCAAATTAAGCAAAAAATTATGGCTGCAGCCAAATGACCCTGTACAACGGCAGCGCAGATTGCGCAGTTTAACATGGTTGAAGACTGAAATAGGTTCGATCCTTGGGCTGCTCTCCCTTTAACTGCGCTCATGTCAGGCAAACTCACTCCAGATTGTGTTTGTTTGGGTTTGAATCGGGTTCGTATCGGCGTTTTATAGGCTGAAATAGATTCGACAGGCTCACTACAAGTTGGGTTCGTTTTGGCTTTGTTTGGGTTTGTTTGGCTTTGTTTTTTCCTAATTGACCAAGTGT
>JABAHP010013930.1_pt1 | contig 13567 bp, 12 predicted proteins | sample 7062081 | NCBI WGS metagenome assembly JABAHP01 (sample SAMN14534357, study PRJNA622989) | marine sediment metagenome | biome: marine biome [ENVO:00000428]; feature: marine pelagic biome [ENVO:01000023]; material: deep marine sediment [ENVO:00002113] | place: India: Gulf of Kutch | collected... | reverse complement strand
GGCGGCGAGGGCATTGTAGACATTATGTCGGCCGGGTACTTTGAGCCTGAAATGGATCCTGTTTACGGAAAATTCGGCCCCAAGCGGCTGTAATCTCAGGTCGTCCACCCGAAAGGGTGAATCCGTCTCAATTGAAAAGGTCACGGCGTCCTTTGGCATCAGGCCGGGAAGGTTTCTGTCGTCTGCGTTATAAAAACAATGATGTTTTGTGTGGCTGACAAGGGTCCGGAACATTCGTGAGGTTTCCCGGACCGGTTGGTGATCGAGGTCCAGATTCAGGATGACCGTGTTCTGAGGGTGATAGTTCACGATGCTTCCGTCGGACTCGTCCGCCTCGAAGACCATGGTTCGGGAATCCCCCGAAAGATAGCTCACATCCGGCGTTTTGTTTCCCAGTCCTTTGACTCTGCCACCGCCGATGAAATTCACGCTGCCTTCCAGCTCCTTCAGGGCATGTGCGAGCATTCCGGATGTGGTTGACTTTCCGCTTGTTCCTGCCACCGCGATCGAGTCAAGGCCGTTAACGATATCGGCAAGGAACTCCGGACGGGTTTTTATCGGGAGGGCCAGCTCCCGCGCGCGGATGACCTCCGGGCGTCCGGATTCTACGGCGGTGCTCATTACCATGAGGTCGAAGGTCTCATCCAGGGAGGTTCCGTCCTGCGAAACAATGGTTATCCCTTCGCTCCTCAGAAGGGACAGAGCCGGATGCTCCGGGCCCGGCAGTTCGAATGCCCGGTCCGAGCCCGCCACCCGGTGTCCCCGGGAGGCCATGAAACAGGCGATCGCGGAAAGACCGCTCCCTCCGATGCCGGAAAGATACAATGAGTGGTACCGTGATATCATCGGGCATTATTTTACCCGATTCCCGGCAACGGAAAGACTATTTTTTCCTGTTTCTCCCGGCCCGCACCGTATTGGCGACATAGGAAGGAACGTTCATGTGCTGAAGATATGCCCTGAAATCTTCGTGCATCCGGACAGGATCGATGTGGTTTGCCTTTCCGGAAAGGCAAAAAGCGCTGAACTCTTCTGGTGTGAATTTGCGCAGTTCCAGCCGTTTTACCGGTTTTTGAAGGCCAAGGAGCTTTGTTATGGTCCTGAATATACCCATAAGTTACCTCACACCCCTTTCTGTAATATAGATATAGCCAGAATCGTGCCAGGTGAATTATTTTCAGCTAAAACGGGGGGTTCTAATCTTGTCTTCCGTGGTTGTGTTGCAGTAATATCGCATAGTGTGGCTATCTGGCACAGAATTGGGGCTGCTTGACAGTCATTGGAATCGGTGAGATGCTTGGTATGAACTTCAAAGAACTGTGGAGGATTACGCGGCATGCCCGCAAGGAAGTCCATCCGTATCCATGACCTGAACACCGAAGTGATACTCAAAGGGGGCGAGAGTCTCATGGTCCGCCCCATCCGCCCCGATGACGTTGAACGTCTGAGATCCCTGTTCTATCGTCTGAGCCCCCGCACCAGGTATCTGCGTTTTCAGTTCCCCAAGGAACATATAGCGGACGATGAACTGAGATATTACACTGATGTGATCCCGCCTGAACAGTATGCCTATGTTGCGACCGCGGGGGAAGGGGAGGACGAGCGGATCGTCGCGGTGGCCAGGTGGTACCTGCTGAAGGATGAGGAGAGCGCGGAGGTCGCCTTCGTTGTTGAGGATAACGAGCAGTACCGCGGCATCGGTACCGCGTTGCTTGAAAAACTCGCCGAGACCGCCCTGGCGTTCAGGATAAGACAGTTCAAGGCCAGCGTGCTTGCCGAGAACAAGGCGATGCTGGAGATATTCGACCACAGCGGTTTTTCAACGTCGAGAAACCTTGACGGCGGGGTCTACGATATCACGCTTGACCTTATGGAGCAGGAGGAGTTTATCAAGCGCCAGGCCTTCCGGGAACATACTGCGCGCTCCGCCGGTGTCCGCAGGATGCTTACACCGCAAAGTGTGGCGGTCGTCGGCGCTTCGCGAGACGCGCAGAGCGTCGGCGGGGCGGTGTTTCGTAATCTCCTGCACGGAGGGTTCCAGGGCGTGGTGTTCCCGGTCAATCCCAATGCCACCTCGGTGGCGGGCGTGATGGCGTATCCCACTATCGATGAAGTGCCGGGTAAGGTCGACCTGGCTGTCATCGTTGTTCCCGCCCGGTTCGTAAATGATGTTGTGGAACAGTGCGGGAAAAAGGGAGTGAAGGGAATCGTAATCATTTCGGCCGGGTTCGGCGAGGCCGGAAGTGAGGGAAGGGAGCGTGAGCAGCAGCTGAAAGAGAAGGTCTTCTCTTATGGAATGCGTCTTATCGGCCCCAACTGTCTGGGCATTATTAACACGGAACCATCGGTAAGGATCAATGCCACGTTCTCCCCCATAACGTCCCCGGCCTCGGGAACAATAAGTATCGGTTCCCAGAGCGGCGCGCTCGGTCTGGCGCTCCTTGACTATGCGGACAAGATGAACCTGGGTATCCGCAGTTTTGTCAGTATCGGAAACCGTGTGGATATCTCAAGCAACGACCTGATGAGCTACTGGGAGGACGACCCCGACACCCATGTCATGGCTCTGTATCTGGAATCATTCGGCAATCCCCGCAGGTTCAGCAGGATAGCCCGCCGGGTGGCCCGGAAAAAACCCATCATTGCCGTGAAGGCGGGCAAATCAGAGGTGGGCGCGCGTGCCGCCTCTTCGCATACCGGTGCGCTTGCCGCAGCCGATGTGGCCGTTGACGCCATGTTCCGGCAGGCGGGAGTCATCCGGGTCAACACTATTCTTGAGATGTTCAATGTGGTCAAGCTTCTGGTGAACCAGCCCCCGCCGGGGGGGCCCCGTGTCGGCATCCTTACCAATGCCGGAGGCCCGGGTGTGCTTGCGGCTGATGCCAGCGAGGGCTGGGGGCTTAAGGTTCCCACACTTTCGGAAGAGACACAGGAGCGGCTTCGGGCCTTCCTGCCCGCGGAGGCCGCAGTTGCCAACCCGGTGGATATGATAGCCTCTGCCCCTCCCGAGTCGTATGAGAAGGCACTTCGTGTGCTTCTGGATGATGACGATATCGACTCGGTCATTTTTATTTATATTCCCCCGCTGGTCACCAGACCCGAGGACGTGGCGGACTCTGTTCGCCGTGCCATGTCGGGTTATGGCGGGGGAAAGCCTGTTCTTGCGTGCTTCATGATGCTTCAGGAACCGGCTGTGGACCTTACGATCGGGGCTGGCCGTTCGGTCCCCTCATATATTTTTCCCGAGGATGCGGTGCAGGCCCTTGGGCTTGCATACCGCTATACCCGTCAGCGCGACAGGGAGGAAGGAACGATAGTCCGGTATATGGATATCGATCCCGATACCATCAGGACTGATTTTCTTGCCGGGATTCAACTTACGAATGAAGGAGTATGGCTTTACCCTGAGCTGTCTTCCAGTCTTTTAAAGAGCTATGGTATTCCGGTCCCTGTGACCATCGCCGCCCTGGGGCCTCATGAAGCGGCAGACGCTGCGGAGCAGATCGGTTTTCCGGTCGTCATGAAGCTCCGCTCGGTCACCATGACCCATAAGACCGATGTGGGTGGTGTGGAACTGGATCTGCAAAGCAGGGACGAGGTCATCAGGGCCTATAAGGAAATGGAGACCTCGGTTGCCCGTTCAGCGGGGGCCGGACAGATGGAGGGCGTTATTGTACAGCCCATGGTAAGCTCGGGCCTTGAACTGATAATCGGGATGGCGCAGGACGCGGTATTCGGTCCTCTGGTCATGCTGGGAATGGGCGGCACGCATGTCGAGATCATCAAGGACATATCGTTCTCGCTCCACCCCCTTACGAGCGTGGACCCTGAACGAATGATGCATGGTCTTAAGTCAGGCAGGCTGCTGGACGGTTGGCGTGGCTCCCCCCCTCGGGACAAGGAGGCGCTCAGGGATATTCTCCTGAGGTTCTCGGCACTTATTGACGATTTCCCCGAGATAGACCAGGTGGAGATAAATCCCCTGATACTGTACGAAGAAGGTAAGGGTGCCGCGGCTGTGGATGTCCGTATTTTCATGCGCGAGATATAGGATTGCCTTCGGGTTGTCAGTTATGGGGGCTTATCCTTTAATATAGACTCTTTAGTTAGATTCATCGATTTATTCCGGAGGCCATCGATGTGGCATGTAAAAGATACTGATGCTGTTATTGAGGAGCTGGGCACGGCACGGGAGGGGCTCTCCTCTGTTGAGGCCTCTCAACGGTTCGAGCAATACGGCCCGAATGAGATAGAGGAGAAAAAGAAGAAAACAGTATTCATGATGTTCCTTGACCAGTTCAAGGACTTCATGATCATTGTCCTGCTGATCGCCGCGGTCGTCTCGGGGCTGATAGGCGAGATATCCGATACCATTGCCATAATCGTTATTGTGATACTGAACGCTGTTATCGGTTTTGTGCAGGAATACCGGGCCGAGAAGGCCATTGCGGCACTCAGGCAGATGGCCGAACCTCTGGCCTCCGTGCTGAGGGGGGGACAGCATGAGGAGATCAACATATCTCAGGTCGTTCCCGGAGATATCGTAATCCTTGAGGCTGGAAGCATCGTTCCGGCTGATATGCGGATCATTGAGTCCGCTCAGCTGAAGGTGGAAGAGGCGGCACTTACGGGAGAGTCAGTCCCGGTGGAAAAATTCACCGAAACCCTCCACGACAGGTCCCTGCCCCTTGGGGACAGAAAGAACATGGCGTACAAGGGAACGGTGATCGCCTATGGCAGAGGGCTTGGCGTTGTCACCGGCACGGGTATGGACACCGAGCTTGGGAAGATAGCCACCATGCTGCAGGAGGAAGAAGAGGTCAAAACCCCTCTCCAGAAGCGACTTGCGAAGTTCGGGCAGCGCCTCGCCATAGTAGTTCTCGTTATCTGCGCCATTGTCTTCGGTTTCGGGCTTCTTCGTGGAGAACCTCCTTTGCTTATGCTTCTGACCGCCATCTCGCTGGCGGTCGCGGCCATCCCCGAAGCGCTTCCCGCTGTGGTTACCATCTCACTGGCTATCGGGGCTAAGAAGATGGTCAAACAAAATGCCCTTGTACGAAAGCTTCCCGCCGTGGAGACCCTTGGGTCCATAACCTATATCTGCTCGGACAAGACAGGAACGCTCACACTGAACCGGATGAGCGTGATGGAGCTGTATGCGGACGGGAAGATATCGTATATGCAGGACTTTCAGCCGGGAGCACAGCAGAGCACCGCTTCCATTTTGCTTAAGAGCATGGCCCTGAACAACGATGCACGGGAGGGCGCCGAGGGTAACGTGGTCGGTGACCCGACGGAGGTGGCGCTGTATCAGGCCGCGAAGGAGCAGGGATTCAGGAAAGAAGCCCTTGAGAGGACGTTCCAGCGTCTGGCGGAGCTTCCTTTTGACTCCGACAGAAAGTGTATGACCACGTTCCACAGATGGGATAATGGCGAGGTCGTCTCTTTTACCAAGGGAGCCGTGGATGTTTTGATCGGGAAGTCGGATAATATTCTTGAGTCGGGAGAGTTGAAGCCCCTCGATGCGAAGTACATTTACTCGGTAAACGACAGAATGGCCGCCGATGGGTTGAGGGTTATCGGTATCGCCATGCGTACGTGGAAGGAAGTCCCTTCGGAACTCAATCCCCCGGAGGTGGAGTCCGGGCTCACCTTTGTCGGACTTGCCGGTATCATGGACCCCCCCAGGGATGAGGCGAAAGAGGCGGTTGCCCTGTGCAAGAAGGCCGGGATCAAGCCGGTCATGATAACCGGTGACCATCCCATTACGGCCCGCGCCATCGCCAGGCGTCTTGGCATCCTTGACGACGATGAGGACGGGGTTATGACAGGGGCCGAGCTTGAAGCGCTTCCGCTCGAGGAGTTTGAGAAGAAGGTCGAGCATATCAGGGCATACGCCAGGGTAGCCCCCGAGCAAAAGCTGAAGATAGTCAAGGCGCTGCAGGATAAGGGACAGTTCTCCGCAATGACCGGTGATGGGGTGAATGATGCTCCTGCCCTGAAACGCGCTGACATTGGTGTTGCCATGGGTGTGACGGGCACCGATGTGGCCAAGGAGTCGGCGCATATGATACTCCTTGATGATAATTTCGCCACGATAGTAAGGGCCGTCAGGGAGGGGCGCCGGATCTTTGACAATATCCGGAAATTCATCAAATACACGATGACCAGTAATTCCGGTGAGATATGGACGATCTTTCTTGCCCCGTTCTTTGGTCTCCCTATTCCGCTTTTACCTATACATATTCTCTGGATCAACCTTGCGACCGACGGGCTTCCGGGACTTGCGCTGGCCGTTGAACCTGCCGAGAAGGGGGTAATGCAGCGTCCTCCGCGTCATCCGAAAGAAAGTATCTTTGCTCACGGTCTGGCGGCACACATGATATGGGTGGGCCTTCTGATGGGAGGGGTTTCAATATTTACCCAGTGGTGGTTCATCGGGACGCATGAGGGGCACTGGCAGACCATGGTTTTCACGGTATTGTGTCTTTCACAGCTTGGGCATGCGCTTGCTATCAGGGCTGAGAAAGAGTCCCTCTTCACGCAGGGGCTGTTCTCGAACAAGTATCTCCTGGGTACGGTCATATTGACCCTCGGGTTTCAACTTGCCATCATATATGTTCCTTTTCTGAATCCCATTTTCAAGACCCAGCCGCTTACCCTGTCCGAGCTTGGCTTCACCCTGGCGTTGTCCACCCTGGTGTTTATCGCGGTGGAGATAGAGAAATTCGTAAAAAGAAGGATGTCCGATAAAGCGGCAGAGCCGGAACGTTGATACCCGCAGCAGATGCCGTTCCTTATTGCCCGGCACGGGACGGCGGGATCATCTGAAGGGATGAGACAGAAAATATCCTTATTAATAAGTGAGTTCAGAGAGAACAGGTCATCCGGGAGCGATATGCTGCCTGTAGACATGTCCAACAACTCTCTGGTACAATTAAAGCCTATTTTTTCCTTGGAGGAAACGAATGGATTTTAAGGGACAAGTTGCCCTGGTAACCGGCGGTGCCCGGGGAATCGGCAGATCGATATGTGAACGGCTGGCATCCGAAGGGGTGAACATCGTGGTTGCCGATATCATGGAAGAGGAAGCACAGGCGACGGTTGCCGAGCTTGAAAAGAAGGGTATCAAAGGGCTTGCCCTGAAAATGGACGTTTCCGATTCGGCCAGCGTTGCCGAGGTCATGTCCAAAGCGAAGGAAGAGATGGGCCGCATTGACATCCTGGTCAATAACGCCGGTATCACCCGCGACGGGCTCATCATGCGCATGAAGGAAGAGGACTGGGACGCGGTACTGAGCATTAACCTCAAAAGCGTCTTCCTGTGCACGAAAGAGGCCGTAAAGATAATGGCAAAACAGCGTTATGGCCGTATCGTCAACATCGCTTCCGTCGTCGCGTTCATGGGAAATCCCGGCCAGGCCAATTATTCGGCATCCAAGGCGGGGATGATGGGGCTTACGAAGACAACGGCGAAGGAGTACGCAAGCCGTGGCATTACGGTGAACGCGGTGGCTCCGGGTTTCATTGTCACCGCCATGACCGATGCCCTGACCGATAATGTGAAAGAAGAGATGAAGCGTGCCATTCCCGCAGGGGAGTTCGGCACGGCAGATGATGTTTCCAACGCGGTCGCGTTTCTTGCATCTCCCCTGTCCGGTTATATTACCGGTCAGGTTATACACGTGAACGGCGGAATGTACATGTAGGCCCGTCACACGAACAATTTTGAAAGAATAATATCTGGAGGTTGAGAGGAGAATGGAAGAGAAAGTAAAAGAGATCATATCGAAGCAGCTTGGTGTGAATGCAGCCGAGGTTACCGACGAGGCTTCTTTCGTGGATGACCTGGGAGCGGATTCGCTCGACACGGTCGAGCTGGTCATGGCCCTTGAGGAGGAGTTCGGTATCGAGATCCCTGACGAGGACGCCGAGAAGATCGCCAAGGTCAAGGACGCCATCAACTATATCAAGGAAAAACAGGGTTAATTCCCGGGATCACCAATGTCTGAAAAACGTAGAGTTGCAGTAACCGGGCTTGGGATGCTCACGCCTGTGGGCATCGGTACGCGCGAAAGCTGGGAAGCGTTGCTTTCAGGCCGTTCCGGGATCAAAATGATCACCCAGTTCGACGCCTCGACGTTCCCCACGAAGATAGCGGGGGAGATCGAGGGATTCGATGCCGAGCAGTGGATCGAGCCTAAAGAAATAAAGAAGATGGACCGCTTCATCCATCTGGGCATCGCCGCCGCCCAGATGGCGCTTGACGATTCCGGCTATACCATCGATGAATCCAACGCGGAGCGCACCGGGGTCATCGTGGGGGCCGGGATGGGCGGCCTGCCCGCTATCGAGAAATACCACAAGATCTTTCTTGAGCGCGGGGTCCGGCGTATCACGCCGTTCTTTATCCCCATGCTTATCATCAATCTGGCCTCCGGCCAGATATCCATCAAGTTCGGGGCAAAAGGCCCCAATTCCTCCCCGGTGACCGCGTGTGCCACGGGGAGCCACTCCATAGGAGATGCCTTCAAGATCATCCAGCGGGGCGACGCCGACGCCATGATAGCCGGCGGGACCGAGTCGGTCATTACCACGCTTGGGGTGGGCGGCTTCAACGCAATGAAGGCCCTCTCTACCCGTAATGACGAACCCGAGCGCGCTTCCCGTCCCTTTGACCAGGACCGCGACGGTTTCGTGATGGGCGAGGGAGCCGGGGTCATGATACTTGAGGAGCTTGAGACGGCGAAGGCCCGCGGGGCGAAGATATACGCCGAACTCGTGGGCTACGGCATGACCGCCGATGCGTACCATATGACCACCCCCGCACCCGAAGGGGAGGGGGCGGCGCGGTGTATGACAAACGCGCTCAAAGATGCGGGTATCGCTCCTGAGAAGGTCGGATACATCAATGCCCACGGAACCTCTACAAAGTACGGCGACGAACTGGAGACCCAGGCGATCAAGACCGTTTTCGGCGAACATGCCTACAAACTGGCCGTCAGCTCGACCAAGAGCATGACCGGCCATCTGCTGGGGGCTGCCGGTGGTGTGGAAGGCGTGGTCTCCGTTCTGGCAATTCACGAAGGGAAGCTTCCCCCGACCATCAACCTGGACACACCCGATCCCGAGTGCGACCTGGACTATGTGCCCAACACATCGCGGGAGGCGGAGCTTGAGTGCGCCCTTTCCAATTCTTTCGGTTTCGGCGGCACCAATGCCTGTCTCCTGTTCAAACGATATAAGGGATGAACGGGCAGGGTGCCTCTGGCTCTGATAAGAGTGCCGGGGTACAGGCACTTGAGGCGACCATCGGTTATCGTTTCACGGACACCGGCCTGCTGCTTGAGGCACTGACGCACAAATCATATCATTACGAACACCCGGACGAGGCGCCCGTACACAACGAGCGCCTCGAATTTCTTGGAGACTCTGTGCTGGGGCTTTCCATCGTCAGTTACCTGTACGAGCTTGGCGGCGGGCATGACGAGGCCGTTATGTCAAAGATCAAGTCCTATGTCGTTCAGCGTGCGGTCCTGAGCGAAGTGGGGGCAGATATCGGTCTTGGAGAGCATCTCCGCATCGGCAAGGGCGAAGAGGAGACCGGAGGGCGCAGGAAATCGTCCATCGTGGCGGACGCCTTCGAGGCACTGCTGGGGGCCGTTTTTCTCGAGGCTGGCTTCGAGGTCACCAGGACCGTGGTGCTGCGGCTTCTGGGCTCGCGGGTCCGTAATGCCGTTGAGACTGGAGACTACAAGGACTACAAGACCGACCTCCAGGAGCGTTGTCAGGAACTCTTTGGCGTGCTGCCAGAATATCTGGTGGTCTCCCAGGAAGGCCTTGACCATGAAAAGACCTTTATCGTTGAAGTCCTGGTCCAGGGGGTAAGCAGGGGACGGGGCAGCGGGAGAAACAAGAAGGAGGCCCAGCAGGCCGCTGCCCGTGATGCCCTGGGGAATCTGAAATAAAAAATAACTTGAATATTCAGGCATGTTTTATATATGATGTGTGTCATGGCCTTCCTGTTGTTCTCGCGGTAGGATAAATCAGGGTAAGGCTGTTGCACGTAAAACAGGCCCGCCTTGGGCGTGGCAGAATAATGTGGAGGTGTTTGAATGAAGCTGGTAATCGATTACGATGCATGTGAAGGATGTGAATCCTGTGCGGAGATGTGCCCCGATGCTATCGAGATGCAGAATGAGAAGGCCGTAGTGACCGGCGACGCCTGCAGCGCATGCGACTGCGACGAACTGGTCGGCATCTGCCCGGTCGAAGCCATCAGCACCGAGGACTAGTCCGAAAGAGTATGATCTTACGCACCGCCCCGCTTTTATAGCGGGGCGGTGCTGTTTTCAGGAAACAGTCTGTTACGGGCAGGGAGGGTGTCCGGCTGTTCTGGCTTTTTGGTAGCTTCACGGGGAGCAGCGGAACACGATAAGTATCAAGGGGGAGATCTATGGAAGAACGTCCTACGCTTGCGGATGTCTTTGAGCTTGCCATCAGCGCCGAGAAGACGGCAGAGGCTTTCTATGAAAGGCTTGCCCTGCTGTTTTCGGAGTATCAGGAGATCGCTTCGTTCTGGCAGGAAATGGCCAGGGATGAGCGCGATCATGTCAGCCGCCTTGGGGACCTTCGCGATTCCCTTGGTTCCGGGGCGCTTTCCTCTGAACAGAATGCCGATATGTACAGAAAGGTCAAGAGCTTTCTCCTGTTCGATGTGGACGACAGGGTCTCACGCATCAGGACACTGGATGACGCCTACCGGGCCGCCGTTGACCTTGAGTTCTCCGAGATCAACAAGCTCACGAAGCTTTTGATATCGCGCCATTTAGCTTCAGACAGCGGGATAGTAGACGAAATAGAAGCCCTCAACGCCCATTGCGAAAAGATCGAGAACATACCTGTTCTGTTCGGGGATGTGAGGGAGAGGAGCTTTGTCCGCGTAGGCAACGGATAGATGCCGCAGGGTTTTTCTTTCCTGTCCGGAGCTCTTTATGGCTACTGCGTTTGAACTGCGGGCTGCCGTTCGAAAAAGCAGTAGCGGTCTTTTTCCTTGAGCCCGTCCATTCCCAGGCCATGTGACACGGCAAGGCATCCTCCGCATACCGGCCTGATATCACACGCGGCGCACGCGGCGCATCCCCGGCGATATTGCCCGGCAAGCGCGGAGTCGTATATCTCGCCGAGCCCCTGTTCATAGACGTTCCCGATACGGGAGGGGAACTTCCGGCACGCGTGCACCTCGCCGTCGGCGAGCACTGAGACGAAATTGAACGCCGCGCCGCACCCGAATCCCGTGCATCCCCCCTTCAGTGGCTGCCCGGACTCATGCAGCAGGATGTTAAAGAGATTGTCCTTCAGGCGCATGTGAGGATGATCCCGGGAGACCTCGAGGTATTCCCTCAGGAAACGCTCGAAGCGCTCCGGTTCGGGGAGCATGAGCGAGGCGCCTTCGCCCACCTGCGCGAGCCGGTTGAAGTTGTAAGAGTCCACCAGTCCCTCAAGCTCAAGCCCCAGCGGGATGACGTCATCGATGTTGTCCCTGGTCAGGGTCAGCATCACCATGGTGGAGATGCCCATGTCTTTCAGCAGGCGCAGGAACTCCACCGAGCGTCTGAAGTGGCCCTGGCCCCTGACCGCGTCATTTTGCTCCTCCAGACCTTCAAGGCTGATCTGGAAAAAAGAGGGCATCCGGATGTCGATGATCCTTTGCACCTGCTCCCTGGTTGCGGGATTGCCCATGATCGCGGCGCCGAACCCGTACTCCGCGGTCTTTGCGTACAGCTCATGGAAATGAGGATATAAAAGCGGGTTCCCGCCGGAAAAGGATACCTGCCCTTCGACATTCCGGGCCTTGCAGAAGGCCCGGAAGTCCTCAAGCAGCTGGAGCGCCTTGTCCAGCGGCAGGGGATTCCGGTCGGAGCGGTCGTAGCAATGGGTGCAGTGCAGGTCGCAGGCCTGGGTGATGTGCCACTGGAGCGTGAACGTCCCCGCGGAGAAGAACCGGCTTCCATCCAGCGTTCCTCTCGGGAAATCATCGGGGCGCTTCACTTTCGAAGGCGGCATGATGACCAGCCCGCTGTCGGCTGCCGCGAAAACGCCCCGTTCGACAGAACCCACCGAAACGTCTCCCGCACGGGCAACCTCATCCGCCGTTATGCCCTCGGAGATCATTTTCATGACCAGCAGGTCCTCGCCCTTTGCGGCCCTGGTATAGAGGGTCCCGGTACGCGGCCCCCTCCAGACGAGGACCAGCTCCTCTCCGGGCTTCGGTTCGGTGTCCTCTCCGTTGACTACATCGGCAAGCCCCGTATGCGAGACGTTCAGTGCCCTGAGGGTGGGATTCAGAATGGCCTCGGCAATGTCCTGCCTGTCTGGCATGAAAGCGGTGGAGACCTCGTGGTGCAGCAGCTCGATGGAGGCAAGCTCTGATATATAGGCGGGAAGTCCGGCATTGTCCTTCAGCTTCTCAGGGACCTCACGGTAGTCCTGTGTGTCAGAAAGCAGGGACTCCCACCGCTCCTTCCCCGCCAGTGCGGAGCAATGTACGTATATTTCCTCAAGTCGGGGCATCTAGTCTCCTCGTCAGGGGTCCTCAGGTCCGGAACAAAAGTTTCACCATCAAAAAGAACGGCCCTGTTCCTGCCGCCTGTTTATTCGCCTGTACAGGAACTGCTGCCGGTACAGGAAGAGTTCCCTTCACTTTTGCGTTCCTTTTCCGTATCTCCGGTACAGGAACTCGAATTTCCTTCCTTGCTCATCTCGCTTTTCTCCGCACCTTTCGTATCTCCGGTGCAGGAGCTTTTGCCGGATGAGGCGCATCCGGTGACGCCCAGGGATGATACGGTCAGGAGACCGACAATGCTCAATCCCGCCAGTACTTTTTTCAGTTCAGTTCCGTCCATGAAATGTCTCCTTGTTTCCGGTTCATACACGTGTCCCTCCTGTTCCGGCCTGAGGACACGTACATGCTATCATTATCTCTCATTCTAGAATGTAGCGAATATTACATCAACGGGTTTTTATTTTCATGGCTCGACCGGCCTGCGCCGTGTGCGTCGCAGACCGGGGGCGGTGATAAGGGCGACTGCATGTCTTGACTGACATCCTCAGGGCCGGAACGAAAGTGCGACAAGGTCAGGCGACATGCTATGCGTACCTACGGCACGCTTATTGCCCCGTTCAGGAACCTCCCGAGTTGCCTTCCATGGGGCCTTCATCCATGGGGCTTTCTTCCTGCATTTCGGTGCTACCTGCACCGTCATCGTTCCCCGTTCAGGAACCATTGCCGGTGGAAGCACACCCGGTGATGCCCAGGGATGAAACGGTCAGCAGCCCTGCAATGCTCAGCCCTGCGAGTATCTTCTTCAGGTCATTGGCGTCCATACGCAGTCTCCTTGCGTCATTTTTGCTGTGTTCATACGGTGCTGCTCTGCGTCCCTTTCGTTCCGGCCTGAGGAATAGCAAAATCCTATCACATTGTGAAATTGTATAGGGTAATGGATGTTACAGCAAGAATTTTTTTTGGGAGGCGGGGATGGGTGAATGACGGGCAGTGCCTGTTAAT
>JABAHP010002154.1_pt7 | contig 13569 bp, 7 predicted proteins | sample 7062081 | NCBI WGS metagenome assembly JABAHP01 (sample SAMN14534357, study PRJNA622989) | marine sediment metagenome | biome: marine biome [ENVO:00000428]; feature: marine pelagic biome [ENVO:01000023]; material: deep marine sediment [ENVO:00002113] | place: India: Gulf of Kutch | collected... | reverse complement strand
CCCGCCTCCCGAAGCCCTTCCTCCAGAAGCGGCACCGCCCCGCCTCCCCAGCCGTGGGATCCGAAGGCGGCCCCGATCTTGTCCACCGGGCGAAGCCCGATCAAGTCCTCCATCAGGGCTGCGATGTTCAACAGCGGCCGGCGGTTGTGGGTAGCCGATCCCACGACGATCCCCTTGGCTTCGAGCAGTTCTCCGACCACAGTGGTGTGGTCTGTCTGGGGAACGGCGAAGAGCCGCGCTTCTACCCCCGCTTCGACGATCCCCTCCAGGATGGCCCGGGCCATTCTGGAGGTGCTGCCCCACATCGTCTCGTACACCACCAGCGCCCGGGGCTGCGCCTCCCCGCTGGCCCAGCGCACGTACTGTTGCACGATCTGGGCAGGGTCTTCCCGCCAGATGACACCATGGCTGGGGGCGATGACGTCGATCTCCAGGCCCATCTGCCGCACCTCCTCGACCTTCCGCAAAATCAGCCGACTGAACGGGGTCAGGATGTTGGCGAAGTACCGGCGCGCCTCCTCCCAGAGGACTGCCTGGTCTACTTCGTCAGCGAAGCGCCGGGCTGAAGCCAGATGCTGGCCGAAGGCATCGTTCGGCAGCAGCAGGCGGTCCTCGGGGATGTAGGTGAACATGCTATCCGGCCAGTGCAGCATGGGCGCCTCCAGGAAGGTGAGCGTCCTGTGTCCCAGCGAGATCGTGTCCCCGGTGCCAACGACCTGAGTCTCCCAGCCGTCCTGGAAGTACTTGCCGAGGGAATCGGCGCCACGCTTGCTATGGACCAGCGTCGCCTGGGCCGCCCGGGCCATCACGGCCGGAATGGCACCCGAATGGTCCAACTCTCCATGGTTGGCGACGACGAAGTCGATCCGCGAGGGATCCACCACCTGAGCGATGTGGTTGAGGAGTACATCCTCAAACCCAGGCGGGACCGTATCGACCAGGGCGGTATACTCGTCCACCACGAGGTAGGCGTTGTACGTGGTGCCCCGTTGGACGTGATAGGTGTGCCCGTGAAAATGGCGCACCTCCCAGTCCACTGCCCCAACCCAGTACACGTTCTCAGCTATCTGGACAGCCATTCCCTCTAACCCTCCTCACACGATCTGAAACCCCCACCCTATGTTTCATCCGTTTCTACCTCCGGCCGCTCGCCAAGGCCTCTTGCGCGACGCGCCGGATCTCGTCGACTCTCAGAGGCTTATCGAGACAGCCATAGACCCCTAGCCGCGCTGCCTCATCCGCCAGTTCGTAGCAGCCATACGCCGTCACCCAGAGCACGGCGACCTGCGGGTTCAGGGCCCTGATGGCTTCCGTGAGTTCCACGCCGTCCATGCCCGGCATGCGCAGGTCGGTGACGATCAGGTCGAAGGGCACCGATTCGGCCCTATCCAGGGCCTCACGGCCATCGTGCGCCGTCACAACCTTGCACCCGTCACCCAGCCACATCAGCGCCCGGCGCAGGACAAGCCGCACACGCTCATCGTCGTCTACCACTAAAATATGTGTTCGCCGGTGCATCCTCGTCTCCCCTGTGATCGGGGGCACCCCCTGAAGAGGGCGTTGCTCCCGACAGAAGTCTCTCGTGGGTCCGCCATGAGACACGCAGGCAACGCCCCTCTTCCTTCCTCTTCGAGCAGGGGGTAGCCCCGCACAACACTACATTTCGATATTCCCCTCCCGCCGCGCCGATACCATGTTGAGTCTCTCTGCAGCCACCCCCTGCACAGACCCCCGTCGAACTTTGACGTCAAGCCTCTCGACCCGCCTCAGCAGCGGCCTCCTTCGTAAGATCCACGGCCTGGGCCAACTGCACCTGGCCTTCCTCCAGGATGACCTGGCTCTGGGCCTGTAGTTCCTCCGCGCGACGCTTGACGTCGGCGGCCGCGGCCTCAGCCTTGGCACGGGCCTCGGCCAGCGCTTCCTCCGCCCTGCCCCGCATCTCGACGCTCTTCTGCCGGATCTGCTCGCGGGTTTCCTCCCCCGACTGGGGGGCCAGGAACAAGGCGGCAGCGCCGCCCGCCATCGCGCCCATAAAGAAAGCGGTTAAGAATGTTCCCGTATCACGGTTACTGTTACTCATATTTACCTCCTCGATAGAAACGCAGCCCTATACTAACAGAAAAGGCAGCTCCAAACCGATGGGCTCGGTTGGGCTGCCGTTGGGATCGTGCAGAAACGTTGGAATTTGGTTGGAAGTGGTCAGTGTCCGAGGCGATCGGGGGGGATCGGTTGCTATTCCTCCTCGAACTTATATCCCACCCCACGCACATTCACGATGTGCCGTGGGTTGGAGGGATCGGGTTCGACCCGCTGCCGTAGGCGGTGGATGTACCACTTGATGACCTGGCGCGCCTCGTACAGATCCTCGGGCTCGTAGCCCCGCACCGCCATCACCAACTCCGGCGGAGGGACCACGCGGTGGTCGTTCTGCATCAGGTGGACCAATAGCTTCAGTTCCTGCGGGGTCAATTCCAGCGGACGCCCGTCAGCAGTGGCCAGATGCTGCTCCAGGTTGACGAAGAACCGACCTCGTTGTACTGTGCGCTGTCGCTGGTCGCCCGCCTGGCTTCGCACGCTCTCCCGCCGATCCAGCGCCCGCTGCACGGCCCGCCGCACCTCAGAGGGTTTGGCTGGCTTGAGCAGGTAGTCCTCCACCCCCTCACGGATGGCGGTGATGGCCGATTCCAGCGAACCGTGGGCGGTCAATATGACGGTGGCCATGTCGGGCCAGCGCCAGCGGATCGCCTCCAGCACCTGCAGGCCATCGACCTGCCCCCCCAGATTCAGGTCCACCACCGCTACGTCGAAGGAGGTCTCCCGCAGCAGATCCAGCGCCTGCTCACCGCTGGACGCCGTCGCCACCACGTGCCCCGCCCGCTGCAAGGTCTCCTGCAATGTGAAGCGGATCCTCTCCTCATCGTCTACGACCAGCGTGCGCACCAACTCCGTCATCGGACCCCCTCCTTCTTGTGGACTGCCAATTGGTCGCTTACGCCCTCAAACGATTCCCGTTCATGTCGGAAGCCACACCGTGACCGTAGCACCCTCCCCCAGGCGACTGTCCACCTCAATGCGCCCCCCGTGATTCTCGACGACATTCTGCGTGACGTACAGGCCCAACCCCAAACCATCGGACTTGGTGGTGTAGAAGGGATCGAAAATGTGGGGTAGGTCTTTGGGGGCAATGCCGGGCCCACTGTCAGCGAACGAGATGCACACCCCCGCTGATTCGGCAGCTGGGCCCGTGCACACCTCAAGCCGCCCGCCGTCGGGCATGGCCTCGACGGCGTTGAGCACCAGGTTCAAGAACACCTGTCGCAGGCGACCGGGAACCAGCCTGAGGGAGGGCAGATCACCCGCTGGCCGCCAGACCACCTCGACCTGCGCGTTCTGACACCGTTTCCTGGTCAGCATCAGTACCTGTTCCAACAGCGCGTTCACGTCGGTAGGCTCCCTATCCTCCGGCCTCGACCGGCGGCCCAGGTCGCGCAAGCGGTTCACGATGCCGGCCGCGCGCTCCAGCTCGTCGATGGCAATCTGAAGAAGCTCACGCGCGTCCTGCTCATCTCCCCCGACCAGCGATTCCTCCGCCAGCTCCATGCAGCCGATGACCGATTGCAGGGGGTTGTTGATCTCGTGGGCCAGGGAGGCGGCCAGCCGCCCCGTGAGGGCCAGCTTCTCCGCCTGGACCAGGGCTTCCTGGGCCTGTTTTCGCTCGGTGACGTCCTCCAAAAGGCCGATGGCGAAGCGGCCCGTGCGCTGGGGGCCGCGCACCATCGAAGCGCTCAGGCTGCCCCACCGCACCTGGCCATCCTTACGAACGTAGCGCGTCTCCACGCCACGATATTGCCCCTCCCCCGCAATCAATTCGCCGTACAGATCTAGATCCGACTCACGGTCCTCGGGGTGGATCACCCCGAGGAATTGCGTGCCGTGAAGCTCCTCGGCATCGTACCCCACCATGGCCCGGAGCGCCGGGTTGGTCTCCAGGATCCGGCCCTGCGTGTCCACGAGCGCGATCCCCAGGGGTGCGTTGTCGACGATGGACCGCAGGCGCTCCCCTTGTTCCCGCAGCACCCGGGTGCGCCTGGTCACCCGCTCCTCCAACTGTTCGACGTGCTGCTCGAATTGTTCGTCCAGGCGGGCCTGGCCTATGGCGACCGCCAGTTGATCGGCCAGCTCACGACATATCTGCATCTCCTCCGCGGTGAGGGAGCCAGGTTCCGCCATCCCCACGTTGAGGGAGCCGATGAGCGCCCCCTGAGCGACAAGGGGCACGGATACATAGGCGCGCACCCCGTCGGCCCGCAGCGTTTCAATCAGCGGCGACGAGGGTAATTCCTGGATGTCCTCTACCGTGTGCGCCTGACCTTGAGCCAGCTTCTCGACGGGCCAGTCCCGCACCGTCACAGGGCCGCGCCAACCCGGCCCCAGGCGGCTCTGGCCCCGCGAATGCACGGCCAGGAGCGCCATCTCATTCGCCTCCGGGTCGAATTCCGCCACGCTGGCCTGCAGGCAGTTTACGAGGTTGGGCACGCGGCGCAGGGCAGATTGGGCGATCTCGCCCACCGACCGCGCGGCCAGGATGGCCCGATCGGCCTCGCGCAGGATCGCCAAGCGCTCGGCGTAGCGCTGCAGTGTCCGGCGAGATCGCTCTCGCTCGCTCACGTCCACCAATGAAAGCACCATCCCCCGGACTTCCCCGCAATCATCCTTGACAGGCGTAAGGGTCCAGTCCCAGTAGGTGATCCCCAGCTCCGGCCGATCGGGAAACTTGAACGGCTTGGCGCGAACAGCGACCGCCTCACCCGTATCCCTCGCCCGCTCGAAGATCGCCTGGTTCTCGGCGTGGGGGAATAGCTCGAAGTGATTGCGGCCGATCAGCTCTTCCCGGCGGTGACCCGAGCCTTGGACATAGGCGGAATTGACGTGAACGAAGTTGAACTCTGGGTCGAGATAGGCGATCTGAGCGTCGGTGTTCTCCTCGACAGCCTGGAGTATGCGCCGCTCCTCCTCCAGCATCCGCGTCAGCTGCCTCAAGCTCTCTTGGTCCGCTTGAAGCCGGGCGATCAATCGCTCCCTTTCCGCCTGTGCAGGCTTTCGCTCGGCGATATCCACGGCCACCGCGAGGCAACCAGTGAGCGTCCCTCCTGAGTCACGCAGCGGTTCGACGGAGAGCCAATGGGCCCGATCTCCCATCCGCAACTCACATGCCGCCGACTCACCCCGGAGCGCCCGGCGATGGGCGGCGATCACCGTCAGCACATCCTCGTCCGCCCAAGGATGAACGTCACACAGGTTCTTGCCTATCTGCTCATTGGGAGGCAGTTTGANNNAAGGAGAAGCCGCATCGGTGCGCCCTGACTTCCACGCATGTCATACATTCCTGCCAATTGTGATCCCCAGACCCCCAGACAGTCGCGACTGCGTCCATTATACACAAGAACCGGTCCCAACACCAGCAACCTGCGGCAGGAGGGTGCGGTTCGCTCCTGGGGCGACAATCCTCATGGTGGGCCGCACCGCCGTGAACAGGCGGTGCTGGGGCAGTCATCCAGCGCCGGCTCTTCAGGCCGGCGCGTCCCCAAGTCGAAATTCTCCCGCGCCAGGACAGGCTGGCCCGAATGTGCCCACGCCCTCCTCCCCAACGGAACTCCAACGCTGGCAACCAACCACAACGAATACCAACTCACTCCAGCCACAACGCGCAGGACTCTTGTGGTATAATAGGGCAAGAGCTATGTCCACCCATCCCTTTCGACTATGGCACCGCTCCTTCAAGTCGCGTGGAGCGATCGACCGATGCGACGTTATGGTGTCTTTCCGAGCGAGTGAAGAGAGGTGAGGAGCTATGTTTGAGCATGTACTGGCCCCCTTGGACGGGTCCGATCTCTCCGAATGCGCGCTGCCCCATGCCGTGACGTTGGCCCGGGCCTTCGACGCCCGGGTCACGTTGTTGCGCGTGGTCGAGCGGGCGCAGGACGCTGGGCTGGGCCGGGCGATTGACCCGTCTCAGTGGCAGATCCGCAAGGCCGAGGCCGGAGCCTACTTGGACCAATTGGTGCCCCGCTTTCAGGAAGCCGGCGTGCGGGCTCAGAAGGCGCTCCTGGAAGGCCAGGCCGCGGAGCGCATCGTCGATTTCGTGCGCGATCACGAGGTCGACCTGATCACGATCAGCACTCACGGACAGAGCGGCTTGAGCGGCTGGAACGTGAGCAGCGTCGTGCAGAAGGTCATCCTACGGGCCCACGTACCGGTGATGATTGTGCGGGCCTATGTCTGCACGAGTACCGAGGTAAAGGCACTGCACTATCGACGGCTGCTGGTCCCCCTGGATGGCTCGCGGCGGGCCGAATGCACTCTGCCGCTGGCGAGGATGTTGGCCCGCTTTCACGACTGCCCCCTACTGCTGGCGCACGTGGTATCCAAACCGGAGCTCCCCCGTCATACTCCCCCCACGGCCGAGGACAAGGCGCTGGCAGACCAACTCACGGAGCGCAACCGGCGGGTTGGGGCTGAGTATCTGAAGCAATTGAAGTCCCGCTTGCCCTCCGAGGTGGAGACGCGCCTGCTGATCAGCGAAAACACGGCGGCGACCCTGCACGAGTTGGTCGAGCAGGAAGGCGCAGATCTGGTCCTGTTGAGCGCACACGGTTACTCCGGCGAGGCGCAATGGCCGTACGGCAGCATCGCCCTCAACTTCATCGCCTACGGCAGCACCCCGCTGCTGATCGTGCAGGACATCCCCGAAGAGGAGGCAGGGCGAACGGAGGCTGAACGGGCCGCCAGAGAGATGAAAGGACACTAGCCCTTGGCTGACACCGAAGCAGACTTGGACAAACCCTCAGCAAGCGCTGCCCCTGCCACAAGTCAACTCGAGGATCTCGCGTCCCGTCTGGCCGTGAGCCACTTCGCGTCCCGACGTCCCGGCATCCCACTGCTCGATCGCGTCGAGGCGCAGGAGGCGCTCCTACGCGAGGCCTACGAATACCACCTCCAGGAGTCTGAGGCCCAGGGTGTGCTCACCCATGCCGCTGAGTGGCTGCTGGACAACTTCTACCTGGTGCAGCAAGCCGCGCGCCAGATCGGCGAGGATATGCCGAAAGGCTACTACCGCCGACTGCCCAAACTCGACGCCTCCCCTCTAGAAGGCTGCCCACGGATCTACGCCTTGGCCCAGGAGCTGGTCAGATACGGCCAGGGACGCATCGACCTGGACCGCGTGACGCGCTTCGTCCGCACCTACCAGCGCTTCACACGCCTGACCATGGGCGAGCTGTGGGCCCTGCCGACGATGCTGCGCTTGGCCACCCTGGACCTGCTGACCCAGGCCATCGTTCAGGGTGTGGGGTTGGAGATGCCTGACGCCACGGACTCGCCCGCCGCCGTGTCACTGCCCGACGATGTACCCGGCGACACGATCGTGGCGAATTGCATCACCAGCCTGCGCACCCTGTCGACCCAAGATTGGAAGGCATTCTTCGAAAGCGTCAGCCGGGTCGAGCAGTTGCTGCGCTCTGAGCCGGCGGACGTGTACGCCCACATGGACTTCGACACCCGCGACCGGTATCGCAAGAGCCTGGAGGAGCTGGCCTTGGCGGCGAAGCGGGGGGAGGAGGAGGTTGCCGGCGAGGTCGTCCGACTGGCCTCGGAGAATTGCACGCCGGAGATGCAATCCGCCTCCCTGCACGACCTCCCGCGCACCGCTCACGTCGGCTTCTACCTGGTGGATGAAGGTCGCGCGGCACTCGAAGCTCAGCTCGACCATCGCCCCGGCCTGGGCAAGCGCTTGCGCCGCTGGGCACTCGAATACGCGATGCCGCTCTACCTGGGCGGCGTCGGCCTGCTGACACTGGCGACGGTCCTGAGCCTGGTCGGCTACGCGCTCGTGGCTGGCGCCACGCCCGGGCAATGGATCGCTGTGGCCCTGCTGTCCTTGATCCCGGCGACGGTCGTGGCCGTCAACCTGGCCAACTGGCTCATCACCCACGTCTTGCCATCCAGCGTGCTTCCCAAGATGGACTTCAGTGAAGGGATCCCGCCCGATTGCCACACGATGGTCGTCGTCCCCTCGCTTCTGACCAACACCCAGGAGATCGAGTTCCTGCTGCAGCAACTGGAGCTGCACTACCTGGGCAACGCGGACCCTCATCTGCGCTTCGCCCTGCTCACTGATTTCGCCGACGCGCCCGAGGAGCACATGCCGGAGGACGACCGCCTGGTTGAACAGGCCCGGCGCGGCATCCGGGCCCTCAACAGCAAGTATGGCGGAGGCACTTCACAGCCGTTCTGTCTGCTCCATCGCCACCGTCAGTGGAATCCAGCCGAGGGCCACTGGATGGGCTGGGAACGCAAGCGGGGCAAGCTGGTGGAGTTCAACCACCTGCTCAGGGGAGACCATGAGACCTCTTTCAGCACCATGCTCGGGGACCTGGATGTTCTGCCCAGGATTCGATACGTCATCACGCTCGACGCGGACACTGCACTGCCCCGCGGCAGCGCGCGCCGCCTGATCGCCACCCTGGCGCACCCACTGAACCGGGCCCAATTCGACCCGGAAAGCGGCCTCGTCACGGCTGGATACACGGTGCTCCAGCCCCGGACGGAGATCAAGCCCAGCAGCGCCAACCGTTCGCCCTTCTCGCGCGCGTTCTCCGGGGACACGGGGTTGGACCTGTATACGCGGGCGGTATCCGACGTGTACCAGGATCTGTTCGGCGAAGGCATCTACGTCGGCAAGGGCATCTACGAGGTGGATGCGTTCGCGCGCAGCGTAGCCGGACGGGTGCCCGACAACGCGCTCCTCAGCCACGACCTGTTCGAGGGCATCCACGGGCGGGCCGGGCTGGCCACGGACGTGGTCCTGTACGAGGACTATCCGCCCGGCTATCTCACCTACGCGCATCGGCTGCATCGCTGGGTGCGCGGGGATTGGCAACTCCTGCCCTGGCTGTTCCCCCGCGTACCCCACGCCGGCGATGGGAAGATACCCAACCCGCTCTCGGCGCTCGACCGCTGGAAGATCCTGGACAACCTGCGCCGCAGCTTGCGCGCGCCAGCACTACTGGTCTTCCTGATCGCCGGCTGGCTTTGGCTGCCTGGCTCCCCCTTGGCGTGGACGCTGGTGGGACTGGCAACGACGGCCATACCCATCATCACCGCCGCCACCACCGAGCTGGCCCAACGCCTGGCAGCCCCCGACAATGGGGGCATGCGGTCACTGCGGGCGGAGATTGCCCGGTGGCTGCTGGCGCTGGTCTTCCTGCCCTACGAAGCAATGCTCATGGTGGACGCGATCGGAACCACGCTCGTAAGATTGACCATCAGCCACCGACGTCTCCTCCAGTGGACCACCGCTGCGCACACCGTCCGCCTGTTCGGCAGGGAGAGAAGGCTGGCGCTGGCCTGGAGGCGCATGAGCAGCGCACCGCTGCTAGCCGTAGGGATCGGGCTGCTGGTCGGCCTGGTCCATCCGGCGGCACTGCCCGTCGCCGCGCCGCTCCTGATCGCCTGGCTGACGTCCCCCACCATCGCCCAGCAGATCAGCAGGAGCCGGTCTCGGGCGACACCCCCGCTTCCGGCCGACCAGCGCCAGCAATTACGCCGCCTGGCACGCCGCACCTGGCTGTACTTCGAGCAGTTCGTCGGCCCTGAGGACCACTGGCTACCCCCGGACCATTTCCAGCAGCAGCCGCGTGGGCTCGTCGCGCACCGCACCTCCCCCACCAACGTGGGTATGCTGCTACTTTCCACCCTGTCTGCCTGTGAACTGGGCTACATCGGGCCGTTGGACTTGACGCTGAGGCTGCGCGCTACGTTCCAGGCCATGGACCAACTGGAGCGGCACCTGGGCCACTTTCTGAACTGGTATGATACCCGAAACCTCAGGCCGTTGCCCCCGCGTTACGTGTCCACCGTGGATAGCGGCAACCTGGCATCCAGCCTCCTGGCGGTCAAGCAGGGCTCGATCGCGCTATCCTACGAGCCCCTCCTGAGCTGGCAGCGCTGGCAGGGCCTGCTGGACACGCTGGACACGCTGGCACAAGTGGTGAAAGGCCTCGACAGAGCGGAGGTCGGAGAACCAGTCGCATCATTGAGCATGCACCTGGGCGGGGTTCGCCAGGCGATACTGGCCGTGGAGGACAGCCCCGAGCGATGGAGGGGGCTACTGACCAGGCTAGGCGAAGAGGAGTGGGGTCGGCTGAACGAACTTCTGATCGCAGTGGTGGAGGCAGGCGCCGACGTTCTGGACGCGGGGACACTGCGCGCATTGCGCGTCTGGTCGGGAAGATTACACCACCATCTGAGCACCATGCAGCACGAAGTGGACCAACTGCTGCCCTGGCTTGAGCCCCTGGCCCAGCCGCCAGCGCTGTTTACCCGAGTCGATCCTGACTCAGCGATCGGCCAGGCCTGGCAGGCACTGCAGGGTGCACTGCCCGTCGCACAGCAGCTCGACCGGGTACCGGAAGCATGCCGTGCGGGCCAGGAACGATTGGGCGAAATACGAAGCCTGCTCGAAAGCCCGGCGGGGGAAAGCCAAGATCGCGCAGCCGATCCGGGTCGCCCCGACGAGTTGGAGACACAGGCCGCTCAGGCCTGGTGTGAGCGACTGGCGGAGAACCTGAGTTCCGCGGAGGTCGCGGCCGAGAGGCTGCTGACCGAGCTGCAGGAACTGGCCGACCAGGCGGAGACATACTTCCAGGCGATGGACTTCGGCTTCCTGTTCGACCGACAGCGCCAGGTGTTTCACATCGGATACGATGTCGACTCAGGAACGCTGAGCGACAACTACTACGATCTCTTGGCCTCCGAAGCGCGGACCGCCAGTCTGATCGGCATCGCCAAGGGCGACGTCCCGCAGAGCCATTGGTTGCACATGAGCCGGCCTCTGACTCAGGTCGATACAAGGCGGGTGTTGATCTCGTGGAACGGGTCGATGTTCGAGTACCTTATGCCCCTCCTGCTGATGCGCAATTACGAGGGGACACTGCTGGATCAGACCTACCGTGCCGTCGTGCAACGCCAGATCGCCTACGCCCACCAGAAGGGTGTCCCTTGGGGCATCTCGGAGTCGGGCTATTACCGCTTCGACGCGAACAGGAACTACCAATATCGGGGATTTGGCGTGCCAGGACTGGGGCGGAAGCGCGGCCTGGGCGAGGACCTGGTCGTAGCGCCATACGCGTCGTTGCTGGCCCTGTCGCTCCATCCCCAGGCCGTGACGGAGAACATCGTCCGCCTGCGCGAAGCGCACATGCTGGGACTGTACGGCCTCTATGAGGCGGTCGACTACACCCGCTCGCGGCTGCCCCTGGGACAGGACAGCGCGAGCGTGTACTCTTACATGTCCCATCACCAGGGCATGATCATGGTGGCGCTGACCAACTATCTACAGAACGAGACGATCGTCGATCACTTCCACAGCGAGCCGCGCGTACAGAGTGTCGAGATGCTGCTGCAGGAGCAAGTCCCCCAGCAAGCGCCGGTCGAATACCTGGAAGAGGGCACCGCCGGCACGATGCGGTTCGTCGAGCCGCGCACGGTGCTGAGCCCGTGGCACGTGCCGAAGGACACACCGTTGCCCCAAGCGCATCTCCTGTCCAACGGCCGCTATGGGGTGCTCGTCACCGGCGCCGGTGGTGGATACAGCCGCTACACCCCAGGCAGAGCGGCCGTGCGCGGCGATGGATTGCCCCACGACTGGGAATCGGTGGCCCTGACCCGCTGGCGCGCCGACACCACGCTCGACGACTGGGGGCTGTGGATATACGTCCAGGATAGAGAGAGCGGCGATCTCTGGTCAGCGGGCCACCAGCCCGTCGGTTCCCGGGCGCAGGGTTCAGAGACGCTCTTCTACGCCCACCAGGCCGAGTTCCGGCGCCGGGACCACGACATCTCATTGCGCATGGAGATCACCGTGCCGCCGGATGACGACGCTGAGATCCGGCGCATCACGCTGACCAATCACAGCGAGCGCCCGCGCCACCTGACGCTGACCAGCTACGGCGAGATCGTATTAGCACCTCAAGCCACCGACCGGCGCCACCCGGCGTTCAACAAGCTGTTCGTCGAGGGCGAATACGTACCGGGACTGAACTGCCTGCTCTTTCACCGCCGCCCTCGTTCGGGAGGGGAAGCGTCGATCTACCTGGCCCACCTGCTGACTGGGGAGGAAGACCGCGAGGTCATGACCGCCCACGAGACCGACCGCGAGCGCTTCCTGGGACGGGGCCGGACAGCCCAAGCACCGGCGGCTCTGCTTGCAGATGACGGGGGGCTTTCCGGCACCACCGGCCCCACCCTGGACCCGGTCATGGCGCTGAGCCAGCGGATCGAGCTGGCAGCACACGCGGAGGTGCAGGTCGCCTACGTCACACTGGTGGCCGGATCACGCCAGGAGGCATTGGCACTCGCTCGTCGGTACCGGGCATTCCCTGTGATCCGCCGGGCGTTCGAACGGGCCCGGTCCCAGAGCGCACAGGACCTGCGCCAACGGGGCCTGGACACCTCGGACCTGGAGACCTTCCAACAACTGCTCTCGGCGCTGCTCTATCCCCACCCGGCCTTGCGCGCCAACGCGGAGACGCTGGAGGCCAACCGCAAGAGCCAATCCAGCCTGTGGCCCTACGCCATCTCCGGCGACTACCCGATCCTGCTGGTGCGCGTCAGCCACGAGGAGGAGACCGCCCTGGTGCGAGAGTTGCTCCGGGCGCACGCCTACTGGCGCGATCGGCAGATCAAGATCGACCTGGTCGTCCTCAACCAACAGGACGCCGGCTACGCCCAGGAGCTACAGGACCAGCTGCACCGGCTGATCAGCCGCACGGACAGCGACGGGTGGCTGAACCGGCGCGGCGGGATATTCCTTCTGCGCGCGGCCCAGATGGAGCAGGCCGACCAGGTGCTATTGGAGGCGGCCGCTCGAGCTGTCCTGGATGGGGGGAGCGGCGATCTGGCGGAACAACTGAGCGGTCTTCTGGACCAGCCCACCCGTCTGCCGCAGCTCGTGCCCACCGTGGCTCCCCGCGAGGAGGCCGAACCGACGCCACCGCTGGCCCGGCCCACGGACCTGCAGTTCGACAATGGCCTGGGTGGCTTCAGCGCCGACGGACGTGAGTACGTCGTGTACCTCGAACCGGGCCAATGGACGCCTGCCCCCTGGATCAACGTGATCGCCAATCCCCGCTTCGGGTTCCTGGTCTCCGAGGCAGGGGCAGGCTACACCTGGGCGGAGAACAGCGGCGAGAACCGGCTGACCCCCTGGCACAACGACCCAGTGTGCGACAGGCCGGGCGAGGCGCTGTATCTGCGGGACGAGGAGACGGCGGCGGTTTGGTCGCCCACACCCCTGCCCGCCAGGGCGCCGGCCCCGTACCTGATCCGGCACGGCGCTGGCTACTCCATCTTCGAGCATCACAGTCACGGGCTCAGGCAGCGGCTGCGCCTCTTCGCCGCCCCAGACGCACCGGTGAAGGTGGTACAGTTGCGCCTGGAGAACACCAGGAACCGGGCTCGACGCGTCACCGCCACCTACTACGCCGAGTGGGTGCTGGGCAACACGCGGGA